>OJRB01000300.1_pt1 | contig 32218 bp, 30 predicted proteins | sample 1599061 | NCBI WGS metagenome assembly OJRB01 (sample SAMN03922522, study PRJEB24848) | human gut metagenome | isolation source: stool sample | host: Homo sapiens | place: Germany | collected 2010-02 | reverse complement strand
GGCGTGCGCGAGGCGGACCTTCTCATCGCCGTTTCGGAAAACGACGAGGTCAACCTCATCTGCTGCCTGATGGCGAAAAAGCTCGGCGCGAAGCACACGGTCGCCCGCGTACGCAACCCCGAGTATTTCCGCGATGCACAGATCCTGCGCCGCGAGATCGGGCTTGATATGATCATCAACCCCGAAAATGCCGCCGCGCAGGAAATTTCGCGCATTCTGCGCGTGCCGTCTGCGTTCAGCGTGGAGACGTTTGCCCGCGGACTTGTCGAGCTCATCGGCTTTCAGACCGAAGAGGGCGACAGCCTTGTCGGCAAGTCCCTCATCGACTACAACCGCGAAAATCCCAACAGCATCCTCATGTGCGCGGCCAAGCGCGGGGAAGAGGTCATCGTGCCGAACGGCTCGTTCGTCCCGCAGACGGGCGACCGCGTGTACGTCATCGGCACGCCCGCGGAGACGACGCGCGTGCTGCGCTCGATGGGCAGGGCCATGGCGCCCATCCGCCGCGTGAGCATCCTTGGCGGCAGCCGCATCGCACAGTACCTTGCCTGGGTGCTCACCGACATCGGCACGCATGTGACGATCGTGGAAAAGGACGAGGCCAAGTGCCTGATGCTGGCGGAAAAGCTCCCCAAGGTCACCGTCATCCACGGCGACGGCACGAATCACGACCTGCTCGAATCCGAGGGTATCTTCCACTGCGACGCGTTCATCGCTGTGACGGACCGCGACGAGGAAAACCTCCTCATGGCGCTCACGGCCAAGCGCTACGGCGTGAAAAAGGTCGTGCCGAAGATGTCGCGCATGGGGTATCTCGACATCGTGAACCTCACGGGTCTCGACACGGTCATCTCGCCCAAGGCCATCATTGCAAGCCAGATCTCAAGTTACGTCCGCGGCCTTGCCAACTCGCAGGGCAGCGCGGTGGAGAGCCTGCACTATATCCTCGGTGGCGCGATCGAGGCGGTCGAATTCACCGCGACGAGTGCCACGCACTTTCTCGACCGGCCGCTCAGCGACCTGCATTTTCGAAACGGCCTGCTCGTTGCGGCCATCGTGCACAACGGCCGGATGGAGATCCCGAACGGCCATTCCCAGATCCATGCGGGCGACCGCGTGATCGTGGTGGCGAAAAAGCTCTTTTTGCAGGACCTCAACGATATTCTCGGCTGATGTGCCGGCTGCTTGCGGCAAGGAAGTTTCATTATGAACCAAAATCTTATTCTCAGAATCGTGGGCGTCATTCTCTGTATCGAGGCGCTTTGTATGATCCCGCCGCTGCTGCTGAGCGTGTTCGGCGGTGGTGTTGACCAGAGGGCCTTTTTGTACGCGCTGCTTATCTGCGGCGGCGTGGGAGTGCTGCTCTCGCTCATCCGCGCGGACAACGCGCGGCTCCAGACGCGCGACGGCTTTGTCTGCGTGGCACTGTGCTGGATCGCGCTGAGCGTGTTCGGCGCGCTGCCGTATTTTTTCAGCGGCAGCTGCAGCTTTATCGACGCCATTTTCGAGACCGTCTCCGGCCTGACGACGACCGGCGCGTCCATCTTCCCGTCGCCTGCGTCGCTGCCGCAGGGCATCCAATTCTGGCGCGCGCTCACGCAGTGGATGGGCGGCATGGGTATCCTCGTTCTCATGCTGGCGCTGCTGCCCAAGCTCAGTGAGGGCAGCGTGAACCTGATGAAAGCGGAATCCCCCGGCCCCATCAGCACAAAGCTCCGCCCCCGCACGGGTGAGACGGCGCGCATCCTGTACCGCATCTACATCGCGCTCACCGTGGCGGAGGCGCTGCTGCTGCGCATTGCGGGCCTCCCGCTGTTCGATGCGATCACCACGGCGCTGACGACGATCTCTACCGGCGGCTTTTCCATCCGGGATGCGAGCATCGCGTATTATCAGTCGCATCTTGTCAACTGGATCCTCATTTTCTTCATGTTTGCCGCAAGCGTGAACTTTACGCTCCTCTACCTCTGCGTGACACGCCGCTTCCGCGAGGCGCTCAAGAGCGAGGAGCTGCGCGTTTACTCGCTGGTCGTGGTCGGCGCGTCGGCGATGATCGCGGCGGACCTGATCGTGCGCACGGGGCGCGACATCGGCTCGGCCATCGAGAATGCGGCCTTTCAGGTAACAACGCTCATTTCAACGACCGGCTACTGCACGGAGGATTTTGACCTCTGGCCGCAGTTCTGCCGCTGTATCCTCGTGCTGGTGATGTTTTTCGGCGGCTGCGCGGGCTCTACGGCGGGCGGCATCAAGGTCTCGCGCATCGTGCTTTTGTGCAAGTCGCTGCGGCGTGATCTGCGGCGTGTGATGCACTCGCGCGAGGTGCGCCCCATCACGCTCGACGGACATCGCGTGACGGAGGAGACCGTCTTGTCCGTTTCGGTCTTCTTCTTCGTCTATATCGCGATTTTGCTGCTCGGCACGCTGATTTTGTCGCTTGACAACATCGACCTTACCGCGGCGTTCACCGCCTCGCTCACGGCCATCAGCAACGTGGGCCCGGGCCTTGGCGCAGTGGGACCGACGTGCAACTTCGGCTTCCTCTCCGGCATCAGCAAGCTCACGATGAGCGCCATCATGCTGCTCGGCCGTCTTGAGATCATGCCGCTGCTTGTCCTCTTAATGCCCTCTGTCTGGCGCAGAAAATAAAAGAAAATCAAAGAGGGTGGATCGCAATTTTGCAATCCACTCTTTTTGAAAAGGATTCGCTGCGCTTCGTGCCTTGCCGCTCGCAGCGCGGCTGCGGCACGCGCTCCGCGCAAAGAGTAAATTCCGACGCGCCTGTCGTCGGAATTTACGATCAAACAGATTTCGCGTCTGCGGACGCGAAACTCTGCGAGGCGGTTTGCCTCCATTTTAGCAGCAGGGCCGAGTTTGTGATGACAAGCACGCTGCCTGCGTTATGGACCGGCGCGCCGACAACAGGGTTCAGTGTGCCGGTGATGGCGAGCACGATGGCGATGAAGTTGAGCGTGAGCGAGAATGTTATATTGAGCTTGATGGTGCGCATCATGCGCTTGGAGAGCGCGATGAGGTGCGGCAGCTCCGTGACTTCGTCGTCGACGAGTGCGATATCCGCGGCGTCCACGGCGATGTCGCTGCCCACGCCGCCCATTGCGATGCCGACATCGGCGGCCTGATAGGCGCGGATGTGGGCGAGCTTGTCCTCGGGCAGGCAGTTTGCGTGCACCTCGCCGATGTGGAGCTGCGCGGCAATGGCCGCGGCGGCGTTCTGATGGTCACCCGTGAGCAGCACGGGCTGGACCTGAAGCGCGGAGAGCCGGTTGATCATGCCAGCACTGTCCTCACGGATTGTGTCGGACAGGGCGAGGAAGCCCGCGAACACGCCGTCCACGGCGGCGTAGGCGACGGTGCAGCCCTGCGAGAACTGGACAACAGGGCCTTAGCGGCCTCTTCGGGAATGGCGATGCGGTGCTCGGCGAGAAGCTCCGCGTTACCCGCGAGGAGGGTTTTACCGTCAACGCAAGCGGAGACGCCGCGCCCCGGCACCATCTGGAAGTTTTCGGCCTCGCCCGTCTCCTGTTGACAGCAGCGGGTGATGGCCTTGCCGAGCGGGTGCTCAGAATAGCGCTCCGCCGCGGCGCAGAGGCGGTAGAGCTCGTTATCGGAGAGGGAGGGCAGCGCGCTGTACACCAGAACGACCTTCGGCGTGCCGTAGGTCAGCGTGCCGGTCTTGTCGAAGGCAATCTTCTTCACGGCGGCGAGACGCTCAAGCGCGTCGCCCTCGCGGACGAAAAAGCCGTGCTTCGTCGCGTTGCCGATGGCGGCCATGATGGCAGTCGGCGTTGCCAGCACGAGCGCGCAGGGGCAGAAGACGACCAGAATCGTCACCGCGTGGATGATCTCACCGGAGATGAGCCACGTCAGCGCCGCGGCGGTCAGGGCAATGACGACGATCCATGTCGCCCAGCGGTCGGATAGACCGACGATCTTGGCCTTGTCCGCGTCGGCGGACTGGACAAGGCGGATCATGCGCTGGATGGAGCTGTCCTCGCCAACCTTTGTGGCCTTCATCTCGAAAGCACCGAACTGGTTGACCGTGCCGGAGGAGACCTCGTCGCCGACGCCCTTGTCGACCGGCAGCGATTCACCCGTCATAACGGCCTGATTCACAGATGTCTGGCCCGATACGATCTCTCCGTCGACGGGGATGGCCTCGCCGGGCAGCACGCGCAGCAGGTCGCCGACCTTGACGGCCTCGGCGGGGACGGCCGTTTCCTTTCCGCCGGTGATGACGCGCGCGGTCTGCGGTGTCAGATGGACGAGCTTTTCGATGCCCGCGCGGGCGCGGGCGACGGTCAGCTCTTCGAGAAGACCGCCGAGCTGCATGATGAACGCGACCTCGCCCGCGGCGAAGTCTTCGCCGATGCAGACCGACGCGATCAGCGCGAGCGAGACGAGCACGTCTGCCTTGATGTCGAACGCCGTGACAAGGCCGATGACGGCCTCTAAAATGATGGGGATGCCGCAGAGGATGATCGCGGCCCACGAGGCGTCAAACGGCAAGGGGACGAGATCAAAAATGCTGACGATCAGCGCGATGCCAGAGATCACGAGCAGTGTGATATCTTTTTTTGTGCCGCCCAGCTCTAAAAAATGCTCCAGCTTTTCCATTGCCAGTTTCACGGAAGTGGCTCCTTCTGTACCATATGGGGTATGGGCTTATTATACATATGGGAGTATAGGTTATAAAGCGCGCAAAAAGAGAGAAGCAGCACAAAACTGCTTCTCTTCTTTCATGTAATTCTGCTGAAAACGGGCGCGAGAGAGGAAAAACCTGCTCAGCCCATGTTCGAAAAGCGCTCGACCGCCTTCGTAAAGTTCTCGATCGTTTTGTCCGCGTCGCCGTGCTCGATGCCGTCGCGCACGCAGTGCTTGATGTGCCCCTCGAGAACGACCTTGCCGCAGCCGTGCAGCGCGGATTTGGCCGCGTTGATCTGCGCAAGAATATCCTCGCAAGGGACGTCCTCGTCCACCATGCGGTCAATGGCCTGCACCTGGCCGATGATCTTTTTGAGCCGGCGGTGCAGATTGTCGGCGTCCATACACTGTTTCATCGTTTGACCTCCATACCTGTTGGGGTATCTGCACTGTACACTCTGCGCCGCGATTTTGTCAATATGCGCTGCCGCGCCGGTTTTGTGCGCCTTTGGCGAAAAAATGGCGTTTTGCGGCAATTTTCTCTTCCTCCGCGGTGTTGCAGAGCATAAAAAAGTGTGATAGGATATATTAGAAATAGTATGACCGGCGGCCATATTGCCGCCGGAGCGATTTTGAGGTATCCGAATGAAGAAAAGCGACAAAACACCCAAGCAGACCCACCGCCGCGCGGACCCGAACGTCATGGGCCTCCACGCGGATGTGGTGGAGCAGAATATCACCGAGACGCTGGAAACGAACTACATGCCCTACGCGATGTCCGTCATCGTTTCGCGCGCCATTCCGGAGATCGACGGCTTCAAGCCCTCGCACCGAAAGCTCCTTTACACGATGTACAAGATGGGGCTTCTCACCGGCGCGCGCACGAAGAGCGCGAACATCGTCGGACAGACGATGCGCTTAAACCCCCATGGCGACGCCGCGATCTACGACACGATGGTGCGCCTTTCCAAGGGCTACGGCGCGCTGCTGCACCCGTTCGTCGACTCGAAGGGCAACTTCGGCAAGGTCTATTCGCGCGACATGGCGTGGGCGGCCAGCCGATACACCGAGGCCAAGCTCGCGCCCATCTGCGCCGAACTCTTCCGCGACATCGACTCCGACACCGTTGATTTTGTCGACAACTACGATAACTCGATGAAAGAGCCGGCGCTGCTGCCGACGACGTTCCCGAATATTTTAGTCTCGGCCAACCAGGGCATTGCTGTCGGCATGGCGAGCCAGCTGTGCGGCTTTAACTTGGGCGAGGTCTGCGACACGACGATCGCCTTTTTGAAAAATCCTGAGGTGCGCATCAGCGAGACGCTGCTCGCGCCCGACTTCCCGACCGGCGGCGAGGTATTGTACGACCCGCGCGCCATCGAGGACATCTACAACACCGGCCGCGGCGGCATAAAGGTGCGCGCCCGCTGGCGCTACGACAAAAAAGAAAATCTCATCGAAATTTATGAAATTCCCTACACCACCACGACCGAGGCCATCATGGACAAGGTCGCCGAGCTCATCAAGGCGGGCAAGGTCAAGGAAATTTCCGACATGCGTGACGAGACCGACCTTTCCGGCCTCAAGCTGACGATCGACTTAAAGCGCGGTGCCGACCCCGACAAGCTGATGCAGAAGCTCTTCAAGGCGACGACACTGCAGGATACGGCGTCGTGCAACTTCAACGTCCTGATCGGCGGCATGCCGCGCGTGATGGGCGTGCGCGAGCTTTTAGACGAGTGGTGCGCGTGGCGCACCGAGAGCGTCAAGCGCCGCGTGTACTTCGTGCTCAAAAAGCGGCAGGACAAGCTGCACCTCTTAAAGGGCCTTAAACGCATCCTGCTCGACATCGACAAGGCCATCAAGATCATCCGCGAGACGGAGAAGGAGGCCGACGTCGTGCCGAACCTGATGATCGGCTTCGGCATCGACCAGATCCAGGCGGAATATGTCGCCGAGATCAAGCTGCGCAACATCAACCGCGAGTATATCCTGAAGCGCGTGGAGGAGACGGCATCGCTCGAGGCGGAGATCGAAGACCTCGAGGATACGCTTGCGCGCCCGTCGCGCATCCGCAAGATCATCGTCAGCGAGCTTGAGGACGTGCGCAAAAAGTACGCCGAGCCCCGCCGCACCGGCATCCTCTACGACTATGCCGAGGACGCCGAGAGCGAGGAGGACGCCATCGAGGACTATCCCGTGACGCTGTTTTTGTCGCAGCACGGGTACTTTAAAAAGATCACGCCGCAGTCGCTGCGCATGTCCGGCGAGCAGAAGTTCAAGGAGGACGACGCGCTCAGCATGAGCGTGGAGAGCTCCAACGCCGCCGAGCTGATGTTCTTCACCGATAAGGCGCAGGTCTACAAGACGCGCGCGAGCGACTTTGCCGACGGCAAGGCGAGCCAGCTGGGTGACTACTTACCCGCGAAGCTCGGCATGGACGAGGGCGAGAGCGTCATGGGCATGGTGCTGCCGGGCGACTACAGCGGCTATATGATCTTCTTCTTTGAAAACGGCAAGGCCGCGAAGGTCGAGCTGTCGGCCTACAAGACGACCTCGAACCGCCGCCGCCTGACCGGCGCTTACAGCGACAAGAGCCCGCTCAAAGCGCTGTTGCATCTCAAGGAAGACCGCGAGATCGCCGTCTATTCGACAGAGCCGCGCGTGCTGATCGTCAACACGGCGCTTCTTGGTGTGAAGACGACGCGCACGACGCAGGGCGTCGCGCTTTTGACGCTCAAAAAGAAGTACGTGCTCGACACGGTGCGCTTCCCGGAGGAGACCGGCATCACCGACCTTGCCCGCTACCGCGGCCGCAGCATTCCCGCGACGGGCGCGCTGCTCAAGACGGAGGACAGCGACGACAAGCAGCTCTCGCTGATTTGACGTCGGAAGCCTGATAGAAACATGTGAGGGGAGAAAATTTATGAAAAATAAAAAACTGCGCGAGCAGGTGAAAAGCTATATCATTGTCACGCTTGCCTGCGTGCTGTATGCCTTGTCGTTCGATTGGTTCTATGCACCGAATGGCTTTACGGTCGGCGGCTTTACGGGTATTTCGCAGATCATTAACTTTTTTGCACCCATTCTGCCGGTCGGTACGATGGTCATCGTGCTCAATGTGCCGCTTTTTATCGTGGGACTTAAAAAATTCGGCTTCGCATTTTTGTGCAAGTCCATCTACACGATGACGCTGAGCTCCATTTTGATCGACGTTGTCGCGGCCATCCACGAGTTTGCGCCCATGGACCCGCTGCTTGCGTGCCTGTACGGCGGCGTGACGCTCGGTATCGCCTCAGGCCTGCTGTTCCGCGAGGAGACGACGACGGGCGGCTCGGAGCTCGGCGCGTGGATCGTGCGGTCGCACGTTGAACGGCTGTCAATCGGCAACATCTGCCTCGGCATCGACCTGACGATCATTCTGATCTACGCCGCGGTGTTCCACAGCCTCAACAACGCGCTCTACGGCGCGCTCGCGCTCTATATCACGACGAAGGTGCTCGATCTGGTCGTCTACGGTCAGAACACGGCGAAGGTCGCCTACATCATCAGCGACAAGTATGAGGAGATCATGCAGGAGATGCTGCGGCGCGACATGGGCGTGACGCTCCTGAACGGCAAGGGCGGCTACACGGGCGCGGAGCGTCCGCTGCTGTTCTGCGCCATCCGCAAGAAGGAAGCGGTTTCGATCAAGCGCTATATCAAGGAGCTCGACCCCGACGCCTTTTTCATCGTCTGCGACGCGAGCGAGGTGCTCGGTGAGGGCTTTGGCGAATACGACCCGCAGGGTCTCTAAGGATATCAGGATACAAGGAGGAAGCAGGAATGGATCTTACGACGGTGGAGAAGAATCTCAAAGAGCGCGGCTTCAAGGTATCCGCCTTCGCGACGGCGAAGGAAGCGGCGGACTATCTGAACGCGCAGATCGACGGAGAGAGTGTGTCGTTCGGCGGCAGCATGACGCTCTCTCAGATGGGGCTTTTTGAAAGCCTCGGCAAGCACAACAAGATGTTCAGCCACTGGAACGTGCCCGACGGCATGAACGCTGCCGAGGTGCTCAAAAACGCCTCGACGTGCGACAACTACCTGCTCTCGGCCAACGGCCTTGCCGAAACGGGCGAGATCATCAACATCGACGGGACGGGCAACCGGGTGTCCTCGTCGCTCTATGGCCATAAGAGGGTGTGGTTTGTCGTCGGCAGCAACAAGATCGCGCCGACCTATGACGAAGCGCTCTGGCGCGCCCGCAACATTGCTGCACCGAAAAACGCGCAGCGCCTCGGCGTGAAGACGCCCTGCGCAGTGAACGGCGACCGCTGCTACGACTGCACGAGCCCGCAGCGCATCTGCCGCGGTCTTGTCGTGCTGTGGGAGGCCATCCGCAGCTGCGAGACCGAGGTCGTGCTCGTCGACGAGCCGCTTGGCTACTGAGAAAGAGAGATTTCGCCCAAAAGGAGGGAGCGCCGTGCGCAAAAAGTTCATTCCGCTTTCGCTGGCGCTCTGCCTGACGCTCTCGGGCTGCGGCGGCAACGTCGTACTTGAGCGTTCCTACAGCGTCTCCACGCCGCACAGCGAGGTCTACTGGGAAAACGAGGGTGCGGACACCCTGCGCGCCGACAGCTATCAGGACCTCGTCAATGCGCTGCTGCTGCTCCTTGGCGAGCACAGCGAGGAAGGTGTCGTGCGTATTTACAGCGAGGAAGACGCCGCGGCGATGGCCGAGCAGGCCTGCAAGGAAGTGCAGGAGGAGACGGCGCTGGGCGCGTATCTTCTTGACTACATCAGCTACACCGACACGCAGGAGCGCGCCTATTACGAGATGCACGTGCGCCTCGGCTACCGCCGCACGGCGGAGGAGCAGGCGGGCATTGTCACCGCGACGAGCACCGAGGCGCTGCCTGACCTTCTGCGCCTGACGGCGCGCGAGGGTTTGCTCAGCCGTATCGCCGTGCGCTTCACGTACTTCACCGCGGACCGTGACGGCATCCGCGACATGGTACGATCTGTGCAGGAGGAGGTCGACACCGGCTTCACCGAGCCGTGGCAAGTGAACTTCTACCCCGATACCGACGATGTCGGCATTGTCGAGGTCGTGCTGCGGGAAGCGTAAAAAGGATAAGAAAAGAACTCGGACTTTTGAAGTCCGAGCTCTTTTTTTGTTATAGGGGAGAGAGAAAACGTTAGGAGAGGATCGCGCGGTCGTTGGCGAACTCGTCGCCGCTGGCCTTCGTGAACTGCTCAAGAAGATCGGGCACGGTCAGCTTCTTCTTCTCCTCGCCCGCAATGTCGAGGATGACATGGCCGTCGTGCAGCATGATGAGGCGGTTGCCGTACTGAATGGCATCGCGCATGTTGTGCGTGATCATCAGCGTGGTGAGCTGGCCCTCGCGCACGATGCGGTCGGTGAGCTCCATGACCTTGGCGGCGGTCTTCGGGTCGAGTGCCGCGGTGTGCTCATCGAGCAGCAGCAGCTTGGGGCGCTTGAGCGTTGCCATCAGCAGCGTGAGCGCCTGACGCTGGCCGCCGGAGAGCGTCGAGACCTTGGTGGTCAGGCGGGACTCAAGGCCGAGGCCGAGACCGCCGAGCAGCTCGCGGTACTGCTCCTTTTCCTCCTTCGTCACGCCCCAGGAAAGACCGCGGCGCTGGCCGCGGCGGGCGGCGAGGGCGAGGTTCTCTTCGATCCACATCGAGGGGGCGGTGCCCATCATCGGGTCCTGGAACACGCGGCCGATGAATGCCGCGCGCTTGTGCTCGGGCAGGTTCGTGACGTCGGAGCCGTCGATGATGACCTTGCCGGAGTCGACAAAGAACGTGCCGGCGGTGGCGTTGAGCATCGTGGACTTGCCCGCGCCGTTGCCGCCGATGACGGTGACGAAGTCGCCGTCGTTCAGCGTCAGACTCAGGCCGTTTAGCGCGGTCTTGGCGTTGATGGTGCCGGGGTTGAAGGTCTTATAAAGTTCCTTGAGTTCAAGCATGGCCGTTGCCTCCGTTCTTTGCGCTCTGGGGCTGCACCTTGCGGCGGAACATCTTGCTCTTCCAGTAGGGGATGGCGAGGAAGACCGCCACGATCAGCGCCGTGATGAGCTTTAAGTCGTTGGTGTTCAGACCGAGCTGCAGCACGATCTGGAGCACGATGTAGTAGATAATCGCGCCGATGGAAACGGCCAGCAGCGTGAGGCCGAAGTTCGTGAAGATCTTGCCGAAGATGACCTCGCCGATGATGACGGCGGCAAGGCCGATGACGATGGCGCCGCGGCCCATGTTGATGTCGCTCGAGCCCTGATACTGCGCCAGCAGCGCGCCGGAGAGGGCGACAAGACCGTTCGAGACCATCAGGCCAAGCACGATATTCGAGTTCGTGTTGATGCCCTGTGCGCGCGCCATGTGGGGGTTTGCGCCGGTCGCGCGCAACGAGCTGCCCTTCTCCGTGCCGAAGAACCAGTACAGGATGGCGATGACCGCGGCTGTGAAGAGAAGCAGCAGCGGCAGGGGATTGTTCATCGAGAGCTCGCGCACATAGCGCTGCGAAAGCAGCAGCGGATATTTATCAACGCTGAGTGCCTGGTTTGCCTTGCTGTCCATGATGCGCAGATTGATCGAATACAGCGCAAGCTGCGTCAGGATACCGGCGAGAATGGCCGGAATACCACAGCGCGTGTGGAAAAGACCGGTGACGAGGCCTGCCAGCATACCGGCGAGCATCGCGCACAGCAGGGCGATCCAGGGATTGAAGCCGCCGCGGATCAGCATGACGCAGACGGCGCCGCCGGTTGCCAGCGAGCCGTCGACGGTCAGGTCCGCCACGTCCAGAATGCGGAAGGTGATGTAAACGCCGATGGCCATAATGCCCCAGGCGAGACCCTGTGCGGCAGCGCCGGGCAGGGCGTTCATCAGCGACGAAAGAAAACTCATGGGTTCTCTCCTCCTATCTCTTGTTGAGGCAGGAACGGGCTAAGCCCGTCCCTGCCTGCGGGGGGATGTGATCAGATTACTCTTCGATGGCAGTGTAGCCCTCGAGAGGCTCGATGCCGAGCGTCTCGCACATGGAGGCGTTGTACTTCGGGGTGGCCTCGGTGAACTCGATGGGCATCTCGGAGATGTCGGCCTCGCCGGTCAGGATCTTGGCGGCCATCTTACCGGTGGTCACGCCGAGGTCATAGTAGCTGATGGAGAGGGTCGCGACGCCGCAGCCCTTGCAGATGCCCTCTTCGCCGCAGATGGCAGGCACGCCCGCGGGAACGAGAACGTTTGCGATGGCCTCGGTGTTGGAAGCGGCGGTGTTATCGGTGGGGACGTAGACAACGTCGGAGTAGTCGGCGGCGGACTGGGTCACGGAAGCGACGTCGTTCGTGTCGGTAAAGGCAAATTCCTTCGTTTCAATGCCCTTATCGGAGAGGCACTTGGCGACCTCTCCGATCTGGTAGCGGGAGTTGGGCTCGGCGGAGCAGAATAGCAGGCCGACCTTCGTGGCATCGGGGAACCATTCGGTGATCATGTTGGCCTGAGCCTCGAGGTCAGCGAGGTCGGAGGTGCCGGAGATGTTGCCGCCGACAGTGCCGTTGAAGTCGTCAATATCAAGAGCAACGCCGTAAGCGGTGATGGAAGTGCCGAGGATGGGAATGTCGCTCGTGGCGGCAGCGGCGGCGGTCAGCGCGCCGGTGGCGTTCGCCATGATGAGGTCAACGCCGTCGGAAACGAAGCCGTTGACGATGGTGGAGCAGTTGGCGTTGTCGCCGGAAGCGTTCTTGTTCTGGAATTCGACCTGGCCGGGCAGCGCCTCATTCAGCGCGTCGATGAAGCCCTGGGTGGCAGCGTCGAGTGCCTCGTGCTGCACGAGCTGGCAGATGCCGACGGTGTACTTCGTGCCTTCGCCGTCGGTGCTGCCCTGATTGTCGTCCTGTGCGGCCTTATCGCCGCAACCGGTCAGACCCACGCTCAGGCTGAGAACGAGGGCAAGAGAGGCAACAAGAGAAATGATGCGTTTGGTGTTCATGCTTTTTTTCCTCCAATTTTTATTTCTCGCTGATAACAATAAAACCCGCTGTAAGGACTTGTGGTCCATACGGCGGGTTCCTTGACTCAACTCTTTTTGAAGTGACCTTCAAGTGTTGGTTCGAAAGACCTTTCAGCTACGGGCATCACAAATCGCTCTTACCTTGTCCTTAAAGTAAAAGTAAGAGTAATAGTAAAAGCGATATGCAACGTTGCTTACAACAGTCTTCATCACTCAAGCTCCAAGTCCTTTCAAAAAGGATGGTAGTAATATAGCACACACAAAAATGGCCGTCAATAGCATTTTTATCCAAAAAACACTATTTATGTAGGAATTTGGCAGGGCACAGCACCGAAAAGTATGCTATTTGCATTAGGAAACGGCATGGGCGTGTTCGCAAAGCTCATTGATCTTCTGCTGTAAGCCCTTGAAATCTTCAAATGACTCGGGCCTGCGGCGCGGATCGCGCAGCAGTGCCGCGGGGTGATACACGGCCATCATCTGAAAGCCGTTCTTTTCGAACCACTGCCCGTGCTCGCGCGTGATCTTGAAGTCGGGCTTGATGATGCGCATGGCCGCGATGCGCCCGAGGCAGACGATGATCTTGGGCCGCAGCAGCGTGACCTGACGGCGAAGATAGCCGATACAGGCGTCCTGCTCCACGCCGAGCGGGTCACGGTTTTCCGGCGGGCGGCACTTGACGATGTTGGCGATATACACGTCATCGCGCTTGAGGCCGATGATCTCAAGCATGTCGTCGAGCAGATGACCGGCCCTGCCGACGAATGGCACGCCCTGCGCATCCTCGTTCGCGCCGGGGCCTTCGCCGATGAATAAAACTTCAGCATTCTGATTGCCGACGCCGAAGACGACGTTCGTGCGCGTCTCCCACAGCGAGCATTCGCGGCAATTTTTACAGTCGTGTTCCAGAGCTTCCCAGGTATCAGGCATAGTTGTGTTCTCCTGTCGATTTTTTGCTATTTTACCATGATTCGCCGCGCTTTGCAACGCGCGCATCGCGCATTTTTCCATCTGCGCGGGCCATACTGAAAAAAACGGACGCGGAGGAAGAAATGGATCATATCTGGTACTGGCTTGCTTACAGCTTTTTGGGCTATTGCCTGGAAAAGCTCTTCGCCGCAGCGACGAGCTCGAGCCACCGGCTGCGGCGGTGCTTCGTGTTCCTGCCGCTGTGTCCGGTGTACGGCTTTGCGATGGTCACGATCTTATTGCTGGGGGCGGAAAAGCTCCCCGGCGCGTGGGAGCAGATCCTGCTCGGTATGCTCGCGGCGACGGCGATGGAATACGCCGTGCACTGGGGCTATGAAAGGCTGTTTCAAGTGCAGTTCTGGGACTATTCTTCGACCAAATGCGACGTGAACGGCCGCATCTGCCTGCCGTTTTCCATCTGCTGGGGAATATTGTCGATGCTCGCCGTGCGGTATGTGCAGCCGGTTCTGGAGGGCTATGCCGCACTGCTTCCAGAGTGGGCCGCGGCGCTGGCGGTGTTCCTCGTCACGCTTGACGGCATCCTGACCGCGCGCGTCCTGCTCACGACGCACGATATCGACGCTTTGACGCCGCGAACGTTGCTCCGAAGTAAAAGAAGGCGAACCGCCTGACGGTTCGCCTTCCTGACTTTATTCATAAATGTTTTTCGATCCAGCTCCACAGGTCGTTATAGACCACGGCACGGCAGTCTTCGTTCAGAATCTCGTGCCGCAGGCCCTTGTAGAGCTTCAGCTCCACGTCGCGCACGCCGGCGCGGCGGAAGGCCTCGTATGCGCGCTTGACGCCCTTGCCCATCTCGCCGACAGGGTCCTTGTCGCCGGAGATGAAGAGAATGGGCGTGTTGCGGTTCATCGACGCGATGTTTTTCGGCGTGCTGATGAAGCGGATGCCGCCGAGCATCTCGTAGAAGAGGCCGATGCTCGCCTTCTGACCGCAGAGGGGGTCGGCAATGTAGGCGTCAACATTGTTGTCGCTCGCGCTGAGCCAGTCGACCTCCGTGCGGTTAGGCGCGAACGCCTTGTTGTAAGCACCGAAAGCCAGCGCCTCCACGCGCGGAGAGTGCGCCTTGAAGCTGTGGCGTTTGCCCGCGGCCTTGGCGATGGCGCGCCCGCCCGTGACGATCGCGGGGGACTGGTGCCCCGTGCCCATGATGATGGTGGCGTCAACGGTGCCGGGATAGCGGATGAGATAGGTGCGCGTTAAAAACGAGCCCATCGAGTGGCCCATGAGAAAATAGGGAACATCGGGATATTTTTCCTTCGTGCGGCAGCGCAGGGCGTACATGTCGTCCACAACATGCTTCCAGCCGTCGCGCGGGCCGAAATAGAGCGTGTCGGCGTCCTTCTCGGCGGAAAGGCCGTGGCCGAGGTGGTCGTTCGCCACGACGGCAAAACCGTGCTCGGTCATGAATTCGGCAAACGGCGCGTAGCGCATGCCGTATTCCGCCACGCCGTGCGCAATCTGTAAAACGCCGATGATCTCACCGCTTTCGGGTGTCCACTCCGCCGCGTGAATGCGCGAGGAGCCGTCCGACGAGGGGAAGTAAAATTCCCTGCAAATAGCCATGGCGCAAAACCCTCCTGCATGATATAATCAGAATCATCTTCTACCACAGTATAGCATAAGAGAGTCTGATCCAACAAGGGGGTATCTTCATGCAGCGATATATTTTGGCGCTCGATCAGGGCACGACCAGCTCGCGCGCCATTCTGTTCGGGCGCGATGGCAGTGTCGGCGGACACGCGCAGCAGCCGTTTCGGCAGTATTATCCGCAGCCCGGCTGGGTCGAGCACGACCCGAACGAGATCTGGGAGAGCGAGCGCGCCGTTGCCGCGCAGGCCTTGCGCGAATCGGGCCTTGGCCGCGCGGTCGCGGCGATCGGCATCACGAACCAGCGCGAGACGACGATTCTTTGGGATCGCGCGACGGGCGAGCCCATCCACAACGCCATCGTCTGGCAGTGCCGCCGCACGGCGGACATCGCGGATGCGCTTCGCGAAAAGCGCGGCGTGAGCGAGCTTGTGGCCGAGAAAACGGGATTGCACATCGACGCCTACTTTTCCGCGACGAAGATCAAGTGGCTGCTCGACCACGTCCCCGGCGCGCGGGAAAGGGCCGAGCGCGGCGAAATTTTATTCGGTACGGTGGAGACATGGCTCATCTGGAGACTCACGGGCGGCAAGGTCCACGTGACGGACTACTCGAACGCCAGCCGCACGATGCTCTTCAACATCCACACGCTTTCGTGGGATGAAGAGCTCTGCGCGCTGCTGGACATTCCGATGAATATTCTGCCGCGTCCCGTGTCCAACTCCGAGGTCTACGGCACGGTGGCGGAGGGCATCGACGGGCTCGAAGAGCTCGCGGGCGTGCCGATCTGCGGCGCGGCGGGTGACCAGCAGGCGGCGCTGTTCGGGCAGGGCTGCTTTACGCGCGGACAGGCGAAGAACACCTACGGCACGGGCTGCTTCACGCTGATGAACGTCGGCGGTGCGCCGGTGCGCTCGCGCGCGGGACTGGTGACGACGGTGGGCTGGAGCTTAAACGGCGAGACGACCTACGCGCTCGAGGGCAGCGTCTTCAACGCGGGCTCGGCCATTCAATGGCTGCGCGACGAGCTGCAAGTCATTTCGACCTCGCACGAGTGCGACATTCTGGCAGAATCCGTTCCCGACAGCGGCGGCATTTACTTAGTGCCCGCGTTTACGGGCCTCGGTGCGCCGTATTGGGATATGTATGCGCGCGGCTGCGTCGTGGGCATCACGCGCGGCACGACGAAGGCGCACTTCGCCCACGCAGTGCTCGAATCCATCGCCTATCAGGTCACCGACCTGATGACCGCCATGCGGCAGGACGCCGGCTGCGAGATCTCTGTCCTGCGTGTCGACGGCGGCGCGAGCGTCAGCGATTTGATGATGCAGTTTCAGGCGGATTTGCTGCGCATTCCGGTCGACCGGCCCGCGATGGTCGAGACGACGGCGTTTGGCGCGGCATCGTTCGCGGGTCTGGCCGCGGGCGTGTGGAAGGACTTGGACGAGCTGAGCACTCTCCGGTGCAGCGAGCGCGTCTTCACCCCCGAGCGGGCGCAGTACGAGTGTGAGGAGCTGTACCGCGGCTGGAAGCGCGCCGTCGGCTGCGCGCAGGGCTGGGTCGAGAAAAAGTGAACGCTGTCACAAAAAATTTATACTTTTGCCGTAAATTATCCATTGAAATGAAAGCCCCGGTAGCTTATACTGTCAATAACAAACCCGAGGACACGGTTTGAAAGGAGAAAGTATTATGGCATTTTTCGATAACTTCAGCAAGAAGGTTCAGGACGTCGCGTTCGTGGCGACTGAGAAGGCACAGCAGGTCGCGGCCGTTGCCAGTGAAAAGGCAAATGCCGTTGCCGATAAGGCCAAGACCGAGTATGAGATGGCATCTGAGCGCCGCAGCATGGACAAGAACTACCGCGCCATCGGCGAGTGGTATGTCTCCACGCTCGAGGGTGACGCGCCCGAAGCGGTCGCCGATATCGTCGCGGCCATCAAGGCCTCTCAGGAGAAGCTCGCCGCTTACGAGGCCGCCAAGGCTGAGGCTGCCGCTGCCAAGAAGGCGCAGGAGCCCATCATCAAGGTGACCATCGAGAAGGACGCGGAAGAGGAAGCGCCCGCTGCGGAGGAACCCAAGGAGCCTTCCGAAGCCGAGGAGACCAAGGAGGACTAAATCCTTCCCAATGTGCGGCGCAGCTCTGGCTGCGCCGCTTTTTTCCAGCTTAGGACAAATCTGGTCTGCATAATTTGTTTTGTTTTGACTATATGAATAATACCAGGACGGGATATAATACGGCCAACAACCAAAACAAAGGAGCACCCAATCATGAACGATAAAAAGATCAGAAAGCTTGTCCTTGCCGCACTGCTTGCGGCGCTTGTCTGCGTGGCGACGATGGTCGTGCAGATCCCCTCTCCGATGCAGGGCTATGTGAACCTGGGCGACTGCTTCGTGCTGCTGTCCGGCTGGCTGCTGGGCCCCTGGTATGGCTTTGCGGCGGGCGGCATCGGCTCGATGCTGGCAGACATTTTCCTCGGCTATGCGCACTACGCTCCGAGCACCCTGGTCATCAAGGGCGTGATGGCGCTGGTCGCTGCGCTGATGTATGAAAAGATGGGCCGCACTGCGACCTCCCGCATCGCCGGCGGCGTTGTGAGCGAGATCATCATGGTGCTCGGCTATTTCGGCTACGCTTCTCTCCTGCTGGGCAAGGGCCTTGCCGCTGCGGCAAGCATCCCCGGCAACATCTTCCAGGGTGCGGTCGGCCTCGTGGTCGGCGTGCTGCTGGTCACGGTGCTTGAGCGCGCCAAGGTGACGGAGAAGCTGGCATAATAAATTTCTAAAGAGGTGTCAGATCATGGCGGGAATCGTACATGAGGTAGAAAATCATCGTCTGGTGGAACAGGCGGAGCAGGAGGCGGCAGAGGCGGCACGCGAGCTTGTGGAGATCGCACATCTGCGCCGCGGACAGATCGTCGTCATCGGCTGCAGCACGAGCGAGGTCGTGGGCCATCAGGTCGGCAGCTGGTCGACGCCGGAGGTGGCGGACGCCATCTTCCGAGGGCTCTCCAGCGTATTTTCGCCCATGGGCGTGTATCTTGCCGCCCAGTGCTGCGAGCATTTGAACCGCGCGCTGATCGTGGAGCACGAGGCTGTGCCGAACGGCGAGATCGTCAACGTCCTGCCTCAGCCCAAGGCGGGCAGCTCGTTTGCGACGGCCGCGTACAAAGCGTTCCGCCATCCCGTGGCGCTCGAAGAGATACACGCCGACGCCGGACTTGACATTGGCGGCACGCTGATCGGCATGCACCTCAAAAAGGTCGCCGTTCCCGTTCGTTTGAAGCAGAACCGCATCGGTCAGGCCATTGTGCTGGCCGCGCGGACGCGTCCCAAATTCATCGGCGGCGAGCGTGCGATCTACGATGAGTCTCTCAAAGACGGTTATCCTGATCTCACCGATTGAACCAACACAGCAACAGAAAAAGCGCGATGCCCGATCTCGGGCGTCGCGCTTTTTCGTCGGTTCCTATCAAATTTTTCAGGCGAGGAAGCCCTTGAGAATCGTGTCTTCGGCCTCCTCCTCGGTGAGACCAAGGGTCTGGAGCTTTAAGAGCTGGTCGCCTGCGATCTTGCCGATGGCAGCCTCGTGGATGAGCTGCGCGTCGGTCGAATTCGCGGTGATGGCGGGGATGGATTCGATCGTGGCCTTACCCATGATGATCGAGTCGCACTGCACATGGCCGAAGCACTTGCTGTTGCCGACGACCACGGGGTGGAAGATCTGCTTGGATTCATCCTGCGCGACAGAGCGGGAGATGACGCGGCCGCGCGCATCTTCGCCGTTGAGCTCGATCTCCATGTCGCTCTCGGCGTGCTGTTTGCCGTGAGTGAGAAGGCGCTCGGTGATGACGGCCTCGGCGTTCTTGCCGCAGACGATCTTCGTCTTGCGCACGGTGGAGTCGATGCCGCGGATCTGCACGGTCTCCATCTGGATGCTCGCGCCCTCGTCAAGGTAGACGATCGTGGTGGGGTTCATCACGCGCGTGCCGCTGCCGTCGCCCTCGCCGTAGTGCTTTTCCGAGTAGCGCACGTGGGAGTTTTTGCCAATGTAGAAGGTGTGGATGCCGTCGTGGCGGCTCTCGTTGCAGCCGGAGTTGTGGATGCCGCAGCCTGCGACGATGTCGACGTCGCAGTTTTCGCCGACGTAGAAGTCGTTGTAGACCATTTCGGTCACGCCGCTCTTGCTGATGATGACGGGGATGTGGCACTGCTCGCCCTTCGTACCGTCCTTGATGCGGATGATGATGCCGCTTTTACCCTCGGGCTGCGGGTCGATGGCGATGTGCTCGGTGGACTGGCGCGCCTCGCATCCGCTGTCCTTTCGAATGTTGAACGCGCCGACGGGCTTGCCCGTCAGGTCGGCGATCTTTTCAAGCAGGGAAGCGTCGATTTCGGTGATCATATTGTGTACTACCTCCTTACTTGTTCAGCACCGGGCAGGAGCCCAGCGTGTCCGCCATGATGAGCGGGAAAATTTCTTCTGTGCTGCCGCGGTGCTTGAGCTCGCCGCCGCCCACGACGACGATCTCGTCGGCGAGCTGGATGATGCGCTCCTGATGCGAGATGATGATCATCGTCGCAAGCTCGCGCTGGCGCAGCTGCTCGAACGTCTCAGTCAGGCGGGCGAAGCTCCACAGGTCGATGCCGGCCTCAGGCTCGTCGAAGATCATCAGCTCGCTGCCGCGGGCAAGGAGCGTTGCGATCTCGATGCGCTTGACCTCGCCGCCGGAGAGGGAGACGTCGACCTCGCGGTCGAGATAGTCGTTGGCGCAGAGGCCTACCTGCGTGAGGTACTTGCAGCACTTGTCCTTGCTGAGGTTTGCATCGCCCGAGGCGATGGTCAGAAGGTTGCGCACCGTGATGCCCTTGAAGCGCGGCGGCTGCTGAAAGCCGTAGCTGATGCCGAGCCGAGCACGCTCGGTGATGCCAAGGTGCGTGATGTCCTGACCGTTGAAGAGGATCTGGCCGCCCGTCGGCGTGACAAGGCCCATGATGACCTTGGCGAGCGTCGTCTTGCCGCCGCCGTTGGGGCCGGTGAAGACGATGAGCTTGCGGTCAGGAATGTCGATGGAAATGTCGTTTAAGATCGTCTGCTCTCCCTCAGGGGTGGAGACGGTATAGGTGATGTGCTTCAGTTCCAGCATGAAAAGAAGACCTCCTTACAGAAACTGCCATTGCTTGTCTTTAGTATGGACCAGATGGCAGAGAATGAAAAGTTGCAAATGCAACAAAATGCGCAAAAATACAAAACAAATGTAGTTTACCAGAAAAAATGGAAAAAATCAACGAGAGAGGTGCGATTTTCAAGATTTTCTTTTTCCATGCGGGAAATAGGGAAATATCGGCTCTGCACGCCTGAAAAATGCACGCATAGGATAGAGACGAGAACCGTTCCGGAAAGGGGAAGAAGAACATGACGGAAATAAAAAAGCCCTGCGCCTGCGACTATGAAGCATGCCGCGAGGTGTGGAAGCGCGTCGCGCCGGGGGAGGACCCGTACCCGATGGCGGACAATGCAAACACACAGATGAGCGCACAGGATAGCGAGCTCACGCTCCCGGGCGCGGAGACGGACCCTTGCTGCATGGGCAGCGAGGCAAGCGTATCGGTCGAGGTGCTGCAGGGCTTCCTGCGCGAAGAGCTCGGTGACGCGCAGGTGTACGCGTATCTCTCCTCGTGCACGCCGCGGCGCGAGATGGCGCGAGCCTTCCGCGCGTTGAGCGAGGACGAGAAGCGCCACGCGCGCGATCTGGCTGCCGCAATCTACTTAATCACCGGCAAGGCCTACTGCCCGCGCGTGTGCGTGGAGCAGCCAGATACGTGCGACCTCTGCGCGCTGCTGCGCAGCCTCTACCATGCGGAGACCTGTGCGGGCTACAATTACGCCCGCGCGGGAGAGGAGACGCTGGACCTGTGCCTCAGCAAGCTGTTTGCGGCGATGAGCGAAGACGAATACCACCACGCAGAGCTCTTGATGAAGCTCCTCGGGCGGAAGATGAACGTCTGACGGGCAGAAAAAAGCGGAGCAGGAGAAATCCTGCTCCGCTTTGCTGTGCTGGGGTTATTCGATCGAGATGATATAGTAATAGACCGGCTGGCCGCCGCAGATCAGATTGACCTCGGCATCCGGGCACTTGCGGGTGAAGGCGTCGCACGCCTTGTGCGCGTCCTCTTCATTCACATCCTCACCGTAGAAGACGGTGATGAACTCCGCTTCGCGGGACGCTGCCTCGTCGGAGAGCCCGTCGAGCAGCGCGGAGACATCGCGGTCGGTGCCGAGCAGCTTGCCGTCCAGAAGTGCCAGATAATCGCCCTCGTGGATGTCGAAGCCGTCAAAATCGGAATTGCGCGCGGCGTAGGTGATCTGCGCGGTGGAGACGCACTGCGCGGCGTCCGTCATCGCCTTGGCGATGGCGTCTGCATCGCTCATGTCGGGATCGACGGCCATCATCGCGCTCACGCCCTGCGGGATGGAGGCGGTTGGGATGACCACGACGGTCTTCTCCGTCAGGCCGATGCACTGCTGTGCGGCCATGATGATGTTCTTGTTGTTCGGCAGCACGAAAACGGTGTGCGCGGGGACCTTTTTGATCTCCTTGAGGATGCTCTCGGTCGAGGGATTCATAGTTTGTCCGCCGCTGATGACGCCGTCGGCGCCAAGGTCGGTGAAGACGTTCGCAAGGCCCTCACCCGCGCAGACCGCGAGGAAGCCAAAGTCCTTTTCGGGCTCGGCTTCACCGGCATTTTCGTGCTCGGCGGCTTCGAGCTCCTGCTCGATGGCCTCAAGGTCGTCGGTGGACTGGGCCTTGCCGCCGGCGGCGAGCTGCTGGGCCTGCGTGCGCATGTTCTCGATCTTCGCAAGCTCGAGCGTGCCGTACTTCTGCGCCTCGGTCAGCGCCTCGCCCGGAATGTCGGTGTGAACGTGGACTTTGAAAGCCTCGTCGTCCTCGCCGATGACGAGCGAATCGCCGATGCCGTCGAGGAAGCGGCGGAACGGCTCAATGCTACGTCCGCTCTTGCGGACGATGAACACGGTGTCGAACGTGAAGGTGATGTCCTCTTCGTTGAGCATGGCAAAATCGGCCTTCTCCTGTGCATTCTCTTCGGTGAGCTCGGGGCGCTCCTCGCCGCGCAGGGCGCTGAGCATACCGCCGAGAATCAGCAGGAAGCCCTTGCCACCCGCGTCGACGACGCCGGCCTTTTTGAGAACGGGGTTCATGTCAGTCGTCTGCGCGAGCGTGATCTCGCCCTGGGCGATGGCCTGCTCGATGACGTACTCGACGCTGTTGTGCTCCTCGGCCGCGTTCACGGCGCGCTCGGCAGCGAGACGCGAAACGGTCAGGATCGTGCCCTCGGCGGGCTTCATCACGGCGTTGTACGCCGCGGCGACACCCTCCTGAAGCGCGGCGGCAAACGCCGCGCCGTCGGCCTCCTTGCAGCCCTTGAGCTCCTTGGAGATGCCGCGGAAGAGAAGCGACAGAATGACGCCGGAGTTGCCGCGCGCGCCGCGCAGCAGCGCGGACGCCGTGACAGAGGCGGCCTGATCGACCGTCGCGGGCTCGATCTTCTTGAGCTCCTGCGCCGCGGTCTGGATGGTAAGACTCATGTTCGTGCCCGTGTCGCCGTCGGGAACGGGGAATACATTCAAATCATTGATAGCTTGCTGTGCCTGTGCGATGGAGACGGTGCCGAAGAGCAGCATCTCCTTGAACATGGCACCATTGATGGTATCGTGCATAGGATGATATCCTCCTCGGTTTTTACATATTCATGCTGTCGACGCAAACGTCGATGCTGCGGATGCTTGCGCCGGTGTTTTCGCTGACCATATAGCGCACCTGATTGATGATGGAGCGGCAGACGGCGGCGATGTTCACGCCATGCTCCACAACGATGTGCAGCTCGATGGAAATGTCCCCTTCTTCGTGGGGAATGATGCGCACGCCCTTGCTCATCGCCTCGCGGCGCAGCAGGTGGACGAGCCCGTCGGTCATCGAGCGGTAGGCCATGCCCTTGACGCCAAAGCAGCTCGTGGCCGCGGCGCCGGTGATATTAGACAGGGCAGCGTCGGAAATGCTGACTTCGCCCTTTTCGGTTTGTAGCCTGATCATGGAAGATACTCCTTTCTCCCTGGTCGATATGATATGACCATATCATTATATACGAAGCGGTGCAGAATAACAAGAGAAAATATTTTGCGTAAAATGCGGGAAAATGTCAAGGACTCTATTGAAAATAAACGGAAATTCACGTATTATGGAAACTAACGAGTTCATTGCGCCCGCTTTGGGCGCTGCGGAGGGATAAACATGAGAGTCATCACAGGCTCGGCGCGCGGACGGCGGCTGGGCGAGCTCAAGGGCATGGAGACCCGCCCGACGACCGACAAGGTCAAGGAAAGTATTTTTAATTGTATCCAGTTCGACGTGGAGGATGCGCGCGTGCTCGATCTTTTTGCGGGCACGGGGCAGCTCGGCATCGAGGCGCTCTCGCGTGGGGCAAAAAGCGCGCTTTTTGTTGACAAGCGTGCAGACGCGGTCAAGCTCGTGCGCGAAAATCTCGCGCTGTGCCATCTGGAAGAAAACGCGCAGGTCATCTGCGGTGATTCACTCGCCGCGCTCGGCACGCAGAGCGGGAGGTTTGACATCATCTTCCTCGATCCGCCGTACGAAAGCGGACTTTTGGAGCAGGCGATGGAAAAGATCGCGCAGTTTGACATTTTATCACCCCATGGTATAATGGTCGCGGAAAGTCCGCAGAACCAGACGCTTCCCGAGCTTCCCGCGCCGTACGGACTGTATCGCGAGTACCGCTACGGCAAGATCAAGGTGAGCATCTATCACCGCGCGGTGGAGGAAGAGGCATGAGAATCGCAGTGTTTCCCGGCTCGTTCGACCCTGTGACGATCGGGCATCAGGACATTATCGCGCGCGCGTCAAAGCTCTTTGACCGCGTGTATGTGTCCATCGTGCCGAACGGGACGAAGACGCACCCGATGTTTACGGACGAGCAGAAGCTCGCGCTCATGCGTGCGAGCGTCGAGGAGTTCCCCAATGTGGAGACTGAGCTCGGCGGCGGACTTCTGACTGACTACGCGCTGCGTAAAAATGCGCAGTTTCTCGTGCGCGGCGTGCGCAACAGCGTGGATTTTGACGCCGAGCAGCAGCTCTCGCTCATCTATCGCGACGTGTCGGACGGCGCGCTCGAAACGGTGCTGCTGATCGCGGAGCCGAAGTTTCAGCACATCAGCTCCACGATGGTGCGCGAAATGATCAAATACGGACAAGACCTTGAAAAATATATGCCGCTGCGCGCGGCGGAGCTTGTGAAAGGATGGAGAGAAGACCATGGCGAACAATGATGTGCAGCATCTTTTGGATATGCTTTACGAGATGATCGACGGCGCGAAGAACGCGCCGCTGACGAGCGACAAGTGCATTCTGAACCGCGACGAGGCGCTCGACCTGCTCGACGAGATTCGCGCCCAGCTTCCGGTGGAGCTTTCCCGCGCGCAGGAGCTCATCCGCGCAAAGGAGGACTATGTCAAGGCCGCCAAGCGCGACGTCGAGCGCATGATGCAGCAGGCCGAGCAGGACGCGAAGAACAAGGTCTCCGAGACCGAAGTGCTCGGTATCGCCCGCGAAAAGAGCCACGAGATCGTCAAAAAGGCCGAGGACCGCTCGCGCGAAATGTACCGCGTGGCCAACGAGTACACCGAGGATGCGCTGCGCCGCACCGAGGAGGCCATCCAGATGGCGCTCGAGGAGGTCAAGCAGTCCCGCGTGCGCTTCCGCGCCGCTTCTGCCGAGCAGATGCAGAAGCGCCGCGAGGAGCTGGCACAGTCAGCTGAAAAGCAGACGCAGAACGGATAAAATTTTGTCAAAAGTGACAAAAAGCGACATGATTGGTAGACATAATCTATATTTGGGCATAGCATAAAGGGCCGCCACAAGATATTGTGGCGGCCCTTTTTTAACCAAAACCAAAGTAGAACATACGTTTTAAAAATACGGTGCACTGGCCGAATTTTCACAGGAAAAAGCGGTAAAAGGCTTGAAATCTCAGGGAAATTTCTGCTTGCATTTTTTATGTGAATCTCGTATACTCAAAACAAGGGTGGGGGAAAGTGGTGTATCATACCATGAAAATGGCTTACTTTCCCACATAAGCATCAGATCGGACGCGGCACGGCTTTTTCCAAAATGAAGAAAAGGCCGCGCTTTCGTGCCCTCTGTATGCGAAAATGCACAGAAAAAGGGGGTCAGCCGCCGTGACGGGTCAGTATCAGCACACGATCGACGCCAAGGGGCGGCTCTTTATCCCCGCGAAGCTGCGCGAGGAGCTCGGCGACACGTTTTATGTCACCATGGGCATGGACTCCTGCCTGAGCATCTATTCCGACGCCTCCTGGGCGCGCTTCACCGAAAAGTTTGAAAGCCTGCCCTACACGAAGACCAAGGCCATGCGCCCGCTCTTCGCCAACGCCGCCAAGTGCGAGCCCGACGCGCAGGGGCGCATCGTGCTGCCGCAGAAGCTCAGAGCCTACGCCCACCTTGAAAAAGACGTGGTCGTGATCGGTGTTTCGAACCGCGCCGAGATCTGGAATGCGGAGAAGTGGGCAGAGATCGAGGCCGAGGAGCTCAATCCCGAGAATCTGGCCGCCGTGATGGAAGAGCTGGGATTCTGATATGGAAGAGAACTACGGCCATAAGCCGGTACTGCTGCACGAGTGCCTCGGCGCGCTCGCCATCAAGCCCGACGGCATCTATGTGGACGGCACGCTCGGTCGCGCCGGACATTCGCTCGAGATCGTGCGCCGCCTGACGACGGGCCGTCTCATTGCACTTGACCGTGACGAGACCGCGATCGAAGCGGCGAACCGCCGCCTCGGCGATTATTTGGACAAGGTCACGCTCGTCCACAGCAATTTCAGCGCGCTCGACTCCGTTTTGTACGAGCTGGGCGTCCACGGCGTGGACGGGATGCTTTTTGACCTCGGCGTTTCCTCCCCGCAGCTCGACGAAGCGCAGCGCGGGTTTTCCTACAAGCAGGACGCGCCGCTCGATATGCGCATGGACGAATCCGCCGCACTGACCGCGCGCGAGGTCGTGAATACCTATTCTTATGAAGAGCTGCGCCGCATCCTCTTTGAATACGGCGAGGAGCGCTATGCGCCCGCCATCGCGAAGAGAATTTGCCAGCACCGCGAGCAAAAGCCCATCGAAACGACGCTTGAGCTCGCCGATATCATCCGTTCGGCCATGCCCGCGAGCGCGCTGCGCGAAAAGCAGCACCCTGCCAAGCGCAGCTTTCAGGCCATCCGCATTGCCGTGAACGACGAGCTGGGCGAGCTTCCGCCGATGCTCGACGCGGCGGAGAAAAATCTGAAACCGGGCGGACGGCTCGCGGTCATCACGTTCCACTCGCTCGAAGACCGCATCGTCAAGAAGAAATTACAGGAGCTTGCACAGGGCTGCATCTGCCCGCCGGAATTTCCGGTGTGCGTGTGCGGACGAAAGCCAAAGGTCAAGCTCATCACAAGAAAGCCCATCGTTTCGGGCGAAGAAGAACTCGCAGAGAATCCCCGTGCCCGCAGCGCCAAGCTGCGCGTCGCGGAAAAGTGCTGACAACAGCCGAAAATACGCAAAAGAAAGGAGATCGCCATGGCCAGCCGCAGAGAGCAGAACATGAAATACCGCCGCTACAGCGGACGAGTCAATGGCAATCTCGCTTACGATCCCGCCTACGAAGAGCGCCAGCGCAGGCTGCGCCGCGAGCGTGAATATGAGCGCGAGCACGAGCGTCAGCGCGAGGAATTCATGCGTCCCCCGCAGCGGAAGGTGCAGAAAAAGGCTGCGCCCGTCCGCCGTCAACGCGAAAAGGTCTCGCTCGGCACGCTGTGCGGCTTTATGGCGCTGGCCGCAATGGTCGCGCTGATGATCATGTGCCGCGCACAGCTGACGGAAATCTCCGCGCAGGTCGTCTCCGTGCAGAAGGAGATCTCCGCGCTCGAGGACGAGCATGTCGCGCTGCTCACGCGCTACGGAAAAACCTTTGACCTCACCACCATCAAGGAGGCGGCGGCCGCGGCCGGTATGGCCAAGCCCAGCGCCTCGCAGGTCTACTACATCGACCTGTCGGAGCCCGACAGCGTGGTCGTCTACCAGCAGAAGAGCCAGAACGTTTTGTCGCGGGTGCTCACGTCGCTTGGCAACGGCGTATGCGCAGTGGTGGAATATTTCAAATGAGCGAAGCTATACATAAGGAGTAAGGAGCTTCCTTACTCCTTTTCCATTTTTAAGGAGGATGAACGACTGTGGCACCACGCCCCCAGAACCAGAAAAGACGGCCCGAATCCGCGCGCCGCGCAAACCGCATCATTCAGACAAGAACGCTGCTGCTTCTGGGCGCGTTCGGCGTGCTGACGTTTGTGCTGCTCTTCACCCAACTCTATCACTGGCAGATCACCGAGCATGACGAGCTCCAGTCCGTCGCTGTGCGCCAGCAAACGCTGCGCACCACGGTGGAGGCGAGCCGCGGCACGATCTACGATCGAAACGGCACGATCCTCGCGATGTCCGCCTCGGCGGAGGATATTTTCATCTCTCCGAAGGAGATCATCGAAAACGATCAGGATCAAAACCTGATCGCCAACGGCCTTGCTGAAATTCTGGACCTTGACCCCGCTGACATCCTCAAAAAGATGGAGAAAACGAACTCGCAGTACGAAGAGCTCAAGAAAAAGGCGGACGATGAGCTTGCCGACAAGGTGCGCGAATTCATCAATGAGAACGACCTCAAGGGCGTTTTCATTCGTCCGACGAGCAAGAGGACCTATCCCAAGGGGACGCTCGCCTCTCAGGTCATCGGCTTTACCAATGACCTCGGCGGTGCGATGGGCCTTGAGGCGGCGTACAACGACGAGCTGACCGGCGAGAACGGTATGGTCGTCACCGCGCGCGACCGCGACGGCCGCTCCGTGCTCTACCAGTACGACCAGTATTTCGACGCGGAAAACGGCTGCGACCTGCACACGACGCTCGACACGACCATCCAGTATTACCTTGAGAAAGGTGTGCAGGAGCTTGAGGCGCGCTTCGGCACTGGCAAGGGCGCCGAGGGCATCGTCATGGATGTCAACACCGGCGCGGTGCTGGCGATGGCGTCGCTGCCGACCTACGACTTGAATTCCCCCGGCACGGTCTACAACGACTTTCTGACCTCCGGCATGACGGAGGAGCAGGTCCTCGAAAACATGAGAGACCTTCTCAACAAGCAGTGGCGCAGCAAGGCCATCAACGACACCTACGAGCCGGGCTCCACGTTCAAAACACTGACGCTTGCGATGGCGCTTGAGGAAAACGTTGTCGACCTGAACACGGGCTTTTATTGCAGCGGCAGCGTGAAGATTGAGGGCGAGACCATCAACTGCTCCAAGCGCGCGCCCGGTCACGGCCAGCAAAACCTGACGCAGGCGTTCGCCAACTCCTGCAACCCCGCGTTCATCAACATCGGCCTTCGCATCGGCAACGACAAGTTTTACCAGTACATGCTGGACTTTGGCCTGACGGAGAAGACCGGCATCGACACCACGGGTGAGGCCAGCGGCTTCGTCAACAGCGAAATTAAATATTCGACGCTGGCGCTGGCGTGCTACGCCTTCGGCCAGAACTTCAACGTCACGCCCATCGCGCTGCTGGCGGCGCAGTGCGCCTGCGTCAACGGCGGCTACCTCTATACGCCCTATCTTGCCGAAGAGATCACCGACCAGGACGGCAACGTCGTCTCCAAGCACGACTCCACGCCCATCCGTCAGGTCGTCTCCGAGGAGACGTCCGCGCTTGTGCGCGACATCATGGAGTATGAGGTCACAAGCGGCACGGGCAAGAACGGTCAGGTCGCGGGCTACCGCATCGGCGGCAAGACCGGCACGGCCGATAAGGTCGGCGGCGGCGTCATCGTCTCGTTCGTGTGCTTCGCCCCCGCGGATGACCCGCAGGTGATGATGCTCCTGACGCTCGACGAGCCGAGCAAGTGGACCGGTACCTACGTTTCCGGCGGTAACATGGTCGCCCCCGTGGCGAGTTCCGTCATGGGCGAGATCCTGCCGTATCTCGGCATTGAGCCGAGCTACACCGCTGAAGAGCTCGTCGGCGCGGATAAGACTGTGCCGAACGTCGTCGGCCTCAGCAAGGACGCGGCGGCCGAGCGCCTGAGCGCGAACGGCTTCAGCTTCCGCACCGTCGGCAGCGGCGATACCGTCACCGACCAGACGCCCGCAGGCGGCGCGATCGTACCGAACAGCGCGGAGATCATCCTCTACCTCGGCGCGGAGAAGTCGACTGACAAGTGCATCGTCCCGAACGTCGTGGGCGACAGTGCCGCGACCGCGAACCAGAAGATCGTGAACGCGGGGCTCATCATGGGCGTTTCCGGCGCGACGAACGCAAGCTCGTCCACGGTGCGCGCCATCTCGCAGAGCATCGCTGCGGGCACGGAGGTCGAGGCCGGTACGGTCGTGCGCGTCCAGTTCAGCGACAGCTCGGTGCGCGACTAAAGACAGCAAGACCCAATTCCGAAAGGAATTTTTCAAACGCAGTTATCTGAGCTTATTTCCGCATTAGAAGACAAAACGGTGCATGCGCCGCCTGACCTGATAGTCAGCGGCCTTGCGCTCGATTCCCGCAAGGTAGAAGAGGGATTCCTCTTCTTCGCCCTGCCGGGGGAGAAGGAGGACGGCGGCGAGTTTATCGCCGAAGCCAAAGCGCGCGGCGCGGCCTGCGCCGTGTGCGAGCATCCGCCGGAGACGGAAATTCCCTATATCTTAGTGCCGGATGCGCACAAAGCGCTTGCGCTTTGCGCGGCGGTATGGTATGGTACTCCGGCGGGAAAACTCACCGTGGTCGGCGTGACCGGCACAAACGGCAAAACGACCACGACGTATCTTATCAAACAGCTCTTGGAGCGCACAAAGGGCGCGAAGGTCGGCCTGATCGGCACAAATCAGAATTTGATCAGTGACAAGACCATCCCGACCGACCGCACAACGCCCGACGCGCTGACCGTGCAGCGCCTGCTCGCCCAGATGGTCGATGCGGGCTGCACCTATGCCGTGATGGAGGTCTCGTCCCACGCGCTGATGCAGAGCAGGGTAGAAGGAATCCGATTCCGCGTCGGTGTTTTCACGAACCTGACGCAGGATCATCTTGACTACCACGGCACGATGGAGGCCTACTGTGATGCAAAGTCGCGGCTTTTCGACCAGTGTGACATCGCCTGCGTCAACGGTGACGATGCGTGGACGGAGCGCTTGCTCGCCCGCTTTACGAGCGAGCGGATTACATTCGGGCAGGGCATGACGAATGACCTTGTCGGCTGGCGTGCCCGCTACGAAAACGACTGTGTGCGCTTTACCGCCTGCACCGACCTCGACCACGAGGAGACGAAGATCGGCATCCCCGGCGGCTTTTCGCTCTATAACGCGCTCGCGGCGCTCTGCGCCGTGCAGGCGCTCGGCGTGCCGCTTTCCGACGCGGCAAAAGCGCTGACGGAATGTGTCGGCGTTAAGGGGCGGTGCGAGGTCGTACCGCTTGATGCACCGTTCACCGTCATCATTGACTATGCGCATACGCCCGACGGGCTCAAAAATATTCTCTCTACGGTCTGCGGCTTTGCCGACGGGCGCGTCATCGCGCTCTTTGGCTGCGGGGGAGACCGCGATAAGACGAAGCGACCCCGCATGGGCCGCATTGCCGCGGCGCTCTCGGACTTCGTTGTCCTCACGAGCGACAATCCCCGCACCGAAGACCCTTACACCATCCTGCGCGATGTGCTCCCCGCCATTTTGGAGAGCAGAACGCCGTTCGCCGTCATCGAAAACCGGCGCGAGGCCATCGGCTTTGCTCTGCGCGAGGCGAAAGCGCGCGACGTCGTCGTCCTCTGCGGCAAGGGGCACGAGACCTATCAGGAGATCGGAACGATAAAATACCACCTCGACGAGAGGGAGGTCGTGCGCGAGAGGTTCGCGCAAGTACAAAGGAAGGACGCCGCCGACGCGGCGAAGGAAAACGAACATGAAGATCATCATTGCCTGCATACTGAGCTTCGCGGTCTCCGCGATCACGGGAAAATTTCTGGTCCCTGAGCTGAGAAAGCTCAAGGCCGGACAGAGCATCCGCGAGGACGGCCCCACCTGGCACGCCGGAAAGGCCGGCACGCCGACGATGGGCGGCTTAATGTTCATCCTCGGCATCTTCGTCTCTATCCTGATCTGCGGCTGGAAGGGCATGATGGCGGGGGACTTTAAGCACCTCTACATCTTCTTTTTTGCGCTGATCTTCGGCGGCATCGGCTTTTTAGACGACTTTGAAAAGGTGAAGCACAAGCAGAACCTCGGCCTCACGGCCATCCAGAAGTTCCTGCTCCAGCTCGCCGCGGCGGTCGCGTTCCTCTGCCTGATGCGCTTTGAGGGCATGCTGACGCCGAACCTCTACGTGCCGTTTTTCAACACGCAGATCGTCATGAGCTGGTGGGTGTACATGGTGTTTGCGGCGTTTGTCATCGTCGGCACGGTCAACGCCGTCAACATCACGGACGGCATCGACGGCTTGGCCGGCAGCGTGACGGTGCCAGTCGGCCTGTTTTTCACCGTGCTCGCCATCTGGTGGCAGGGCTATGAGCAGCTCGGCATTTATGCTGCGGCGCTCGTCGGGGGAATTCTCGGCTTCCTCATCTATAATTTCCACCCCGCTAAGGTCTTCATGGGCGACACAGGCTCGCTGTTCCTCGGCGGCACGGTGGCGGCGCTGGCCTTTGCCTACGATATGCCGCTTGTGCTGATCCCCGTCGGCTTTGTCTACATCTGCGAGACGCTGTCCGACATTTTGCAGGTCATCTACTTCAAAGCCACGCACGGCAAGCGCCTTTTCAAAATGGCGCCGCTGCACCACCACTTTGAGC
>OJRB01000249.1_pt1 | contig 35397 bp, 30 predicted proteins | sample 1599061 | NCBI WGS metagenome assembly OJRB01 (sample SAMN03922522, study PRJEB24848) | human gut metagenome | isolation source: stool sample | host: Homo sapiens | place: Germany | collected 2010-02 | reverse complement strand
TTCTCAGTCTGCAAGTGTGGAATTTGTTCGCTTTCAGCGAACAAATTATGCGCGCGGCAGACTGCAAGCCTTTTGTCAAAAAAGGGCTTCGCTCTTTTTTGACACGCACAGGATTCCTGATTGAATTGATCAATCAGGAATCAGTATTATAGCACCATGCGCAGGGACGTCCGAAGACGCCCCTGCGCGGGTGTATTTGCGGCGGTTTACGCGCGCTTTTTCTTGTTCTGCATCAGCAGCACGGCCGCACCGGCCAGAGCCGCCATGCCCATCCACACCAGCACCGGGCTTTCATCGCCGGTACGGGGAACATCGGGCTTTGCGGGCTGATCGGGGGTCGCAGGCTGATCGGGCGTCACGGTGATGGTGACGTCGCTCATGTCATACAGGCTGGTCTTGCCGGCAGTCAGGCGATAGTAGGCCGCCAGGGCGTAGTAGCCCTGCTCGGTGGCCATGCCGTCCACGGTCTTGTCGGCCATCAGGTGGCGGAAGCCGCCGCCGGTGACATAGAAGCCGCACAGTGCGTCCACGACGCTGACGCCGCTCTTTACGAACCGGCTGTCGGCGGTGGGATCAATGCCCAGGGCCGTCAGGGCCACGATGACCTGGGCGGTGGACTCGGCGGAGGCATCGGTGCCGGGGATCTCGCTGAAGGTGCCGTCGGCGTTCTGCACACCGGCCAGGAAGGTCAGGGCCGCGTCCACAGCCGCCTTCACCTGGGCGTTTTCATAGTAGGGGGCCAGGGCCTGCACGGCCATGGCGGTCATGTCCACATCGGGGACCTGGGAGGAGGCGATGACAGGCCAGCTGCCGTCCTCCCGCTGGGTATCCAGGATGGCCCGGACCAGCTTCTCCCGGGTCACGTCGCCGGAGACGGGATAGTCATGGCTGTCCAGAGCCAGCAGGGCCCACACGGGACCGTTGACGCTCTGCTTGGTGATGAAGCTCATGGAATCCAGGCCGTCCAGCAGGTTCCGCCCGGCCACATGGGTCACGTCCTTACCCATAGCCGTCAGGGCCAGGATCAGGCGGGAGTTCTCGGTGGAGCGGGAGCGGTTCAGACGGCCGTTCTCGTCCATGGCCTTTTGCACATACTCCACCACGGAGGCGTAATACGCGTCCGCACCGGGGACGTCCCGGCCGGAACGGGCCAGGCCCAGAACCGCCCACTCGCCGCCGATGGAGCCGGTGACGGGGGCGCCCTTGGAAACGATATAGTCGCCGGTGGTCTTATAGATGTTCTCGGCGTTCAGCTCCGCCAGGCGGGCCTCGGCGGCCAGCAGCACGTCATAGTTGCCCACCCGGGCCTGGAGCTTCTGGGCCAGGGCGTCGTAAGCGGCCCGGGCGGCCTCCACGGCGGCGCGGGAGGCGGGGGTCACGGGCTGGCCGATGGCGTTAATGAGGGCCTCCACGTTGGCCACGGCCTCGTCCTGAAGCTGGGCCAGCTTCTTCTCGGCGGCCACCAGCACGTCATAATTGCTGACCTGCTCCTTGCGCTCCTGGCGCAGGGCGTCATAGGCGGTCCGGGCGGCCTGGATGGCCTCCTCGGAGTCCAGGGTCACTTCGCCGATGGCGGCGATCTTCTGCTCCACGTCGTGGACGTACCAGCCGGTCAGAGGCAGCACCAGCTCAGGCAGACGGGTCAGGACTGCGGCGGTGGTGGAACCGTACTGGCGGTCCATGCCGGAGCGGTAGGACACGCCGCGGTGGGTGGGAATGCCGCCGAAGCCGCCCACCCGGATGGTACCGGTCAGGTCATAGCTATAGCCTTCGGCGGTCTCGGGGATGGTGACGCTCAGCAGCTGGCGAACGGGGTTGCCGCTGAAATCATACTGGCCGAAGGGGGTGCCGGGGTTGGTCTGATACTTGTTGCCCTGGGCATCCAGGTACACCAGGGAGAAATTGAAGTTGTAAACGCCGGAGATCTTCTCCTTGGGGCTTACCAGGTCGTGGAACTGGACCTTTACGGCCTGGCCGGGGACCAGCTCCGCGTCCTGGGGCAGGACGTTGCCGTCGGCGTCGATGAGGTCATAGCTGACGCCCCGGGCGGTGATGACCTGGTAGGCGGCCATGCCGTCCTTCTCGATGCGGAGAATGTGGCGGCCGGTGGTCAGGCCCGTAACGGTGACCTGGCCGTTTTCATCCACGGAAACGCCCTGGCTGGTGAAGCCGTTGAAGGTCATCTTATCGGTGACGGTGGAGCGGGCCACGGTAACGGTGCAGCCCTCCTGGGGAGTGAAGCTGTAGCTGGCGCCCTGGGTACCCACATAGAACAGGATGTCGTGCTCGGCATCCAGATACTTCTGCTCGTCCTTGGTGATGTTCACGGTGGGACGGTCGATGAAGGTGTTGGTCTGGATAGAGGAGCCATCAGCGCCCACGGACACCACGAACACGCCGGTGAACTCCGGCCAGATGGCGCTGAAGTCCTTGCCGCCCATACCCTGAACGAAGGTCATGGCGTCATAGGTCACCTGGACGATGGCGGTGCCCGGGTGGTTGGCGGTCATGGTGGCCAGGCAGGAATTGTTGGCGTCGGGGGTGATGGTCACCACGTCGCTGTCGCCGCCGTCCAGGCTCAGCACCCGATAGTGCGCGTCGGGCAGGGCGATCTGGCCGTTCATGAAGCTCTCGATGGCCTGCCAGTTACGCAGCACGTTCAGCTCGTAGGTCTGGCCGGCATCCATGTTCAGGTAGCCCTGGCGGTTGATGTTCAGGTAGATGTTGCCCAGGTCATACACGTTCTTGTCGAAGCGGTTGACGGAGGCGGCGGTGACATCGTCATCCAGGTGCAGGTCGTCCCGGGTCACAGCCAGCTCCTGGCCGCCGGTGAATTTGCCGAAGGTCCAGTAGGTGACGCCGTCGGGATGCTGGGCCCGCAGGAACTGCTGACTGCCGGTCTCCGGCAGGCGGAAGGAGGCGGTCATGGTGTCGCCCTTGGTCTCCTGGGAAACGGGCTCCAGGAAGGTATAGCTATAGTAGCTGCCGAAGGTGCCCATCCGCAGGGTAGAGCCGGCGGGGGCGGTGACGGTGATGTCCAGGGCCTTGGGAATGGTCAGAGAGAAGCTCTTGGCGCCGCAGCCCACGGTCTGCTTGTTGGTCATGGTGGTGGTGACAGGCAGATAGCCCGCCGCCTTGTCGCCGATGGGGGTCAGGGTGATCTTCAGGCTGCCGCCCTCCACAAACAGGCAGGCGGTGTGGGTGCTGCCATAGGTGGTGGAGACGCCGGTCTTGGCCTGCAGGTCCGTGCCGTCGGGGCCGGTAACGGTGACGTCGATGGTGTAATCCTTGCCCTCCACCCAGCTGCTGCTGTCGTTGGTGGCATAGATGGCGTAGGCCCGGACCAGGGTAAACACGTTCTCCTGATTGGCCTTCACGGTCAGCACCAGGGTGCCGTTGAGCTGACCCTCGGTGTTGTAGCCCTCCACCAGATAGTCGCCCACAGGCAGCTTGGTGTTGTACATCAGGCCGTAGCCATTGGGCTCAATGTCCACGCCCTCCAGCAGGTTTTTGTCACCCTTCACGCCATCGGTATAGGAGTAGACCTTGATGTCCGACAGCTGTGCATTGTGCAGGCCCTTGAAGGAGACGTCCATGTCGCCCTGGGGCGCGTCGCCCTCCTGGGACACGGTGACGGTGTAGGTGGTGGGGGTGATGGCGGGGGACCACTCGGTGGCCTCCGCGGCGTCGCCGCAGCGGATGGTCAGGACGGTGCCGTTATGGACGGGCACGGTCTCCACCCGGCGATAGTCGGTGCCGTCGGCGGTGAGATACACCTGGTTGTTCTTGTTGGAGGCGGTGGCCGTCATCCGGATGCCGGTGACGCCCTGGGGCAGGGTCAGGGTGTAGGCGGTCTTGTCGGAGGCGAAGTCGGGAGTCAGGACGCCTTCGCTGAAGGACAGGGCCGCCAGGCTGGTGTCGCTCTGGGTGTTCCAGTCGCCGCCGATGTCCGCGCCGTAGCCGTTGGTGGTGTACATCACGCGGATGGTATCCCCGGCGAACAGCTTGTCCCCGGCCTTGATGTCCTTGAACCCAACGTTGGTGAACCAATCGTTCAGGGTTCCCATCCAGCCGGAGGCGGCTCCGCCGTCACCGGCGGTCAGGCCGTTGATCTCGGTGATGTAGCCGCTGTCGGCCCCGGTCTGGGAATAGCTCCCCAGGGCGGAGACGATGCAGTCCATCATGGTGGACCCGGGAACCAGGTCCACCCACTTGTCCACCAGCGTGCCATCCCAGGCAGCGCCGTCGGCCTTTGCGTAGGTCGTGTTTTCCACGATGACCCGAACCTGGCCGTCGTGGTTCTCTGCTGCCCAGACAGTGGTGGGTACCAGGCTCAGTACCATCACCAATGCCAGCAGCAGAGAAACGATGCGTTTCTTCATATGCATTTTCCTCCTGTGAAATATTTATGCCCAGCCGTTTCCGGCAAGTCAACGAAGTGTGTCTGCGGCGGAGGAAAAGCAGATACACACCCGGTGCAAAAACCGCCGGTCCATCCCCTGAAAAAGGAGACACCGGCGGCGCATGGATCCTGTCTGCGCCCAACGAAGAAAACGCCCGCCGCGCTGAATGTCCTCCGCCGTGCAATTCTCCTGCCTCGCGCCCCGGAGCCTCCGCTCCCCGTCTGCATCCTACCTTCTCGGGGGGGTTCTCCCAATGGCGGACTTTCGTCCCGGCGGCCAAGGCCGCTTCGGTGCATCCTTGCGCCCACAGTGCCGTTCGCGTGGGGCTTCCGACCCCGTTCCTTTCAGGCTGCCGCCTGACCCCCACAGGGGCCTTTGCAGCGGACAGCCACACAGCATCCTCGGACATGATTCACTTTCCGGCCCCGTGTCCCCACAGAGCCATTCTTATCATACACGATTCCCCCGGAAAAGTCAACGGTCCGCCCCATGCAAAACGGCTCTGTATTGCAGGACTGCAAAAAACCGCCGCAGCGGCGCGGAGTCCCCTTGTTTTGCCGGAAAAAAGGATGTATAATCAAGGCCAGTGGGACAGGGCGAGAAAACCGCGGGATGCTCCCCGGGAAAGCCTGTCCGCATCCGTCAAAGAAGCAAAGGAAGAGCACTGTCATGGAAATTTTGCACGAGATCAACCCGGCGCTGGAGGCTCTGGCGTACTTAGGCTCCCGGGCCAACGGCCATACCCTGGACCGGCTGGAGGAGCGCTTACAGGCCCGGGGCGTCCGGAAGGCGGAGCCCTTCCATCGGGCCAGCGCCGCCCTGCGGGAGCTGCTGCAGGACCTGGACACGGAGGTTTCCGTCCCGGCAGAGACCCTGCAGCGTCTGTTCGGCGACATCAAGGGCTTTTCCTACAGCACCATCGGATCCTATAGTCCGGCTTTTCTGTTCTTCTATCCCATGCTGTCCCGCCGGCAGGACTTTGAGACCCTGATGCAGCAGATGGAGCGCCTGACGCCGGACGAGACGGCGCGAAACATGATGATCTCGCTGAGCCTGGAGGAGCAGTCCGGCCCTGCCGCCGGGGCTGCCGCAAAGCTGGTTTCCCGGGTGCTGGCGCTGACGATCCCCACGGAGAGCCGCCTGGCTCTGCTGGAGATCCACCAGAATTACCGGACTCTGCTGCCGGAGATCGCAGCCTGTCTGCGCCCGGCCATAGCGGCGCTGGAGACGGAGTCCGGCCGCATTCAGGAGATCATAGAGGCCTTCTGCCGGGAGGTGGAGGGCCTGGGGACGGAGAGCTATCTCCGGGAGACCTCCAGCCTGGCCATCACGCCGGAGGTGCATTATCACCTGATTCCCTTTCTGATGGGACCGGATACCAACCTCTCCATGGAGCAGGAGGACGGCAGCGTGCTGATCTGCTGCGGAGTTATGCGGCTGTCGCTGCGGCGCACCCTGGCGGAAAACAGCAGCGCCTCCCAGGTATATGACGCCATCCGGATCATCGGGGACAAGACCCGGTTTGACATTCTCTGTTATCTGAGGGATCATCCGGCGGTCTACGGTCAGCAGCTGTGCAACCATTTCGGCCTGGCCCGCAACACCATTCACCACCATATGAGCAAGCTGGTGAATGCGGGGCTTGTTACCTGCCTGGTGGAGGGAAACCGTATTTATTACACCACGGACCGGGAGCACCTCTCCTATTTGCTGAACCAGCAGCGGCAGCTGCTGATCGGCGGAGAGGATACGGAGCAGCAGGAAAAATAAAATCGGCAGGAATGCCGCCGACGCAGGGTTTGCCGCGCCGGCGGCATTTTTTTTGCAGGGTAAACACATGGCCGCACCTGTAGGCGCGGCCATGTGTTTACCAGCGCCGCTTTTTCTTTTCGCCCTCCCGGCGCTGGAAGGGCTTGTCGATGAGGATGATGTCCTCTCCGAACCGCTGGACGCAGTCCCAGGGAATGTAATAATCCTCGCCCCGGCCGAACAGACCGAAGAACCGGCAGCGCACCCCCGCCTTGGTGATCTCCTTTCAGGAGACGGCCCAGGCCCTGGCGGCGGAGGCTCTGTTCACCCGGCTGTCCCTGCCGGGGCGCATCATTCCCCTGCCCTCCCGGATCTCCGCCGGGTGCGGCCTGGCCTGGAAGGCGGCCCCCGGCGACCAAGCCGTCCTGACGGCGGCTTTAGAGGAAAACGGCATCGGCCACGGCCCCTGCTGCGTATTGGAGATGTTCTGATGACGGAAATCTATCTGGACAGCGCCGCCACCTCCCTGCACAAGCCGCCCCAGGTGGCCCGGGCAGTGGCGGAGGCCATCTGCACGGCGGGCAACGCCGCCCGGGGAGCCCACGGGGCCTCCATGGCCGCCTCCCGGACGGTGTACGATACCCGGTGCCTGGCGGCCCGGCTGCTGGGCTGTCCCCGGCCGGACCATGTGGCCTTCACCGCCAACTCCACCATGGCCCTGAATATGGCCATCTGCGGCCTGCTGTCCCCGGGGGACCACGCCATTTCCACGGACCTGGAGCACAACTCGGTGCTGCGGCCTCTGTATGCCCTGCAGCGGCAGGGCATGGGCCTGAGCTTCCTTCCGGCGGACGGAAACGGCCGCCTGGACTATGACGCCCTGGAGGGGCTGTTCCGGCCCAACACCCGAGCTGTGGTGTGCACCCACGCCTCCAACGTCACCGGCGATATGCCGGATATCCCCCGCATCGCCGCCCTGGCCCATGCCCACGGGGCCCTCCTGATCCTGGACGCCTCCCAGACGGCGGGGGCCGTCCCCCTGGACATGACGGCCCTGGGGGCGGACGTTCTGTGCTTCACCGGCCACAAGAGCCTGCTGGGGCCCCAGGGCACCGGCGGCCTGTGCATCCGCCCGGGGGTGGAGATCCGGCCCCTGCTGCGGGGCGGCAGCGGCGTCCACTCCTTCGACCCGGACCAGCCCGCCGCCTATCCCACCCGCCTGGAGGCCGGGACCCTCAACAGCCACGGCCTAGCAGGACTCCACGCCGCCCTGGAATATCTCCTGGCAGAGGGGGTGGAGAATCTGTACGCCCGGGAGCACACCCTGATGCGGCGGTTTTACCTGGGGGTCCGGGACATTCCCGGCGTCCGGATATACGGCGACTTTTCCGCCCCTTGCCGGGCGGCCATCGTGTCCCTGAACATCCGGGGCCTGGACTCCGGCGAGGTGTCCGACGCCCTCTTACAGGGCTGGGGCATCGCCACCCGCCCCGGGGCCCACTGCGCTCCCCGGCTCCACCGTGCCCTGGGCACGGAGCGCCAGGGCATCGTGCGCTTCAGCTTCTCCCCCTTCAACACCCCTCAGGAGATCGACACCGCCGTCCGGGCGGTGGCCGACCTGGCCCGATAAAATTTCAGCACCCCCCGGCGCGTCTGCGCCGAGGGGTGCGTTTTGTCCCGTTTTATCCCGGGTCTGTCCCGGGGGTGTCCCGCCCTGATCCGGGGTGCCGCTGCCTATAGTCAGCCCTATTCCTCGTTGTCCCGCAGGTACTGGAGCCGCCGGAAGCTGCGGCGGGCCAGCAGCAGGCCCACCACCGCCAGCAGCAGGCAGGCCGCCCCCAGCAGGAAGGTCCGGGCGTCCAGGGCCGCGTCTTCGCACAGATAGGAGAAGATGCGGTAGGCCCCCATCACCAGCAGAATGCCCACCACCAGCAGGGCCACCAGCACGGTCATATTCGTGCACTCGTCGATCCGTTTCATATGCCCCTCCTCAGTCCGTTACCGCTACGTTCAGGCCGAACTCCTCCGGCAGGAACCGGGGGCACACGTTGCCGCTGGTGCAGATGGTGGAGGCCGCCAGGCGGGTGCCGATCTCGCAGGACTCGGCCAGGGTCTTGCCATAGGTCAGGCCGATGGTAGCTCCGGCAAAGAAGGCGTCTCCCGCGCCGGTGGTGTCCTTCACATCCACCTTGCGACCCGGGCACGCGCCCCGCTCCCCGGTGCAGTCGGCGTACACCGCCCCCTGGCTCCCCATGGTGACGATCATCCGGGGGATCCGGGCGCTGCGGATCTTCAGGGCCAGGATCTCCTTCAGCTCCTCGGGAGTCTTTTCCGAGTAGTCGTCGGAGAACAGGATGCCCATCTCCTGCTGGTTGCAGATAAAGCAGCTGGTCTGCTGCAAAAAGTCCCGGCGCTCCACGGCGATGCTCATGTTGGACACCACGGCGTATACGTCCTTGCCGTATTTTTTGGCGTACTGAAACACCCGCTTGACGATCTCCTTGTCCATGTCGATTTCCAGGGCGATGCTGTCGGCGTCCCGGAAGATCTCGTCCCCCTTTTCGTCCAGCAGGGCGATCAGAGGCCGCAGGTCCGGGCGCTTGCTGATGGCGGCGCACACGTCCCCCTGGTTGTCGAACACCGCCAGCCAGGTGCCCATGCCATCAGGGGTGGGCAGGACATAATCGGTGTTGACCTTGTGATTTTTCAGCTGGCGCACCACGTCGGCCCCCAGGCCGGTGTCGTCCACCAGGCTCACAAAGGTGGGACGCAGCTCCACGTTGGCGATGTCCTCCACCACGTTGCGGCTGACGCCGCCGGGGACCTGCTCCACCCGGCCCACATTGCGCCCGCCGGGGATATAGGTGGACGTGGGATATCCCTTGATGTCCACGAAAACGGCGCCCAGCACCACAATACCCATAAAAATGCCCTCCTGTGACTGTTTTCTCCATTATACAGCCGGGGGGGCGTTTGGGCAAGCCTTTTTCGGCGCATTTGTCTTGACGGACCCCGGCCCCAGCGGCATAATAGAGGCAGTATAAAAAATTTTCCCCCTTTTCCGCGAAACCGCCGGGATTTTTTGACGGGATGACAGGCAGAAGCAACTCGAAAGGAGAATGTCACCATGGAGGACCGCGACATCGTGACCCTGTACTGGCAGCGGGATCAGGAGGCCATCCGTCAGACGGACCGGCAGTATGGCCGGTATCTGTCGTCCATCGCCTTCCACATCCTGGCGGACCGGGAGGACAGCCGGGAGACCGTCAACGACACCTATCTGCGGGCATGGGACTCCATGCCGCCCCACCGGCCCCAGGTGCTGGCCACCTATCTGGGCCGCATCACCCGGCAGCTGTCCATCGACCGGTGGCGGACCCGGGGCCGGGCCAAGCGGGGCGGGTCCCAATACGCCCTGTCCCTGGAGGAGCTGGGGGACTGCGTGTCCGGCGCTGCCACCCCGGAGGAGGCCCTGGACCTGGCGGAGCTGGGCCGGGCCATAGGGGACTATCTCCGGACGCTGCCGCTTCCCGCCCGCCGGGCGTTTCTCTGCCGCTATTACTATGCCGACTCCCTGGCGGAGACGGCCCGGGTCTGCGGCATCAGCGTACCGGCAGTCAAGAGTCAGCTGTACCGCACCCGCCAGGGTCTGCGGACGTATCTGGAAAAGGAGGGCTTTGACGTATGAACCCGGAACAGCTCAGCGACGCCATGAATGAATTGCCCCAGGAGCTTTTGGAGGAGGCCCAGGCCGCCCGGTCCCGGCGGAGGCCGCGGTGGAAGCCGCTGGCCGCGGCGGCGGCGTGTCTGCTGCTGGCGGCGGGAGCCTGGGCGCTGGCAGGCCGCCCGGCGGAACCCACCCCGGCCCCGGAGCCCGGGGACCTGCCGGTGCTGACCATCGACAGGGACTACGGCGGCATGGGAGATTACCGCCTGTCGGCGGAGGAATTTGCCGCCTATGACGGCGGACCGTGGCAGGAGGGCATGGAGCTTGCCGCCCTGCCAGTGTTCCGCAACACCACTCGCATGGACGTGGCCAACGGCTTCCGCACCGGCGGCGGAGACTATGCGCAGCTGCGGCGGACCATGGAGCAGCTGGCAGCGGCGGCGGGGGCGGACGTGGCCCAGGCCGCCGTGGAGGTCCGGGTGCCGGACGAGACGGTGCAGGCCGCCATGGAGGACGCCTGGGCCGGGGAGACCTGGCAGTGCGCCGTGACGTTTGCCGTCAGAGGGGGTCCCACGGAGCTGGCGCTGACGTGGGAGGATGTCACCGTGACCGTGGGGGAGAGTGGAGAGCTGTGGGTGAAGCTTTCCCGGCCGGAGCTGGCATCTCTGACCCCTGACGCTGCGGCGGCGTGGCTGCTGGAGCAGTATGGGGCCGTTTTCGGGGAACAGACCCGGTACTTTATGGCCGCCCAGGACAGCGGCGGCTATTCCCTGTATTTCTACCGGCCGGAGGAGGACCTGACCCAGGGCATCCTTCAGCGCAGCATCCTGAAAACGTGGGTCCGGCTGTCCGGCGGCAGCTGTGAGCTCCGGCTGTATCGGCCGGAGCTGTCCGACGCCAACACGGTGGGAGCTTATCCGCTGGCGACTGTGGACCAGGCCCGGCAGCGGCTGGCGGCGGGGCAGCACCTGTCCGCCTGGGAGCCCTTCCCGGGGGAGGACCGGGTCAAGCGGGTGGACCTGCAATACCTGGCCCGGCAGACGGACCGGTACTTCATGCCCTACTATGTGTTCTGGGCGGAATGTGACGACGGGGAGCAGGGCGTGTGCTATCGCCCCTATTACGTTCCGGCGGTGGCGGATGCCTACATTGCCGGCATGCCCCAAAGCCCTACCGGGGCGGCATAAGCGCATATAAGGTGCGGGACTTACGTCCCGCACCTTATATTTTACTCCCCCTTATACTTCCGCCGGGTGGCAAGGCCGCCCCGTATGTGGCGCTGGGCCTTGTTTTCGTCCAGCACCTCCTTCACCTGCAGATACAGCGCCCGGTTATACGCCGGCAGGCGCTCGGACAGGTCTGCTGGTGTCCCATTAGGAATAAAAAATTTTGAGGTTCCGGAGTATCAGCACTTTGGGCTGTTACTCCATCGCCTCGATTGCGGCGAACACATCCTCAAACTTCCAGGTTATCTTGATGTGTTCCGCGTCAAATACCAGAACCTTCTCTACAAATGTCTGTTCCAGCTCTTTGGTCAGCGTTTCCGCATATCTGTACTTCTGAACCAAGCGGGAAAATTCACTGAGTTTTGTTTCTCCGCTTTCTCTGGCTTCCCGCTCCAGCCGAATCTGCTCCAACCGTCCTCTGTATTCCTCCAGCAGAAGATTCACCCGGTTTCTCTCTACAATGTATTCCTCACGGCTTAACCTGCCGTCCCGGTACTTTTCATAGAGGATTGTCTTCACCTTTTCCTGTGTGTCAATTTGCTTTTCCAGCCCGGAGGTATCCACTTTAGCCTGCTCTCGCTGGTCAGCATGGGCTTTCAGTTCTTCCCATCTGACAAAGTGTTCAAAATGCCATTTCAGGCTGTCCAGAACTGCGCCTCTCAGCTGTGTTTCCGGGTAAGCCGCCTTATAACAGGACGCCGCCGGATTGGTCTCCCCATATCGGCATATCAGTTTTTTCCTGTCTCTGCTGTATGACAGCTTCCTTCCACAGTAAGCGCAGGTAAAAGCATTATACTTCTGTATGACTTCCGGCTGGCTTTTCCGGTATATCAGGAAAGTGTCCTGAACCCTTATGAAATCCTCATAGGATACAATGGCTTCATGTGTGTTCTCTACCCGAACCCATTCTTCCTTTTCCACAGGAGTGTCTGCTCCGTAGATCCCGTTCAGCGTTCTGCGGAGAGATACCATATTTCCAGCATACCGCTCATCCCTTAAAATTGCCAGCACTTTAGCCGGATCCCATGCGGTTTTCTGGTTCACTCGCCTCCAGTCCATTCCCCGTTTATGATTCAGAGCGTATTGAGCCGGAGAGGGAATTGCCTTTTCGTTCAGGATGGAAGCGATTTTATTTCCGGAAAGACCGGAGAGTCGTAGCCGGAAAATCTCCCGAACCACAGCAGCCGCTTCCTCGTCAACCACCAGCTTATGCTTATCCTCCGCTGATTTTAGGTAGCCGTAAGGTGCGTTTGCACTGGCGAACTGGCCTGCCTTTGCCATCTTGTTTCGGACATTCCGTATCTTTTTGGAAGTATCCCGGCTGTAAAAGTCATAGATAAAATTTTTGAACGCCACTTCCAGCCCTGCCGTCTGTTTCCCACCTTCCTGACTATCATACCTGTCGTTTACCGCAATGAACCGTACTCCCAGGAAAGGGAAGAGCTGTTCCAGATAATCCCCGATTTCAATATAGTCTCTGCCAAATCTGGAAAAATCCTTTACAAGAATACAGTCAACTTCCCGCTGCCTTACCAGCTCCATCAGCTCGACGAACTGAGGGCGGTCAAACTTTTTTCCGCTGTAGCCATCGTCGCATTTTTCTATAATCCGGTAATCCTGAAATTCCGGATGGGATTTCAGATAATCATACAGAAGCATCCTCTGGTTGGTAATGCTGTTGCTTTCCTCTTTTTCAGCGGAAATTCCCACATCATCGTCTTCCTTTGAAAGCCGGATATAGAGCGCCAGTGTCTTTTGTCTCATACTGTCTCCCTCCTGCGTTGTTCTGCCATATCTATCAGCCGCTGAAACTCATCCTCAAAGGCGAAGGTAATGGCTAGATGAGAGTCAGTATGTACCTGGATATCGGTAATAAAGGCTTCCACAATCTCACGGCTTAATTCCTGAAACTCCGCATATTTTCTGACGATATCCGCCAGAGAGCCGGTACTGTGATAGTCAGCCTCATGTTCCGTCTCCGCCAGCATAAGCGCATCCACTTCTTTCAGCAGCTCTTCTTTTTCTGCTCCGTACTGCCTGCGAATCGCCAGATATTCCTCCTCGTCCAGAATCCCTTCCCGATAGTCTTCATAGATCCCGGTGCTGAGCCGTTCAATTTTGGTTATACGGCGCTGCTTTTCCCGAATATGGTTCTGTATATTGGAAGCGGCAGCCCTGCCTTTTGGGGAACGGTTTAATTTGGCTATTACCTGTTCTGTGTCGAGAAAAGTACGAATGTGGAAACGAATGGCTTCCTCCACCGTTTTATCAATGATGGATTTGCGAATACTCCTCTGAGGGCAGGAGAGATCATACAGCTGCTTTCTCCGGCAGCACTCATATACCGCATAACGGTCTGTGCTCCCGTCTTTCCTGGTTGTTACAAATTTCGTCATTTTCATGGCTCTGCCGCAGTCAGAACAGTGAATCCGACCACGAAAGAGATTTTCCGGCTGATAATCTTCGTTGATTCCCGTCATGTTGAGGAAATTCTGTTTTGCGCCTTCCAGCTTTCTCTGAACAGAATCAAATAATTCCTGATCAATGATTGCCTCATGTGCATTGGGAACATATTTCCATTCCGATTCCGGGACACGCTGCCGCTTGATTCCTTTGGCAAAGGATGTTCTTTCTTTTCCATAGACCAGCATTCCCAGATACATTTTATTCGTCAGCAGCCGTTTCACATTGGTTCTGTCCCAATAGGAATCCTTGTGTCTCTCTTCTTTGGAGAGTCCTTTCAGCCAGAGATAGCGGGCAGGAGAGGGGATACCTTCCTCATTCAGCTGGCTGGCGATTGCTCCCAGCGCCATGCCGGAATCCCGCATCTGAAAAATTCGCTTCACAATGCCGCAGGTTTCCGGATTGACAATCAGATGATTTTTGTTTTCCGGATCCTTCAGGTATCCATACACCGGATATTTTCCCATAAACTGTCCCTGCTTTTTCCGAGCCTCAAAGGAAGTAGTGATTTTCTGTGAAATGTCCTTCGCGTATCCTTCATTGATAATATTTTTCAGCGGGATAATCAGAGATTCATCCGTCACATCAGGGGAATTGCTGTCATACCCGTCTGTGATAGAGATAAAACGCACCCGGAAAAACGGGAAAATCTGTTCCAGATAGTTTCCGGCTTCCAGATAATTTCTTCCAAGGCGGGACAGATCCTTTACCACGATGCAGTTGATTTTCCCATCCTTCATGTCCTGCAACATCTCATCAAATGCCGGACGCTCAAACACGGTTCCGGTAGCGCCGTTATCAATGTACAGCCGATACAGCCGCATATCCTGCTGATCCGCTATAAAATCCTTCACCAGCTTTTCCTGATTTGCCAGACTATAGCCGTCTGTTTTTCCGCTGTCTTCTATAGAAAGCCGGATATACCCCGCTGTGTGATAAATGCTTTGTTCTTCCTGAAGCCCAAATCCAGCGAGTTCCTGTTCCAGTACCGCATTGACATCCAGCCTTTTCTTTCGTGCCATCAGATTGCCTCCTTCTTATGTTCCTCCGCTGCGGATAGTATCTCCTGAATCCGGTTCAGATCCGCCTCGAAATTGAATGTGATTTTAATTCGGTTATCTTCGTAGACCAGAATCTTATTGATAATGATTGCGGCCGCCCAGCGTGTCAGCTGTTCCAGACGGCCAAACTGCTGAAAATAAATCATCCATGGAGCATTGGCAGATCGGCTTCCTTCCAGCTCTGTAATCTGCCGTTTCAGTTCTTTCACTGCGGTATCCGCCTCAGCAATCCGGCTGTCGAACTCCGCTTTCAGCTTCTGGTATTCTTCCTTATCCAAAAGGCCGTCCTTTAGGTCTTCATAAATTCCGATTTTCAGCCGCTCGGCCTTTTTACGTTCTTCTTCCTTCATGGACAGCCTCTCCTGATATTTTTGTATCATCAGCTGCCGCGATGGAGCATTTTCAATCTGCTTCAACGCTTCCTGCACATCCAGCACCTTCTGAATATGCAGGTTCACCGCTCCGAGAACCGCTCCCATAAGGTCATTCTCGCTGATTCTGTGCCAGCTGCATCCACCTTTTCCGCATTTTTCAGAACAGAGAAAATATCCGTAGGTCTGTGCGGTATCTGCCTTCTCTTTTTTTGTATAGCGGCTGATTTTTCGGACCATGGGATGGCCGCAGTCACCGCAATAGACCAGACCGGAGAGGGGAAATACCTGTGTTTCGTTGGGAGAAGTACGGGTATCACGGCCCATAAGATTCTGAACGATATCGAACAGAACGCGGTCAATCAGACTTTCATGGGCATTCTCAACCCGAATCCAGTCAGTCTCATCCACCTCCTGGCGTACCTTGACCTTATGGTTCGGCGTCGTCTGTTTTCCCTGTACCAGCACTCCGGTATAAACCTCATTGGTCAGAATTCTGGTTACTGCCTTTGCCGTCCAGACAGCCTTCGGATTCACTTTGAAGGAAGATTCAAAATGACTTCCCAGATACTTTTTGTACTCCATCGGTGAAAGGATTCCCTGCTCATTCAGCGCGTCTGCGATCCGGTATTGGCTCATGCCATTTATTTTCATACGAAAGATGTCCTTTACGACTTGTCCTGCGTATGTATCCACAACCAGCTGATTTCGGTTGTTCTCATCTTTCAGATAGCCATAGCAGGCGAACGCTCCGATAAATTCGCCGTTCTTTCTTTTGATAGCCAGGTGACTTCTGATTTTTACGGATAAATCCCGGCAGTAGGAATCATTGATCAGGTTTTTAAAGGGGACGACGATATCATGGGCTGTGTCCGCCTCCAGACTGTCATAATTGTCATTCACGGCTATAAACCGGATACCCAGCATGGGAAACAGCTTTTCCAGATAGCGCCCAACCTCAATGTAATTCCTGCCAAACCTGGACAGATCCTTTACAATAATGCAGTTAATCACTCCCTTCTTTACATCTTCCATCATGGCCTGAAACGCCGGACGATTGAAATCCGTACCTGAAAAGCCGTCGTCCTCGCGAATGGATACCACCCGAAATTCCGGTCTGGACTGCAGATAATCCATAATCAGGCTTTTCTGATTTGCAATACTGTTGCTTTCATTTTTGGAACCTGACGCTGCATCTCCATCTTCCTTCGATAATCTCACATAAAGAGCCGTGTCGTATTGTTCCAGCCGTTTCTGTAACATTTACATCCGCTCCTTTCTCAAAATTATCAGGGAAATACCGTGGGCGGCAGCTGCGGGCAGGCAGCCGCCGCCTGTGCCTGTTTTCAGGTCACTTACAGTATATTGGGGATTCCGTTTTCACTCAATGATGTCACATGCCAGCCTGAACCATCAGTGCAAACAGGTCGTTGACCGTTCTGCCGTTATGGAGATAATCGAATTCCACAACCACATTTCCTACACGATAGCGATACAGATTCTTTGTCTGCCTCTTTAAATCCTCCAGATCCGGCTGCTTCTGGCTATCCTCCCGGACTCTGACAGTGGATAATTCTGCCAGTTCCGACTTGTCCAAAGCCTGAACAGCAGTGTTTTTCCTTTCCTCCATTACCAACCCCATACACCACCTTCATTCTCTTATCTCATAACTATTGTTAAGTTTCGGGAAATATGCCAGCGGCTCAGGGCGTATCCACGGCATCCGGAATCCGGTAGCCGATATGCACTGCCAGCGCTTCGTCCACCTTTTCCAGATCCTCTCTGTCAATACTTCCGAGATATCTCTTCAGCAACCGCTTATCCAATGTTCTGGGCGATTCACAGAGGGCAGTGGACGATGAAGTGAGAAACGGATACTTTTTCATATCCAGCCGATAATGGGTAGGCTGGCCAGGCTTCTTGTCTTTTGAAGTAAGCGGAACAATCGTTACCGTAGGGGAAAAGTAATTTCCCACATCGTTCTGCATGATAATCACCGGGCGTGTGCCGCTCTGCTCATGGCCGAAATTCTCGCCCAGCTCCGCAATGTATATGTCGCCTTTGTGATAAACCAAATTTTCGTATCTCATATTCTTTTTCCTCCTTCGTTGTATGTAAAAGCGGAGACTGACACCAGGCCAGTCTCCGCATCGTAAAGATATTTTTGCGTCTGTATCTACTTGTCCCCGACACCCCGATACATGGGAACTCACCAGGCGGCCGGACGCTTCCGGCTCCATAGGCATCTAACCTCCCCGCGGTTCTCGCCGGGCCGCCCCCATTGCGTGATCCCGCTTTGCGCGGGGCTGTGGCTGGACGGAAGTCTCATTATCCCTGTGCTGGATCTTCGCCATGCCGAAAGCTATCCGGCACTTACCAGCTGGCATTACCCGCTCCCCTTTGCAGGATCATGGCGTACCACTGGATGTGGCTTCCCATCACAGGACTGTACCTGATGAATGCGTATTTTCTTTTCAATCTGCATTGAAAGAACAACTACGTTCATCAGGCCCTGGGCCTGGAGAAGTGAAGTTTGTCCCTTCACCCCTCCTATTGGGCAACTTTTTAAGATTTAACAAAAAGAAATTTTGCTAATTTAGAAAAAATTTTCTTTTTCCGATAATGGAAAGTCTGCTGTGATATTCCAAGATGTTTTCCAGCTTCCGCTTCGGTTATGATACACCCTGAAAAATACAAAGTTTGAATAATTGCCACTTCATCAGATGACAATGAAGCCAGTGCTTCACGTAACTTTTTAAGCATCTCTTTTTTCTCTATCATTTCATCTATTGAAATACTTTCATCCTGAATTGTATCAATCAGCAGCAGTTCTTCTCCTCCGCTCACCGGAACGTCTGATGAGATAATCATGGTGTCTTTTGCACAGTCGGAAAGATACCGATGGCGGCGAGCCTCTTTATACCAATCCTGATATTCTTCATATCCCGCCTCAATGTAAATCTCATCTGCCTCATATCCAACGTCATCCGTCAAATGAATGAAATATCTTCCTTTCCCTTCCTCCGAATGGGTAAACCGATAAAATTCTTCTCCGCTCATCTGCATCCACTCTGTGTTTTCTTTTTTACTTTCCGGGTTCTTTTTCACCAGATAAATTGTTTTCGCCATATCCGCGATCTCCTTTCTGTGGTTCTGAATGGTTGGTTCAAAACCGGAGATCACGGGTATCTGGCGTTATACCAGCGCCGTTCCTGCACCTGCCAGCCCTCCTTTGCAGGCACAGAAAAAGAGCCGGAGGCTTATTCACCTCTGACTCTCATCTGTGCCGAATGTCTGGCAGACGGCATAAAAAAAGCCCTGTCCCCATCAAAGGCACAAGGCTGAAATTTATTCAATTATCCTGACTGCTATACCGTACTTCTGCCAGCATAGCAATCATAGCAGAACCAAAGTCGGACTTTCAGTAGGGATTCCATCGGACTTTCATCGGGATTTAGTCGGGAAAAGGTCGGGTTTTCATCGGACTGATTCTTCCATACAGCCATATCCATAGCTGTCTTCCCAATACTCGGCTTCTTCATCTGTATGTCCAAGAAATCCTTTTAGCTTTGGTATGGACGCACCCCACAGAGACAGTCCGAATACCAGCACCGCTTCCTTTTTCTTGTCGTAAAAGGTACTGCGCTCCATATCGAGAATTTCCAAAAGTTCCGGCTCCCTGTATTTAAAGCAGGTCAGATAGCATTTGGAAAGAATCTCGCAGTACAGATTCCCGTTGCAGGGATAGTCTCTGACCCGTACCATAGTATCTTCCACGAGTTCGATCATCCAACGTGTCTCAAACAGAGTCTTTATCCGTTCCTCAAAATGTTCCCTAGCTTCATCCGGCGCAAAGGTTTCCAGATAAATCAATGCGTCATCCAGCTGGGAACCGCAGTAGCAAATCAGTTCCTCCCGTACCTGGTCAGCCCGTCCCGCCGTTGACCAGCAGATATCCCGGTATGCGGATAAAATCAGTTTGGAACGGTCATACAGTGTTTTTTCATCCAGCTCCTGCATCCGGCACAGCCTCCGGATGCTGTTTAATGTCTGTGTATTTTTGCGGCTCATTTTTCAATCTCCCTTCATCATTCGTTCATCTTATAAAATCCTTTCTAAGCGTGCTGGCCCGATAAAGGGAAAGGAAATCGGGGGACACGCAGTATGTAACCAGCAAGTTCCGTCGCGCGAAGCTGCGCTGCCGGTTCTCTATCTGTATCGGCTGCCTTTGCTTCCCAAGACAGCGTTAGAAAATAATCTCATTCATCTTCACTGCGGATGTTTAGCTTCCACAAACCATTTATAGTTTTCTTCATAATACAGCTGAGACTCCTGCCCGCTGATGATTACCGTATACCGCAGTCCCACGCCGCCTGCCTTCCGGCTGGCCGCTCTGCAGATCTGTTTTATCCGGTCAATCTGAAATATATGTCCGTCCGTCCAGCGTATCCAGGAAGGGCGCATCTTTCCTTCTGCAGTAAACTCTACCCCTACATCTACATATACTTTGCAGCTTTTCTGTTCCTCCATCGCTTACACCTCGTTTTCCGGTACAGCTATCCGGCATATGCGCCGGTTCTGTTCCCTCTTTCCATATAGCCGTGAGGATGAACGACATTGTCCTCCTTTGCGTTCAGCGCGGCTAATTTGCGGTCTGTGTACATCAGTCCCCGTTGAATCGCATAGAATCCAAACCTTCTACGGATCGTATCCACCGCCACATCCACCCTGTGCTGTTTCTCACGCTGCTCCTGGCTGATGAACAGGTCAAGCTGTATTGGACAGTCCTCCAGAACCAGATCCGACACACGGACACCCATGCTCCGGATCGGCTTCTCCCATTTATAGCTTTCCCGAAACAGCTTCATGGCCACAGCGGCAATCTCACTGGTGATATTGGTTGGCATCGAAATCTTATGCTGGCGGGTAAAGCTGTACAAATCTTTATCCCGGACGGAGATTTCCACCACATCACCTTTAAAATGATTATCACGGAGCCGCGCCGCGACACTCTCTGCCAGGAGATATACAACAATCGCCACATCCGATTCATTTACCAGATCTCTGGGTGTGGTGGTACTGTTTCCAATGCTCTTAATGGGAGCGGAGGTATTTTCCCTGCTGACTGGAGTCTGATCCTCGCCATTAGCAAACGCATGAAGTATATAAGCCATTTTTCCAAGTCTGCGGCTCAGAATGCCCGGATCTGCCTCAGCCAGATGCCCGATGGTGCGGATTCCATAATCGCGCAGCTTTCTCTTTGTGGCCGGACCAACGAAAAGCAGATCTTCCGCCGGAAGAGGCCAGACAATATGCCTGTAGTTTTGCTTGCTGATCTCGGTAATGGCATCCGGTTTCTTATAGTCGGAACCGAGTTTGGCAAATATCTTGTTCCAGGAAACGCCGATACTGACGGTAATTCCCAGCTCAAATTTAATCCGGCGGCTGATTTCCGCTGCAATCGTCATACCATCGCCCTTCAGGGAGCAGCTGTCTGTCACATCCAGCCAGCTCTCGTCCACCCCAAAGGCCTCCTGCTTATCTGTATATTCTCCGTAAATTTCATGTGCCAGCCGGGAAAACCGCAGATACAAATCCATATGCGGCGGAACAAACTGAATCTCCGGACAGACCTCCCTGGCCTGCCAGAGCGCCATGCCAGTCTTTACTCCTGCCTTTTTCGCCAGCTGATCCTTCGCAAGTACAATACCGTGTCTGGCTTCCGGATCTCCCCCGACAGCAAGGGGCCTGCCGCGCAGCTCCGGATGATGAAGAAGTTCAATACTGGCATAACAGTTATTCATATCTGAGTGGAGTATCACTCTGTCCATTCTTCCACCTCTTTCTCGTATCTTTCCGCATAATTCCGCAATTTTCAGCACGATTATTACTTGACATCCCTGCTTTCAGCATCTATAATGTGCATATAGTTGCTAGAACATACGTTTTATTTGATTCGTATTCTAGCAAGAATCAGCCGGATTGTCAATATCTAATCCGCAAGAATACGCACAATATTTTACAGAATGGAGGCAATCGCATGAAACCCTTTACGGAAAAAGTCAGGGAACACCGCGGACAGCTGGGGCTCAGCCAGCAGGAGCTTGCAGACAAAGCAGGGATCGGAGTGCGCACGCTCACCTACTATGAATGCGGCAAGCGTTTCCCCCAGGCCGCACAACTGTACAAGCTGGCAAAGGCTCTCGGCGTTTCCACCGAGTATCTGAAGAATGACGAGATTGAAGATCCCAGTTACGGCATGGATCGCATGGACTATGTAGAGGAAATGCGGCAGAAGGGCGGACGGCGCGAATCCCTTGATCTGGAAGAAATGCTCCGGGAAAATCAGGCGCTCTTTGCCGGAGGAACCATCAGCGAAGAAGCAAAAGACGCCTACTTTCAGGCAGTCATGAAGGCATACCTCGAATGTAAAGAGGCGGCCAAAGAGACCTATGGACGAAAGAAAAAGACTGCTCCCGACAGGCAGTGATCCGGTTACTGGAACAGCTTATCAAGCAAGCTGTTTAAAATGCCTGTCAACAGGCGCTTGTATATGGGGAGGATGTGATTTCGATTGACCATAGAACAGATTTCAGACGCTGCAAAGCGATTAAAGAAAAAATATGATGAGACAGATCCGGAAAGGCTGGCTGAACAGATGAAAATCCTTGTATCACGGGAACCAATGGGGCTGTTTGAGGGCTGCTGCAAGGGCTTTTTTCTGGTTCACAGGCGGAAAAAACACATTACCATCAACGGCGATCTGCCGGACGTCCTGCAGAAAGTGGTGCTGGCCCATGAGCTGGGACACTGCGTCCTGCATTCCGGTTCTTCCAGCGCGGCCTTCCATGAGGTCATTCTCTTTGATACGGCAGACCAAAAGGAATACGAAGCCAACGTCTTTGCCTCAGAACTGCTTCTCCCGGATGAAGCTGTACTGGAGGTGCTGAATGACGATATGTTTTTCTTTCAGGCAGCGAAAGCCTTATATGTTCCTTCCGAACTGCTGGATTTCAAATTCCGCATTCTGAAGCGGCGCGGTTACAAGGTAGAGTCTCCCATAACGGCAAACGGAGATTTCCTGAAAAATCTGGAACAGCGGACTGATGTCCCGGCATTTGATTGAAAGGGGGCTTTTGGTATGGCAACATGGAATCCCTGGCATGGCTGCACGAAGATCAGCCCAGGCTGTTACCACTGCTATGTGTACCGACGGGATGCCGAGTTTGGCAAGGATACTTCTGTCGTTTCCAAAACGGCCTCTTTCAATCTGCCCGTAAAGAAGAACCGAAAAGGAGAATATAAGCTCCAGCCGGACGGCGATTATGTATATACCTGCTTTACATCTGATTTTTTTCACCCTGCAGCTGACGAATGGCGAAAAGAGGCCTGGGCGATGATGAAAGAGAGGGATGACCTGAACTTCTTTTTTGTAACCAAACGTCCCGAGCGATTCTCTGTCAGCCTGCCGGATGATTGGGGCGATGGCTATGAAAACGTACATATTTGCTGTACCTGTGAGAACCAGCGCATGGCCGACAAACGGCTGCCGCTGTTTCTGGAGCTTCCGATCCGCCACAAGTCCATTATCCATGAACCAATGCTGGAATCCATCAATATCCGGCCATATCTGGCACAGTATCACGATTGTATAGAAGAAGTGACCTGTGGCGGAGAATCCGGTGAAGAAGCCAGAATCTGCGATTATGCCTGGATTCTAAACACCATGATGCAGTGTGTGGAATATAACGTCAGCTTTCATTTTAAGCAGACCGGAGCCAAATTTAAACGGGGGAACCGGGTTTATCAGATCGACCGAAAAGATCAGCTGACCCAGGCCAGAAAGGCAGGGATCGATTTCCAGGCCGCTCAAAATTGAGGCAAAATGAAATCTACGAAAAAGCTCGAATTTTGCGGTCGAATTCTGTTGCAAATATATAGGGGATAATAGTAGAATTTAGAAGAAGGGCATCGGAACTATCTACTATGACCCCCTTTTCTTTCGTCTCAATACTATCTAATTAGATACTAAAACATGTCTTCCAATTAGTCTAATAAAACTTCTGCTTTACAGGTAAAATAAGACCAGTATAAGCAGAAGGAAGGTGATTGTACTTGTCAGTTGAGCTTGAGAATCCAGCAATGCCGGAAATCACTCAGGTATCTGCAGCTGATTTTATTGGGCCGAGAGTAAAAGAACTGTGCGATAAGCAGCAGATCACCAAGTACCGCCTCTCACAAATGACAGGAGTGACGCAAACTGTCCTGTCACGAATCATTAAGAGAGAAAATGTACCGACAATTCAGACGCTCGAAAAGATATGCGCCGCCTTGAACATATCGCTGGCACAGTTCTTTGCGAAAGATGAGAATCCTCCGGATCTGACTGCCGAACAAAAAGAAATCATTGAAACGTGGAACGGGTTAAGACCGGAAGAACGTGAAAGATTGATGAAAATTATACGCACTTTCCAATAGGAGTAGTTTCTGATGAACCAATCGGATGAGCTGCTCCTTATTTTGTGCTTTCAGGACAGTTTCGTCCGTATCTGGGTAACTGTCACTCAGCACGATAAGGAAGGTGTCGTATGAAACTTACCAAAGAACAAATAGAAAATGTAAAAAGTTTTTTGCTTGAAACATTCGCTTTTAACGAAGAACAGCTTGCAGCCATCGATGGACTAATACCCATGACACAAGAGATTTTCGAATCCATTCTTGAACGCTGTAATGAGCTTGGATCTGCGGCCGACAAAATTTTTTATCGGCTTCTCAGGGACTATCCGGATTTGACAGATGTTTACGGTCAAAAACTGGAAAAGGAATTGGATGAAAAATATCCTGATACAGAGCTTCCGGAAGAAACGCCGGAAGAGCGACAGGCAGCATGGGAACGGCTGTGTGCCCGGATTAGGGCGGAGTTCGGGGAGGATGCGATTTAATTGATTACATATCTGTCTTGAAAAACGGGCTACGAGCACCGGCTATGTCTTACACAAAACTAGCATATGACCGTATTGCAAACTGTAAATGATAGGTACAGGCTCAAACTGGCCTGATCGTCAGCGTATATCATGGCTGACCAGGCCAGCTATCCTTATTCAAGCACAGTATCATACTGTCATAACATTATCTGTCCACATTTCGCATTGGCTCATCACGGTCTGAACTGCGTCATCCATGCCCTCTGGCGGGTACTTGTGTTTTTTGAGAAGGCGCTTGACCAACCGGCGCATACCGGCTCTGGCGCTTTCTTTCTTCTGCCAGTCTATTGTCCGGTTCTTACGGAGCAGATCGGTCAGCTCTTTTGTAATGGCAATCAGTTCGTCATGTTCGTAGAAGTCTTTGATGGCTTGGGGTTTGGTCAGAGCATCGTAGAATGCAAGCTCGTCGGCAGTCAATCCCAGCTTTTCGCCCTCGGCGTTTGCATCGGCAATTTCTTTTGCAAGCTTCAAAAGCTCCTGAATGACTTCCTCATTGGTCAGCATCCCATTCAGGTATCGGTTCATTGCACCCTGAATAAGCTCAGAAAACTTCTCCGATTTGACAATATTGGTTCGCCGGTAAACCGACACCTGTTCGGCAATCAGCTTTTTCAAGAGTTCAACGGCAAGGTTTTTCTCCTTCATGTTGGCAATCTCTTCAAGGAACTTCGGATCGAACAGAGAAAACTCTGCTTTCACATCCGAGAAGAGATTGATTACGCCCTCGCTCTTGATACTGTGTTTCAGCAACTCATTGATCCGCTCGTTTACTTCCGGCAGCGTAAATTTCTTACCCGTACCACCGGACAGAAGCCGAACAATCATCGTTCGGACAGATTCAAAGAATGCTGCTTCAAAGCGTGTCTTTTCATCTACCAAACTACCGCACAGCGAAAGTGCCTGTTTGAGAAGCAAAGCCTCCTTGATGTAGATATTTTGCGTCTTCTCATTGTCGGGAAGGTCTTGCTCTGCAACGCTCTTGCCGAGGATGTAGTTTACACCTCCGGTAATTGCCTTCGCCTTATCAAGGTCAGTTCCGGTCATGAACTTATCGTAGTTATAACCATAGAATAGGTCACGGCACACGGACAGTTTCTCAAGGAACTTCGGGTAGGCAGCTTTGCTGACATCCGTGTCACCGTAGTTCTTCTTGTCCCGCGCTGTATAGTCATTCATGGCCTGTTTCAGCGCAGCAGCGATGCCCACATAGTCAACAACCAAGCCACCCTCCTTGTCCTTGAAAACGCGGTTGACACGAGCGATAGCCTGCATGAGGTTGTGACCGGCCATCGGCTTATAGACATACATTGTGGCAAGGGAAGGAACATCAAAGCCCGTTAGCCACATATCCACAACGATAGCGATTTTAAGCGGCGAGTCGTTGTCTTTGAACTTTCTCGCCATATCTTCTTTGTGAGCTTTATTGCCGATTACTTCACGCCATTCTTCGGGATCGTTGTTGCCCTGCGTCATGACAACTGCGACTTTTTCCGTCCAAGCAGGACGCAGTTCCAAAATCCGCTTATATATCTTCATGGCGATGGGGCGGGAGTAGGCAACAATCATCGCCTTTCCGGTCAGAATATTGGCGCGATAGTTTTCATAATGGTCGAGAATATCGTCTACAAGAGAACGGATCGTCTGGTCAGCCCCCAGAATTGCCTCCATCTGGCCAAGTTCTTTTTTGCTCTTTTCGATAACATAAGGATCGGCATTCTCTGCCATCAGGTCATACTCATCGTCAATAAGATGCAGCGTCTTTTCATCAAGCTTGAGATGGATGACACGGCTTTCATAGTAAACCGGTCTGGTCGCTCCGTCCTCAACTGCCTGAGTCATATCGTAAATGTCGATATAATCACCGAACACCTCACGGGTGCTCCGATCTTTTGAAGAGATGGGAGTGCCGGTGAAGCCGATGTATGTAGCGTTTGGAAGGCTATCCCGTATGATACGGGCAGTGCCGATAATTGTCTTTGCTTCGACCTCGCCGTCTTCCTTCTGGCGGACTACAACTTTCTCCGTTAATCCATACTGGCTGCGGTGCGCCTCATCCGCCATGACGATGATATTCCGACGCTCGGAAAGAGGCTCATCGCTTTCCTCAAACTTCTGCATGGTTGTAAAGATAATCCCGTTTGCCTGACGGTTTGCAAGCAGCTCTTTCAGGTGGGTTCGGCTTTGCGCGTGCTGCGGCGTTTGGCGTAAGAAATCCTTGCAGCGGGCAAACTGGCCGTAGAGCTGGTCATCCAAGTCGTTTCGGTCTGTGATCACAACGATTGTCGGGCTTTCCAATGCCTCTTGCAGATAGTGGGCATAGAACACCATAGACAACGATTTCCCGCTGCCCTGCGTGTGCCAGAACACACCGCCTTTGCCATCTGTGACAGTTGCCTTTTGAGTGGAAGCAATCGCCTTCTTGACGGCAAAATACTGATGGTAGGCGGCAAGCACTTTGAATGTCTTCTCGCCGTCTACATTGAAGCAAATAAAGTTTTTCAGGATGTCGAGGAAACGGTTCTTCTCAAACAGTCCCTCAAAGAAGGTGTCAAAGGCTGCGTACTGTGTGTTTTCGTAGCTGCCGTCCGTTGTTTTCCACTCCATGAAGCGGTCTTCCCCGGAGGTGATGGTTCCGGCCTTTGAGGTGGTCATGTCGCTCATGACACAAACCTCATTGTAAATAAACATGGAGGGGATCTCGTACATATAATTGCGGAGCTGACGGTATGCGTCGGAAGCATCTGTCTCTTCGCGGGAGGGAGATTTCAGCTCCACTACGACAAGGGGCAGACCATTGATGAAGAGAATGACATCAGGGCGTTTTTCGGAATTTTCGATGAAAGTCCACTGGTTGGCAACGGTAAAGTCGTTATTGGCAGGATTTTTGAAGTCAACAAGGTGGACGAGGGTGGAGCGTTCCTCGCCATTTACAAAGTATTTTACAGAGATACCGTTTTGCAGATAGTCGGTAAAGACCATGTTCTTTTGCAGCAGTGAGCCGGACTCAAAGTTCTTGAGCTTGTAAATGGCCTCATTGATAGCATCCAGAGGCAAGCCCTTATTGATGCGCTGCAAAGCGGGCAACAGGACATCCTCGTAGAGCGGAGAGTGATAATCACGCTCCACATCCGGTCCGTAGACATAGGTGTAGCCAAGCCCTTCATTAAGTAATTGGAGAACAGCGTTCTCATAATTTGATTCTGTGTAATATCCTGCCATTGCCGATGCTCCTTTAACAATTTATGATTCTACTTCGTGATTATTTATCGTCATTCCCATATCTGCTTATTTAGAGTACGATATTAGTCCTTACACTTCTGCACTTTCCATCAAATCATTATCATATTTTATAGTTTTTGGAAAGTTTTCACTTGTATTTATTATCACTGCTTCTGGCAATTTTAGGCGATTTCCTTGCTGATCATGCGCTTGACAATGCTTATATGGTGTGAACCATACTATGTAGTCAATTTCTGATCCACGAAATTCTTTAACAAATTTCTCGTCCAAAAACCATAGATGCGGCATGGCTGGGACTAATGTGCCAACAGTCAAGGAAGGACTTTTCTCTTTGACTTCCATATACTGTGAAGATTCATCAAAGACAAAAAATACAGTTCTCAGAATCGGATGATTAGCTTTGTAGTTAGAAATTTTCTTTTTATGCGTTCCTACTACACGAGCAAAATTCTTTTTATAAAAGTTGTAGTTGTGGTCTTCATGTGTTGGCAATCCAGTGTCAACTACAAGAAATGGTTTGGCATTGGGGAACAATTCAAAAACGCCAGCGTCGCGTAATTCTTGTGTAACTTTTGTTTCCCTCTGTCGAGTCGGATTGACAACTTTCCCTTTTTTGTTTTTGAACTCGTGATCATCGACTCTCATTACATCCATCATAAAACCAAGCGCGTCACTAAAAAAGTCCGGTGGAGGATCGGATTTCCCAGAGCTATTTCTCCATGTCTTCCATTTGTCCTTGTCCCAAATTGACATAAATAGCTCTTCACATTCGGGTGTAGATGGCAAAAGTAGAACAGAAGAAGTATCAATATTCTGAAAGTGTTCAATTATCTCTATTTCGTTATCAAAAATATCCATTTTATTTTATACCTTCTTCTGAATACGATAAACGATAATTTAGCGGCTTAGAGCTGGATGCCGGAGACATCGATCTCGCCAGACATGAGCTTTGGAAGCAGGTTATCCCTTAAAGCCGTTAATGAATGATTCTCTTTTTCCAATATTTTCTGCTGAGCGAAGATAGGAGCGCAGAAATCATTAAAGCGAGCAAGTGTCTCGGTGTCTGGAATTACCGCAGGAACATTTTTCATGGTGTTCCCTGAGACTTCTTTGAAAGTAGAGCCTGATGCCATACCTTCAATAACCGGGAGGTTATGCTTTAGGAAATAATACACATAAGCCGTTCCAATCTCTGGTTTTGGGACAACGGACTTGAAGCCTTGATTAGTTGTCACCTCCCCAGAAGCAATCGCAATGTAGCCTATCGGCGCACGAGAAGAAAACAAAACTGTTCCTTCTGGCATGACAGAGGCACTACTATTCTTCAAACCGAGTTCCGTAATGTCATTCTCTCCATGAGAAATGAACTTCGCCTTGTTAATGGATAAGTCCTTTGGTGTTATCCACGCTATGCCATCCGAAGTGTAGTATTCCGGTTTAGATTTTGACGGTGTGCTGCCGCCAACAACTGCGCCGAGATCACTGATTGTTCCCTTAGTCCACTCAGGATCAGCATTTTTAACGAACAGATTTTGAAAATAAAACTGAGCTTGCTGCTCTAAATTATCGTTTATGTCGTAATTATTTTTAATTCTTGCGTCAATCGTCTTTAGGATTCCAACAATTTTTAATTGCTCTTCGAGTGGTGGTAGGGCAATGATGTAATTTCTAACGATGTCTGGAGAAATGTTGGCTTGTCCTCCTGAACTATTTGATCTCTTGATAAAATACAACTGACTCTCCCATGAAGAAAGATAATAGCCAAGATATTCTGTGTCTAATTCCTTGTGGTTCGATGTTATTGCCGCAACACGCTGGTTAAGAAGGTACTTGCTTTCAAGAGTGAAGAGTGCTGCTTTCCCCACCCAGCTTTCGGGTGATCCATCGGCTCGGTTGCCCGTCATAGTTAAAAGAATATCGCCTTTGCGAATTAGCCATTTTGATTTTTCCTCGGCAATGGTTTCGGGAATATACGAAAAATCACTTTCTATTATTTGATTAGGCTTTACATTTTTTATCTTTATTACCGGCACTCCTGATGAAGCAAAGTCCTTACTCTTAAATGCGTAACCGTTTTTGATTTCGCACATATCTCCTAGCCGAACTGTTGTCCAATTAGATTTCATACCCAATCGCCCCCAGTCTTTCCTTGATCTCGGCCTCAAGCTCATGGGATTTCGCAAACAGCTCAGAAAGTTCAGAGGTCAACCGGCTCATCTTTTCCTCAAACGGTTCGCCATCATCTTCCTGTTCCTCAATGCCCACATAGCGCCCCGGCGTGAGAATATAATCCTGCTTGGCAATATCCTGAGTAGTCACAACAGCACAGAAGCCCTTTTCATCTTCAAGTGTTCCGTCAACAAATGCGTTGTAAGTATCGGCGATACGCTGGATGTCCTCGTCTGTCAGCTCGCGCAGCTTTCGAGTAACCATCGTACCGAGCTTTCTTGCGTCGATGAACAGCATCTTGCCCTTTTGCTTTTTATTCTTGGCAAGGAACCAGAGCGACACCGGAATCTGTGTTGTGTAGAAAAGCTGGGACGGCATGGCAACAATGCAATCCACAAGGTCAGCGTTGATGATATTCTTTCGGATTTCGCCTTCGCCGCCAGACTGAGAGGACAGCGAGCCGTTCGCAAGCACCATGCCAATTCGTCCATTCGGCGCGAGGTGCCAAATCATGTGCTGCAACCAAGCAAAGTTGGCGTTGTTGGCCGGAGGCGTTCCGTATTGCCAGCGCACATCATCCAGCAGCTTATCTTGTCCCCAGCCGGAAAGGTTGAAGGGAGGATTTGCCATAATGAAATCTGCCTTGAGCTGCGGGTGACAGTCGTTAAAGAATGTGTCCGCGCTGAACTTTCCAAGGTCAGCTTCGATGCCGCGAATGGCAAGATTCATCTGTGCCAGCTTCCATGTAGTAGGGTTGGAATCCTGACCATACACAGAGATATTCTTGATATTCCCGCCGTGATTTTCGATGAACTTAGAGGACTGGACAAACATACCGCCAGACCCGCAGCAGGGGTCATAGACACGGCCATTGTATGGCTGCAATACTTCGACAAGGGTGCGAACAACGCAGGACGGGGTATAGAACTCACCAGCGAGTTTACCTTCCTGTTCAGCGAATTTGGCAAGGCAATACTCATAAGTGCGGCCGAGAATATCCTTGCTATTTCCGTGGTCGATCATCTGGATATTGGTAAAGAGGTCAACGACCTCACCGAGCCGCCGCTTATCCAGCTCAGGACGGGCAAAGTTCTTGGGAAGGATATCTTTGAGGCGCTTATTCTCCTTCTCAATGCCCCGCATGGCTTCGTCGATAACCGTTCCGATCTCAGGCGTGTGAGCAGCAGCGGATATGACGCTCCATCTTGCGTTTTCCGGCACGAAGAAGATATTCTCCGCCGTATATTCATCCTTATCTTCTTCAAAACCATCACCCTCGGCAACAAGCTCCTGATACTTTGCCTCGAAGCGGTCTGATATGTATTTCAGAAAAATCAGTCCCAGAACAACCGACTTGTACTCCGAAGCGTCGATGTTGCCTCGAAGGACGCAAGCTGCATCCCAAATCTGTTTTTCAAATCCAATATTGCTTGTATTTGTCTCAGCCATTTTGTAGCCTCCCTGTTATTGAACTTTAATACATTCACAAATATCGCCAATATCACAGTTGAGATAATCGCAGATTCGCAAGAGTACAGACATTGAAACTTCCTCATTCTTTGAAAGCTTGCTCATCGTACCTGCCGCCAGCCCAAGCTCCTTTTTTAACGTAGCCTTTGATATTTCCCTTTTTATAAGTTCTATCCAGAGCTTTTTATAACTGATTTTCATACGTACTCACCTCAAATAATCAAGCCATATGTGATAATCATAACTTTCCTCTATAAATTTAGCATAAAATGCTGTTATCTTCAACGCTTTACTCCTCATTTGTAGCCAAATGCTTCATCTTCTTGAAGCAATATCAGCACAGGAAATTATATATTTGTTTCAAAGGTAAATACAAATGGTAAATACAAATTCGCAAGCAGGGCATTCCTGTCCAGGAATGCTCGTTTTTGAGATTTCCGCCTCCGCGAAAACCTCTTCAAACGGCTTGTTGGGGCATATCCCCAATCCCCTTGAGATCATCACCACAGGTGATGGCTGCGCGTCCTATTGGACGCTTTACGGCATAGGCCGTCAAAGCCAAATCTATCACATAGCAAGAGTCGCAAAGCAGCAAAAATCCCCAGCACAGCAGACCACCATTCTGTGATCCACTGCGCTGGGGAATTCTCTATACATCATCGTTCCTGGCTTTGCGCCTGCTCATGCTCCTGTTCTTTCTGAATCTTTTTCTCCTCGGCCTCTTCGCCCACACATGCCTCAGCCACCTTCAATGCAATCTGATAATCCTGCATTTCAGTCCGTACCTTCCTGTACTCTGCATAGGTTTTCTTCTTGCTTTCCAGAACTTTCGCATACTCCCCATTCAATTCTTTCACTTTCGGAATCTTTTTGATTCCCAGCTGATCAAAAGCTTCCTTTGCCGCCTTGTGGAGCGTCAGCTCCTCCCGATGTGTCTCATAGAATTTCCGGCTGTAGCCTGCTTTGCGATATGCGACATAAGTCTCTCTGGTCTTTGCGTAATTAACGATATGCTTCCGCAGGATCGCAATCTCCGCCAGTCTTTTTTCAGACTGTTTCACAGAATCCAAAAGTTCATGGCTATGCCTGGTGATATCCTCCGTTTTCTCCCGAAGCTGCTCCATTGTGTGGATGTCCTTTTCTTGCAGAAACAGAATCGCTTTTGCCGCCGCTTTCAGATTATACACCTTCGCCCATCGCTCATATCCTGCGCCTTTTCCGGCGGCCAGTTTTTCCTGAATGTTAATGGGAAGATCCAGAATGCGCCTGTGATTCTGCAGTTTTCCTCTTTTAACCGGATGCCTTCCTTTGCCAGCCAATGCTGCTTTCAGATCTTCAACGGTATAGCCTTCTCCGAGAGAGCGGAAGCGCAGAAAACGCCCGCCGTCCTTTCCTCGGAGCGATTGCTGTTTCCCGTCTTTATACTCAAATCCTGCCTCCTCAAGAAGCCGAATCAATTCCTCAAAGTCCTTCGGTTTTTTCAAAAGCGCCCGGTCGATTGCCTGCCGGATATTATCGCGATGGCAGGGGCGTCTGGGATAATCTGTCCTCTTTGCGCGCTCCTTGTATGGCCTCGGCTTGATCACGGATTTCCCATGCTCCAGACAGATCATATCACTGAGCCGCTGCACCGCCAGACCGGAACGCCGGAAATCCCGGAATTTGTGCAGGCAGTCCAGGGTCGTGGAATTATATATGATGTGATTATGGATATGGGCCTTATCTATGTGAGTCGCTACCAGAAATGCGTGCCTTCCTTTCGTAAAACGCATGGCCAGCTCGTAGCCGATTTCATTGGCGTCCTCCGGCGTAATTTCCCCCGGTTTGAAGGACTGGCGGATCTGGTAGGCAATCACATCATGTTCCTGCGTCCGTCCGGTCATCTGCAGATACTGGCGTTTGGAGAGAAGGAATTCCTGGTCGGCAGTCTCAGGGTCACACTCGTAGGAGCTGATATATTCGCCACCGTTGGTTTTCTCTGCATTCTGTGAATAGTCCGTTCTATCTGCCAGACACTGAGCGATAGTTTTTCCCTTATTGATATGGAGCGCAATCAGTCTGCATGCCGCCATTCCTTCACCTCCTTCCCATCAGAAAAGGAGCCGCCCTTAAGACAGCCCCTTTGACTTTTACCGCAGCATCTTTTCGCGATCTTCGGCTCCTTTCAGGAATGAAGAAACCGTACCAGTGCACCATTGATGGAGCCGGAGATATCTACAATCATCATGGCCCCATACTGCAGAACCAGGCAGGCCACTTCCACGCCGATGAGAAACGCCACGTTGCCCCACTGGCCTTGAAAAGCACAGAAGACGCCTACCAGAAAAATGAACAGCATGAAGATTCCGACCACAAAGGCGGACAGGTTTGTCATGATCTTGCCCAGCACCCAGAAAACGCCCAGCAGAAGAATGACGGGAAGCGCAAGTATCTTAAAGGGAAGTTTTAAAAGCCACATATTCAACGTCCTTTCTTTCGTGAAATCATTTCATGCCCTTATTATACAGGAGCACTTCCCGCCTGCCAAGTTTACAAAAGAGGTTATCGGATCGATGCGAGACGGGAGAGCAGTTCCCTGGCGCACTGCCAGATTTCATCCAGCCGCGCCTGCAGATCCCGGATGTCTTCCTGATAAATGCTTCCCTTCTCATTAGCCCGTTTTGCGTATTGATTCAGGTTGTTGCTGCAGCGTCGCAGGAGAGAAACCAGTTCCTTCACATCCTGCAGATCCAGCTTCACGCAGTAACCGTCCAGTGCCATTTTTCGGAGATACGCGCTTTTACTGCGTATCCCCATTTCAGCCATTTTCTGATGGATTCGTTCCTGATCGCTTTTTGTCACAAAGAAATGCAGCTCCTGATCCTTTTTCTCCATTACAGCACAGCCTCCTCCCTTTCTGTTTCTCGCTTCGGTATCGGAGAATATCCCGCCCTAGACTTTAAATCTGCAAGCACAGATGGCCGTCTCACTAGCTCCTGCTCATCTGAAATGTGTTCGGCTTCTGCATGGGAATCATCCATATTCAGCGCCGCGTCCAGTTCCGCCAGTCTGGCTGATTTCTCCGCAAACTCCCGTTCTTGGGGAAAGGGCTTCTGCAGTTCTTCCCTGGCGGCATTCTGCTGGTTTTCCAGATTCATCAGCTCATTTTGCACCCGTTCCAGTCTGCCCGAAAGCCCGGACAAAGCATTGTCCATCCGGATGAGATTACCCCTCGCGTCTTCTCCAAGAGTTACTTTGTGGCTTAAGGTTCCCTTCAGGATCACTTCAAATTCCTTAGAAAAGGCATTAAAACAAAGCTCCATGGAAAATCCTCGATACTCCCCCAGAGGAACCGGCCCGTCACCTTTCAGGTTCCGGCACGCCTCAATGATTGTTTTCCCGGCATCGGTTTTTTCCGTAAAGACTGCATCGCCGATTTTCACACCCGCAAAGCCGTCTGCCGGATGGGGATGAGACGCGGCAGTCTGGATATCCGCAGTCAGTCCCCGGATTATTTCCTGGCTCTTTTCAATCTCCGCCGGGAAGTATTTCAGCAGACGGTCTTCCAGCCGGAAATGCTGGCTCATGTGGTCTGCTTTCAGCACTTTCAGCCGGGCTACCTCAATATCCAGATCCATTTTTTCTTTTATCTGTGGGTCACCTGCGCATAATGCTTTTATCTCGGCATAGGAGAGCGCCTGCTCATCCACGTCGTCGCAGGAACGGGCTGGAGATTTGGAAGTCATGACCTGACTGATAAACTTCTGCTTATTTTCCAGTGTCTGAAAGAGATAAGCGTCAAAGGTTTTCTCCGTCACATACTGATAGATCTGTACTTCTTTATTCTGATTTCCCTGACGGATGATACGCCCATTGCGCTGAGTCATATCGGAAGGCCGCCAACCAACATCCAGATGATGGACGGCAATCAGCCTGTCCTGCACGTTGGTTCCAGCTCCCATTTTCTGTGTACTTCCCATGAGAATCCTGACCTGTCCGCTTCTCACTTTTGCGAATAATTCTTTCTTTTTTGCTTCCGTATTTGCCGCATGGATGAAGGCTACTTCCTGCTCTGGCACACCTGCCGCAATCAGTTTGGAGCGGATATCATCATAGACATTGAACGTGCCGTCATTCTTCGGTGTGGAGAGATCACAGAACAGAAGCTGTGTCAGCCGCTCCTTTTTACCCTCCTCCCAGATCCGTAGCACATTGGAGACACAGGCGTTGACCTTACTTCCGGGATCATCCGGAAGAAGAGGATTCATCAGCCGCTGATCCAGCCCCAGCTTCCTGCCGTCAGAAGTGATTTTGAGCATATTGTCCACGGTGGAATCCACGATACCGCTGTGGACTGCCGCAGCCCGTTCCGACAACTCCGCTACCATTGCCTGCTGGTGCTCCGAGGGCTGAACCACCACAGTCTCAAATTTTGCTTCCGGTACTGACAGGTTCAGCTGGTCGCTGGTCTTTATATCTGCCACTTCCTTAAACATAGCCATCAGCTCAGGGAGATTGAAAAACTTCGCAAATCTCGTCCTGGCCCGGTATCCGGTTCCTTCGGGAACGAGTTTGTCAAGATGATTTTTGTAAGTTTTCTAAATTCAAATATTTA
>OJRB01000204.1_pt1 | contig 39630 bp, 35 predicted proteins | sample 1599061 | NCBI WGS metagenome assembly OJRB01 (sample SAMN03922522, study PRJEB24848) | human gut metagenome | isolation source: stool sample | host: Homo sapiens | place: Germany | collected 2010-02 | reverse complement strand
TGAACTGGAAGCAAAAGAAAAGGCGTGACCGAAGTCACGCCAAATCTTCCCCATTTCGGGAGCTTTTGCAAATACTGTTTTATGGGAACTCTGCTACGGGGAACGCCCTGTTGTACATATCGCTATCGTATGTGGTCTTTGGCAGGGTGCGTCCGGGTGGGCGCACCCTGTTTTTGTTTTGCCCTTGATTACAGTTCCTCGCCATTGGAAGCGATGACCTTCTTGTACCAGTAGAAGCTGTCCTTGCGCTCACGGCTCAAATCGCCGGTGCCGTCATCGAACTTGTTGACGTAGATGAAACCGTAACGCTTTGCCATCTCGCCGGTGGAAGCCGAAACCAGATCAATGCAGCCCCACGGGGTGTAGCCCATCAGGTCCACGCCGTCCTTCACAGCCTCAGCCATCTGTGCAATGTGGTCGCGCAGGTAGTCGATGCGGTAGCTGTCGTGGACGATGCCGTCCTCGCCCTTCACGTCATAAGCACCCAGACCGTTCTCCACCACCATCAGGGGGATCCGGTAACGGCCATAGATCTCGTTCAGTGCATAGCGCAGGCCCTTGGGGTCGATCTGCCAGCCCCAGTCGGAAGCTTTCAGGTAGGGGTTCTTCACGCCGCCCAGCAGGTTGCCGCCAATGCCCTCCACATCCTTGTGGGTGGTCACGCAGCTGGTCATGTAGTAGCTGAAGGTGTAAAAATCCACCACGCCCTTCTTCAAGGTCTCGGCGTCCTCCGGCTCCATCCGGATCTCCACGCCCAACTCCTTCCACAGGCGCTTTGCAAAGTAGGGGTACTCGCCGCGCACATGCACATCGCCGCAGTACCAGTTGTGCTCGTTCATGCCCTGCTGGTTGGCCAGCTGGTCATCCGGGTCGCAGGTCATGGCGTAGCTCTGGCCGTAGGCCAGCATGCAGCCCATCTTGAACTGGGGGTAGTGCGCATGGGCGTAGATGATGGCCTGTGCGCTTGCCACAAACTGGTGATGCAAAGCCTGCAGGCGGGTCTGGGGGTCATCCGGTGCGCCCATGGCGGGGCCTTCGTAGCCCTGCACGGTACCGGTGGAAAGCACCTGACCAAAGGCCATCATGCCTGCGTTGATCTCGTTGAAGGTCAGCCAGTATTTGACCTTATCCTTGTAGCGCTCAAAGATGGTCTTGCAGTAGTTCATGTAGAACCCGATCAGCTCCCGGGAAGCCCAGCCGTTGTACTTTTCCACCAGAGCGTAGGGCAGCTCGTAATGGCTGATGGTGACCAGCGGCTCGATGCCGTGCTTCTTGCAGCAGTCGAACACGCGGTCATAGAACTCCAGACCCTTCTCATTGGGTTCCGTTTCCCAGCCGTTGGGGAAGATGCGGGTCCAGTTGATGGAGGTACGGAAGGTCTTGAAGCCCATCTCGGCAAACAGGGCGATGTCCTCTTCGTAGTGGTGGTAGAAATCGATGGCCTCGTGGCTGGGGTACAGACGGTCCGGGTGGATGGTGGTGGTCACCCACTTGGGCACGGTGTGGGAACCGTTGGTGCACATATCGGGCACACTGGCGCCCTTGCCGTCCACATCCCATGCACCCTCAAACTGGTTGGCAGCACAGGCGCCGCCCCACAGGAAATCATCACGGAAAACGCTCATGGTGTTTTTCTCCTTTGTTCAGCTGATATAAAAAGCGGGGCAGGCCCTTTACGGCCGCGGCCCTGCACGGCCTGTGGCCGGAGCCTGTCCCTGAATACGGATATCTATAAAACCCCTGCTAAAACTGTGGTTTACTTCTTTGCCTTGGCAGGCTCGTCGCTATACACGATATAGGTGATAACGAATGCAGCAACGACCGTGAGCAGATGGAACCTGCGTCGTCCAGTACGCCAATCGCTGCGAACAGCGAGAGGAAGCCTTTCAGGATACCTTCCTCTGATCAGCCCCGATCTGTCGGTTCTTTGAAGTTTTAGGGAACTCTCTTACTTCCAGAGAGTGGGGTTGCCGTAACGTGCATCCAGCGCAGCGCTGAACCAGCGACCGTTCATGACATTGCGGATCATCTTCTGCTTCAGCTCTGCCGAAACCGTGGTGTCTGCATCCATGCGGTCCATGATCTCATCATAGGTGGTGGAGACATCCTTGCAGCCGATCTGTGCATCCGTTGCAGAAGCATCCATCACCATGCTGACCTTGTTGTCCGGGGTCCAGTTCTGCCACTTAGGCAGGGCGCTGTCGCCGGAGAACAGACCCCGGATACCGGTAAACAGGTTGCCGTTGGGGTCGCCGTTGGTGAGGAAGTTCTTGAGATAACGGTTGAACAGCACTGCCATTTCCTGATAGCCTTCGCCGCTGAAATCCACCATTGCCGCATAGTTGTTCACCGTGGACAGCATGGGCACAAAGATGCCGTGGAATGCGCCCAGAACGGGGATCTGGCTCAGTGCATCGGGGTCGCCGTAGTCAATTTGGCACAGGTAGATATCCGCACCATAATGGTCGTACATGGTCTCGGCGCTGCATTCTGCATTGAAGATGCGGTACATATCGGAGCCGTACTTGACCGCAAAGTCCTTTGCAGCATTAGTCTCTGCTGCCGAGTATGCTTTCATTTCGGCGCTGCCAAAGTATGCATCCCACGCTGCAAACATGCTAAACTCGGTGCTGCCGGTCAGCATCAGCAGGGGCACATTGTTGTACTGGGTAGTAGCAAAGCCCTCTTTGGGCAGCACCACCCCATCACCGTACAGGTGAGGGAAGACGCTCATGCGGATACCTGCATTGCTCATCAGCGGGCACAGACGGGCGGAGTCTAGACTATACAGCCAATCCCGAACATCCTCGCCATCGGTCATGAGCCACGCCTTGGCAGCTGCCGTATCTGCAAACAGACCGTCCTCTACCGCAAGCGGCGCAATTGCCCATGCAATCTGGCTCACGCTTGCTGTCTCATCGGCAATGGTCATGCCGCCGGAGAAGGCGATTGCCTTCTGGAAGCGTCCGGCAAACAGAGGGCTGGTCAGCATTGCCATTACGTCACGACCGCCGGCCGAGAAACCGGAGATGGTGATGTTGTCCGCATCGCCGCCAAACTGTGCAATGTTATCCTTGACCCAGTCCAGCGCCTTTGCGATGTCCAGCAGGGTGAAGTTGCCGGTGTCATCGCTGCCCCGGCAGAGGGCAGGCAGGCAGTTGAAGCCGAACAGACCCAGCCGGTAATCCAGAGTGACAAAGACGCAGTTATCTCGGACCACTAGCTCGCTGCCAAGGATTTCCTTGGTGTTGCCGGTCTGGTTGTTGCCGCCGTGGATAAACACCAGCACCGGCAGCTTATGAGCGTTGGGGGTGGTATAAACATCCAGCTTCAGGCAGTCCTCGGTGCCGATGGCACCGGAACCGTACTGATAAGCGACCTCACTGGGAGCAGTGCAATCTTTGGCTTCCGTCCACACGGCAGGATCCTGCGGTGCCTGCCAGCGCAGCTCTCCCACCGGGGCTGCACCATAGGGAATGCCGTACCACACAAGGCTCTCGCCCTGATCCAGACCCACGACCGGCCCGTACTGGGTGGAGCGGCGAGGGGTGATGTTTGACCACAGGCAGTTTTCCTCTCCTGCAGGGGCTGCCATTGCGGGAACGCTGAGGGATGCCATTGCTGCTGCGACGGCTCCTGCTTTCATGAAATTGCGACGGCTGATATAAACATTACGAGCGCTCATACTATTTCACCTTTCTGCATTTACCTTCTGTTGTAAATTCTTACCTTCTCTGACCAGCCTTGATCTGCCGGTCTTTTTTACAGGTGCCTGAACATTCCTTTGGTTTTGGGGTGCCGTTTACTTCTTTGCCTTGGCAGGCTCATCAGAGTAGGTCGCATAGACCATCACGAAGGCTAGCACAACGGCGATCAGGGAAATGACGATGGATGCGATCATGCCGGAGATATCGTTGGTAACGGTATTGATGTAAGCGGTATAGCCAAAGATGCCGGTACCTGCGCTGGTGTAGCCGGTAACATTAAATGCCATCAGGGCAGCGCCGGTAATGGCGCCCACGATGCAAGTGATGATAAAGGGCTTCTTCTTGGGCAGGGTCAGGCCGTAGATCGCCGGCTCGGTAACACCTGCGATACCGGAGATCAGTGCGGGGATGCACAGGCTCTTGGTCTTGAGGTTCTTGGTCTTGAGGTAAATTGCCAACACGGCACCGCACTGTGCAAAGGTGCAGCCGAACATACCGGTCAGTACGTTGGAATAGCCCTTGGTGGCCAGGTCGTTCAGCATCAGAGGCACGGTAGCCCAGTGCAGACCGAACATGACCAGGATCTGCCACAGGCCGCCTACAACAGCGCCCAGCAGGATGCCGTTAAAGTTTGCGATTGCATTGAGTGCAATGCCCAGACCATCGCCCAGCAGAGAGGTGATGGGTCCGATGATCCACAGCGTGAGGATAAAGGTGACGCCGCAGGTGATGAGCGGCACAAAGAACAGCTTGCAGGAATCCGGGATGAACTTTTTATACTTCTTCTCGAACCATGCTGCAAATGCGATGGCGCAGACGATGGGGAGAACGCTGGAGGTGTAGTTGCCGGAAGCAGGCATAACGACCGGGATCCCGAACAGGTTGGAGATATCCATGCCGGAAGTGGTGGACAGGTACGGGTACAGCAGCGCTGCACCAATGGTCATACCCTCCAGCTCCGGCAGGCCAAACTTTTTGGAGGCGGTGTAGGCCAGCAGCATGGGCATAAAGTAGAAGAAGCTGTCGCCCAGAGAGTACAGGATATTGTAGGTGCCGCTGGTGTTGCTGAGCACGCCGATGGCAACGAACAGGGAGATAAAGCCCTTTACGATACCGGTGGCAGCCAGCACGCCCAGACAGGGGGCAAACACTGTCGTAACGATGCTGACGAAGGCATTGAACAGGCTCTGCTTTTCCTTGGGGGCTTCGGCGCTGCCGGTGGCGTTGCCGTTATCGTCCACAGCGCCGCCCGGGGTAATGTGACCCACGGTGCACACAGCGTCGTACACATCGGCAACCTGCTGACCGATGACCACCATATACTGTCCGCCGGACTGGATCACGGTCACGATGCCGTCGGTCTCTTTCAGCACATCGGTGTTTGCCTTGCTCTCGTCCTGCAGTTTGAAGCGCAGGCGGGTCATGCAGTGGGTAAGGGACACGATATTGCTCTTGCCGCCAACATTCTGGATGATAATGCGCGCAAGACCATCATATTTACTAGCCATAAGTAGATTCTCCTTCTTGCTTTTTTCATAGGCTTGTTCGGTCAGCTCGAGGCGAAGCCGCCCGTTTTTTACGCTGACGGCCGCGGTGGATGGCAAAGCTGCCAGCGCTGCGGGGTCCGCAAGGCTTTCGTCCTTGAGTTGGGCGGAGATGCGGTTTCCTCTGCGGGTGATCGAGGCCACGTTCGCCTCGCCGCCCAACAGCGGATACAGAAGGGAAAGCAGCGCCTGAGAGGGATCCTGTTTCAATTCTGCCAAAGCATCTCACTCCTGTCGAATGTTTTATATCTCACACCGCCTTCGCGCGCCGGACGGTGGACATACCGAAAAAAGAAAAATCACCCGATCTCAGACCACAAAAAGGCCGCAACGCAGGGCGCTGCCTTGGTGGTGCATGAAATGGGTGACGCCCTGCAAACAGAGTACAGGTAACGATCCTTATGATTTGATTTTGAAAAAAGCTCAATCCTCCGCGCGCTCAACGCAGACGCGGTGGATATGCATGATGAGGTACAGCTGCTCTTCTTTGCTGCACTGCCACCCGTAGGTGCCGTGCAGAAAGGTATCGATCTGCTGTACGCAGGCATAGACCTGCGGGTACTCGTTGCGCATGGTAACGAACATGCTGTCCATGGCGTTACCGGCATCGAGCGGACTGCCGTGCATCATGCGCTGTACCAGATACCGCAGATGCATACAGAACCGGGAGTAGCTGAAGCTTTCCTTATTGAGCTGGATCTCCATGCCATGCTCCACGATGGCAGACAGCTCCGAAATGACCTTGGCGGTCAGGATGGTGGAATGCATATCTCCCACCTCGTTTTCCGCCGTGATGATGTGCATGGCAATGCTCACGATCTCGGTGTCCGGCAGATCCACCGCCAGACTGCGGCACAGCGCGTGCACCCCCTGTTTTGCGATGGCGTACTCCTGCGGGTAGAGATGCTGGATATCATAGGCAAGCGGCACCTGGACGTTAAGTCCTTCGCGGCTGCGCTGGATGGCAAAGTTGAGATGGTCGGCCAGGGCATAGGTCAGGTTTGCATTCAGGGTGCAATCCAGTTCTTCCCGGGCTGTATCGGCGATATCGTCCGCCGCCAGAAACACGGCTTCCGGCACATCGCGGAGAAGTGCAAAATACTTCTCGTTCACATCGTAAAAGGTGCGCTGGATGCAGGAAAGATCAGTCAGTTCATAGGGCATGGAGACAAAGCCGATGCCCTTGCCAAAGACAACGAGCTCCCGGCCCTTTGCATCGCGGGCAAGTGCAACGTTATTGTTGATCTTCTTGTAAACTTCCATGTCTGATCCTGCCCTACAAAAAAACAACTCCCTGCGGCAAATAACGATAGTACGATCACAAGCAAGTCAAACCAGCAAGCAAGCGTACAAGTAATGCCTCCAGAGAGTAACAATCCTGTGCTTTTATGATACCGCAGAGAATCCGAAATGTCTATTCGACATCTTCACAAATAATTTGCCGCAAATTTGTAGATTGTGCTCAGAGCATCCGTTGCTCTGCGGCAAAAGGGGCTGCTGCACAAGCCCAGACAAAAAGACCGGCGTCATTTAGCCGGGAGCAAGTTGCACCGAACATTTTATACGCACATAAAAATCGGTTTCATCTGTAATTTTGTCGTACAGATGGGAACTGTTTTCTAGGGAATTCTTATAGTGTGGTCAATCTTCTAACCCATGGCTCCCGGCCACGTTCTTCAAATATTCCTCCGGGTCCCCATTCAGAATCAAATCGGCATAGCCCAGTGGGTCATTATAGATAAGGTAATCCAGTTCCGTCTGTTGCGACATAGTCACATCCAGAGCATCCTCAACCCCAGCGCAATCAATGGAGATTTTTCTCCCATCCCGGAGCAGCAGCTCCACGCACCCGGTGTCCATGTTGAATTTGCAGGCTCTTTCATCGTACTTCATGTTTGTGTCCTTTCTGCCTTACGGCACCTTTACAGTTGTGACTTTTGTGATACGTCTTTTTTGATAAGGTTTTGGACACACAGCCGTTTGAAATGAGCCAGAATTGTCATTTCCGAAGAAAACAAAAAATCCGAACCCTTCTCCTATCGGAAAAAAGTTCGGATTTTCATTGTTTGGTGCGGATAAGAGGACTTGAACCTCCACCGAGTTGCCCCGATTAGAACCTGAATCTAACGCGTCTGCCAATTCCGCCATATCCGCATATTCCGTTGTGTTCCTGCACCGCAGCGCCGGGAACGATAGTTATTATACCAGATGCAGCAAAATTGTCAAGCACTTTTTCAAAAAACTTTTCATCTTTTTGGAAAGGATCATACTTTCGCATTTTTTGTAGGCAGTGCGGTTGCGGTGTCGGCTGCGCAAGCGTTTTTTGCCGTCTTTCCGGCATTTGTAAACATTCTGCAGCACATTGCGTGTACTGTGCACCGTTTTGGATTTGACAGAGTTTTTTCTGCGATGTAGAATAGAGCTACTGCTTTGTTTAAAATAACATAGAGGAGCGTTTTGCCATGCTGTATTTTGAAAACGACTACTGCGAGGGTGCACACCCCGCCATTTTGCAAAAGCTGACCGAGACCAACTTTGAAAAAGTCTCCGGCTACGGCACCGACCCCTACTGCGCCAGCGCCCGCGAGAAGATCCGCGCCGCCTGTGCCTGCCCGGAGGCCGATGTGCAGTTCATCTCCGGCGGCACACAGAGCAACGCCATCGTCATCGCATCCATGCTGCAGCGGTGGCAGGGCGTAGTGGCTGCTGCCACCGGCCATGTAGCCGGTCATGAAGCCGGTGCCATCGAGTACACCGGCCACAAGGTGATCACCCTGCCGCAGCACAACGGCAAGCTGGACGCCGCCGAGCTGCGGGAACTGGTGGCTACCTTCTACGCCGACGACAATCACGACCACATGGTGTTCCCCGGCATGGTGTACATTTCCCACCCCACCGAGTACGGCACCCTTTACACCAAGGCAGAGCTGGAAGCCCTGCACGCTGTCTGTCAGGAGTACAAGCTGCCGCTGTTCTTAGACGGTGCACGGCTGGGCTACGGTCTGGCTGCCGAGGGTACGGACGTAACGCTGGCCGACCTTGCCCGGCTGACCGATGTGTTCTACATCGGCGGCACCAAGGTGGGTGCGCTGTGCGGCGAAGCTGTGGTGTTCCCCCACGGTGCACCGGCACACTTTATGACCATGGTCAAGCAGCAGGGCGCACTGCTGGCAAAGGGCCGGTTGCTGGGCATCCAGTTCGATGTGCTGTTCACCGATGATCTGTACTTTTCCATCAGCAAAAATGCCATTGCCACGGCCAACCGCCTGAAGGCCGGCTTTGCGGAAAAGGGCTACCGCTTCTTTATGGATTCCCCCACCAACCAGATCTTCCTTGTGCTGGAAAATGCCCAGCTGGCTGCACTGAAGGGCAAGGCAAAGTTCGGTTTCTGGGAGAAGTTCGATGACACCCATACCGTGGTGCGCATCGCCACTAGCTGGGCCACCCGCATGGACGAGGTGGAAGCGCTGCTTACGCTGATGTAACGCACTGCTTTATGTAAGGTTGCTTCTTGCTTTTTGCAGGATGATATGGTATCTTTTATATATAGGTATAGTTTTCGGGAGCGGCAGGTTGAGATCCGATAGTTCCCTTGTCGCTTTTGAACATTGATTAAGAAGGAAGGACATTCACCATGGGCTTTTTTGACAAACTGTTCGGCGGCAAGGCCAAGGACGAAAACACCAGCAAATTCACCAACCAGAGCAAGACGATCCTGACGCCGCTGCAGGGCAAGGTGCTGGCACAGGCCGACATCCCTGACGAGACTTTTGCACAGGGCATTCTGGGCCCCGGCTGCGGCATTGAGCCCACCGGTGATACCGTGTATGCTCCCTTTGACGGCACTGTGACCCAGATCGCCACCACCCTGCACGCTGTGGGCATGACCAGCAGCGAGGGCACCGAGCTGCTGATCCATGTCGGCATGGATACCGTGGACATGAAGGGTCAGGGCTTTACCGTACTGGTCAAGGAGGGCCAGAAGGTCACCGCCGGCACTCCGCTGCTGAAGGTCGATCTGGATGCCATCCGCGCAGCCGGCCATCCCACCGCAACCGCCATCATCGTGACCGATGGCGCGGACGATGTGAAGATGCTGGCCGAGGGCGATGTTGTACCCGGCACTCCGCTGTTCAAGGTTTAAGCTTTTATAAGAAAAAACGGCTGCTGCACTCTCCCGTGCAGCAGCCGTTTTTTCGTTATTCTTCTGCCGTATTCCACGGCTGCGGGGTGCTTTCCAGCGGCTGTCCGGCGGCAAGGGCGCGCTCCATCAGCAGGGCAAGGTAGGCGTCCTGCAAGGCATCTGCCAGCGGGTACACCTCCGCCCCGCCGGCAAGATAGCCCTGCATCCTGTCCAGAAAACAGGCGATGGCAGTCTCGTCCTCGTTAAGCCCTGCCTGTGCGGCGGCAGCTGCCAGCGGGTCGGGCAGCGGGGTCAGCAGACGGCACACCGGCTCTCCGACGGCATCCAGACAGCGCAGGGTGTCGTCGAACACTTCGCCCCGCTCTCCCTGCACACTGGTGTGGGTGCTGCGCAGGTAAGAGTGGTACTGCACGCCGTTAAAATCCAGAAACGCCGTGCCGCCGCCTGCAAATTCCAGCGTGTGCTGCTGCAGGGTCTTTTCCACCAATGCGCCGTTATGCACCGCACCCCAGCGGGAATCCGTTTCGATGATTTTCTCCGTCCAGCTGCGTCCGGTCACCCGCACCGGCTGCTGCCCGGCATTCAGGAACAGCCGCGCCAGACTGACCGCGTGGTAGCCGTGCGCCACCGACAGCCGGGCAAACTGCGGCGTGCCCAGCGCGCCGCTGCGCACTGCTGCCAGCCGTTTTGCCAGCGTGGGATACAGCCAGTACTGCTCTGCCACCTGCAGCTTCGCGCCCTGCCGGTGCAGCTGCCAGAGGGCGCGCAATGCGTCCTCCTCCAGCGCCGCCGGGGTCTCGCTCAGCACGGCAAAGCCCCGGGCAAGCCATTCGGTGCTGACGGCGGCGATGGACGCTTTATTCACTGCCACCACCACAAGGTCCGGGTGCAGGGCAGCGCACTGCTCCGCCGAGGTGCTTACCGGCACGCCGTACTCCCGGTGCATTTTTTCGGCCTTTTCCTCGGTACGGCAAAGTATGGCGCACAGCTCGAACCGCTCCGGCAGCGCCTGCGCGATGCGCCAGTAAAACAGCGACCGCCAGCCGGAACCTACTACGATAAACCGCAGCTTAGCCATTTGCCTGTTCCTCCTGAATATGTTTTTGCAGCTCCTGTTCAAACCGTTCTGCGTCCAGCGGCAGAGTGATCTTCTCCCCCAGCCATGCGGACAGGTAGGCCGCATCGGTCAGTTCCAGCGCCCGCACGCCCTCCACGCCTGGGGCGGTCAGGGGCGTGCCGTGCAGGATGGCATCCGCAAAGTTTGCCAGCATTTCCGGGTAGGGCTCTGCCTGCGATGCAAACTGCTCAGTGGTGGTGGTCTCGGTGAGCTGCTGGCGCTCGGTGCAGTCTGCGGTACGGCGGTAGGTCTCAGTGTCTGGCGTGTAGGTGTGCAGGGTGAGGGTGTCCTCTTCCAGCAGGGCAGTGCCCTTGGTGCCCACGATCTCCAACCGCTCGGTGTAGCTGCCCTCGCCGGTGGAAAGGATAAAGGTTGCCGTGCGCTGCTGCGGGTACTCCATCAGCAGGGTAGCTTCATCGTCCACCATGAAATTGTTATACTTGCCGTATGGTATCACGGCATAAATACTGGTTGGCATTCCAAACAGCCACTGCCAGATGTCCAGAATATGCTGTCCCTGATTGAGCAGCGCGCCGCCGCCCTCCCCTGCCCAGCTGGAACGCCAGCTGCCGGAGCGGTGGTACATCCATGTGCGGAAGTAGCGGCTGTTTTCCAGCTGCACCCGCTTGATCTCGCCCAGAGCGCCATCATCCAGTAAATTTTTAAGTTTTATATACTTTTTGTAGCGGCGCTGATGGAACATCATGGCGAAAACAAGGCCGCTTTTTTCGGCGGCGCGGTTCATTTCCAACGCCGGTGCCAGCGCGTTTGCGCTGGGCTTGTCGCACAGAACGTGCTTACCGTGGGCAAAGGCCTGCATTACCAGCGCCGGGTGGGTCTTGTGCGGGGTAACTACCAGCACGGCGTCAAACTCTTCTGCATAATCGTACAGTTGGTCGGCGCTGGGGCACACCCGTACCGTATCCGGCAGGGTATCTTTTGCCCACTGCTGCGCCCCGGCGCTGCGGCAGACCACGGCGGTCAGGCGCAATGCCCCCGCCTTTCCTTCTGCGATCATCTGGGCATACTTGCGCCCCATGACCCCGGTGCCAATAACGGCTGCGCGTACTTCCTGCATGATGCTCCCTCCTGTTTTTCCACAATGCGTTTTGTTATGGGGGAAAACTGCGTTTCACCCCTTCAGTTTTGCTTCAATGGCGGCTTTATCCAGCCCCTCACCGATGACGATGACTACCTCCTGCCCCTGCGGGATGGGCGCAAGGGTGCAGCCGGCGGCGGTGGCGTTCAGCTCCAGCCAGCCGCCCGCCGGGGCAGGCGCAAAGCCCTTGACCCGCAGCACCTGCCCGCACTCCGGCGCTGCGAACAGCCGCTGTGCGGCAGCCTGCAGCTGCTGTGGGGTGAGGTGCAGTTCCAGAAAGCAAAGGGAGGTAAAGGCCGCGTGCTGGTCAAAATGCAGCTTTTCGCAGCTGGCCTGCCGGTAGCCGCAGGCGGCAAGGGCTGCAAGGTCTGCATCGGTCAGGGCAGCCCAGTCCTTGGCAAGGATCTCCCCCGGCGCAAAGCGGCGGGAGGACTTTGCGGCTTCCAGTGCACGCTCCAAGTGGGCAGCGGCGGCGGCGCACTGGGCGGGCGCTGCCAGCTGGGCGCGGCTCAGCAGCACGCGGCCCGCGTTCATAGTCTCGGATGCCAGCAGGTACTCTGCCTGCGGCGAAAGCGTTTCCGGCAGCAGGGCGTCCACGATAGCGATGACGCTGCCCAGCTGATACCACCGGTCCAGCGGGTCGTCCCGCAGGATATCGAAAAACTCGTCCACGTCAAAGATGCCGCTGGGCTCCACCACCACCCGGTCAAAGCCGCGCATGGCCATGGCGATGAGTTTGGTACGCATCCGGCGCTGGTGGGTGTCGCAGTCGCAGCCGCCGCTGATGGTCTCCACATCGCAGCCGGGGCCCAGCACCTCCTGCACCAGCATGGCGTCCACATTCACCGCACCAAAATCGTTTTCCAGAATGCACACCTTATGTCCCTGCTGCACAAGATACCGCACATACCGGCGCAAAAAAGTGGTCTTGCCTGCCCCCAGAAAGCCGGTGATCAGATCCACCTGTACCATATTTCTCTACCTCCGTTGCAAAAACCCTCCCAGCGCCGCAGCGCCCGGGAGGGCTTGTTTTTTTAATCTTTTGCCCGGCGCTGTAACTCCCGGATGAGCGCATCTGCCTCCGGCGCGATCGTCCCCGGCACAATGGCCGGACGTGCCAGGAAATAGCCCTGCAAAAGGTCTGCGCCCAGCTCGATGACCGTGCGCAGCTCGGCGGCGGTCTCCACACCCTCGGCAACGATCTTCATGCTGCGGGGGTGGGCGTAGGCCACCACATTGCGCAGGATCTGCTGCTTGTCCGGCGAGGTGTCGATGCCCCGGATGATGGCGATATCCACCTTGATAAAGCGGGGCGCAAGCTGCAATAGCGTATTCTCGTTGGAATAGCCGCTGCCGTAATCGTCCAGCGCAAACATCCCGGAAAATCCCGGTGCATTGCGCTTTTTCTCCAGTGCTTCGTAGTCGATAGCTTCCTCTTCGGTGATCTCGACGACCATGCGGTGGCACAGCTCGTGCCAATGGTTGTTTATATATTTGCCGTCCTCATGCGACAGGCAGGTGTTGGCGATGGAGTTGACAAAGAGCATGGCCTCCTCGGACACGCTGCCCGCCCGGCACAGGCTGTCAAAGGTCTCCAGCGCCTTGGTAAAGGTGATGCGCTCGATCTCATACAGCGCGCCCTGCTCCCGCGCCAGCTTCATGATGGTGGCCGGGGAGCGCAGAGTGGGCAGGTCGGAGCGCATCAGCGCCTCGTAGGCGACCACCCTGCCGCTGCGCGCCGAGAAGATGGGCTGGAAGCAATAGAACACCTGCGCATTGCTGAGCAGCTGCCGGAACTCCCGGCGGGTGCGCTCGGCGTAGGCTTCGCGGTTGTACACCCCGATGTCGAACTCCTCCACCCGGCCCTTATCCGCGTGCTTGACCTGATACATGGCAAAGTCGGCGTATTTTTTCAAGGTCTCCCAGTCCTGCCCATCGTCCGGGTACCACGCGATGCCGCCGGAAAGGCTGATGTGCAAGGCGTTGCCGCTGGGCAGCAGCGCCACGCTCTGCTGCATGGCATTGGTCAGGCGGTCGATCTTTTCCCGCACGGCGTCCCGGCTGCGGTAGCCGTGGAACAGCACAAGGAACTCGTCGCCGGAAAGGCGGGCACAGACAGTCCCGGAGGGGGTATTGTCCCGCAGGCACTGACCGGTGCGGCGGATGTACTGGTCGCCCCAGTCGTGGCCGTAGGTATCGTTAATGTGCTTGAGGTTATCCAGATCCATCATCATCAGCGCCGCCACGCCCATGCGCTCCGGCGCGGCGAACAGCTCGGTGCACACCCGGTTGAAGGCCTGCCGGTTGTACAGCCCGGTCAGGATATCGTGATCACGCTCGTGCTCGATGCGCTTCCGCTCCAGCACAGCGGCGGTCACGTCCTCGGCAAGGCCGATCTTGGCGTGCCCCTCGATGGTGCTGCGCAGCATGATGTACCGCACCCCGTCCGGCTGCTGAATGGTCAGCAGCTCGTCCCCCTCGGCGGTGCGGGCGCAGGGGTTCTTTTCCCGGATGTCCTTGAGCACCTCCTCAAAGCGGCGCACGCTCAGCGGCTTGCCCTGGATCTTGGGCATCCCCAGCAGCGGGAAGAAATTATCGGTCACGAACACGCTGCCGGTGTCGGTGCGCAGCTCGTACCCGCCGATCTCCACACTGGCCATATCCATGATGCGCAAAAACTTGGTGGAGTTGGTCACCAGCTCCTTGTTCAGCTCGGTAATGGTCTCGGCAAAGCGGTCCACCTCCCGGATGGCCGTGCGGGACAGGTGCGGGAAGATCTTTTTCTCCTGCGCGTCTATCACCTCGCGGTACAAATGGTTGATGGGGCTGGCCAGCCGTACCGAGACCAGCAGGCTGCCCAAAACGCTCAGCACCAGCGTGAACAGTAAGGTAGCCAGCAGCACCTCGCGCACCCGGTTGGAAAAAGCCAGCAGCACCGACTGCTCCATGGTACCTGCCAGGAACCACTTTTCAGCGGCAAAAGGCGCATTGCGGTTGTACAATTGCAGCGGCTCCAGCACCATATCATAGCGCTTGCCGTTCAGCTCCGCCCAGTTGCCGCCGTTGCCGTCGCTGCGGCAGTTCAAAACGCCCAGCGGTGCATCCGCCGTTACCAGATCCTCGCCGGAGGTCACGGTCTTGCGCAGGGAGAGCACGTCGTCCGTCAGCGCATCATCGGTAGTGGTCACGATAAAATAGGTGCCTGCCTTGTCCTCGTCCAGCTCGGTGAAAGGCAGCTTTGTTTGCAGATAGTCAGTGAGCAGTTCCACGCCCACCACGCCGTATACCGTGCCGTCCGGTAAGATCAGTGGCAGCGAGTAGGCAATGGCGTTCCGGTCGTCCCCTGCCAGACAGTAGGAGTTTGTGGTCCAGCGGCCATAGTTTTCTGCCGAAAGGCTGGCACCGCTCTTATACGCAGCCTGAAAGACCGTGCGCAGGATGCCGCCCTTGGTATTGCCCTGATAAGGGAAAGCGGGCTGCCAGCCCTTATCCGTGCCGATGGCCAGCTCTTTTACCACTGTGGCGCTGGCGCGTTCCAGCAAAAGGTCGCTGTTGCGCTCCGAAGGGCGGGCGTCCGGGTCCAGATCCCGCAGGTAGATGCCGGGCATTTTTTTGCCCACCTCGCAGGTGTCCAGATCATGGGTGTTCAGCATGATAAAGATGCCGGTCACCTGCTTTGTGCGCAGGGTGTCCAGAAGCTGCGGGGCAAGCGCTACCAGCAGGGCATCGCTCTGTTCGCTGCTGTTATCCAGCGTATCCAGCGAGATATCGCCGCTTTTCAGCAGCTGCTGGGTGGTGGCGGTGATCTGCTCGCTCAGCTGCTCCAGATCCTCCGCGTTCCGCAGGATCTCCTGCACATAGCTGGCGCGGTTGCGCACCCGCATGGTAAGCAGATCCTTGGCGTTTTCGTCCAGCTGCCCGGTCACGTTAACGGCAAGGATGCTGGCGACCGCCATCAGCAGCTCCACCGCCAGCACCAGCATCATGGTGGCAAAAATATTGTAGAACACGGTTCTTTCCGGTCTGTTTTTCAAGCGCTGCCGCTGGCGCTCTTTCCATGCGTCAAACATCGCCCTGCCTCCTTTCCATCTTTTTCCGGGCGGTCAGCCCTCGTACTGCTGTAACTGTGCAAGGGTGGCCTGATACCACTTTTCAAAATAGTCGTCGGTCAAAAACTCCGCCATGGCTGCTTCGGCGCTCTGGCCTGCGGCGATGCGTTCCAGCACCGTGTCCCGGTCGGCACTGGCCTGATCGCCCATGCTGTATTCCAGCACCTTGCGGACTGCATTGCCGCCTGCAAAGGCCGTAGGGGTGTACAGCTCGTTTTTGCGCACTGTTTCCACCGCGCCGGAAAGGACCTGCTCCATGGTGTCGGTCAGTTCCAGCCCGCTTGCGCGGATGGCGTCCATGTCGTTGGCGGCGGTGGTCACCGGCAGATAGCCCGACTCCACCGCGAAAGCGATGTTATTCTGCGGCTCGGTGAACCACTTTAAAAAGGTGACTGCGCCGTTGATCTCGGCCTCGGTACCGGTGGTGACCACCATGCCGGCACCCTGCTGCACCGCCACCTTTTCGCTCCCGGCAAACCGGGGCGCAGGCAGCACCTTCATCTCGATATCGTGGACTTGGTTATCCCCGGGCATCACCTGCTTCGGAAAGAAGGTGGCACTGGCACAGGAGCCTACACAGCCCAGCAGTGCGCCGGTTTTCACGTCATCGCTGCGGAAGCGGCCATTCGCAGCAAAATACCCCTTGACGAAGGGCACATAGTAGTTATCCCACAGCTTGCGCACCACATCATGGTCAAAGTGCAGGGTCATTTTGCCGTTGTTCACTTCAAAAATTTCGCAGCCCAGCTGCTTTGCGCCCACAATCATATAGTTTGCCATGGCATCCCTGCCAAACAGTGCCCTGCCGCCGGACCAGTTGTAGTACTGCTCGGCTACCGCCGTCACGCCCTCCATGGTGGAAAGGGCACCGTAGCGCACAAAGGTTTCCTTTGCGAACCGCTGCCAGTCGGTATCGTTAAAGAACATCAGCTCGGTGGATTTTGCCACCGGGAAAATTTTTATGCTGCCGCTGCCGTCAAAATCACCCTCGGTGATATAGCCGGGCACAAAGGCGGCCTGTTCATCCTCGGTCAGGTAGTCCTTTAAATCCACCACCATGCCCATCTGATCCAGTTTATAAGCGGTATCCGCGTAGGCGGCAAAAATGGTGGGCATCTCCGCAGAGCCCACCTTGCCCTCGGCAGCGTCCATCACGTTGGCTTCCAGATCGTTCACCGTGCCCTGACTGGAGCCGGACACCCGGATGCCCTTTTCCTTGCCGATGGTCTCGTTGAAGGTGCTTACAAGGCGGTTGAAGCTTTCCAGCTGGTCGCCGTTGTAGTAGTTCCACACCGTGATGTCGGTCACTTCTTTTTTGCTCTTTTTTGCATCGCAGCCGGACACTGCCAGTGCCGCTGCCGAGACCGCAGCCGCCGTCAGAAAACTGCGGCGCGAGATCTTATTCTTCATCCCATACCCTCCCAGCGTATACAGGCGCATTTTACCCCATACTACACTATTTTATATAATACCACCATTTCTGCCATAGTGTAAACTATTTCTTGAAAAATCTGGTAAAAAAGTGCAGATGACGAATTCCGGTCTGGTTTTTTGGCAGTTCTGTCAAAAAACACGTCACAAACGCAAAAAAGCCCCCGCCGACAGAGGGAAAAAGTGTCGGCGGGGGCTCGGGGAAATGTCAAATCAGGGGTTCAGGGCTCAGTCGTCTGCAGCTTCGTCCAGATTGCCCAGCTTCTTGGCCTGCTCCACAACGGCAGGCACCAGCATCTCGGGCAGGATCTCGTAGCGGGCAAACTCGGTAGTGAACCAGCCGCGGCCCTGCGTGGTCTGCCGGATAAAGGTGGTAAAGTTTGCAAGCTCTGCCAGCGGCACCTCGGCGATGATGGTCTGCAAGCCGTCCTCGTCCGGCTCCATGCCCAGCACGCGGCCGCGGCGCTTGGTCACATCGCCCATGATGTCGCCGGTGTTGTCGCCCGGCACATGAGCCTTCAGGGTGTGGATGGGCTCCAGAATGACGGGGCCAGCCTCCGGCATAGCAGCCTTATATGCCAGCTTTGCAGCCATGATAAAGGCCATTTCAGAGCTGTCTACCGGGTGGTAGCTGCCGTCCAGCAGGGTAGCTTTCAGGCCGACCACAGGGTAGCCTGCCAGCACGCCCTTTTCGGCAGCCAGACGCACGCCCTTTTCCACAGCGGGGAAGAAGTTCTTGGGCACGCTGCCGCCGAACACCTTCTCCTCAAACACCACCTGCTCGCTGTCGCAGGGCTCGAAGTTGATGATAACGTCACCGAACTGGCCGTGGCCGCCGGTCTGCTTCTTATGGCGTCCCTGCTTCTGGCAGGCCTTGCGGATGGACTCGCGGTAGGCGATGCGGGGAGCTTCCAGACCGATCTCCACGCCGAACTTGTTCTTCAGCTTGGCCTTGACCACGTCCAGATGCTGCTCGCCCAGACCGCCGATGACCTGCTGATGGGTCTCGGCGTTGTTGATGTAGCACAGGGTGGGGTCTTCTTCCATCAGGCGTGCCAGTGCGCTGGAGATCTTGCCCTCGTCGCCCTTCTTGGCAACGGTAACAGCCATGAACAGGCTGGGCTTGGGGAACACGGGTGCAGGCAGCTTGACCACGCGGTCTGCATCGCACAGGGTATCGCCGGTCTTTGCGCTCACCAGCTTTGCCACAGCGCCGATATCACCGGCACCGATGCCGTCGTTTTCCATCTGCTTCTTGCCAAGGACGGTCAGGGGTTTGGTGATCTTTTCCACCTCGCCGGTGCGGGCGTTTGTCAGCGGCTCGCCAGCGGTCACCTTACCGCTGATAACGCGCAGATAGCTCAGCTTGCCCACGAACGGGTCAGCCACGGTCTTAAAGACGTAGGCGGCAGTGGGCTCGTCCTCGGTGCAGTGCAGTTCCACCGGCTCGCCGTTGGCGTCCTCAGCCAGCGTGCTGGCTTCGTGCTCCGGGCTGGGCAGCAGCTTGTGCATATTGAACAGCAGCATATCCAGTGCCTGCAGGTTTACGGCGCTGCCGCAGAACACGGGGGTGATCAGGCCGTCCTTAACGCCCTTGCGCATACCCTCCACGATCTCCTCGGTGGTAAAGGGCTCGCCGCCGAAGAACTTTTCCATCAGCTCATCGTCAGTTTCTGCAATGGCTTCGCTCATGGCCTCGATCAGGCCCTGGAAGCGGTGGCCGATGTCCGGCAGATCTACTTGGATCTGCTTGCCGCTCTCGTACTTGAAGGCCTTCTGGCTGAACAGGTTGATGTACACAGGGGTGCCGTCATCCAGCTTTGCGGGCACGACACAGGGGCAGACGGTGGAGCCGAAGCGGATCTTCATATCCTCAAGGATCTTGAAGTAGTTGGCGTTTTCCAGATCGCACTTGGAGACGAACACCATGGTGGCCTTGCCATTTTTGCGTGCCAACTGGAACGCCTTTTCCGCGCCCACGGTAACGCCGCTGCGGCCGGACACGCACACCAGCACGCTCTCGGCGGCGCGGATGCCCTCGTACTCGCCTGCTTCAAAGTCGAACAGACCCGGTGCATCGATCAGGTTGTACTTGATGCCCTCGTACTCCACCGGTACAACGGAAGCCGACAAGCTGGCCTTGCGCTTCGCTTCCTCGGGATCAAAGTCCGAAATCGTGGTACCGTCCTCAACCCGGCCCATACGCTCGGCAGCGCCCGAAAAATAGACCAATGCTTCGGTCAGCGTGGTCTTGCCGCTGCCGGCATGGCCGGCAATCAGAATATTGCGGATGTTGTTGCTTGCGTATTTCATATCGGTTTTTCCCTCATTTCCGCCGCACGGAGCGTTCTCTCCGTTTTTGTGGCATATTTTACAAAGATAATACCACATCCGAAACGATTTTTAAATATATCGTTTCAAAATTTAGCAAAAACGCCTGCCAAACTTCCGGGCACTGTTTTGTGCAAGTTGACATCGGGGCGTAAAATGGGCAGTCAGAAAAAACAGAACTCCCGGCAGCGCGTACAGGCGCGGAACCGGGAGTTTTCGTTGCAAATATGCGGGTTTTGTGATATGCTGTAAGTGCCGCTTCGGCGGTAAGGGCGTTGACCCAAAACGCAAGGCGGCTCTGTGTCCTCACTGGTTCTGCAAATTCACCCCAGAGTGAAGCAGGTGTCAGGAGGGCAGCTTTTTGAAGTGATCTCTCCTGATGCTTTCGGCGGAAGGAGGGATGTTGGATGTCGATCTCCGAGATTCTGATGCTTCTGACGCTCATCGTCACCATCGTACATGTGACCTTTGAAATCACATGGAAACTCGAGCAGAGAGAAAAACACCATGACAATGACAAAAAGAAAAAGTGACCGCCAGCGCTTCCCCAAGCCACGGTCACTTGATCTTATGGTCATTTGATCCATGAGGAGCGGAGCCGTTTTGCCGGGCAGCGCTCTTTCTATTCGTAGTATAGTCTATTTTTCCGGGTTTGTCAAGCCGCAGACCCGCATAAAGGGGTAGGAGGTTTTACGCGATGAAACGCGAGGATTATATCAACTGGGACGAATATTTTATGGGCATTGCGCTGCTTACCGCCATGCGCTCCAAGGACCCCAACAGTCAGGTGGGTGCGTGCATCGTAAGCCCGGAAAACAAGATCCTTTCTCTGGGCTACAACGGGATGCCCATGGGCTGCAGCGATGACGAGATGCCTTGGGAGCGGGAGGGTGCCCCTCTGCAGACCAAATATATGTACGTCTGCCACGCCGAGTTGAACGCCATCCTCAACAGTGCCCACAACAACCTGAAGGGTGCCCGGGTTTATGTGACCCTGTTCCCCTGCAACGAGTGCACCAAGGCCATCATCCAGTCCGGCATTGCCGAGGTGGTGTACTACGGCGACAAGTATCACGACAGCGATTCCAGCATTGCGGCGCGGTTCATGTTCGAGCACGCCGGTGTCCGGCTGACCCCCTATAAGCCCACCGGACGCCGGGCAGAGCTGGAACTGTAAGCTCCCTCTTGACCTTCCTGATGCAACGTACTATAATAGGATCATAGCTTGAATAAATATTCAAGAGTGCTTGCATAGAGAGGGAAATATACAATGGAACTGAAAAATCGCAGCTTTTTGAAGCTATTGGACTACACCCCTGCCGAGATCGGTCAGCTGCTGGAGCTGGCTGCTGACCTGAAAGCCAAAAAGAAGGCCGGTATCCGGCACGACCAGCTGCGGGGCAAGAACATCGCCCTGATCTTTGAAAAGACCTCCACCCGCACCCGCTGCAGCTTTGAGGTGGCCGCCCACGATCTTGGCATGGAGGTGACCTATCTGGACCCTTCCGGCAGTCAGATCGGCAAAAAGGAATCCATCGCCGATACCGCCCGGGTGCTGGGACGGATGTTTGACGGCATCGAGTACCGGGGCTACGGCCAGCAGATCGTGGAAGAGCTGGCGCACTACGCCGGTGTTCCGGTGTGGAACGGCCTGACCAACGAGTTCCATCCCACCCAGATCTTAGCCGATTTCCTTACCATTCAGGAGCATTTCGGCCACTTGAAGGGCATCCACTTCGTTTACTTCGGCGATGCCCGCTACAACATGGGCAACAGCCTGATGGTGGGCTGCGCCAAGATGGGTCTGCACTTTACCGCCTGTGCACCCAAAAAGTATCAGCCCGACCCCGCGCTGGTGGAACAGTGTCAGGCCATTGCCGCCCAGACCGGGGCGACCCTCTCCTTTGAGGAGGACCCCGTCAAGGCCGCAAAGGGCGCGGACGTACTGTACACCGATGTGTGGGTATCCATGGGCGAACCGGTAGAGGTTTGGGCGGAGCGCATCCACGATCTGGCTCCCTATCAGATCAATCAGGATCTGATGAATATTGCAGGCCCGGATGCAGTATTTATGCACTGCCTGCCCGCCTACCACGACCACAAGACCACCGTGGGCAAGGAGATGGGCGAGCGCTTTGGCCGCGATGCCATGGAGGTGACCGACGAGGTATTCGAAGGCCCCCAGAGCATCGTGTTTGACGAGGCCGAGAACCGGATGCACACCATCAAGGCGGTCATGGCGGCCACCTTGGGGTATCAGGAATAAAGAGATAAGCCCGGAAGGCTCGCAGACCTTCCGGGCTTATTCTTTTCAAAAGTAATTCGCAATCATTCCGAAACTGCATTCTGCAGTTTCAGCACGCCTGCCTGCGTCAGGCGCTTACGCAGCAGCGCACCCACGATGCAGGAAACCACGATCTTGCCCAAGTCCAGCGCAATGAAGGGGTAGACACAGACGGTCAGCGCATAGCCCAGCTCGCACTGCATCTGGAACACGAACCATGCGGTGCCCAGCACATAGCAGGCGGCATCGCCCAGCACCAGACCCACAGCGGAGACCACCGGGTTGCCCTTGCTCTTTTCAATGAACATACCGCCGATGAAGGCCAGCAGCAGATAGCCCACCAGATAACCGCCGGTAGGGCCTGCCAGCTTGGCAAGACCGGCGCCGTAGCCGGAGAACACCGGAATGCCGATGGTGCCCAGTGCCAGATAGATGACCACGCTCAGGGTGCCGAACTTCGGCCCCAGCAGCCACGCAGTCAGGCAGATAACAAAGTTTGCCAGCGAGATGGGCACGGCTCCGATGGGCACGGTCAGCGGGCCCAGCACGCACAGCACGGCAGCCATCACAGCGGTAACGGCCATCTGGTAGGTAGTCAGTTTTTTGTCTTTCATAGTCAGTTTTCCCCTCTGTTTTTTCGTTTTGCAAGGCATCTGTGCCCGAGTATACCGCACCGGTGCGCCGCAGGTCAACGGAAAAGTTTGCAAAGGGTTTACAATCAACAGATATATTGTAATCCGTCGAAAAATATGATATTCTAAGAATACGGCGCTGATTGCATAATCGGTGGTCATGCTTTCCCATCCCGCAGCACTGCTTCTTCCTGTACATGGAACGAACCAGCGGCTTGTGGGAGGAGAACTTTTTTGAGCCAAGTCTCCCCAAGCCCTGAAGGCGAAGGGAGGGATGTCAGATGGATCTGTCGGAGATGCTGAACCTGCTGATGGTCATTCTTACGCTGTTGGGATTGATCATCGAGGTGATTCGCCTGACCCTTGAGGTCATGGATAAAGCTTCACAGAAGAAAAACGATGACAACAAAAAAGATTGACCGCCCCAGTCTACCAAACTAGCGGTCAATCTTTTTGACTAATGCGGGATGGAAAGCTGACCTTTGCAGTCAGCGCCCCTTCTGTTTATAGTATAATCGCATCATCGTGTTTTGTCAAGGAGGTTCCCATGGGTGGAGGTCATGTATCGCGGCCGGATTTCGGGATGCCGCAGCCGGATGCGGCGTACCCGCTGACCGAGTTCTATCTGCTGGCGCAGCAGGCGCTGGAAAAAAGCGGCAGCTTTATGCTGCCCGCCCTCTACGCAGGGCTGCACGCCCCTGCCCGGCGCATCTACCGGGAGGAAGCCGCCGGGTATTTACAGCTTGCGGCTGCCCCGGCAGAGGGCTTGACCCGGCTGCTCTCCCCTGCCCGGATGCAGCTTTTATACAGCAGCCTACAAGTGCAGCCGGACGGCACCCCCGCCGCCCTTCTGCTGACCGAAGAGTGCACCCGCCTGACCGTGGCGGTGCAGCTGCTGCCGCCCTTTGTGTGGGAGGACCCGCTGCCGCCGCTGCCGGATGTACCGGCGGCGCTCACCCTGCAATTGACCATGCAGGACGTGATGGCGATTGACACCGCCCCTGCCGCACTGGCGCAGAAACTGGTGCACGGCGCCGATGGCAAATGCTGGCTGCACCACCCCAAGGCCGAGACCTTTCTCTCCGAGCGGCTGGCGCTGCTGCAAAGGGTCTATAAATAAGGAAGGACTCCCCTCTTTTACTTTTTGCGATTCCGTGGTATACTGACCGGTAAACCGGCAGGATATCCAACTCCCGTCGGAGAACGTGGACGCGTCATGCGGCCGGTGCGTCCGGCACACAAAAAATGGAAGGAACCGGGTTTTGTTCTGCAATAATCGGGGATGCTGAGCCGTATATTGAGTGAACGTCCCCGTGAGAACCACAAACATTCCATCGAGAAGCCCGCTTCCGGGCATCCAAGGAGAGTTTATACAATGGGACAGCTGACCAGAAACGAAGTTTTTACCTTGGCGGTGCAGCGTTACAGCGATACCGTCTACCGCACTGCGGTGCATAATTGCCGCTGCACAGCCGATGCTGAGGATGTGGTGCAGGATGTGTTTGAAAAGCTGCTGCACTACAACGGCATCTTTGAGAGTGAGGAGCATCTCAAAGCATGGCTGCTGCGGGTGGCCATCAACCGCTGCCGGGACCTGACCCGCGCCGCCCACCAAAAGGACACCGAGCTGGACGAGAACCTGCCCGCCCCCGATGTCCTTGCGGAGGACGGCAGTGTGCTGGATGCCATCCGCACGCTGCCGGAAAACTACCGCAACGCCATCTATCTGCACTACTACGAAGGATACACTGCGGCAGAGATCGGGCGGATGATGGCGGTGCCCACAAACACGGTACTAAGCTGGCTGCGGCGCGCACGGGCACAGTTACATACGATGCTGAAGGAGGAGATCGAAGATGAGGTGGTATGAATACAAGATGGAGGTCGATGACCTGACTGCCCCGGACGATCTGAAGGCAAAACTGCTGGCCATGACCGACACCCTGACTGCAGAGGAAAAGGCTGAGCCCATGATGGCCGCCCCTGCCCCGCAGGCCGCTGCACCCGCAGCACCCCTGAACACCGAAACCAAGAAGAAAAAGCCCATCCACTTCCCGGTAAAGCAGCTGGGCACGCTGGCCGCCTGTCTGGCTGTGTGTGTGCTGGGTTACAGCACCCTGCATCTGGGCATCGGGATGGGCAGCGCCAAAAGCAGCGCGCCCGCCCTGTACGCAGCCGAGGGTGCTGCCAACAGCTCCGCTGCCTCTGTGGCAGCGGGCGGGTTTGATCTCCAGCACGCCGCGCTGGACAGCGCCCCCGAGGTAGTAAATTACAGTCTGGAGGCAGACGACCGCTCTCTGGAAACGGAGTACAGCGGCACCGGCAGCACCGAAGCTGCTGCCCCTGCGGTGGACAGTGCCAAGATCATCTACACTGCCAACCTGACGCTGGAAAGCAAGGACTACGAAGCAGCCCGCAGTGCGCTGGACAGCGCTCTTGCCGAAGCGGGCGGCTATCTGGAATCCAGCAGTGAGTATTCCAGCAGCGGCTCCAGCCGCTCGGTCAACCTGACCTACCGGGTGCCGCAGGCCAACTACCAGAGCTTTCTGGATGCTGTGGCCGCTGCCGGTAATGTGACCTACCGCAGCCAGCAGGCCGATGACGTGACCACTCAGTATATGGACGTGTCCGCACGACTTTCTAACCTGCAGGCACAGCGCACCCGCTTACAGCAATTGCAGGCAAAGGCCGAAAATCTTTCCGACCTGCTGCAGATCGAGGACTCCCTTACCGAAGTGCAGTCCCAGATCGAAAGCTGGCAGAGCCAGCTGGACTGGTACAGCGACCAGGTGCAGCAATGCACCGTGTATATCGACCTGAACGAGGTGCAGACCTACACCCCTGCGGACGAGGGTTTCTTCTCCCGCATCGGCACCGCCTTTACCTCCGGCTGGGGCAACTTTGTGAACGGCCTGCAGCAGCTGGTGGTGGCACTGGCCTGCGTCTGGCCGCTGGCAGTGCTGGCGTGCGCCGCCGTTGCCGTAGCGCTTGCATGGCGCAGAAAGCGCAGCAAAAAGCAAAAGTAAAAGTTTTTTCGAAAAAGGGTTGACATTCTGCCCGCCCTGTGGTATTATACTTGAGCAGTCAGCGAGAGCCGCTGGAAAGCAAAAAGTAAATATCGCGGGGTGGAGCAGTCTGGTAGCTCGTCGGGCTCATAACCCGAAGGTCGTTGGTTCAAATCCGGCCCCCGCAACCACAAAAAGCACGTTAAATCGTTAAGATTTAGCGTGCTTTTCTCTTTGCCTTGCGTGCTGCGGGGCGATTTGACTACTATTTGGCTACTACGCCCTCAAAAACTGCCCCGGTCTGGCTGCTGCGGCTCCTCCCCGTAAAATTCTGTTTTCAGGTCTTTGTAGACCCGCTGCAACAGCATCCATGCCCCGAAAAGGGAACTCGCGCAAACTTCATTCGGCATATCTCCGGTTTGAATAGCGGTCTGCACAGCCTCGATCAGATCAACCGCATATCCCAGTTCACACAGGGAAACGTCCATTTCTGCCCAGTTGGGGACAGGGTGATTCTTGGCGGGATGGTTCATTCTGCTGCACTCCTTTCCTTGGCGGCTTTGGTCTGTGCAAGCAGCTCCCGGCTGGTTGCGATTTTCTGCTGCATTTCCGCCCAGAGTGCGGGCAGGTCTACGCGGGCCTCGATGGTCTCCCCACGGTGGATAGAGGACACGCGGAACCCTGCAGCCTCATACTGCTGCGCGATGAACGCCGCCGGGGTCTGGCCCAGACGTGCAAGGGCGCTCAGGCGGCCCCCATCAAGCACGATCTGCTCCCAGTGAATCGTGCGGGGCTTGGGCTCCCGGGTGTCGATGTATTCCACCTCGTAGGCGGTTAAAGTGATTCGCTTTTCCAGTTTCATGTTGTTACCCTCCAACAATGGCCCGGCGGGGCTCCTCTGGCTCCGCCGGGGATCTCGGTTTGTGTTACTGCTGCGCCAGCGGCTGCACCTGCGAAACGCCAAAGAACGACGCTTTATAGGTCTGGCCGTCGCCCTTGCTGGCGTGAATCAACGGGCATTGGAACAGGCAGCGGCTGCCGTGGACAACCTCAAAACCCAGCTTGTGCCAGTCTGACCATGTGTGCACCTCCTCGGTCACGCCAAAGGCTTGGCGGCTCTCCTCGATGCGCTGGGCGTTGATCGGTGCGGCCTTGGCGGCCATCCATGCACGATGCAGGCACTCGGCAAAGGCTGCAACGCCCTTGCGGTACAGCTGCCATGCACGGGTCATGATCTGGGAAAGATCGTATTTTTTCATGGTGAAAACCTCCGCTTTACTCTGCGGGGCCATCCGTGTTATAATAAGGATAGCCCCTGTTCTGGGTGCGGCTCGGTGTAAGTTTGGTAGACGGCACCGGGCCTTTTCTTATATACAGCAGGCGGGAGTGGGTTACTGTCTTAGCTAACTCTAGGTTTTTGCGCTCCCGGTACATCCTTCGCCCCTTGCCTTCCGGTCGTGCTCCCTTGCTGTGATTATAGTATACACCTTTTAACGTGCATAGTCTATTGACGCAATGCACAAATATACATCATATAAAGTGTATATATTATACACTTGAAAACGTGTACAACGTGTGTTATACTTAGTACAATGAAGGAGGTGCAGTTATATGCCGATAAGGTTTGACAAACTATTTGAACTCATGCACGAAAAAGGACTGACCACCTATAAGATACGAAAGAACAGGATTATTTCAGAAGGTACCTTGCAAAAGCTGCGGGAGAACAGCGCAGTTTCCACAGAAAGCATCGCCGCTCTTTGCGCTGCATTGGACTGCCAGCCCGGCGACATTATGGAGTATGTTCCAGAGATTTCAGTAGAGCTCTCAGACAGCGCCAACGCCAAAGAGTAAAACTATCCAGACAAACAGAAAACGCCTCACACAGAGCCGCAGAGGGCCGCTGTGTGAGGCGTTTTGTCTTATCTGCGCCGCCGGGCGCGCGTGCCGTTCAAAGCTCGGTCTAAAAGCTCGTCCAGATCGTCGGCTGCAATGTGCACATAGCGCCAGCCGTGGGCGCTGCACTCCTCGATGCTGCACACGGTGCGCGAACCGTCCGGCCTCTGGCACTCGATCTGCAAAGGCTTGGCGCGGGTCTGGGCGATCTCCTCCAAAAGGTCAGGTGTCTGCATCCGGCTGCGCCTCCTCTTGGTTTCTGGGAGCGGGCAGCGGGGCCCCGGGGATATCGTCCACGAATACCACCCGCATAGCGCTGCCGCCACTGCTGGCCTCAGAGAAGCGCAGGCCATAATCTAACAGCACCTTGGCAGCATTCACGCGGGCTTGTGCCTGTTCCTTGGGATTCTCTGCAATGCTGCGCAGAGTGCCCACAGCGGCCCCGTAGGACGCGGCCAGACTGTTCACAGCCTCACTCAGCTGCGCCTCTCTGCCCTCTGCCAGAGCTGCGGCGAACTGGGGCAGGGTCTTGTATTTGGTTATGACCCGGTCACTCAGGCCGCAGGCCCGGGCTGCTGCTGCGGTGGTGGGATTCGTCAGCAGTGCCGCTAGAGCCTTGCGCTGGTTCGGGGTCAGGGTTTCGGCAATCAATAAAATTCACCTCGTTTTCGGAAATTTGCAGCTGAACTGGGCACGATCAGGCACCGATCTGGGAGGCCAGCGCCTCGTTGAACGCTGCCAGACCGGGAAAGCCCTCGGCAAAGGCGGCGGCCCGGCGGTGGGACTGCTGCAAAACATTTTCGCCTGCATCCAGCTTCTGCCGCCAAAGACTGAACGGCACCGGCCAGCGCTCGGCCATGTATGCCAGAGCCTCCGCCGGGGTGTCAAAGTATTTGCCGCTGCCGTGGAACTGCACCGAATAGGTGCCCCCGGCGGGCAGGGTCAGAGCACCGGCCCGGAACAGCAGCATAGCGTCAGTAGGCAGCACAAACAGGGTGTCACTCGTGCTGCGGTCAGATACGATGGGTAGGGACTTCAACCCTCCCGCCCAGTCAGGGGACAGTTCGAACCGGCGCTGCATGAACACCTCGCCGCCGGGCACTCGGAACGAAAAAATCTCAGAAAAAACAGATTCCATGTTGCACTCCTCTCACACACTGGCCCCGGCGGGCTGGGCGCTGCGGCCCTTTTCCGCCAGAGTGTGCACGTTTTTACAAAAATGACGTAATATCGTATGGGTGCAAGCTAGTGCAAGCTAATATGTAAATTCTAAAAAGTGAAAATGAAACCCTTATAGGAATTTACGTTTCGGCTTGCACAGCTTGCACCTTTTGGCGGAAAAGCGGGAATCAGAGGACTTCAACGCCTAGTCTTAAACCGGTGTAAATCATTCCTGCTTTTGTCTTGTGACGCTCAAACCCGGCGGCCTCCAAAGCTGTTTTGAAGTCGTTGGAGCGGCGGCAGTATTCGCCGGTCTCGTCACAGTACGTGCGGTAGGCAAGCTGCAAATCGCTGGCCTTTACCGTAAAATCCTTGCCCACCTCGCACTGTTCTGCAATAAACTGGCTCAACCAGTCATTCTCTGCCCGGTATGCCTCGACCTCATCCCGCACGCATTGCGGCGGGGTCAGGGTGCAACCGTTGGCAATAAACCGCCGGGCTCCCTCGACCATCCACGCCAACACAGCCCCGCCAGCGTTTTCAACCAAAAACGAACAGTAGTCCTTGACCTCGCCCCGCTGCCCTCTGAAAGAAGCACGGCAGGGAATGACGACAAGGCGGCTCCATGTTCCTGCATCAGAGCTGCCCACGCGGGGAAGAAAATTCGTATACAGCACCGGGGTGTGGCTCGGAACGAACTGAAAAGGATCCCGGTACTTGGGGTTTGCGGTGATGGGGTCGGTGCTGCTGATACGCTTTAAAATGGAGGTGTCCAGACGGCGGCCCTCCTCCAGCTCGGCAGCAATCACCAACCGGCGGCCCCGCAGCTCTGCTAACTCCGGCCCTGCGTTTTTGTTGGCGCTGGAGGTCAGCACATCAGCAGACAGCGCCCCGGCATAGTCCCCCAGCACGCGGGCCAGAGTGTTGAAAAAGGTGGATTTGCCGTTGCCTCCCGCCCCGTAGGCGATCAGCAGCGCCTCGGTGTACACTCGGCCAACGGCAGCCATGCCAGCCACCTGCTGGAGGTACTCGACCAACTCCCGATCACCACAGGCGAACCGGTCAACAAACGCCGCCCAGAGTGCTGCGCCCTTGTCAGACAGGGCAACGGCGGTGCATTTGGTGCAGCGATCAGAGGGATCGTTGGGCCTTGTCTGCCCGGTGCGCAGGTCAATCACGCCGCCGGGGGTGTTCAGCAAGAACGGGTCGGCGTCCAGCTCGTCAACGCCAACGGCAACCATGTGGGCAGCCTCACCTAAAGCCGCCTTAATGCCGCCAGCGTTGCGCTGCTGCTGCACGAATTTGAGGTATGCCCGGGCAGCTGCCTGCTGCCGCTTGGCCTCTCCTGCTGCAATCTCGTCAGCATCGGCCAGAGCGTCCACAGCTGCGTGCACGTCCTTCCGGGCCTCGATCAGCTGCCGATCGGTCAGGTTATGGAACCGCAGATGCACAACAGCCTCGCTCTGGGCGAACTTGTGCCCATCCCAGCAGAGCCAACCGGTGCCCTCAGAATAGAGGACTTCCCCGGCAGTGTCAGCTGCGAACACGCGGGCCTGTCCGACGTTGGAGAAGTCCAGAGGCCTCAGACTGCCGCCGGGCCGCGGCTGCAAGCCTTGCAAAGCGTACTCCGCCGGTGCCAGATAGTCCGGGCGGCTCTCGACCTTGCGCCGATAGGCGGCCACGGCTGCGGCCCAGATGGTGGACAGCTCGCCATCATCCAGCGGCGGGGTGCACGCCTCTGCCCGGCGGTCAAACTCTGCGCGGGCCTCCTCAGTGTCGCCCAGACGCTTGAGCAGCTGGAACGCAAAGCGGGAAAGAGTGCTGTTGCGCTGCCCCTCCGGAATCTCCTGCAAGGCCGCTATGCTGCCCTCTGCGCCCTTCTCGTCGGCGCAGGGAAACAGGTCAGACAGCAGCAAGGTGCCCTCCACGGTAAAGCCCCGGGGTGATTCCACGCCAAACAAAAACCGGGCTGCATCAATGGCGTTGGCATCAAAATAGGGGAACGCTGCACACACGCTGCGCTTCAGCTGTTCGACCTCTGCCCGGTCGGTGGTCGGCTCGATGGGAAAGTAGCAATGGAACCTCGGCACCGGGCCGCTGCTACCCTTGGGCTGCATATCGTGGCGGGAGAAAACAATCATGTGTGCCACGCCGGGGAAGTCCTCGGCGATCTGCTCCGGCTGCACGATCTGGCCGTGGTCGTTGTCCACATCCAGAACGATGCAATCCGCCAGTCTAAAGCCGTCGAGGCTGCGGCGGCTGCCCTCAAATTCGGCCGCCACATGGTCGAACCGGGCAGCGGTCTGAAGGTCGGAAAAGCCGGTGATAACCCGGCGGCGGGGGTATAGGGTGTTTCGTGTGTCGCCTCTCTGGGCGGCACAGTAAAGGGTAAAAGACATTGGTAAAGCCTCTGTTCTGGTGAAAACTCACATCTCAGTTGACCCGGCGAACACCCTCGGCCTCAGCTGCTGCGGGCGTGTCGGTGCCGTTCAGGTAGGCCGCCAGACTGTCAAGGTTGACAAGAATACGGCGGCCGCAGCGGACAGAACGAATAGAACCGTCTGCACAAAGCACCCGGATGCGATAAACAGAAAGACCGCTTTTTGCGGCTGCGTCGGGAATACCGGCCATAGTTGGCATGGACATAAAAGAACCTCCTAATGTTGTCTTAATACTTTACAAAACGATTTTATGGCGTTATGCTAGATAATGTAAACGACAAAAATTAGCATAATCTGCCGTAAATTAAGCATATCACAGAACAAATTTTAAAAACGAACAAATATAGAAAGGAGGCTTAAAACGTGGCTAGTATCAAAAAGCGCACCGGCAAAAATGGCGTTTCCTACCAAATCACTGTTTCCGCCGGGTATGATTCAACCGGGCGAAAGATGATTCACACTAAAACATGGGCACCAGAAAAAGGCATGACCCCACGCCAGACTGAAAAGGCTTTGCAGCGGGCGGCTGCTGATTTTGAGCGATCTATTGAGCTGGGGTTTCAGCTGGACAACCGCCAGACCTTTGCAGAGTATGCCGGCTATGTGCTCGGCCTCAAAGAGCAAGAGGGCTGCAAGGTGCGAACGCTCGACCGGTACAAAGAACTCCTCGTGCGTATCAATCAGGCAATCGGCCATTTGAAACTCGTGGATATCCGGCCTCAGCACCTGAACGCATTCTATAAGAACCTTGGCGAAAATGGGCTGCGTAAAGGGAACGGCAAGGCTACGGCAAAGCCTGCGCTGCTGGAAAAGGTCAAGCAGCAGGGCATAAAACGCCCCGATCTGGCACAGGCCGCCGGGGTGGGCACCTCGACTATTAACGCCATCATGCGCGGGGAGAAGGTGCGGCAGGAAAAGGCGCAGGCCGTTGCGCAGGCTCTTGGCGCTCCCCTGTCAGAGCTTTTCAAGGTGGAGGCGAACACGGCCCCACTCTCTGCAAAAACAGTTCTGGAGCATCACCGGTTGATCTCCACCATCCTTGCGCAGGCAGAGAAAGAAATGCTCGTGCCCTACAATGCAGCGGAGAAGGCAACTCCGCCAAAGGTAGCACGGGCAGAGCCGAACTATTTTCAGCCGGCTGAAATCCGGGCGATTCTGGACGCGCTCGACACAGAGCCGCTCAAATGGCGCACCATTGTGAATCTCATGATCGTTACCGGCTGCTGCCGGGGTGAAATTATGGGTCTGCGGTGGGATAGGGTCAGTTTTGACCTGAACCGCATTAAGATTGACCGGGCCTTGCTTTACACAAAGTCCAGGGGCGTATATGAGGACAGCACGAAAACCAGTGATGTACGGTATCTGCGTCTCCCGGCGGAAACTATGCAGCTGCTGCGGGAATGGCAGCAGGAACAGGAGCACAACCGCCTCATGTGCGCCAATCTCTGGACGAATAGCGGCTATGTGTTCACACAGGACGATGGGCAGCGCATGAACCCGGATAGCATAACCGCTTGGCTGCGGGGCTTCTCTGAACGCCACGGGCTGCCGCACATCAACCCGCACGCATTCCGGCACACGGTCGCCTCTGTCCTGATCTCCAACGGCACAGACGTTGTGACAGTCAGCAAGCAGTTGGGTCATGCCTCTGTCACGACCACAGAGGGATTCTATGCGCACATGATTGAGGAGCAAAAGGCAAAGGCCACAGAGTGCATAGCGGACGTTCTGCTGCGCTCTGGGCGGCGATCTGGCCCCGATCTGAACGCCATCAAGCAGGCATGAAAAAGCCCCGGCGGGAATTCCTGCCGGGGTGTATTTTTGGCTACTATTTGGCTACTACGACCACAGAAAACTGCTGCACGTCACTAAATGACACTAAAAGTAAAATGACGCTTTATCGCTTTATATAAGACGTTGCAAAACGTGGCAAAATGGACAAACCGCAACTCATAACCCGAAGGTCGTTGGTTCAAATCCGGCCCCCGCAACCACCAAACAGGTTGAATTTTGTAAATTCAACCTGTTTTTTTGTTCTCATCTTATACCAAAAGGGATACCGAGCATCCGCAGATGTTCCGGTATCCCTTTTATGCTGTGATTCAGGTGCTCAGCCCTGCTGTATTGGAATCGTTTTTACGGCTCGATCACATTGAAGGTCTTTTCAAACTTGGACGCATACGCCAGCAGACGCTTCAGGGCAGTGGCATCGCCGCTTACCTGCACCTGACCGGCTTGCTGCCCCTGCATCAGAGCAAGGAGCTGCAGCCGCTTGCAGGTGACCGTGGCCTGCGCGTCCGGGCGGTTCTCTCCCGAATAGGACAGCAGAATACCGTTTTTTCGGGTCACATAGAACTTTTCGTTCACATCCGTCACGATCAGGTTCAGCGTTACATCGTCGTTCTGGGCGGCGTTGGCGTCGGTCAGGATGGAAATGTAATCCAGCAGCATATCCACGGTCATCTCCTTCATGGCGGAGCCCAGACCATTGGCGGTGCGTGCCAGACCGGACAGGTTGCCCTTGCGCAGCTCGGCAGCGCCCATCAGGTAGGCGTTGCGCCATGCGCCGGACTCTGCCTGATAGCCCAGCTGCTCCAGCGCATCGGCGCACAGGTTGCGCGCCTTCTGGTTGGACGGGTCTGCAAAGACCAACTCCTTGGTGATCTGCGCCACCCACTGATAATCGCCCTTTTCAAAATCCTTCCGTGCCTTGCGCAGAACGGCATCCGTGCTGCCCAGATATTCTACCAGCTTCTTGGCAGTATCGCTGGGCGGGAGCGGGTTCAGGTTGACCGGGTTTGCATCGTACCAACCCAGATACTTCTGGTAGACCGCCTTGGCGTTGTGCGCCAGTGTGCCGTAATACGGCCGGGTGTACCAGACCTTTTCCAGCTTTTCGGGCAGGGTGAGCATGGCGGCGACCTCAGTGGAGGTATAGCCCTGATTCATGTAATGCAGGGTCTGGTCGTGGATAAACTTATAGATGGCTGCCGTATTCAGCAGATAATCATGGATCTCCTCGCCCCAGTGCGGCCAGTTGTGGCTCTGGAACACCACATCGGTCTTGTCGCAGAAGCGCTGGTCTGCCTCGATGATGTACTTTGCCCAATCGTTGGCATCGCGCACCTCTGCGCCGCGCAGGGTGTACAGATTATGCAGCGTGCCGGTGCAGTTTTCCGCCATCCAGAGGGCACGGTATTTCGGGAAATAGGCGTTCATCTCGGCAGGGGCTTCGGTGCCGGGGGTCAGCTGGAATTCGATCTCCAGCCCGTCGATGGTCAGCTTCGGAACATCTTCCCCGATCTCGTAAGTAGGCGCGATGAGGGCCACCGTACCGGTGGACTGTCCCATGCCGATGCCCACGCTCAGCGCACCCTTTTCGCCCTTGTCAAGCACCGTGCCGTACTGGAACTGTGCGCGCCGCGCCATGGCGATGCCTGCATAGACATTTTCGCTGATGGCGTGCTTCAGAAAGCCCGCCGGCGCAAGCACAAGGGTCTTGCCGGAAGCCAGCTGCTTTTTAAGCGAGAGCTTTGCATCCGCTACCTGCTCCCGGGTAATAACGCCCTCCACGCCGCCGAAGTGATCCACATGAGAGTGGCTGTACAGCACCGCCTTGATGTCCAGCGGGCCGAAGCGGTTCTCCATCAGCTCCTTGGCAGCCTTCATGTTTTCCTTGCACATCAGCACATCAAACACGATCCAGCCGTGGTCGGTGCGGATAAAGGTCGTATTGGCCATATCAAAGCCGCGCACCTGATAGATGCCGTCGCACACTTCAAACAGACCAGCTTTGGCGTTGAGTTGGGTATTCCGCCACAGGCTGGGGTTTACAGTGTCTGGAGCATCCCGGTTCAAATCGCCGTAGCTCTGCAGATCCCATACAGATCTGTTATCATCACCATCGATGATCCTGCCTTCCGCGTTGTCCAGCCAGCCGCGCTCGGCGTTGGCAAACTCCCGCCGGTCAGAAAAATCCAGCTTTTCATACCATTCGGCGTTGGCCTCTGCTGTGATGGTCGTTGCGCCTTCGGTCTCGCCCGGCTGGGTGGGATCCTTGAAAATGTCTGTGATAAAATTCAGGCCGTTTTCTGTGGTATTTTCCGCAGCATGGGCAGACAGAGATGCGCCGCACGCCAGCATTGCAGCAGCCGAAGCTGAAATAAAATTCCGACGGGTCATTTTCATAGCAGGTTCCTCCTTATTACGGATCAGTTTGCGCGGACGACCGGCGGCTGCCAGTCTGTCAGTGCGGCGGCATCCGGTTTATAGATACGAAGGAAGAGGTGGAAATCTCCCTCTCCTACCGGCAGCCAGTTGGTCGTGTCCGCCGGTGCCTCTTTGGAAAGGGTGATATCGATCGAGCCGTCCGGATTACGGTGCAGACCGGAGCGGTCGTTGACGCAGTAGCGGTCAATGGGGTTTTCAATGAGGAAATCGCTCTCCCCGTAGGCGGTCACCGACCAGAAGCCCTTTTCCAGTGTGGGAGGATCTGCCTCGATATGCAGCGTATAGGTCTTTTTGCCGGTCAGGACTGTGCCGGTGCTGTCCACATCTGTTTTAGGGTAGATGGCAACATCGGTGGTGTTGGCACCCAGACCCCGCAGCGCCACCATGGTACGGTAGGTATATGCTGTGCCAAAGTTGCCGATGGGGTCGCCGAAATAGATCCACTGACCCATCTGGCGTGTATAGCGCTCCGATTCGCTTTGCAGCTTTTTCTTCAGCTGGAGCAGCATCAGCTTCCAGCGCAGCCCGCTGAACAGACCCAGCGCCTTGTCATCGAACTTCTCACCGGGGCCGACATGCAGTGCTGCAAGCTCCCGGAGTACCGGCGCATCTGCCGCAGCGGGCGGGTTGGTTTCCATCAGCTGGTTAGCGGTATCAAAGAATTCCTTTGCGTCCATAGCAAGAACGTGCTTTACCGGCACAAAGTCATTGGCAGGGTCATAGCTGCCTGCGGGGGCGGTCCATCCACCCGCCTGATAGGCGGAAAGCGGCATCAGCTGCATCTTATCCTGAATAGCCCGGACGTTGGGCAGGTCCTCCTGTCCGGAAAGCACGATGCGGGCAATGGTCCAGACCATCGTGGTAGGCACATCAATGCGCTGCACCCCTTCCGGCAGTTCGCCCTGCCAGTCTGCACGGGTAATGGCATAAAGCCCCGGCGTTTCCAGCACAGCGGCGGTGTTTGTCCACGCATCCAGCACCTGTACATTAAAAAAGCGGTCGGTCTGCGGCACGCCGTAGATCATTGGTTCTGCGCCGACATCCAGAAACGCCTGCGTATAGATGGTATCCACATTCGGCGTAACCACCGCACGGGTCGTTGCATCTGCCAGCTTTTCCGCATGGATGAACTGGTTGATGGGGGCCTTGTTGCTTGTAGCTGTGCGGGTGTTTGTGGAAGCCGTCCGCGTAGCATCCATGATCACCAGCGGAAAGGCGTACAGATACGCCTGCTCCAGAAGGTTCTGTGCAGCCAGCGTCTGCTGTGCGGCTGCGGCTTTCTCTACGGGCAAAAGTGTAGCTGCGCAAACCACCGCAGCCGCAGTAGAAACGTTCAAAAAATCACGGCGGGTCATTTTCATAACATGAGACCTCCTGTTATGTCTTTTGCTTTATGCGCCTTATGGGAAAAAACCATTTGGCTCTCTGTGTTCAAGATACACGGGCAATGATTAAAAGTCAATGATTTTTGCATTTTCCGTAACAAAAACGTAAGTTTCAACAAAAAAGCCCGATAAAATTTGACGCAAACGCCATTAAAATCTTGTACTCTGCACGATAATGTGCTATACTAAGCACATCAATTGACAACGGAGCACGGCGATGAACGATCTGCATGAATGGTTTCAAAAAAATGACCTTTGTCCGGAAAACATTTTGTATCTTTACCGCAGCGACCGTAAAACAGTCGTTCACCGCATGGACGGCGAGGAAGCTGCGCTGTATGCGCCGCTGCACAGCGTTTTGTCTGTGCTGCCGGAAAATCTGTTCCTGAACATCAGCAAGGGAATTGCGGTGTGCCGCAGCCAGATCGTAAACATCAGCAACGATGGGATCTACACCATGTCTGACGGCCGCACCTTTCAGGGACGCAAGCGCGGCCTGAGCGACCACCGCCGCCTGCGTGCAGAGATCGGGCTGGCGGACACACAGCCCCGCCCCATGAGCATGAGCCTGCTGGAAAAGTGCAGCCTGCTGGACGATATGCCGCTGGCGTTCTGCGTCATTGAGCTGGTATTCAATGAATCCGGGCATGGCGTGGATTTTATCTTCCGCTACTGCAACGCGGAGATGGCAACGATCGAAGGGGTACCGGTAGAAGAAATGCTGAACCGCTCTTTTTACGAGGTGTTCCCCAATGGTGATAAAAAGTGGCTTGTATCGTATGCAGATGTGGCGTTGAACGGCACAAGGCACACCCTCCACGATTACAGCCCGGAGGTGGACAAATACCTGACCATCCATTGTTACCAGCCTGAACCGGGGTATTGTGCCTGCGTGCTGCAGGCCATAGACTCCTGACTTTGCAAAAGCTTTTCCGGCAGCAAAATATCTATAGCGATTTCAAAACGGAACGGAAGATCGAATATTACAAAAAAAGCAAGTGCATCACATCTCCCTCAAAAATTTTGGTTTTTGAGAGAACGTGTTGCACTTGCTTTTCTTTATGTGAGATTTCAGCGCAAATCGCCGCGCCATATTATCAGCGATGCGGGACGCTGTATTTTACAGCAGCCCCTTTATATTTTGGTACGGTTGTGATTCGGTTTACTTCCGTGCGATCATCTCGGTATAGGCCAGCACCAGCGGACCTACGCCCTTGGCGTCGTTGCAGACTACCGGCTCGCTGAAGTAGTAGGCCAGCGAGCCGTCACGGTGATCCTTGCCGCCCAGACCTGCCACAAGGCAGATGCCGTCCAGCTGCAAGCTGCCGTCCGGGTTCTTGGACAGGTACCGGTCGCAGGTGCCGTAGAAGGCCTTGTCTGCCCATGCAGCCATGCGTTTGGGCAGGTAGCCCAGACGCACGCCCTTGAGCACTGCGTAGGCGAACAGGGCGGTGCCGCTGGTTTCCAGATAGTTGCCCTCGGCTTCCGGATGGTCGATGACCTGCCAGAACATCCCGCTCTGCTCGTCTTGGAACTTATGCATATCCTCCACGGTCTGCTTGAGCATGGCCATGATGCCGCGGTACTCGTTGTACAACTGCTCGTCCATGCGCTCCAGCACGTCCACCATCGCCACAAGGAACCAGCCCATGGCGCGCAGCCAGAAGTTGGGGCTGCAGCCGGTCTCGGGGTTCGCCCAGTACATCTCGCGGCTCTCGTCGTAGCCGTGGTAGTACAGGCCGGTCTTGGCGTCCTTCATGTGCTTCCGGATGTTCATGAACTGCTTGTAGCTGTCAATGCAGCCGTGCATCCCGTTGCAGCGTGTCTCATACTCCATGTAGAAGGGCTGGGCCATGTAAGTGCCGTCCAGCCAGACCTGGTTGGGATAGATCTTCTTGTGCCAGAAGTTGCCCTCCTTCGTGCGGGGCTGGGTCTCCAGCTGGCCGCGGATCGTCTCAATGGCGTCGCGGTAGCGCTGGTCGCCGGTCAGGTCGTACAGCGTAAACAGGTTTTTGCCCTGGTTGACGTTGTCCAGGTTGTACTCGGCGGGGTCGTAGGTCTCAATGACGCCGTTGTCCTTGACAAAGTAGTCCAGAAACTTCTTGGAGAAGTCCAAAAACTTCTCGTCGCCGGTGGTCTTGTACAGGCTCAGGCAGGCAGTGATCATGCAGCCGTCGATGTAATTCCACTTGTTGGGCTTGCCGCTGCGGACCTTTTCGATGTTCCAGAGCGGTGCCTCGGCGGTGGAGCCTGCGATCAGGTAGTCCACGTAATGGCCCAGCGTGGTCAGAATCTCTTCGTGGGTCATGGTTCAGTCCTCCTCAAGGCTATCTACGTTTGTCAGCTGCAGGCGCTCCCCCTCGTAGCCGGTGATCGCAACGTTGTGCAGCTCAATTTTATGCACGTTCTCGGCATGGACGCCCACCTTGCAGGAGGCATCCGCGCCGCACATCATGGCGGCCTGACCGGCTTTAGCGTCCGGTGCAAAGCTGATTTTTACGTTGTGCATCTTGACACCCTCGATCGGGTGCTCTGGCAGGCCGCTGAACCAACAGCCTGCGTACTGGGCGTCGGTGGCCGTGATGTTTTCCATCTCCAGCGTGCCCAGTGTCGGGGTCATCTCGTCGACAGGCAGGGCCTCGTGGGTCTGCACATAGTCGCTGCGGCCATCGGGATCGCAGAAATAGAACATGTTGATGACAAACGGCGCCAGCACGCCGTCCATAACGACGTCACGGAATACCAGCCCGTCGATGATGGCGTACTTGCCGCGCCCGCGGCGGGTCTTGACACGCAGACCCCGGTCCGTATGGTCCATCAGGCACTGGGTCACGGTGACGTTCTTGACGCCGCCGCTCATCTCGCTGCCGATGACAAGGCCGCCGTGGCCGCGGCTCAGGCAGCAGTTGCGGATGACAACATTCTCACAGGGGACATGCAGCTTCATGCCTAAGAACAGCTTACCGGATTTCAGCGCGATGCAGTCGTCACCGACGTGTACATGGTTGCCGATGATGTTGACATTCTTGCAGCTCTCGGGGTCGATGCCGTCGGTGTTGGGGCTCGTGGAGCTGTTGCGGATGCGGATGTTCAGGATGTCCACATTCTCGGAGT
>OJRB01000196.1_pt1 | contig 40383 bp, 39 predicted proteins | sample 1599061 | NCBI WGS metagenome assembly OJRB01 (sample SAMN03922522, study PRJEB24848) | human gut metagenome | isolation source: stool sample | host: Homo sapiens | place: Germany | collected 2010-02 | reverse complement strand
TCTTATTGTACCTAATAACCAACAAAATAGCAAGCCTTTTTTTGCCATATTGACAAAAACCATGTAATTATCGTCTTGTTTTTGTCAAAGAAGCCCTCCGGAGTTCTGCTCCGAAGGGCTTTCTTTTGTGCTTTGTATACAGAATCCATGCAAAACATGTCATTCTGTTCATAATTATGTCAATTACTACATCTCGTCCTTGACATAGCCTGCCAAATTGTAGGCATGATCGGATACTCGCTCCAGGTTGCTGATGATATCCAGGAATACCACGCCTGCGGAAGCCTTGCACTCTCCCGCGGAAAGACGCTCAATGTGTTTCTCGCGAAGCTCTTCTTCCTGGCTGTCGACATCATCCTCGTACTGGCTGACCTTGCGCACTGCCTCCATGTTGCCGTTCTGTCTTGCGTCAATGGCATACTGGAAGGATTTTAACACACTGTCGCTGATGGATTTTAAGTCATCCGCACCGGTGGTAGAGAACTGAAGGCCGTGCTCTACCATGTACTGAGCCTGTTCTGCCAGGTTTTCCGCATGGTCGCCGATACGCTCGATATCGCTGACACTGTAGAACAGGTTGTTTACGACCTTCTTTTGTTTCTCGGTCAGGGAAAGGTTATCTACCTTAATAAGGTACTCGGTCAGCATCTTCTCCATATTATTGATGGTCTGCTCGGTCTTGAATACCGTTTCCACCTCATCAGAATTCACGGTCAGGACTGCATCAATGGCACGGACCACATTCTCATAGGTGATCTGTCCCATATGGACAACCTCAAGGGCTGCGGTCTCCACTGCGAATGCCGGAGACTCAAAGATACGCTCGTCCAGATGTTTGAGGGTGGCAGCAGTTTCCGCATCCTCTGCTACCGGCTCCTCCTCCGCCTTCTCCTTCACAACCATGCCGGAAATCTTAACCAGCACATCCGCGAATGGAAACAGCAGCGTGGTCATGGTCAGGTTGAAGATTGTATGGAAAATAGAAATCTGCACCGCATTGATGTTGGATGCCGCAAAGGCCGGACGCAGGCTGAAAAAGATAAATCCGATCGATCCGAACACAATCGCACCAATGACGTTAAAGGTCAGATGCATGACAGCCGCACGCTTGGCCGTGCGGGATCCGCCCATACTGGAAAGCATGGCAGTCACACAGGAACCAATGTTCTGGCCCAGTGTAATATAGATCGCCGCATTTGTGGTTACAATGCCGTTCATGGCCAAAGTCTGCAGGATACCAACGGAAGCAGAGGAACTCTGCAGAAGCGCGGTAACCAGCGCACCGATGATCATGCCCAGAAGCGGATTACCTCCTAATATTTCAAAGGCTTTCGCAAAAATCGGTGCATCCGTGTAGGGATTAATCGACCCTGACATAAAATCAAGACCAATAAACAAAAGGCCCAGACCGATCATGATCTCACCAATGGTCTTCTTTTTCTGACTCTTGGCAAAAACCAGCAGCAATGCGCCAATACCAATGATAGCCGGTGCGTAAAAGCCTGGTTTCATAACCTCAAAGGCATCACCCAGCTGGCTCATGGATACGATCCATGCAGTGATGGTGGTACCAATGTTAGCACCCATGATCACGCCGACCGCCTGGGACAGGTTCAATACGCCTGCACTTACAAAACCGACTACCATGACCGTTGTGGCTCCACTGGACTGGATGATCGCTGTGATCAATGCGCCCAATGCAACCGCCAGGAACCGGTTGTTGGTAAGCATCCCAAGGAAACTGCTCATCTTGCTTCCCGCCGTCTTCTGCATACCGTCCGCCATGATATTCATGCCGTAAAGGAACATACCAAGACCGCCCAGGAAACCAAACCCGTTTGAAATGTCGCTGATTGACATACTCTCCTCCTCGTCTCGCGTACTCTTTTCTCTCTATTCTCTTCAGTCCGCAAACAAATTAATCATACCATACCGCTTCTTCCATTTTCAACCGATTTTAAAATTTAGGTAAATTTTGGGTAAATAGTATGTAAAAATGCCCGTCACAAGTACCGTGACGGGCATTCTCAACGAATTTTGTTCAATTTCTGTTAATGATCTGCTGCATAGGCCGCAAGTGCTGCCAGAATCGACTGGTTGCTGTTCCAGACATTGCCGAATTCACTTGCCGGCATCGGGCAGGCCACACTTCCCACCTCAATGGTCAGGCTCGGGATCGGGCTGTCCTTGATCTGGACATAATCTTTGAACCCTCCCTTGCCGCTGCTTCTGTTGGTACGGTATCCGGAAATGCCGGTTACCAGCTCAGCAAGCTCTTTGGACTGTTCCGCAACCTTATTTCCGGCAAAATCCCAGTACACCAGATTGCCCATGCTGTGATAGCTGATGGTCATCGTCCAGTTTGTGGAATTAGCCAGATTAGCAAGGGCCTTGCTCTCCGGCTCAGAAAGTGCGCTGGTTCCCTTGTAATTTGCATAGGAAGCATGGGAAGGTCCGGTGGTAATGGAGTCCCACAGAGCCGGGAAGTTCTGGTTTAGGTCCACACCGCGTCCATTGGCCTTCCACAAAGCCTGGTAGCGCTCAAAGCTCTGGGTAGTACGTCCGTCTGCCTGGTCCTGCGCGTAACACTGGCTGACAATCTGGCGCAGATCAGCGGAACGAAGGGCAGACACACCAAACTGGCTGATGGTAACCCCATCCGGATTGACCATCGGCACAATATGAATAGCCACTCCCGCAAGGATATCCGAAAGCTTTCGTCCCTGATAGCTTCCGCTGTCATAAAAAGCCAGCAGATGCTCTGCCTGCTTCATGACCAGAAGCGGCGTCATGTATTCCCGCGCGTGAATGCCCGCATGGATCAGGATGTGTTTTGACGCGTTCGGGTTTCCGATGATGATCTCGTAAAGACTGCGTCCGTCCAGGCTGGTCCCTATGGTGTTCACCTGCATATGGCTGCCATAACGGGATTTCAGACTGCTGATATCACGGCTCATCTGATCATAGCTGTATTTTTCAACTACCTTGACGATGGAGTCTGTCAGCTGGCCGGCAAATGAGAGATCACCGGCTCCGATCACCGACGGAACTACCACCCCCGCCAGACCTGACGATGCACCTGCTGCCTTACCGCTTCCTGCCGTGATGATGCCGGAACTTCCTCCTGCTACCGGTCCAGCCTGGCCACCCGCTGTTACCGTACTTCCGGATGATAATGCGCCGCCAGCAGTGACCGTACCGCTTCCTGCTGCGACTGTACTGCTTCCCGCCGTAACCGTACCGCTTCCTGTCGCACTGTTGTCAGATGCCGTAGTTTCTCCGGCTGTGACGGTTGTATTGCTGCTTTGTGCTTCTGCTGCAGGTGCCGCCACGACAGTTTCTGCTGCTTCGCCTGCTGTTTCATTTCCTGCCCCGATAGTTTCACCGGGTGCTGATGTAAGTCCTGCCGGATCGGTTCCTTTTGTCACCGGTCCGTCCGCGTAAGCCATAAAAGCACTACTGGCCACCATAAAGGCAGCCAGAGCACCTGTAAAATATCTTTTACAGTTCATAAATTAGTTTTCACTTTCCTTCTTTGCAAGGTCGCCCGGCTTCATGCTGAGGCTGATCTTGCCCATCTTATCTACGTCAAGAACCTTCACGGTTACCATATCACCGATATTGACAACGTCTTCCACCTTCTCTACGCGCTTGTCAGAGAGTCTGGAAATGTGGATCATACCATCCTTCTTCGGCTTCAGCTCTACGAACGCGCCGAACGGCATGATGCGGACAACCTTACCGGTAATAATCTGTCCCGGCTCAATATCCGTCACGATATTTTTGATGATGCTCTTTGCTTTCTCAATCATCTCTTTGTCGGTACCGCAGATTGCTACGTTGCCCTCCTCGGAAATGTCGATCTTCACGCCGGTCTCCTCAATGATCTTGTTGATCACGCAGCCCTGCTTTCCAACCACATCACCGATTTTCTGCGGGTCGATGCTGATCTGGTCAATCTTCGGAGCATACTTGCCAACCTCTTTTCTCGGCTCAGAGATAGCCGGCTTCATGCAGGTATCCATGATGAAGAGTCTTGCCTCACGGCATCTTGCGATAGCACCCTCTACAATCGGTCTGGTCAGGCCATGGATCTTGATATCCATCTGGATAGCGGTGATGCCATCGGTGGTGCCGGTTACCTTAAAGTCCATATCGCCAAAGAAGTCCTCGAGGCCCTGGATATCAGTTAACAGAACGAAATCATCATCAGAATCGCCGGTAACCAGACCACAGGAAATACCTGCAACCATCTTCTTGATCGGTACGCCTGCTGCCATTAAGGACATGCAGGATGCACAGGTGGATGCCATGGAGGTAGAACCGTTGGACTCAAAGGTCTCGGATACGGTACGAATTGCGTACGGGAACTCTTCCTCAGACGGCAGTACCGGAATCAGGGCACGCTCAGCCAGTGCGCCATGACCAATCTCACGGCGTCCCGGTCCTCTGGACGGTTTGGTCTCACCTACAGAGTAGGACGGGAAGTTATAGTGATGCATATAGCGCTTGGATACTTCATTCTCATCCAGGCCATCTAACTTCTGCTGCTCAGACAGCGGAGCCAGGGTGCAGACGTTGCAGATCTGGGTCTGTCCACGGGTAAACATAGCGGAGCCATGTACACGCGGAATCAGATCAACCTCTGCTGCCAGCGGACGGATCTGGGTGATCTCACGGCCATCCGGTCTCTTGTGATCTTTTAAGATCATCTTGCGGACAGTCTTCTTCTGATACTGGTAAACAGCCTCGCCAAGGACAGCCAGCCACTCCTCATTGTCTGCAAAAGCCTCTTCCAGCTTCTCAGTGATCTGACGGATGTTCTCCTCACGGGTCTGCTTGTCATCGGTGAAAACTGCCTCTTCCATCTGCTCCGGAGTTACAATCTCCCTGATAGCTGCAAACAGCTCTTCCGGAATTGCGCAGCTCTCGTAGCTGTGTTTTGCCTTACCGCACTCTGCCACGATGGTATCGATGAATTTGATGATCTCCTGGTTCACTTCATGAGCCTTGTAGATTGCCTCGATCATCTTTGCCTCCGGAATCTCATTTGCTCCGGCCTCGATCATGATCACTTTCTCACGGGTAGATGCTACAGTTAAGTTTAAGTCACCCTGCTTCCACTGGGCCTGGGACGGGTTGATAATGAACTCACCGTCGATCATGCCAATCTGGGTCATGGCACACGGACCGTCAAACGGGATATCGGAAATGCAGGTTGCGATAGCAGCACCCAGCATAGCCACTAATTCCGGACGGCACTCCGGGTCTACGCTCATAACCATGTTGTTTAAGGTTACATCGTTGCGGTAATCCTTCGGGAACAGCGGACGCATCGGACGGTCGATGACACGGGAAGTCAGGATTGCGTTCTCAGATGCCTTGCCCTCTCTCTTATTGAAGCCTCCCGGGATTTTTCCTACAGAGTATAATTTTTCTTCATATTCCACGCTTAACGGGAAGAAATCGATACCGTCTCTCGGTTTGTCAGATGCGGTAGCGGTAGATAATACGGTGGTGTCACCATAGTGCATGAATGCTGCGCCGTTTGCCTGCTTTGCAACTCTGTTCACATCAACAGTCAGAGTTCTTCCGGCAAGTTCCATACTAAAACTTTTGTACATGGGTTGTCTCCTTTTCTCTTTCTATTTTTAATTCTATATATTCACAGAAGGCTCCGAAACTACTGCTCTGTACACAAAGGCTTGTATACACAGCAGCGGCTTCGGGATATGCCTTCCAGAAAATATCATAAAACGGAAAAAACAAAAGGGTGGAGATGACCTCTCCACCCTAACGTCCTAATTACTTTCTGATGCCTAACTTTTCAATCAGAGCACGATAGCCTTCCAGGTCGGTTTTCTTTAAGTAGTCAAGAAGACCACGTCTCTGACCTACCATCTTTAACAGACCACGTCTGGAATGATGATCCTTCTGATTGCTCTTTAAATGCTCAGTCAGCTCTGCAATTCTTGCGGTCAGGATTGCGATCTGAACCTCCGGTGAACCGGTATCTCCTGCTTTTCTGCCGTACTCAGCGATGATTGCTGCTTTCTTTTCCTTTGAAATCATGTTGATTTCCTCCTTAAAAATATTCTACTCACCGTAAACCAGGTCTATGGTTGGAGTATCCAAAAGACTGGGTCCCGGCGTTAACTCATACTAAGATATAATAGCATATCCGTTTTTTCCTGTCAACTTGTTTTTAGTGAAGCTTATAAATAACTCTGGTGCACCACAAATGCCAGAATGATGCCCAGCGCAGCGCCCGCGGCTACCTGAAGCGGTGTATGACCCACAAACTCCTTTAACCGTTTCTGAATCTCCTGATTGTTTAAATTGAACCAGTCCTGCTCCATAATGAGGTTTAGAAGTTTTGCCTGTTTTCCGGTCTCCTGACGGACACCGATGGCATCATACATAACCACCGCAGCCAGTACAAAGCTGATGGCAAACTGGAACGACTCCACCCCGTAGCACAGTGCGGAAGCGGTAGTCAGCCCACAGACCGTTGCGGAGTGGGAGCTTGGCATGCCGCCGGAGCCCACAAGCCGTTCCGGGGTAAAGCTTTTATTCAGTCCAAAATCAATCAGTGTCTTTAAAATCTGGGCAACGGTCCATCCCACAATTGCGCTGATGAGTACCTCATTGCTCAGAAGTTTATCCCAAAATCCCATGTTGTAATCCTGCTTTCCGTGAACTGTAACTTCATTTGCTACTGCTCACGCGTTGCGCAAACAGCACCAGACATCAATAACCGATCAGCCAGTCGTAGAGTTCCTGGTATTTGCCGGCAGACTGCTGCCAGGAGAAATCTGCTGCCATAGCCCGGTCGATGATTTTGTTCCATTCACGCTTTTTGTCATAGTAAATATACTTTGCGTAACGGACGGTATCTAACATCTCATGAGCGTTGTAGTTTGAGAAGGAGAAACCGGTTCCGCGGCTTTCGTACTCATTGTAAGGCTCTACCGTATCCTTTAATCCGCCGGTCTCACGCACAATCGGCACCGTGCCGTAACGCAGTGCCATCAGCTGGCTTAAACCGCATGGTTCAAAAAGGGACGGCATCAGAAGCGCGTCACAGCCTGCATAGATTTTGTGGGACATATCGTTGGAATAATAGATCTGAGCGGACACCCGGTCATGATACTTCCAGTCATAGTGACGGAACATGTTCTCGTATTTTTCATCTCCGGTTCCCAGAACCACAAACTGCATGTCATCACTGCAGAGCTCGTCCATGACACACTGTACCAGATCCAGTCCCTTCTGATCCGTCAGGCGGGAAACAATGCCCACCATAAATTTCTTTTCATCGACCGGAAGGCCAAGCTGTGCCTGCAGCTGTTTCTTATTCTTGCCTTTTTCCTTGCGGAAATTCTTAGCGTTGTACGGCTGCGCAATGAGCTTGTCGGTTTCCGGATTGAACTCGTCATAATCAATGCCATTTACAATACCGCGCAGGTCTCCGGAACGGGCACGCATCAGGCCGTCAAGGCCTTCGCCGTAGAACGGCATCTTAATCTCCTCTGCGTAAGTCTGGCTCACTGTAGTGATGGCATCCGCAAAGACAATACCGCCTTTTAACATATTGCCATCCTTGTAGGCCTCCAGTTTATCCGGCGTGAAGTAATAATCCGGAAGCATGGAAAAACGCTGGATTGTCTTCACATCCCAGACACCCTGGAACTTTAAGTTATGGATGGTCATAACAGACTTCATGTTCGTGAAGAACTCCCCGCCGCGGAAGCGGTCTTTTAAGTATACCGGTATCAGGCCGGTCTGCCAGTCATGGCAGTGCACCACATCCGGCTTGAAGCCAATGACCGGAAGCGCGGACAATGCCGCGTTACAGAAGAAGGAAAACTTCTCCAGGTCATACAGCCAGTCACCGTACGGCTTCGGGCCACCGAAATAGGATTCATTATCAATAAAGTAAAACGTGATCCCATCGTAGATGTATTGCATGATTCCGACATAACGGCTCTGTCCCAGATAATCCATATAGAAATGATCGATATAAGTCATCTCATTGCGCCATTTTTCCGGAATGCACAGATATTTCGGTATCATGACCCTAACATCAAAATACTCCTTGTCAAAGCACTTTGGCAAAGAACCAACCACATCAGCAAGCCCTCCTGTCTTGATAAATGGAACTGCTTCTGATGCGACAAATAATATGTTCTTCATACGAACCCCTCCTCTGCACCAGTCTGCCCCCTAGCTGACTGTATTACTTATCAGTATACATGATTTATACTGTTTTAGGAAGTAAAATCTTTATGAAACTTTGATTTTGAAGCAGACCATCCGTAATATCAGAGTGCACGTTTATAATCCAGGCGGATCTTATCTGTGATCAGTGCAATAAATTCAGAGTTGGTTGGTTTTCCTTTTCCGCTGTTCACCGTATAACCGAAAATCTCATCGATCATCTCAAGCTGTCCGCGGCTCCATGCCACCTCAATGGCATGACGAATTGCCCGCTCCACACGGCTTGCGGTAGTGCCGTGCTTCTTCGCAATAGCCGGATACAGAACCTTCGTCACAGAAACCAACATCTCCTTTTCTTCCACGGAGATGATGATGGCATCCCGCAGATACTGGTATCCCTTGATATGGGCCGGAATCCCGATTTCATGGAGAAGCTGGGTCACATCATCCTCCAGATTCCGACGTATGTAATCCCCTTTGTTCATGTAAGTATCTGCCGGCTTTTCCCGAACAACAGATGGCATTTTCATGCGGAGCCGCTCCTGTGCCACAAGACGGATCTTGTCGAGAAGCACTTCCCGGTCAAATGGTTTTAAGATATAGTAACTGGCACCATTGCGGAAGGCCGCCGATGCCACCGTTTCATTTCCCGCCGCGGTCACCATAATGACTGCCGGCATATCTTTGCCGATGTTCGCCGCGCGTACCTTTTCCAGAACCGTAATGCCATCGAGCTTCGGCATGATCACATCCAGAAGTACAATATCCGGCTTTTTATCCATGATCATCTGATAGGCGTCTTCTCCATTGTCTGCTTTTCCAACCACATGGAATCCATCTTCCTCTTCCAGAATGCTGCCAAGTAATTCCAGCATCAGCGGGTTATCTTCTGCAATCGCAATATTTAATTCAGCCATGATCCATTCCTCCTGCTTCCAGATCCGTCACATTCCTGCAAATATGCCGGAGTGTTACATAAATCGTATTATACTAGCCGTCTTTGTCAGGCAGCAACCTGCTTTCCCCGCATCCTTCGACGTACCCCCGCACAATTCGACACGACATGCAGGCCACCGTCTGCTCCGATGGTATATGCTGTCCCGAACTGACAGGGAATGTCGTTTTTTTACTGCCCGTCTGCGGCTGTCATCTTATATAACGAATCAATCATGGCAGATATAACACCTTTCCGAAAATTTTTATTTTTTCAGCATATCTTCCACAAAAATTCCGTATCCACGTGTTGAATCCTGTACAAACACATGTGTCACCGCACCGACAAGCTTTCCATTCTGAAGAATGGGACTGCCGCTCATCCCCTGCACGATTCCTCCGGTGAGCCGCAAAAGCCGCTCATCTGTAACCTGAAACACCAGGCTCTTGTTTTCCTTTGCCGGACTGTAATCCACCCGCTGAATCTCGATTTCATAGTCACAGGCTTCCCCGGAAACACAGCTTCGGATCCAGGCTTTCCCCCGTTTCACATCCTGCCGGTGTCCTACTTCCATGGTCTGCTGCCCCACCGCGTCACAGAATGCCTGCCCTGCCGTTCCGAAAATCCCGCAGTCCGTGTTTTGTGCCACACTGCCCAGTCTGGAACCGGGGCCATAATAGATCACCCCCGCCATCACGCCCGGATTTCCGGCGCTCCCCTTTTCAATCCCAAGAATCTCAGTCTCATACAACGCTCCATTTTCAATCTCCACCACTCGCCCGGTATCACTATCACTGATGCCGTGCCCCAGCGCCCCAAAGCCTCCATCGGGCTTTAAATAGGTCATGGTACCGATTCCCTGGGTGTCATCACGCACCCAGGCACCAAGTTTCCGGCTTCCGTCCGCCGTTTTCACCGTATCCACGGAAAGTTCCAGTTCCCTGCCTCCCCGCCGCACCCGCAAAAGCGCCTCGCTCTCCCCCATGCGGTTTAAACTTGTGATCAGGGCTTCTTTATCTGAGAGCGGCTGCCCGTTGATTGCCTCAATATAATCGCCGGACTGTAAAATCCCGTAAGCCGGCTCTGCCTCACTTCCGTTTTCATCTGTGACTTTGCCGGTTCCAATGACCATGACGCCCCTGGATTTTAAATAGATTCCCACCGGCATTCCGCAGGGAACCGCGTAACAGGCATCTTCCACATTCACACTGATTTCCTTAAACGGAATGGTCCCGAAAAGCTTCAGACCCAGCCGGAAGTTTCCATCCTTTCTGGCATACAGGGAAAACTCCTGGTCCGGCCGGATTCGGATTTCATCCTGCGGGATGCCGGAATCTCCTTTCAGGATCACCTCTTCACTTTCGCTCAGCAGTGTCGTGTAAAGCGGCAGATCCAGGGAGAAGGAGGTTTCCTCCCCCTCCGCAACACTGAAATGTTCCGGAATCTGATGCTCGGCATAGTACCAGCCATAACCCGCCGTAAAGACCAGGCCTGCCCAGAATACCAAGATAAGGATCCGGTAAAAATATTTTCCCGCCCTTTTTCCTGCCCTGCATGTTTTTCTCATCCCGCATTCCTCCTGTTCGTGAAAACGCCGCCTGACGCATCCTGCGGCAAATTTAAGTAACGAAAAAGGAGCCTTTTGTAAGCTCCTTTCTAGTATGTGTGCGGAATAAAAAATTCACACTGTCAGTTTTTAGTTGTGAGTTTTTGTCTGCCGGGCCAGTTCCTTCATTTCTCTGGCATTCTGGATCACAGCATCTGTAATCTGCGCGCCGCCCAGCAGTCTTGCCAGCTCTGTGACCACATCCTCCTCTTTTAATCGGGCAATTCTGGTCTTTGTGCTGGCTCCGTCCGTGGATTTTTTAATTTCAAAATGGCAGTCCGCCATGGAAGCGATCTGTGGCAGATGGGTAATGCAGATAACCTGATGGTTTCTGGAGATGACCGCCAGCTTTTCCGCCACCTTCTGGGCTGTACGGCCGCTGATGCCGGTGTCAATCTCATCAAAGATCAGGGTCGGAATATCATCGCTGTCTGCCAATACGGTTTTGATAGCCAGCATAATACGGGATAATTCACCGCCGGATGCCACCTGACTCAGAGAGCGCTCCGGCTCGCCAGGGTTTGTGGAAATCACAAATTCCGCCTCGTCAAAACCGGATGCCGTGTAATGAGGCAGACGGCGAAATTCCATGGAAAACCGGACATCCAGGAAATTTAAATCAATGAGACCGGCCCGGATTTTCTCCGTAAGCTTTTTTGCTTCTTCCTGACGGACTGCGGAAAGCTCTGTGCTCACCGCCTCCAGTTTTTTCTCCGCCTTCTGATACTGCTGCTCCAGCTGCATGCGGTACTCATCAAAATGCTCCAGCTGTTCCAGACGTTGTTTCTTTTCTTCCAACGCTTTTTCGGTCCGTTCCAGGCTTCCGCCATACTTTGCCTCCAGGCCCCGGATCAGGTCCAGACGTTCCTGGGCCTCCTGATAAGCCTGCTCATCAAAATCGAGCTGTCCCAGGTATTCTCCAATCGCATGATGCGCATCGGACAATACCGCCTCCGCATCGTAAAGCTGATCCTGAATGGCCTTTAATTCCGGGTCAAACTCCACCACCTCGCCGACCTGGTGCAGGGCATTGCCCACCGCCTCCGCGTCCACCGCGCGGTAAGCCGCGGACAGGTTTCCCATGATCCGTCTTGCGCTTCCATATTTTCTGCAGCGGGCCGCCAGTGTTTCTTCTTCATCTGCCTTTAACTGGGCGTTTTCAATCTCCTCGATTTCAAAACGCAGAAAATCTGCCTCTCTCCTGCGGCTCTCACTGTCTGTGACAAGCTGGTTTAACTGCTTCTCCAGACGGGTATACTCTGTATAGAGAGCTGCCGTCTGTTCTTTTAGCTGCTGTGCCCGGGATTTGGCGTAGGTATCCAGAATTTCCAGATGTTTTGAGGCATGGAGCAGAGACTGATGCTCATGCTGTCCATGAATATCGATCAACAGAGAAGTGACCTGTTTTAACCTGGCCGCAGTGACGGTCTCATCATTGATGCGGCTTAAGCTGCGGGATGCCATGATCTTGCGGCTGATGATGAGGATGCCGTTCTCATCCGGCACCACATCCAGCGCCCGCAGCGCTTCTTCCTTTTCCGGGTCCACTGAGAAAACCAGCTCCACGTAGGCGTACTCCGCGCCGTTTCGGATCATCTCCCTGGAGGCCTTCTGCCCCAGGGCCAGATTTACCGAACCGATCATGATAGACTTTCCGGCACCGGTCTCACCGGTCAAAATGTTTAAGCCATCCTCCAGTTCCACATCTGCCGCCTCGATCAGCGCCAGATTCTTTACATGCAGTTCCAAAAGCATTGCTGCACCTCCTTTTCGCCTATCGGGCAGCGATCAGTTTTTTTAATTTATCCATCAGAAGAATGGTATCATCCACGCTGCGTACCGCGCACATGACAGTATCATCACCCGCAATGCAGCCCACGATCTCATGGAAATGAATCTCATCCAGTGCCGCAGCCACAGCCATGGCCATGCCGGATACTGTCTTGATCACTAGAATATTCTGTGCCATATCCATGGAGACATACCCGTCCTTTAAAATGCGGATATATTTGTCACTGAAAGCCGTCTGGCTCTGCATGACCACATAGCGCTGGCGCCCGTTTTCCGATGGAACCTTAGTCAGCTTCAGTTCCCGGATATCACGGGAAACCGTTGCCTGCGTGACCTTATAGCCCGCCTGTTTCAGACGTTCTGCCAGTTCCTCCTGGGTTTCAATCTCATATTTTCCTATCAGTTCCACAATTTTGCTGTGACGTTCCAGTTTCATCGGTTACCTCCGTTAAATACGGTCCATTTTCTGTCTGATATTTTCAAGGAATGATACATTTTTCAGCTGGATCAGGGTGGTATACTTCGGTGCCCTGCAAATTTCCAGCCGTTCGCCGTAGCGAAGCGGGAACACCTGGTCCCCGTCAAATACCGCCGAGTAGGATTTGCCGCCGGACCATTTCACCAGACGGATGCTGATGCGGTCCTCCGGCGAAAGCACAATGCTCCGCGCGTTTAAGGAATGGGAACAGATGGGCGTCAGCACCATCAGCTGCGCTCCCGGCGCCACGATCGGTCCTCCGGCCGAAAGGTTATATGCGGTAGAACCGGTTGGCGTGGCCGCAATGATGCCATCTGCCATATATTCGTTGAAGAACACATCATTTAAGTACACCTGGAAGTGCAGCATCTGCAGCACGTCCTGTCTGGTCAGAACGATCTCATTTAAGGCAATTCCCTTTACCATTTTCTGCGCTCCCACCACACTGCCCTCCAGCATCATGCGCTTTTCCAGTGTAAAGGAATCATATAAAAGAGCATCCAGCACCGGCTCCATGGATTCCTCCCGGGATACCTGGGTAAGATATCCCAGATGTCCCATGTTAATGCCCATCATGGGAAGATCCAGACTGATTAAGTCTCTGGATGCCTGGATCAGGGTTCCATCGCCCCCCAGGGTGATGATACACTCCGTATCTGCCGGAATCTGATCAGCCCGTGTATAGCCCCGTGCATGCACGCAGGAAGCCCCTCGCCGCAAAAGTTCTGTCTCAAGTTTTTCCGCCATATCCAGGGCCCCCGGTTTGGAGGGATTGGCGATCAGGTAAAAATGCTTCATATTGTCTCCTGTTATTTATCCAGTTCTCCGTGAGCTGCGTCCACAATGGTTTTCGCGTCCACCTGATACTCCGGATAAGTCTGTCCGTCGGTATGATTCTGAAGATAGAGAAGGTACTCAATATTTCCCTCCGGTCCCTTGATCGGGGAATACTCCAGATTCAGAATTTCAAATCCAATGCTCACCGCAAATTCGATGACCTTCTCAATCACCTCCAGGTGGGTGCTCTTTTCACGCACCACGCCCTTCTTTCCGACCTTCTCTCTTCCTGCCTCAAACTGTGGCTTGATCAGGCAGACAATCTGTCCGTCATCGGCCAGAAGCGCTTTTACCGGTCCCAATACCTTCGTCAGGGAGATAAAGGACACATCGATGGAAGAGAAATTGATCTTGTCCGCGATATCCTCCTGAGTCACATAACGGATGTTGGTCTTTTCCATGCAGACCACCCGCGGGTCATTGCGGAGTTTCCAGTCTAACTGGCCATGGCCTACATCCACCGCATAGACCTTCACCGCGCCGTTCTGCAGCATACAGTCGGTAAAGCCGCCGGTGGAGGAACCTACATCCATACAGATCTTATCTTTTAATTCCACGCCGAAATGAGTCATGGCCTTTTCTAATTTCAGGCCGCCGCGGCTGACATACTTTAAGGTTGCGCCGCGCACTTCGATATTGGCAGTCTCCTCAAACATGGAACCAGCCTTGTCTTCCTTCTGTCCGTCTACATATACGATTCCCGACATGATGATGGCCTTTGCCTTCTCTCTGGATGCGGCAAGCCCTTTATTTACAATCAGGATATCCAGTCTTTCCTTCATTTGTTTTCCTCTTTCTCTTCTATGATTCCCTTCATGGCATCTTCCAATGGTGCCCATGTTTTTCTCATGGTACGGATCACGGAGTCACTGTCAATTCCCAGCTCCTGCCGCAGCACGGATACATTGCCATGCTCCACATAGGCGTCCGGCAGCGCAATGGTCAGGACCTGCACCTCCGGATAATGCTCCTGCACGTAAGCCTTTACCTGCAGGCCGTAGCCTCCCTGGAGCACATTTTCTTCCAGGACAACCAGAAGCTCATGGCTCTTTGCCAGACGGTCCGCCAGTCCATAGTCCACGGGCTTGATGAAGCGTCCATTCGCCAGGGTACAGGTAAAACCGGCTCCCTTTAATTTTTCCCGCACGTGTTCTGCGGTGCTCACCATACTGCCCACCGCCAGAAGGGCAATGCGGCTGCCTTCGTAAAGCATTTCTCCCTTTCCGTATTCGATGGGCGCATCAAATTCCTTTAATCCCCGGTATGCCTGCCCCCGCGGATAACGGATGGCAATCGGTCCATCATAATGACATACGGCAAATTCCAGTTCTTTTCTCAGCTCCCATAAATTTTTCGGAGCCATAATGCTCATGTTCGGGATGCAGCTTAAATATGACAGATCAAAAATGCCCTGGTGGGTCTCCCCGTCGCTTCCTACCAGTCCTGCCCGGTCTAACGCAAAAACCACCGAAAGATTCTGGATGCAGACATCATGGAGCACCTGGTCAAATCCTCTCTGCAGAAAGGAGGAGTACACCGCTACCACCGGTTTTAATCCCGCTGCCGCCATGCCTGCCGCGGAGGTCACTGCATGCTGTTCCGCAATTCCCACATCAAAGAAGCGGTCCGGGTAGCATTTGGAAAATGCCTTTAATCCGGTTCCGTCCGGCATGGCCGCCGTAACAGCAACCAGGCGTGGATTTATCTCTGCCAGCTGGCAGATTTCCTTTGAGAATACATCGGTGTAAGTCGGATATACCTTTTTCTTTAAGGATTTTCCGGTCGCAATATCAAACGGATCGATGCCGTGGAACCGGGACGGGTTCTTCTCTGCCGGAGCATAGCCCTTTCCCTTCTTGGTCAGCACATGCACTAATACCGCATGATCCATCCTGCGCGCTTCTTTGAAGGTCTTGACCATAGCCTTGATGTCATGGCCATCCACCGGGCCCAAATACGTTACGCCCATATTTTCAAAGAGCATGCCCGGAATGACCAGCTGTTTGATGCTGTCTTTGGTGCGGCTGATCTTTTCCACCAGCCCGGCGCCGACTACCGGAATTTTCAGCAGAGTCTCCGATACCTGGCGTTTGAGTTCATTGTAACCCACACCGGATCGCAGACCACTCAGATATTTGGACATGCCACCCACGTTTTCCGAGATGGACATGTTGTTATCGTTCAGTACAATGATAAAGTTCTTTTTCAGGTGCGCCGCGTTGTTGAGCGCCTCATAGGCCATGCCGCCCGTCAGCGCGCCATCTCCGATCACAGAAATGACCGCATAATCCTCCCCTAAGAGATCCCGGCCCTGGGCAATGCCAAGTCCTGCGGAAATCGAGGTAGAGCTGTGTCCGGTATCAAAGGAATCGTATGGGCTTTCCTTGCGTTTTGGAAAACCGCTCATACCTCCGTACTGTCTCAGCTCGTCAAACATTTCCCGGCGCCCGCTTAAAATCTTGTGGGTATAAGACTGATGCCCCACATCCCAGATAACCTTATCTTTTGGCAGATCAAATGCCAGGTACAGGGCAATGGTCAGTTCCACAACACCCAGATTGGAAGCCAGATGCCCGCCGGTCACGCTGATTTTCTCAATCAGGAACTGCCGGATCTCGGCTGCCAGTGTTTTTAACTCCTCCGGATTTAAATTTTTCACGTCCCACGGACCTTCTATGTGTTCCAGAATCATGGTTTTTGCAACTCCCGTAACTTCTCCTATTTTTTCCGTTCTACCAGCATGGTGACCAGGTTCTCCAGGAACAGATTCTCTCCCGGGAGTTCCTTTAACAGGCTGACCGCACGGGCAGAGATTTCTGCCACGTCAGCCTTTGCCTGATCCAGCCCAACCAGTGTCACGTAGGTTGTCTTCTGATTTTTCTCATCACTTAAGACCGGCTTGCCAAGTTCTTCGCTGGTGCTGGTCACATCCAGGATATCATCCTGAATCTGGAATGCCAGGCCCACTGCCGAAGCAATCTCTTCTACACGCTTTTGCTCTTTCTCCGATGCGCCGCCGAGAATGGCTCCGATCATCATGGAAGCCTCTAAGAGCGCACCTGTCTTTAACCGGTAGATGAAATCCAGCTTTTCCTGCGGAATCGGCTTTCCGGTCAGTTCCACGTCCACCACCTGGCCGCCGATCATGCCGTAGATGCCTGTCTTCTCAGCCAGTACCTGAATGGCTTTTGCTGCCCGGTCCGGATGAGCCGTTATGGCAAACGCTTTCGCTGCCGTCTCGAACGCATAGATCATCAGGGCATCTCCTGCCAGCACTGCCATGTCGTAGCCAAATTTTTTCCATGTGGTGGGAAGGCCGCGGCGGAGTTCGTCATTGTCCATGCAGGGAAGGTCATCGTGGATCAGGGAGGATGTGTGAATCATCTCCATGGCTGCCATAAAGGGCTCTACAGCGCGTTCCGTGCCGCCAAACAGATGGTAGGTCTCCTGCATCAGCATGGGGCGCAGACGCTTGCCGCCTGCACGCACACTGTAATTCATCGCCTCAAAAATGGTTTTCTGATGTCCTTCTTCTTTCGGAAGGTAGCTTTCTACAACCGCTTCTACCTCGCCGGTCCGTTTCTTCAGTTCTTCACGCATCTCCATCTTCCTCTGCACCTCCCTGCAGGATGATCATCTGTTTTTCTACTTTATCGATTTTATCATTGCAGGCCTTCACCAGCTTCATACCCGTCTCATAACAGGCAAAAGACTCCTCCAGTGTGGTATCCGGAGATTCCAGCTTTTCCAGCAGCTCATCCAGCTCTGCAAAGGTCTGCTCTATTGATTTTTCCATATCTGCTCCTTTTTGTTCCGCCCGGTCTTTTGCCATACACAGGATGTTCTGCCTCAGCCGTGGCTTTTCGGCCCGTGATCCCGCGTTTCCTGATACGGCACAGTTTCCGTTACCTGCGCCTGGATTTTTCCGTCGGCAATCCGAATTGTAATGGCATCTCCGGCTGCGGTCTGGCCGACGGATGTGAGTCGTTTTCCCTCCGCGTCCATCACAAAGCCATAGCCATTGCTGATCTTTGCCAGCGGTGACAAGCCGTGCAGCTGCCCGCTAAGGAGTGCCAGACGGTGGCGCGCTGCCGTCAGCTTCTGCTCCATGGCACGCTTCATGGCATCTTCCGTGTCTGTAAGGCGCTGCCTCTGCTCTCGCAGCTTCCGCTCCGGATCATGCAGCTTCAGACGCAGACGGTACTGCTCTGCCCGGTAACGGACAAGCTCCTTTTTTCGTTCCATGGCCTGATTCAGCGCTGCCTGGTAAGAAAGCCTTGCTGACTCAAACTGGCGGTAATCAAATACAGCCAGTTCTGCCGCCGCAGACGGAGTCGGTGCCCGCAGATCTGCCACGTAATCCGCAATGGTCACATCGGTCTCATGACCGACTGCGGAGATGACCGGGGTTGCGCAGTCGAAAATAGCCCGCGCCACAATTTCTTCATTGAACGCCCAAAGGTCCTCAATAGAACCGCCTCCGCGCCCCACGATCAGCACATCCAGGCCCATGCGGTCCAGGGTACGAATTCCGGCTGTGATGGAAGCAGCGGCTCCTGCTCCCTGCACCAGAGCCGGATATAAGACAAGCTGGACATACGGATTTCTTCGGTTCGTGATATTCATGATATCCCGGATAGCCGCTCCAGTGGGAGCTGTCACAACGCCCACGGTCTTTGCGTACCGAGGAATGGGCTGCTTGTACTCCGGCGCGAACATGCCCATCTCTTCCAGTTCGTCCCGAAGCTTTAAGAACCGCTGGTATAAATCCCCACGGCCCTCCTGCTCAATCTTTCTGGCATACAGCTGGTACTTTCCGTCCCGCTCATAGACATCGACCGAGCCGGTCACCACCACCTGCTGCCCTTCCTGTAACTGAAAAGAGAGACCTTTCCTCTGGCCGGCAAACATGACTGCCGCCAGAGTTCCGGTCCCGTCCTTCAGCGTAAAATAAATATGTCCTGATGTATGATACTTGCAGTTTGAGACCTCGCCCCGCACCGTAATGCGGCTGAGGGCAAAGTCCTGGGCAAACATATTCTTAATGTAGGAATTCACCTGGGAAACCGAATAAACGCTGGCCATATTATGCCTCGGTTACCAGTTTCGCCAGCACACCGTTGATGAAGGCCGGTGAATCCTTTCCGCCGAATTTCTTCGCAAGATTTACCGCCTCGTTGATAGCTACCTTAGACGGCACCTCGCTGTCATACTGCATCTCGTAAACAGCCTGGCGCAAAATGGTAAGCTCTACCTTTCCCATACGGCTGGTCTTCCATCCCTGGGCTACCTCATCGATGCGGGCATCCAGCTCTGGAATCTTTCCGGCAATTCCTGCCACGCGGTCGGTTAAGAAGGTGCGGTCAACTTCTTTCATTTCTACATTGTGGACTACTTCTTCTGTTCCGTTTTCCGCTACATCATCCTCCTGCGGAGCGTCAAAATACTGCTCCACCTGGGCCTTTATCTCCTCCGTCGGGTAGAACTCTACTCCAAACAGAATTTTAAAACAATGCTCCCGCATTTCTCTTCTGGTCATCTGTCTTTCTTCCTCCTGCTTATAGCTGTTCCGTGCCCTCCCGTTCAGTGCGCGGGCGCAGATGGGCGGACAGCTACCAATCCTACGCATTATCATACCACACTTTTTTCACTTTCACAATACAGTTCGTGCGAGGTATAAAAACAGCCGCATAAGACACACTAAAGCATATCTTATGCGGCTGAAGTTTTTATTTTCCCAGAAAAGGAGATCCTGCTATGTTTGGTTTTCTGATTGCCCTTTTGTCCGGCGCCCTCATGAGCATCCAGGGTGTCTTAAATACCGGTCTGACCCGCCAGACCGGCATCTGGCTTTCCGCCGGGTGGGTCCAGCTCACGGCTTTTTTCACCTGTCTCATCCTCTGGCTCTTTTCTGAGCGGACGCCGGTCTCCTCACTCCTCTCCGTACGGCCCTGGTACATGGCTGTCGGTGGAATACTTGGCGCTTTTATCACCTGGACCGTCATCCGCAGCATGGACGGGCTGGGCCCCGCAAAAGCCACGCTTTTTATTGTAGTGACACAGATCATCATTGCTTACACTATTGAGCTGTTTGGATGGTTCGGCGTAGAAAAAGCTCCTTTTGAGTGGCGCAAGGTTCTTGGTGCCCTCATTGCCATCGGCGGAATTGTGCTGTTTCACAGCTGATTACGCGGCAAGGCAGGCCGGATCATGCTCCTGCGCTGAAATCTCTCGCAGCCAGTTGCCTGGCAAAGTTTCTCCTACCGCGGCAGGTTTGTCTTTCCTTCCCGGTCCAGCATACGCAGGATAAAATCTACGGATCCATCAATACCGTAGGCTGCGCTGTTTAAGCACAGGTCATAATTGGAGGCATTGCCCCATTTTCTTCCGGTAAAGAAATGGTAATAGTCCTGATGATCCAGGTCCAGCTTTTTCAGCAGATGCTTTGCCTTTTTTGCGCTTAAGCCCGGATGGAGCTCCATGGCACGGCGCAGGCGCTGTTCAAAGGGCGCTGTGATGAAAATGCTGATGTGCGGAATGTGATTGTTCGTCAGAATCACATCAGCACAGCGGCCCATCACAATGAAGTCCTCATGTTTTGCCATGTCACAGATCAGATCACTCTGGTTGAAAAAGATGGCATCACGCTTACTCAGACCATGATAGCGGCTGAACTCAGAAGCCCAAGTCTTTAAGGTCATCTTCTGCGGCTTCGCGAAAGCCGCTTCCTGATTGGCCTTATCCATTTCTTTGCCCGGATAGCTGCTTAAGTCTTTCACATGATCTTTTTCTGCCTCCAGGCGTTTTAATACCGCAGAGAAAATCTCCGCGTCATAATAGTTAATCCGCAGGCGGTCCGCCAGGGTAAAGCCGATCTCATTGCCGCCACAGCCATAGGTACGGCTGATGCAGATGATCAGATGATCCTCGCCTGAGAAACGGTTCTCCAGGTTTAAGGTATTTAAGCTTGCCATCTTCTGGTCCAGCACATCACCGTCACCAAAGCTGGTCGGCAGTGCCAGCACCTCATGCAGAATACTCGCATACTCCCGCATAACCATGGAGCGGCTTTCCCTGTCCGGTATGGTCCGGGCCATATTGCTGATCAGCGCCAGCTCACTGCGCAGCTGATGGCCACTGTCCCGCTGCATCATCAGCTGTACCAGATCGGTCACACAGCGTTCCCGGTCGCGGTTGAACACGCGCCCCAGAGAGGAACCCAGACGGGTATAAACTTCTGCATCCAGATCATAGATGCGCTCCGCAAGCTCGCGGAGGCTTTCCTGTGTATATTCCATAGTCTGTTTCCCTCCTTATAAAAAGAATACCAGCATATCCAGTAAAAATACCGGAATCAGAAATGTAACAGACCAGAGCAGATAACCGAAAAATGAAGGCATCCGGATACCGTTTTCGTCTGAAATGGATTTGACCATAAAGTTCGGCGCATTGCCGATGTAGGTATTGGCTCCCATGAATACCGCTCCGCAGGAGATAGCCTCCAGCATGGCAACCGGAACGGTACCCAGAATGGTTGGCATCCCCTCCGTAAAGCCCAGTGCCCCGGCCGTGGTCAGAAATACCAGGTAAGTCGGTGTGTTGTCCAGGAAGCTGGAGAGGCATCCTGTTGCCCAGAACATCTCAAAGGGCTTGTTTAATCCAAGGCTTGCGCCGTTTGCCTTTAAGATCATGAGGGCCGGCTGCATGGTAATAAAGATGCCTACAAACAAAACAGCAACTTCTTGGATTGCACCCCAGGTAAAGTGGTTTTTCCGGCGGATTTCCACACTTGTGGTTTTAAAGGACAAAAATGCTGCCACAAGAATAATCACCACCTCAATCAGGGCCGGATAAGTTAAGGTTACCTCGCCAAACAGATGAATTCCGCGAACTGCTCCTTCCGCATCCTGAAACGCTGCCATGCCCGGTAATGTTCCGCTTAAGATCACGGCAGCCACGATCATAGCCAGAAAGATCAGGTTATGAAGTCCCAGAATGTGGACTTCCGTGCCCGGCTTGCTGATATCTGGCTTTAAGCCCTCCGCAATATCTTTCCGGTAAGCCCTGCGGTCCAGAAAATAAAAGATGGTCAGCAGGATCACTACATTAAATAAAAGAACCGGAAAAAGATGCAGGCTCCAGAAAAACGGAACCCCGCGCATAAATCCCATTAAAAGAGGCGGATCCCCGATCGGGGTCAGGCAGCCGCCGATGTTGGAGATCAGGAAAATAAAGAACACCATAATATGGCTTCTCCGTTTTCTCCAGGCATTCATCTTGATAATGGGACGCACCATCAGCATGCTGGCACCGGTGGTGCCAATCCAGCTGGAAAGCATGGTGCCAATCAGAAGAAGGCCCACGTTGATGCGCGGGGAACCCGCCAGATCCCCCTCCAGGGTAATGTTGCCTGAAACACAAAAAAGACCGAACAGCAAAATGATAAATGTCAGATAATCATCTACGATACACTCCAACACCTTCTCAAATGCCTGCCCGGGGCCATACACAAATGCAAAGGGCAGCACAAACAGCAGCGACCAGAATACGACCGCATGGGGCTGGTGCGCTTCCCACCATTCTGCTTTTACCAGCGGCAGCACCGCGATACAAAGCAGAAGTCCTGCAAATGGAATACAAAATGCAAGATTCATCATCATTCCCTCCTTGTCTTCCTTTTTAGTCACAAATAATAAAAATTGTTCTTCTCCGGAAACATCCATGGATTATAGCACCTTTCTCTGGAAAATGTAACCATCGATATTTTATTGTCACACTTTTTTATAACATTTTACGAATTGGGTCTACCACTCAGTGGTGATTTTGAAAACAAAAAAGGGCCGATCCGTTTCCGGACCAGCCTTCTGTTCTGACTTTGTTTTCTGTTTTTCTTTTTACTGCTCGTTGATGTTAACACCTGCGATGCGGATGTTAACATCCAGCACGGTAAGTCCGGTCATGTTCTCGATGGCAGACTTGACACGGTCCTGAACGCGCTCACTCACATCCGGGATATTGTAGCCGTACTTGATGTTTAAGGAAAGATCTACGGACACATGCTCCTCCGTCACATCTACCTTCACGCCCTTGGACAGGTTCTTCATGCCAAGCTTTCCTACCAGCTCATTGGTGATATTGCCGGCCATGGAATCCACACCATCTACCTCAGTCGCTGCCAGGCCTGCAATAATGGCTACGACTTCATCCGCGATGCGCACCTCACCCATCATCTCTTTTTCATATAATTTATGTGTATTTCTTCCTTCTAACTCAGCCACAGTATTCCCTCCTCAGATCAGACAGATTTCACGGTTTCCGCTGGAAATCCTTATTTTCTATAGTATAACAAATCTGCCCTGATTTGCAAAGGGGCTTTTGTGTTTTAATCCTCCAGATTCAAAAGCGTAATGATGATGTTTTCCGCTCCAACCTCGGTCTTGCGTTTCACAATATCTTCAATCTGGGCACGCTGCTGGTCCGTGATAGAGGGCGCGTTGATCACCACGTCCACCTTTCCATCCGTCAGGCTCACCACCGGATCCGCAAAGCCCCGGGCCTGCAAAAGGGTCTCCGCCGCATTCTCTTTTTCCGCTACCGCGGTCATGGTGATCATATTCTGGATGGCCTCCTGCTTGGCAGCCTCGTCAATGTTCGTGCTGTTGATGATAGAATTTAAAGTTTCCTTATTTCTTGCCCGAATCTGCTCCCGGTTCAGCTGCACACCGGCTATGTAATCGGAAACCGTAAGGCCGCTGGTGAGCACTGCCTCCCCCGGATTTTCCATGCCGGCCTCCTCACCGCCATCCCAGCTGTCAATCTCAGCAAGCTCTGTTCCAGCATCTGTTTCCGCCAAAAGAGTTCCGCCCTGAGTGGCCTCTGCCTGAAGCTCACTGCCCTCTGCCTGCGGCTGTGCCTCCTCAATCAGCGCCGTATCCCCGGCTCCGTTTTTCTGATTTTCCGTTAGCAGATCCTCCTCAGAAATATCAAAGGTTCCTGCCTGGTAGATTCCGTCTCCGGTACTGGCCTCCAGCTCCCGCTTTCCCGCGTAATTCAGATATCCGGCAGCCGCGATCATGATAGCCAGAGTCGTAATGATGATCTGATTTCTTCGAAACAGTTTCTTCATATTCATGTCCTGTTTTGGTGTTCCTTCCCGTTTCAGCTTCATACCGACGCTCCTTTTTTACTCCACCCGCTTTAACACTTTTATTTTATTCGCCGGAAGCCCGAATAATGCCTCCATGGCCTCGGAAATCTCTGCCTGCACGGATGGATTGCCGCCCCCGTAGGCACTGATGACGATACCAGCGATCTCCGGGTAGACTTCTTTCGCTACCACCGGCTCCTGTCCGCTCCCGCTTCCCGTCAGCACCGTGCTGTGTTCCTGCTCCAGGCTCTCCACCGCCCGGTCTGTACCGCTTCCCTTTTCTGTAGTTACCGATTTTGAGGTACTGTTGTCCACCTGAATCACCTTTTCCGCGGAAGATTTGAGGACGATCATCACATCCACCTCTCCCACACCGGAAACGCCCCGCAGAATTTCCCGCACCCGCTCCTCCATTTCCCGCTCATAAGCCGCAGCACCCTGGCCGCCTGGCCCGGACGCTGTTACGGCCTCATCCGCGCTCCGGGAGACCGAAAGTGCCATCCGGCTGCTCTTACTGCCCGCCGGAAATGCCAGAATACAAAGAATCACGCCCACTGTCAGGAGAAAGATCCACCGGTCCTTCCCCTCCGGCAATTTCAATTTCCACATACTGCTCCTCCAGACCATAATATTCCTGAATCCTGTTTGACAGCTTCTCTTTTTCTGCCTGTGCGGACTGCGCCGGAAGAACTGCCGCAATTTCCCGCACTGTTCCAAACTCCGGGCTGTCTTCATCACCCTCAATGCGGACACGGCAGTCCATGACTGTCAGTCCGCAGGACTGCGCAAGCTCCCTTACATCCCGGCCAACTGCCTCCTCATACTGCGACAAAATCTGCCCAAGGCGTTTTTGCTCTGTTGCCCCAAGCTGCTCTTTCAGTTCTCCCGCCTCCCCGCGTATCACCAGATCCTCATAGTTGCGGGCCAGCACCTCATCCAGATTAAACCCGGAAGTAAAGGGCTCCACCGCCAGAAGGATCAGCACCATGCCCGCAAATAGCCGGATATACTTTCCGTACTTCTGCCCCGGCAGCAGATTTTCCATCACAGATAAAAACAGAAAAAACGCTGTCAGGTTCCGGATCCACTCGTAAACTGCCGTCACAGGCCTGCCTCCTTTCTGTTACGATGCCAGATACGCAGCATTGGTTCCCTGACAGATCAGGGCTATGGTGACTGCGAAGAGTAAAAAACAGGAAGCGGTCACCGTCAGAAGCATTTTCTGAGCCTGGGCAGCACCGCTTAAACAGACCACCAGGCGCTTATCTGCCACCGGCTGCAGTACCGCCGCCACGCCCCGGTAGATCAGGTAGAGCACAAACAGTCTTGCCAGAGGCACAATGGAAAACAGAAACAGAAGAAGAACCGCTGCCGCTCCCATGGCATTTTTGATGAGCACGCCAGACCCCAGCATCAGCTTCGTCACCGCCCCGGCCCCGGCCCCAATGCCCGGAATGGCCTGCAAAAGCCGCTGCATCCCGGCATTTTTTACAGAATCCGCATAAGGGAGCACCATGCCCTGGACTAACTGGAACCCCAGAACAAGACCGATCAAAGACCGGCTGCCCCACTGAACTGCGGATTTTAAAAGATCCAGCATCCGGGACAGCATATCTTCCTTTACCATGGAACCTGCCATGACCGACAGAAAATAGATGCGCACCAACGAGAGTAAAAGTCCCGCGTAAAGCTTCTGCACTCCCGCAATCAGAAACAGGGCCGCCTCGTACCAGGCCGCGGAGGAAAGTCCCGCGCCGGACCACACTACTGCAGTGAAATAAGAAGGAAGCAGTACCTTCATAAACTGGATCTGGCTGTCTAAAATCCGGGCCGCAGCCTCCGCGCTTTCCCGAAACACCGCTGCCAAAAGCGCAAAGGCCATCAGATAAGTCAGAAAAAAGCCGGTTTCTGCCATATGCCCGCCAGAAAACACCTCAGAAAACCCGGCAAACAGCGCACCAAAAAGTCCCAGAGCCAGAAGTCGCCCGGCCATGCGTTCCTTTCCCTGCAGTTCTCCAAAAATTTCCTGGCGCAGTCCTTCCAGGCACAGGGATGCCGCCTCCCTCATATTGCCGGATGCCAGTGCTCTCATCAGGTCCCCAAAGGTAAGCCGGTGGTTGGAATCGCCCAGTTCCTGCCTTAAATATGTCTCAATATCTCCGATACCGGAGAGCCCGTCCCCCGAAAGCGCCGCCTCCACCGCGTCAAACATGCCATCCGGCTCATCCACGACAATTTCAGCAGTAGTATCCATGGTATCCGGTACCTGTCCCGTCTCCGGCGGCTCATCCACCTCCGCACCAGTTTCCCGGGCCGCGGCAGCCGCATCCATAGCCCACGTCCGGCTTTCCGGCCCGCTGAATACACCGAATAAAAAAAGGCCGGTTACAGGCAAAACCAGCCACTTGCTCCCCCGCCTCATGCCAGAAGCCCCTGCAGCGTATCCAGAAGCGCCAGAATGACCGGAAGGCTGACTGCCAGGATGGAAAGTTTTCCAAATATCTCAATCTGGGTTCCAAGGGCTCCGTACCCTGCGTCCTTACAGATTCCGGAAGAGAACTCCGCAATGTAGGTGATTCCCGTCATCTTCAGCAATGTATTTAAATAAACCGGATTAATGCGGATCATGTTCTGGATTTTCTGCATCCCCTCCAGAATTCCCCGCAGTCTCAGTGTTCCGTAAAAAAAGATCACACAGGCTGCTGCCAGCACCAAATACAGACCGTATTCCCCTTTCAGGCTCTTTAGCTGAACCGCCATCAGCACCGTCATGATCCCAATGATTCCCACCGTCACTACCGTCATAGCATCCCCTACAGTGCAAACAGATTTTTCATGGTTTCAAACAGCTCATAAATATACGGCACCAGCCAGAACAGCACAAGCACAAGGCCCGCCAGACTGGTCAAAAATGCCTGCTCTTCCCGTCCACTGTGGCGCAGCACCTGGCAGATCACAGACACCAGAATCCCCACCGCAGCAATGCGGAAAATCAGATTCACTCCCATATGTACCCTCCATCAGACCAGGATCACCGCAAGAAACAGACCGCCCATCACCCCAAGGCTTGTATACAGTCTGCAGCGTTCCTGCCGGTGTTCTCTTAATACCTCCAGTTCCGTGTCCACCTGCTCCAGGTACAAAAGCAAAGTCCTCTCCTGAGTCTCCCGGTCCAGAAAACCAAGATGTTCTCCCAGCGTCTCCAGAGTCTGCCTGTCCGACTTTGAAAGGGCTGTCTTCCCTTCCATTACGGAAACCGCCTTCCTCCATATCACGGGAAATGGCTCTCCGGGCTGCGACTCCAGACTGACTGCCGTTTCCAGAAACAGAGTCCCAAGTGCTCCGTCCATCCGCTTTCCCACTGTTTCCAGCGCTTCCGGAAGCGGTGCGCTGGCGTACAGAATCTGCCCCTTTAAAAGAAACACCATCTGTTTTAGCTGTTCCAGCTCCAGAATCCGCTGCCGGTACCTGCCGGCAAACCAGATTCCGCATCCCGCCGCACCACACAGGATACAGGCCGCGCCAAACAGCTTCATCCATCCCTGCATGCTCAAAAGCACTCACCTCCCACCGGGTAAAGCCTGCATCCCCTGGAATCGTAAATTTCCCCGATATTACCCACTTTTCCCCTGTTATTTAAGATCACATACCGCTCAAACCATTTTTCCAGCACCATCTTGCGCAGGACCGGTTTCTGCTTGATATCTTCAATGGAACTTCCATGAACCGTGGCCACCAGCTTGCAGCCACAGTTCATCACATATTCGATGGCCTCCAGATCCTCCCGGTTTCCGATCTCGTCCACAGCAATGACCTGGGGCGACATGGTACGGATCAGCATCATCATTCCCTGAGCCTTGGGACAGCAGTCCAGAATGTCTGTCCGGATTCCCAATTCATTCTGCGGGATTCCCTGATAACAGGCACCAATTTCCGACCGTTCATCGATCACACCGATGGTCAGTCCCGCATGATCTGCGCTTCCATTGGACACCTGGCGGATGATATCACGCAAAAGTGTGGTTTTTCCGCACCGCGGCGGCGAGATGATGAGCGTATGAAAGATCATGTCACGGTCATACAGATACGGCAGCACTGACTCCGCGCAGCCCTTCACCTGATGGGACAGACGCACATTGATAAACGAGATGAACTTCATGCTGCGGATCCCGTGACCATCGGTAATGGTTTTTCCTGCAATGCCGATGCGGTGTCCGCCCTGGATCGTGATAAACCCCTGCTTGATTTCCTCCTCAAAGGCATAAAGCGAATAACTGCTCATATAATCCAGTGTTTCCTTCAGCGCCTCCCGTGTTACCAGGTACGCCTCTTCTGCCCGCATGCTTAAATTTCCTTCCCTGGTGATGTAATATTCCCGGTTATTACAGATCATCAGAAGCGGTGCATGGACCCGCAGGCGGATCTCCTGTACCTGTTCAAAATCTACTGTGACCTGCTTTAAGATCTCCCGGATATCTTTGGAAAAAATTTTGATCAGTTCCTCCCGCTTATCCAAAAAACACCCCTCCCCTGCATAATATATATGAGGGAAGGGGTGTTTTATATTCACCTGCTATTTACTTTTTCTACTGTAACGCGCCGGTTGCGTCAAAGCGGTACTGTGCGCCATCAATGGTGTACTCACCGACCGCCATGGCTCCGCCTGCTGTGCAGTAATAGCGGTTTCCGTTCCAGTCAATCCAGCCAGTCTGCATGTATCCCTGCTCATCAAAGAAGTACCAGGTTCCGTTTGCCGGATCCTGCCACCATCCGCCCTTCGGGTAGCTGCCATCTGCATTCTGATACCACCAGCGGCCAGTGCCTGCTTCCTGGATCCATTTGGCCTGGATCACAACAGAAGCCTCTTTCTCTTCTGTAGTCTGACCATCTTCTTTTTTGCCAGGACCGCCGTTCTTTAACTGGGATGTGCTTCCGCCGTTTTTGATCATGTTCGCGAAATCTTCAGAAACATAAGTTTCCTCAGACTCCTCAGACCAGTAACCGTCCGTAAATTCTTTGGAATTGGATTTTGCTAGAGCACGCACCTTAAATGTGTAATCGCCCTCTTTGGTCATCTTCTTTTCCATGTCGAGCGAATCTTTTTTGGTTTTCATGCTCTCCACCTGGGACTCGTTGCAGTAAAGGCGGACCTCATACTGGTAGGCATCATCCACCTTCTCCCAGTTTGCGGTGGTGCCATCATCCCCCCAGTAAAGTTCTGTTACAGTATCCAGTTTGGTCTTGGATGCCGCCAGCGCAGTTGCCGCTCCCGCAATCGTCAGCAATCCTGCTGCCACAAGCAGCGCAATTCCCTTTTTCCAGTTCTTCATATGAAACTGCCTCCTTTTGATTATGAAACCCTTTTCATTTATGATATGGTTCTTTATGAATGATCCGGTAGCTGCGGTAGATCTGTTCTAACAAAATCACCCGCATCAGCTGGTGCGGAAACGTCATCCTTGAGAAACTCAGCCGGTAATCGGCCCGGCTTAAGACCGCCTCTGAAAGTCCCAGAGAACCGCCGATCACAAAGACCAGCTGGCTGACTCCGCCAATGCCCAGCTTATTGATTTTTTCCGCAAGTTCCACAGAATCCAGCATTTTTCCATCAATTGCCAGCGCGATCACAAACGCGCCGTCTTTGATCTGCTCCAGAATCCGTTTTCCCTCTTTGTCCTTAATCTGCTGTTCTTCTGCCTCACTGGCTTTATCCGGTGTCTTTTCGTCTGCCACCTGAATGATTTCCAGCTTACAGTACCGGCTCAGGCGCTTCGCGTACTCCGCAATGGCATCCGTATAAAATTTTTCCTTGATTTTTCCTACAGTAACCAATGTAATCTTCATTGCTCTCTCCTGCTTCTTTCCCGCCCGGATTTCACCCGTTTTACGGCCCTTCCTTCTTTCTTCCGCTCAATGCAGTAGATGATTTCCAGGAAGCGGCTGACCTCTTCCCAGGCCTCCCGGCTTTCCGGGATCAGGCGCAGGGCCATCTGAAACACATGGAACATTCCTTCATAAACCGTAACGCGCAGCTTTCCATGGACTTTGCGCACCTTTTCCGCAGCCCTCAGGGTGTCATCTAACAGCACTTCCTCACTTCCCACCTGAAACAGCACCGGCGGAAACTGCGCAAAATCTCCAAACAGCGGGGAGATATACGGGTCCTCCGGATCTGCGTCTCCGATGTAAGTGCTGTGAAACAGCATATTGTCGGTGGTACCTCCAAACTGGGGATCCCGGTCAAAGTTGGTCTGGTAGGATTGTCCGCTGTTGGTTAAATCTGTCCAGGGAGACATGACTACCACACCGGCCGGCAGTTCCATGTCATGATCCCGCAGGTACATAACCAGGGCCAGTGCCAGACCGCCTCCCGCGGAATCACCCGCAATCACGATCTTGTCCGCGTCGTAATGCTTTTCCCCGATCAGCCACTGGTACGCCGCCACCGCGTCCTCCAGCGCAGCCGGGTACGGATGCTCCGGTGCCACCCGGTAATCAATGGTCAGCACATCCCCGCCAAAGCTCCTGCGGCAGTACTGAATCGCGAAATCCCGGTAAATATTTTTCATAGGGCCAATGTAACCGCCCCCATGAAGCTGCAGAATCACTCTTCCGGTACAAACTCCGGTAGGCCGGAGATATTCCATCTTAAAATGGGGCATTTCCACAATCTCATATTCATAATCCGGCGGGCAGATCCAGGCCGGTTCCTTCGGATCCTTCCGGTATTCCCCAGTCTGGATCTTATGTCCCATAGCGGAATCCATCATGTTCTTCATCATGTCCCGCACCAGTTTGCCGCGCAGACTCACTTCCCTGTTTTTCAAGTAATCTTCCTCCGTCTCAAGTTTTGTCTGTTTTTAGATATGCAGGCGGCGTTTTAATTCCTCTTTCCAGCTTCTGCGGCCACTGACATAATCACGGATTCCCTTCGCTGCGTCCACCCCGGTGTTGCCCACCTGCTTTGCCATGCGTGTGGCCTTTTCCTCCGCGCCCCCGCGCCGAATCAGTACCTTGCGCACCCGTGGGTACATATCCCGCTTTGCTGCGGCAGAGAGCTCATTGCCCTCAAACCGCACCGGCACTCCGTCTTCCTTCAGTTTTCGGAAGAAACGTTTCTGCAGGCGGCTGTCCGCAAAGACCGAAGTAAAGGTAATGACCATCTCATCTTTGTAAGCACACACCGCGCACTTAACCGGCTGGCGTCTCGAAACGCCGATCATTAAATGGAACCGTTCGATGAGATCCGCGTATTCCGGCTCCATCCGTACAGGCCCGATATTGGACAGTGTCATGGTGTAGGCCCGGTCCTTAAGCCGGAACACCAGAGAAAGTGCCGGAGCTTTTAAAAAAAGGGGAATAGCCCGCAGGTACCATTTTTTCTCGTTGGATACATTGTATGCAATGCTCTCCGCCAGTTTGTCTTTATCAATCTTGCGGTCCATCTGACTGCTCACTTTCCGGAGCAGCACCTCAAACGGAATATCCGGATTCCGGAACAGCCAGCCGATCATGGTAACCGCAAAGAAATTCGCCATGGTATCTGAACCAAAAAAAGCCCGCAGATTGATGGGCAGATTCAAAACCACAGCACACCTGCTGCTCTTTCCGCCCAGATACTCCTGCCAGATAGACCAGATCAGTAATGCTGCCAGATACTTGGTGATGCTGACTCCATGTTGTTTGCAGACCGCCTTTAAGCGGCTCACCGGTACATACCCGTGCAGAACCTGCCCGGTTCCCAGCGGCAGGTAATGACCTTCTAACTGATAAGCCGGTCTGGAGCTGTAGCTTCTTGGTTTTCCGTCCTCCCCATGTTCTAAGTAACTGTCCTGGACATGGAAGACCTCCTGCTTTCTGGCATTCTCATCGTCCCGGGTCATGAACTCCGACGCTCCTTCTGCCAGACGAAGATACTGTCTGGTCAGGCATTTTAAAAAGTTTACCGCACCGAGTCCGTCCGTGAGCGCATGAAAGACTTCCAGATTGATGCGCTTTTCGTAGTAGGTTACCCGAAACAAGAAGCGCTGATTCCCATGAGGATCAATAAACCGGCATGGATAGGTGTTTTCCCGCTTTACCTGCGGGATCCGGTCATTTTCCTCAAAATAATACCAGAAAAGTCCCCTGCGCATCTTCACACGGAAATTCCGGATCTCCGGCAGAATTTCCTCCAGCGCCCTGCTAAGAAGCTCCGGATCCACCGGTTCCTTTAAGGTCACCGAGATCCGAAAGACCTGGCTTACATTCTCATTTGCGATCACCGGAAAGATTTTGGCCGTATTGTCCAGTCTTCTCCATCGGTTTTTCCATCTGTTCTGTCCCATGATATTCCACCTCTCATGCTGCTGTTCCTATGCTGCGCAGGCAGTCATCTGTCTGTTCTATGCCCGGAAATAATAGCCCACACCCCACTTGGTATGTACGTATTTCGGGTCACTTGGACTCGGCTCGATTTTCTCACGCAGACGTCTTACGTGAACATCCACGGTACGCACATCTCCGGATTCCGAAGCCTTGTTGCCCCACACAAAAGACAGAAGGCTCTCTCTGGAATAGACTTTGTTGGGATTGCAGACCAGAAGTTCCAGAAGATCAAACTCCTTGGCCGTCAGATTGATTTCTTTTTCACCAATGAATACCCGGCGGCCTTCCCGATCAAGCTTTAAGTCTCCGGCGGTGATCATCTTATTTTCCGCCTCTTTGCCCTTTCCGGACTTTCTGGAATTTCTGCGCATAATTGCCTTGATGCGCGCCTTAACCTCCAGAATATTAAACGGCTTGGTCACATAATCGTCTGCGCCGTATTCCAGTCCCAGGATCTTGTCCATGTCTCCGCCCTTGGCAGTCAGCATGATGATCGGCATTTCGGAAAATTCCCGGATTGCCTGACAGACCTCAAAGCCGTCATATTTGGGAAGCATCACATCCAGAAGCACGACATCGTATTCTGTCTGTTTTGCCAGATTGATCGCCTCTTCCCCGTCATACGCGCAGTCCACATCCATTCCGTCCTGTTCCAGACTGAAACGGATGCCCTTCACGATCAGTTTTTCATCATCAACCACCAGAATCTTTGCCATGTTCTCACCTATTCCCTATACTGTAATATTTTCTTTTATTTTCTGAAAGGCCGCGTCCTTGATGCCCGGCACCTTCATGATATCTTCTATTTTTGTAAAACCGCCTGCTTCCTTCCGGTAACGGATGATATCCTCCGCCCGGGATGTCCCGATGCCCTTTAGCGTCATCAGTTCCTCCAGGGAAGCCGTATTGAGGTTGACCAGAACATGCTGCCCTGCCACAGAATTTCCCGCGTCTCTGTTCCCGGTTAACGCATTCTGGTTTTGAGCCTGCCAGGCCGGGTCCCCCGCCTGTGCTTTGGATGGAACCTCCAGCTTCATGCCATCTGTAACAGGCTCTGCCAGATTCAGCCAGGAGTCTTCCGCATCGTCCGTAAATCCGCCCGCCAGATCAACTGCCTCATAGATTCGGGCACCTTCCGGGAGCGTGTATACCCCAGGTGACCGCACCTTCCCACAGACATATACATAGCAGAGAGCCGTCTCTGTCATATTACTGTTTTCCGGTATGGAATCTGTTTTGCCCTGCTTTGCATCTGCTGTATGTTCAGCAGCTCCATTTTCCAGGAAAGCTTCGGTATCCTCTGGATATTCCAAACCTTCTCCGGTTATTTCCCTGCTGCTTTCCGGCGCGCTTTCCGCCTGAAACGCCCTGTTTTTCTGTACGGCTTCCGGCCCCTGTTCTGTCTTCCGGATGCCGCAGCTGTAAAAGCAGCCCGCCACAAACAGGCATACCGCAAGCAGCAGCCACTTTAAAATAGCAGATCGTTTTTTCTTCATGGTATTCTCTCCGTTTCCAAAGAGAATCCCGGATTCAGCCTAGCTCTATTCTACCGAAAGCATTCCGTAAATACAAGCGGTATTTGTAAAAAGAATACGCACGGAAAAACAAAAACGGCAGGAGCCGGTAAGCTTTCCTGCCGCTTGTACATTTCAGACTCTCACACCTTTTTACTGTTCGGACGGTGATTTGGTCAGCTGGCTTTCATCCTGTCCGGCCGTCTGAACCGGAGAAGCACCAGTCTGGGCCTGCTGCCCCGCCTGGCCGGATGGTCCTGTCTGGCTATCCGTGGACGCGCCGACCGTTGGCGTTGCCTGGGTCTTTCCCGCTGACAGACTCACACCCGGGCCCCCGCTTGAAGAAGATCCTGCAGTGTAGGTTCCACTTCCTGTATTGCCTGCCGCCAGCTCCGGATAATCATAGAAAGAAGCCTCGATGCAGACATTGCCAGTGATGCCTGCCACGGAACCCGTCTCGGTAAGCTGCCAGATCTTCCGGTTCTGGAATTCACCGGTCGTTCCGTAGCGCGCATACCAGATATCATACGGCACCTGGGACACATCTACATAATTGGTCAGCCACTGATTGTTTCCGTAGAGAATTGGACGGTATCCGGCATCCGCGATGGCTTTGCAGAAAACATTCGTCTGGTTTGCCAGTTCCTGCGGCGTTTTTCCATTGTCAAGCAGGTACTTGGATTCTACATCGTAGGCAACCGGATAGGAAATCTTATATCCCCGGATCTGTTCCAGCACATACTGGGCTTCCTGCCGCGCAGTCTCTTCATCCAACGCCATGGAATAGAGGAACACACCCACACGGATGCCGTGGCTGATGGCATCCTCCATATTTTCTTTAAAGTAAGGGTCCAGATCATTTAAGTATCCGACACGGATCATGGCAAAGGTCACGCCATCCGCCTTCATGGCATCCCAGTCGATGGGACCTGCCTGGTTCTGGTATTTGGAAATGGTAACGCCTTTTGCCACCGCTCCCTCAATCTTTGTTCCATCACTGCGGTAAAATCCCTGGTCCTGTACCGTCAGTGTTTCTGCTGCCATAGCCGGTACTGCCGGAGCCTGCAGGGCAAAAAGTCCGCAGAGTGCCAGTGCTGCCAGGCGCTTTCCTGTATTTATCTTACCATGTAACATAAAAAAATCTCCTCTCTGTCTGTTCAACTAAGTCCATGTATCCTAGTGTAATCCAGCCGGAAAGGAGATTCAATTTCTATTCTTTTAAAAATTTCTTACTATTTTGTAAGACCGAATACCTGCTCCGCGTAATTTACGGAAGCCATGGCATCGCGGCAGTACTGATCTGCTCCCATGGTATCAGCATATTCCTGGGTCAGCACGGCACCGCCAACCATCACCTTTGCCCACGGTGCTGCCTTGCGAAGCTGTACGATGGTTTCTTCCATGCTTGGCACGGTGGTGGTCATCAGTGCAGAAAGTCCCACCAGTTCAATATGCTTCTCCACGGCTGTCTCTACAATGGTCTCCGGCGGAACATCCTTGCCCAGATCCAGCACATCATAGCTGTAGTTTTCCAGAAGCACCTTCACAATATTCTTTCCGATGTCGTGAATATCACCCTTAACAGTAGCCAGAATGATCTTACCTTTCTTCTCCTGCTTCTGACCACTGGCATCCAGCTTTTCCTTGATAACCCCAAAAGCGCCCTTTGCCGCCTCCGCACTCATCAGAAGCTGCGGCAGGAACATGGTCCCCTTCTCAAAGCCCTTTCCCACTACATCCAGTGCCGGAATGATCTGGCTGTTGATGACCTCCAGGGCATCCTGGATTTCCAGCAATTCCTTTGCCGCCTGCACCGCCTGGTCTTTTAATCCCTTCACGATGCTGGCATGCAGATCCGAAGTTTCCTGACTGCCTGCTGGCCCAGACGCTCCGCCTGCTGCAGACCCTCCATTTCCAGTTACCGCACTCTGGCCCAGGCTTGCCACCTGCCTGCTGTAAACAGAAATGTACTCGCTGCACTGCGGATCCAGATTCATCAGGGCACGGAAGCTGTAGTACGCGCGCATCATGGCCTCGGAATTCGGATTGATGATGGCAGCGCTTAAGCCATTCTGCATGGCCATGGTGAAAAATGCCGCATTGATGATCTCACGCTGTGGCAGACCGAAGGAGATGTTAGACACACCTAAAATGGTTTTTCCGTGAAGCTCATCCCGCACACGGCGAAGAGTCTCCAGCGTAGTGATGGCCCCCTGGCTGTCCGAGCTTACCGTCAGGCACAGCGCGTCAATGATGATGTCTTCTGGTCCGATTCCGTATTCAGCCGCCGTCTTATAGATCTTTTTTGCCACCTGAATGCGGCCCTCTGCCGTCTCCGGAATGCCACCCTCATCCAGCGCCAGCGCTACCACAACGCCGCCATACTTCTGTACCAGCGGGAATACCGTACGCATGGACTCCTCTTTTCCGTTAACGGAGTTGATAAGCGGTTTTCCGTTGTATACACGCATGGCCCGCTCCATAGCCACCGGATCCGTCGTATCCAGCTGAAGCGGCAGATCAATGATGCTCTGCAGCTCCCGTACCACCTCTTCCAGCATAGATGGCTCATCAATCTCCGGAAGACCTACGTTCACATCCAGCACATGGGCACCATGATCCTGCTGGGTCACGCCCTCCTGTAAAATATACTGCAGATTGTGGTCACGCAGGGCCTGCTTGAATTTAGACTTACCAGTCGGGTTTATGCGTTCGCCGATGATGACCGGATTCTTTCCAATCTCAACAGCCTGACAGAAGGAAGATACCACCGTGCGGTTTTTCTTCGTCACCGGAACCGGCTTTTTATCGCGGCAGCGCTCTGCCACCATGCGAATGTGCTCCGGCGTAGTGCCACAGCAGCCGCCCACGATCCGGGCACCCATATCTACAATTTCTTCCTCAGTTTTTGCAAAATGTGCCGCGTCAATATCATAAACGGTCTTTCCATTCTCACTTCTCGGCAGTCCCGCATTCGGATTGATCATGACCGGAATCGAAGAAACTTCCAGAACATCCTTTAAGATTTCTTTCATCTGAACCGGGCCAAGGCCGCAGTTCATGCCCAGTACGTCAACTCCAAGCCCCTCCAGCATAGCCACAATGGATGCCGGGCTTCCGCCGGTTAAAAGCTTGCCCCGCTCATCGAAGGTAACGGTAACAAAGATTGGAAGGTCACAGCCCTCTTTGGCTGCGAGCACAGCTGCCTTGGTTTCATAGCTGTCGCTCATGGTCTCAATGAGGATGAAATCCGCGCCTGCGTCCGCTCCGATCTCCACCACTTCCCGGTAGATGGCGCAGCAGTCCTCAAAAGCCAGGTCGCCCATCGGTTTTAACAGCTTGCCAGTCGGTCCCATATCCAGGCCGATCCAGGCCTGCTTTCCACTCTGGCGGATGGCTTCCTTCGCATTCGCCACTGCCGCCCGGATGACCGGCTCCAGCTGAAACTCTGTGTTTTTATTGTATTTTAGCCGGTCTACGCCGAAGGTGTTTGTGGTCACAATATCTGCGCCCGCCTCCAGATAGGCTTTGTGAATCTTTACAAGCTCCTCCGGATGCGTAATGTTCCAGGTTCCCGGAAGCTCTCCCGGCTTTAATCCTGCCTCCTGTAAAAGGCTTCCCATTCCTCCGTCACAGAATAAGATCCGGTTCTGTAATTCCTGTAATATGTCCATGGTAAACTCCTTCGTGTTGTTCATATTTGCATCTATCTGCGGTAAGCACAGTCCCGCTTGGCGCAGACCTCACAGCCCTGCACCGTACAGTTTCTTGGCAGGCGGCTCACACCGATGACCGCCGTCACTGATTTGGATGGTGCCATAAGAAGACTGTCCGTCAGGGTCACGCCAATGCGTTTTCCAAGCTCCAGCGCCGGTGCGATCTGTTTCTGACACTCCAGCGGGAAATCCCCGTAGCCCGGACTGAATCTCGGCCTTAAGTACCAGCCTTTTTCCTGGTATTCTTCCTTCAGTTTCTCATTCTGTTCATCACAGAACGTTTCCAGCATGGCTACAGATGCCGCCTGCATGACCACGGCCTTGCTCATCTGGATCATGTTATAGCGGTGCAGCAGCACATCTACCTGACTGCCAAGGGTCGCGGCAAACAAAAGAACCCGCTCGCAGTCCCTTAAATTCCGCTCCAGGCTTTTGCTTTGTGTCTGAAGACAGGTCATGTCAATCACATGACCCTGAAATGACAGTGGATATTCTCTCCAGGTAACCCTGGGAGAAGACACTGCTTCCAGTTCCTGCTTACACTGCATGATCAGATCTGCCGTGTTCTGGTCCGGAGCTGTCCCATTTTTACAGCCCAGATAACGCAAAAGTTCCCGGTCATTCCAGTGAAATGTTTCATTCATCAATCCTGTTCTCTCCGTAGTTTCTGCCCGGCATCCAAAATTCCGATGCCGGGCCATTGTCCTTCTTTATCGTATTTTCCTACCGGATGATCTCAGAAAGGCTGTTTTGGATCTGGGCTGCCACATCCGGCTTGTTCATGGAATACACATGAATGCCATTGACATGGTTGGCAATCAGGTCAATGATCTGCTCCGTCGCGTAAGCAATACCAGCCTGCTTCATGGCTGCCGGATTATCACCGAAACGGTCTACGATAGCCTTGAAGCGAGCCGGAAGATATGTTCCGGACATGGAGCAGATGCGCTTGATCTGGGCTACATTGGTTACCGGCATGATACCTGCAATAACCGGAACGGTAATGCCCTTCTCACGTACCCGGTACAGATAATTGTATAAAATGTTGTTATCAAAAAACATCTGGGTGGTCACAAAATCACAGCCTGCCTCCACCTTTTCCTTCAGGTGCTGAATATCCTCGGTCTTGTTGGCTGACTCCACATGACCCTCCGGATAGCAGGCAGCACCAATACAGAAATCACCGGACGCCTTGATCTCAGCAATCAGCTCAGAGGCATAACGGTAATCATTCTCTATTTTTCCGTCTTTTGGAATATCGCCGCGCAGGGCCAGCACATTCTCAATGCCCTGTGCCTTTAACTGATCAAGAACGGAATGAACCTTCTCCCTGGTAGAGGAAACGCAGGTCAAATGCGCCAACGGGGTAACGCCCTTAGCCTTTAAGGCAGCTGCGATATCAACCGTATACTGGCTGGTTCCGCCGCCTGCCCCATAAGTAACACTCATGAATGCCGGATTCAGCTTTGCAATCTCGGAAGCTGCTTTTTCTACGGATTCGTATTTATCCTCTGTCTTTGGCGGGAAAACCTCAAAGGAAAGTGTCGGTTCGTTTTTTGCAAGAATATCTTTGATCTTCATAAGTAGGATTCCTCTCTTTTTCTATGGTTTCATAATGGCTTTGTGTCTTACAGACACATCATTTTTCTATTTACAGGCTGTCGGTATTTTCTCCATAACTATAGCCGTCGCTGTTTCTGTCCGGATAAATCCACACATTGCAGTTTTCATCTTCCGCATCCGGAAATTCGGCATTGATCCCGGCTCCACGCCAGAACCCTTCCGTCTGTGTCACGCTGGGATCCATCATCTGGTCATACAGATCATCCAGATCCGCCGCGTCAGAACGCTGGCTTTGTTCGATGTCCCATGCATCCGCGTCGTTTAACATCAGCAGAAACTGTTTCGTCATGTCTGTGATGGACCTCCGTCCGGGAACAGATAAGTAAATCTGATGTAACTGCCCGGTGGCGGTATCATAGTCAAAGTCCACATAGGCATAGGCGTCTTCTGCTTCTATATAATAAGTGTCCGTGGAAGAAAACCAGGTGGACTCATCAGAATACACCGTATTATGGGAATAGGCATCGGTGCCGGTCACCGGAATCGGATACGTGTCAATCAGGTTCTGAATCGGCTCCTGTAACGAATCCATATCAACAGCAAAATGCGCTTCATCGGTACAGGGGCCGCCATACTCCCTTGCCTCTTCATCCGTCAGTTCCCGGTAGTCTGCCCCGTTTACGCTGTCAAACATGTTGCGGGTGATATCAATAAAAGAACTGGCCACACCACTCACCATCCGGAAAAGCCACAGCACGACCATCAGAACAATATACAAAATGATCAGTTTTTTGACCGGATTTATCTTTTTCCCAACCGGTTTTGCAGCAGCTTTTCGCCCCGGCTGGTTCGGAGTCACGTTCTTTCTGGCATGTTTGCCCGTGTTTCCCAGTTCCCACGGCATTGCACCCTGTTTAGCGTTCCCGGCATTTGCAACTTCCTGCGCTCCATTGTGATAGCTGCAGTGCGCCTCATTTTTCGGATGGCGCTCATTCAGATAATAAGTCACATTCATATATACCGGATCTTTCACCCAGGAATGACACGCGCTGCAATAATGGGCGTGCTTCATGACCTGGTCACACACCGGGCAGATTCGCTGCATCATAAAATGGCACCTCCTAACAGCATTTTTCACGCATTTTTTTTAGTATAACATAAGATTCCGAGATTTTCCACGAAAGGAAGCGGTTATTTTCCTGACAATCAA
>OJRB01000190.1_pt1 | contig 41108 bp, 37 predicted proteins | sample 1599061 | NCBI WGS metagenome assembly OJRB01 (sample SAMN03922522, study PRJEB24848) | human gut metagenome | isolation source: stool sample | host: Homo sapiens | place: Germany | collected 2010-02 | reverse complement strand
GAATTGAAAATTTGTGGCCACGGGACGGTTCTTGCCCTCTACCGCTGCGCTCAAAGATCTTCATCAACAAATGTTTCCGAATTGTTAAGGCGCAAAAAATAAGTAGAGGTTGTTCTGCTCATGTAATGGGGTCACCGGTTGCTCCGAACGAAGTTCCTGCCACTGTTTGTGCAGCGGCGTTGTCCGGCTCGCTCACAGAAAGTGTGAGGTCGTGGCACAGTATCTCGTTCAGACGGCTTATGTAAGATTCAAGGTACAGTATGAAGAAAGTCGGGCGCAGTGCAGACACTACAACCTGCTTCTTTCAAGCACAAGAATAACACTTTGCGGTTGTGTAGTCAACAACTAAAAACAAATTTTAGAAGATTGAACAACTACATAAGATTTTATTTGTGAAAAAGAAAAATACCGCCCACGCAGCGCAGCGATGATTTTGTCGGGTGAATCGGCGGCAAAATGAATCGGGTGTGTTGCGGGGCGGTACATTCTTTCCGGGGTGATTATCCGCTGAAAGTGGTGGTTATCACCGTGAGAACCACCACTTTTCAGTCAGGATTTGGAATAAAGGGTAGCATGGAAGCGTAGATGCGTCAAGATGGTTTTGCAAATTTTATTGCGGTAAAGCAGTAGAAGTAGGACTTTACCTGGTGATAAAACGAGTTTACACAAATGCGAAATGCTCTGAATGAGCATAGTGCATAAACACGATGGGCAAAAATTAAGCGTTCTGACGGATGCAACCTCCGAGTACTTTGTGTTACAATCTCTATAAACAAGGAGAAGGAGGAATAGAGCATTGCACATTGCAATCGTAGAGGATGACGAAGCAGCAAAGCAGCAGCTGGAACAGTGTCTGAACCAGTACGATGCAGAGCATCGCTGCGCCTTTGATATTGATTGGTATCCGAGTGGAACAGAGTTTCTGGAACAGTGGAACCAGAACGCCGAGATTGTGTTTATGGATGTGGAGATGCCTGGGCTGAACGGGGTGGACACCGCCCGCAAAATGCGGGAAACCGCCCCTGGCGTGGTGCTGATGTTCGTGACCAATCTGGCTCAGTATGCCATTGCCGGGTATGAGGTGAATGCGCTGGATTTTGTGCTCAAACCGGTAAACTATTTCTCCTTCAAACTCAAGATTACTAAGGCGCTGGAAGCAGCCTACAAAAACCACAGCTCCGTTCTGCAGGTGAACACGGACCACGGCACAGAGTACATCAAGGCAACCGAAGTGTGGTACATCGAGGTGCAGGGCCACGATCTTTTGTACCATACGGCGCATGGGCTGCTCAAAACTACTGGTACGCTGAAAAAACTAGAAGAAAAGCTGCAGCCGGAGGGCTTTTTCCGCTGTAACTACTGTTATCTGGTCAACCTGCGGCACGTGCAGTATCTGCACGGCAATGTTGTTACCGTGGGTAGCGATGAATTACAGGTCAGCCGCAACCGCCGCAAGGATTTTCTGGTGCGGATGACCCAGTTCTATGGAGCAGGAGGAAAATGATATGATCGGATTTCTGTTCGGGCGGCTCTTTTTTTTGGATATGCTGCTCATCGGCTTTCTGCTCACGGCAAAATTTCCCCGGCGGGAAGGTTTTTTCTGGCGTGCCCCGGCGGCAGTGGTCGGGTGTCTGCTGGCATCGGTCGCATGGACGGCCCTGTTTAAGACAGAATCCGGCACGGTGATCCCACTGCGGATGCTGCTGGCCACCTTCAATTATCTGGGTGCGTTCTTTCTGGTGCTGGGGGCGCTGGCGTTCTGCACACAGATTGAGGGCTGGACTTATGCCTACCTCGGTGCAATGATGTGGTTCACCCAGCAGGCGGCGAACAGTCTGGATTTTATGTTCCAGTTCGGGTTCGGCAACAGCTGGAAGGGCTTTGCCACCCACCTTTGCATCATCCTGCTGGTATCAGCGGGGGTCTACTGGGGTGTTTCCTGGCAGCTGGACGTGCAGGTGCTGCGGCGGATGCCGCTGAATAAGGTGGCCGGAATTTGGTTTTTGATGTGCCTTGGCTGTCTGGAACTGAACGCCTATGCCTCCGATTCCAACCAGACCAGCACCGCCTACTATCTGGCGGTACTGCTGCTGGATCTGCTGGGGCTGCTGTACCAAAAGAGCCTGTACCAGTTTGCGGGCCTTGAGCGCGAGAACGAGAGCATCCAGATGCTGCTGGCACAGGGCGATAAGCAATACCGGACCGCCCGCGAAAACATGGAACAGGTCAACATCAAGTGCCACGACCTGCGCCACCAGATCCGGCACTTCCGGCAGGAAGGACGGATCGACGAGCACGCTTTGAATGATATGGAACAGGTGATCCAGGCCTACGACACCACGGTGCGCACCGGCAACCCGGCACTGGATGTTATTCTGACTGAAAAGAGCCTGAGCTGCCGCAGCAAGGGCATCGGGTTTACCTGCATGGCTGAGGGCAGCGGGCTTGCCTACATGGAACCGGCGGATCTGTACGCACTGTTCGGAAATGCGCTGGAAAACGCCATTGAGGCCACCGAGCAGCTGGAGGACCCGGCCCAGAAGCAGATCGCGATCACGGTGCGGCCGGTGAATGGCTTTTACAGCATCCTGATCCAGAACTACACCCGTGTACCGCTGAAGCTGGAACACGGCCTGCCGCAGACAAGCAAGGCCGACACCCAGAACCACGGCTACGGCGTGCGCAGCATGCAGCTGCTGGTGGAAAAATACGGCGGAGAGCTTTCCTTCCGGCAGGAAGGGGAAATCGTGAGCCTGTATCTGCTGCTGCCCTGCCGCAGCGCGGAAAAATGACAAGATACGAATTACGACGTACACCTTATGCAGGAGTTGTTGACTCCTGCATATTTTTTGTTATAACAAAGGCATAAAAACTGCATAAAACGTCAAATGCAAGGTGCTAAGGAGGTGGAAAATGACCGTAGAACACATCTGCGGCGGTTTGACCAAACGGTATAAAGAAAGAATAAGGAGGATACTATGAAATCAAAACCATCTTATCTCTTTCGAGGGTTGACAGCAGTTCTGGCATTACTGATGCTGCTCTGCACATCGCTTACCACTCTGACCCTCGGAAATACGACCTGGATCAACTCCAATTTGAACATCCAAGATACCAAAACCGTAGGCGGAACGGGAGAGTATGCTGTTTACTGGGCCAACGATTACGGTTACGACAACACGGCGCTCATTCAGGTCTACCATGATGCTGCCGAGGCTAACAAGGAAATCGCTGCGGAAGGCATCACCCTGCTGAAAAATGCAGACAGTGCACTTCCTTTGGCAAAAGATTCTAAAATCACCTTGTTCGGCAATGCTACCGTCAATTCTTCCATCTACAAGACCGACTGCCCGGACGATGACCCCTATGTGGACTTTGTCAGCGCCATGAAGAGCGAATTTGGCGACAGCAATATCAACACCACTTTGTGCGATAATGTCTATCAGGGCATGAACTCCACCGGTACCAGCAGTGTAGCGGAGGCCGGTATTGCTGATGTGAAAAAATACGAGAGCAGCTGGCAGAGCGATTACAACGATGCAGCCGTAGTCGTGTTCGCCCGAAACGGCAGCGAGGGCAACGACGTGTATCAGTACGCTGCCGATGACACCTACTCCGATGGCTCCGCTCGCCGAATGATGGATCTGTCCACCAACGAGCAGGCTTTGATCGAATATCTGTCCGCACAGAAGAAGGCCGGTGTGTTTAAGTCCATCGTGGTCATCATCGCTTCCGAGTTCCAGATGGAACTGGGTTTCCTGGATGAGTACGATATCGATGCCTGCCTGCTGACCGGTATGACTGGAAGCTACGGCTGTGAGGCCATTGCACAGGTGCTGGATGGTACCGTGAACCCCTCTGGCCGTACCGTGGACACCTACGCTTCCAATTCCCTGTCTGCTCCGTCCGTAGTCAACGGTGGTGTGGAAGGCGTGAGCACCTGGGGCAATGCCGCAGAACTGAACGACTACGATAAGATCAACGGCGATGAAAATATTGATTACTACATCGTCTACGGTGAGGGTATCTATGTAGGCTACAAGTACTATGAGACCCGCTACGAGGATACCGTCATGAATGCCGGCAATGCCAACGGCACCGCCGGCACCTTCAACAGCAGCAACGGCTGGAACTACGCCGAGGAAATGTGCTATCCCTTCGGCTACGGCCTGAGCTACACCACTTTTGACGAAACACTGGACAGCGTGGAGTACGATGCTTCCACCGACACCTACAACGTCAAGGTCACTGTGACCAACACCGGTGACGTGGCCGGTAAACATGTTGTGGAAGTCTACGCACAAACTCCTTATGGTGATTACGAGAAGCAGAATAAGGTGGAAAAATCTGCCATCCAGCTGGTGAACTACGATAAGACGGATCTGCTGCAGCCCGGTGCAAGCCAGACGCTGGAGATCCCTGTCCGCCGCTACTTCCTTGCTAGTTACGACACCAACGGTGCCGAGACCTACATCCTCAGCGCAGGCGACTACTACCTGTCCATTGGCAGTGATGCCCACGATGCGCTGAACAACGTTCTGGCAGCCAAGGGATACACCACTGCCGACGGCATGACCGCTGACGGCAACGCTTCCAAGACCTACACCTGGAACCAGGAGACCATGGATGCCGAGACCTACAGCGTTTCCACGCAGACTGGTTACGAGGTGACCAATGCCTTTGACGATGCCGACCTGAACTACTACGATGGCTACGAGTACACCTACATGACCCGCAACGACTGGCAGGGCACCTGGCCGGAAAAGGTCCAGCTGGATGCTAGCCAGCAGATGATGGATGCCATTTCCAACTACGATTATGAGCAGCCTGCCGATTCCCCCAGCGTGGACGACTTTACGCAGGGGGCCGACAATGGCCTGAAACTCACCGACATGATCGATGTGGATTATGACGATGATGAGACCTGGAACAAGTTCCTGGATCAGCTCACGATCGAGCAGCTGTGCAACACCATTACCGATTCCAAGAGCACCAACACGATCTCTACGCTGGATGTGCCCGGCAACACCAAGGGCGATGATGATACCAACGCCGCAGGTGGTGCGATCCAGTTCGTTTCTCATCCGCTGACCGCCCGTACATGGAACACGGATATGAACGAGAAACGTGGTTTGTATGAGGGTCTTATCTGCACTCTGAATGGCAAGGATGAGATCTGGTATGGTGCCAGCAACCTGCACCGTCATCCCTACGGCGGTCGTGCCGGTCAGTACTGGAGCGAGGATGCTACGCTGGACTACTACAACGGCTATTATGAAGCAAAGGCTGCCCAGAGCGTAGGCTGCATCATTTGCGTCAAGCACATGGCGTGCAATGACCAGGAGGCTCAGCGTACCGGTCTGAGCGTCTTTGTGGATGAACAGGCACTGCGTGAGATCTACCTGCGTGCCTTTGAGGGCTCGTTTGACGGCGGAGCCCTGAGCGTGATGACTACTACTGGTCGAATTGGCACTCGTCTGGGCAAAAACTATGCTGCACTTCTGACCACTGTTCTGCGTGACGAGTGGGGCTTTAAGGGTCATGTTACCAGCGATGGTTACGTCAATACAGGCTACTATAACAATACGCTGGAAGAATTGGACGCTGGTATGGACTACAGCTGCTGCGACTCCGCCGGTTCCAATGCACAGCGTGTGCTTAATGCGATCAAGGCTGGCGATGGTCATATGCTTGAAAAAGTGCGTCAGGCTGCCAAGAACAACCTGTATGTCATGACCAAGTCTGCCAGCATGAATGGTCTGGGCAATGGCTCTTCCGTCATTTCTATCGTACCTGCGTGGGAAATGACTGTGGCTGTGACCAACGTCGTGGTGGCCGTGCTGCTGGTGGTCTGCCTCATCATGACCGTGGTGCAGGTCCGGAAGAACGGCAAGACCAAAAAGGAGGAGATCGAGGCATGAAAGCGTCCGATGCATTGAAGATCAAAAGCGCAAAGCTGGCCGTTGTCGGCGCAGTGCTGGCTATCGTGGCAGCCGTGGGCGAGACCATCTATGGCTTTGTCTACGCACAGTATGCCGACTTTGTGGTCGTGCTGAGTTATCTGCTGGGTGCCGCACTGCTGGCAGCCTACGCATGTACCAACAAAAAATTCACCTGCTGGCTCAACCTGCTGGGCGTGGTGGCAGCTGGGTTCGGCCTGGGCCTGTTCATCACCAACAGCTATAACGTCTGGGCCGATACTTGGGGCAACCTGAATCAGTACGGCAGCCTGACTGGCGCGTTCAGCTTCTTCAATTCGCAGGGCGGCCCCTTCCCGGCGGCAGCACTCATCGTGCTGGGCCTGGCAGCCTCCATCTGCGGCGTAATCAGCTGCTTTGGCGGAAAGGAGAACGCAAAATGAGACTGAAGAAAAACAGAAAGGTGGCCCTGATGCTGGCCGGTCTGCTGTGCATGGGCATGCTGTCCGGCTGCAGCACGAAAGTTGGCGAGCACAGCAGCACCTACGTCAAGCAGATGTCCTACGTGTTTACCACGGCCGCAAAAAATGCCTCCGGTGCGGACGTTGCCTCCAGCCTGGACCCCAACGCCCTGCTGGCCCCGGGCAACTTTACGGTGGACGAGAACGGCAACTATACCTTTGACGGCGTGGAAAATGCCCAGTACTACTACATCTATGTCTACAGCAACTCCACCACCAAGGACGCCACTGCACAGAGCGAAAAGATCGCCGAGGACGGCAGTGGTACCTACACCGGCAGCCTGAGCGACTTTGCGAACCTGACCTATCAGGATTGGACCGTGCGTGTGGTGGCCTACCCGGATATGAATGGCGAACTGAAAGCTTCCCCGGCTTCATCGGTTACCTACACCAAGTCCGGCACGGTGGACTACGGCCAGCCGCAGCTGTACTACATGTGGAGTCTGGCTTCCAAGACCCTGACCATCAAGGTGGACGATATGGAGTACGGCAATACCGCCTACCCCACCAACATCCATCTCACCCTGACCAACACCGCAGATGCCAATGACGTGATAGAACTGGATATCGATGATATCGATTCTTCCAGCGCAACGGCTTCCACTACGTCTGCCAAGGAAGATGCCACCTACAGCATCAAGGCCGACTTTACGTGGGATGCTGACTTCGTGAGCAACCCGGAGTATTCCACCACCGATGCCGAGGCTCAAACCAGCAGCACCGAGAACATGATCGCCGGTGACTTCTATTACAGCAGTTCCATTTTCAAAGCCTTCGACTTCCCCCATGTGCAGGAGAACTTTGACCCCGTCAATGGCGGTCAGGCCGGAATGTGGTTTAACAACGGATCCGAATCCAGCAGCAGAATGCCCTGGGAGACCGAGGCGGAGGACGACGACACCGACACCAACGCCTACTTTGAGGCAACGCCCAAGGCAGCGGAGAACGGTGCGGAGTATTCCTACGACATCATCGTGAGCAGCCCCAGCGGCTCTATCACCGCAACACCCAAACTGTCGCCGGGCGGCGCAACGACCAAGCACATCTTCGGAACCTTGGACATTTTTGCCGACGGCACCTTCAAGATGAATATCGAGTACCAGTACCTGCGCACGGACAGCATGAACGCAGCCGTGTACTATGTGCCCGGCGTGGAGTGCAGCGGCATCTACTCTGTGAACGCCGACGGAACCCTGAACCTGAGCTACGACCATGAGAATGCCAAGGAGACCGACTATGACATTGTGCAGGAAGTGACCGGCAAGGCGGCCGAGTGGTTGGTCGAGCACCCGGACGAAGCGCTGTCGGAGTCTCCGATGATGGGCGGCCCCATGCCCGGCGGTCCGGACGCAGTAGGCGACGCTGAGAACGGCGCTCCCGCTGAAGGTGACACACCGGCCGAAGGCCCTGCCGCTTGAAGTTGAACTGATCCACTGAATTTTCACTTTCTTCTTTTTCCATCGTGGGAACACGGCTGTGCGAGCAGCCATAGCCTTTGCGGCCGTGTTCCTCTTTTGGAAACGGGGTCGCGCAAACCTGCGGCGCGGTCCCGCTTCCAAAGGAAGATTTCGTTTCCACAGAAAGGAGCTTTTCCGTGAAACATCAGGATGTCATTGCAAAACTGACGCTGGAGCAGAAATGTGCGCTGCTCTCCGGCAAAAATACATGGCAGACCCAGAACTACCCCAAGCAGGGCGTGCCGGTCATCTGGTTGTCGGATGGTCCCAACGGCCTGCGCAAGCAGGCAGGCGCTGCCGACCATCTGGGCTTGAACCCCTCCGTGCCTGCCACCTGCTTTCCCACCGCCGCCACCATGGCAAACAGCTGGGATCCGGCGCTGGGCGAAGAAGTCGGCAGGGTGCTGGGTGAGGAGACCGCCGCAAACCGGGTCAACGTCCTGCTGGGACCGGGGCTCAACCTGAAGCGCAGCCCGTTGTGCGGACGCAGCTTTGAGTATTTCTCCGAGGACCCCTACCTCTCCGGAAAGATGGCAGCCGCCTACGTCCGGGGCATTCAGGCAAACGGCGTGGCGGCTTGTCCTAAGCACTTTGCCGCCAACAGTCAGGAGCTGCGCCGTATGGCAAGCGATTCCATTCTGGACGAGCGTACACTTCGGGAGCTGTACCTCACCGCTTTTGAAATTGTGGTCAGGGAAGCTCATCCCAAAGCTATCATGTCCGCCTATAATAAGGTGAACGGTGTGTATGCCAACGAAAACGAGCACCTGCTGGTGGATATCCTGCGGAAGGAATGGGGATTCGATGGTGCGGTCGTTACCGACTGGGGCGGCTCTAACGACCATGTGGAGGGCGTAAAGAACGGCTCTACGCTGGAAATGCCATCTCCCGGTCTGGGCGGTGCCCGGAAGCTGCTGAAGGCAGTGGCAGAGGGACACCTCACGGAGCAGGAAATCGATGCACGGGTGGACGAGTTGCTGGAGGTGGCACTTTCCACGGACAAAGCCATTCAGACCGCCCCGAAGAAATTTGATGAAGCGGCACATCATCAGCTGGCAAAAAGAGCCGCAGCGGAAAGCATTGTGTTGCTGAAAAATGAGGACGGCATCCTGCCGCTGAATCCGTGCAGGAAGGTCACCCTGATCGGCGATTTTGTGTGCACACCCCGATATCAGGGTGCAGGATCCAGTATGGTCAATCCGACCCGGCTGGACAGTCTGGCGGATGTGGCTGAAACTGCCGGATTGAATCTGATCGGCTACTGCTCCGGTTATGAGCGCAGCGGCAAGCCCAACAAGGCCTATCTTGCCGAAGCCGTGGCGCAGGCAAAGCTGGCAGATATCGTGATTTTGTGCATCGGACTGGACGAATCCAGCGAGAGCGAGGGGCTGGACCGCACACACATCTGCATCCCGGCGGTGCAGAAGGAACTGCTGGACGCCGTGACAGCGGCCAACCCCAATGTGGTGGCAGTGGTCAGTGCGGGCAGCGTCATTGAGACCGACTGGGTGGCAAAGTGCAAGGCGGTCGTGCATGGCTATCTGGGCGGACAAGCCGGTGCTGGTGCCATGCTGGATGTACTGACCGGCTGGCAGAATCCCTGCGGCAAGCTGGCGGAGACCATTCCGCTGAACTATACCGACACCCCTGCTGCCGCTTACTTCCCCGGAAAAGGGCAGAACGCCGAGTACCGGGAGGGTCTGTATGTCGGCTACCGTTATTATGAAACGGCAGACAAGGCAGTGCGGTATCCCTTTGGCTACGGGTTGAGTTATACCACGTTTGCATATTCTGACCTGAAAGCAACCGAAAAAGAAGTGACCTTCACCCTCACCAACACCGGCGAAAAGGACGGTGCAGAAATTGCACAGCTGTACATCAGCAAACCGGATGCAGAAATTTTTCGCCCGGCAAGGGAACTGAAAGGCTTTGCCAAAGTGTTCCTGAAAGCAGGCGAGAGCAAAATAGTCACCATCCAGCTGGACGACAAGGCGTTCCGCTACTGGAACGTGGAAACAGACCACTGGGAGGTAGAAGGCGGTGCATATCAACTACTGGTGGGCGCCAGCGTGCAGGATAACCGGCTGCAAACAACGGTCATAGTACAGGGCACCGGCGCACCAAACCCCTATGCAGGCAAGGTGCTGCCGCATTATCAGACCGGTGATATCAGGAATGTACCGACTGCCGAGTTTGAGACCCTGCTGGGGCACCCGGTGCCGAAGGAAAAAACGATCATTGACCGTACCATGACGCTGGGCGAGCTGAACCACAGCCGCAGCCCGCTGTGCTGGCTGATCGCCTGGGTGCTGGCTTTTCTGCTGAAGTCCGGCGAGAAGCGTGGTAAGCCCGACCTGAACATCCTGTTCCAGTACAATATGCCCCTGCGGGGTCTGGCTCAGATGACGGGCGGCATGATCGGGGATGAATTTGTAGACGGTCTGGTGCTGGAGGCAAAGGGCTTCTGGATCGTTGGTATTGTGCGGGCACTGGTGGGCCTTATGCAGAACTTTGTGGCAAACAGCCGCTATCAGGCAAAGCTGGACGAGCAGTCCAGATAAGAGGGAGATCACGATATGAATTTCTGGAACGATTTTGCGGCAAAGCATCCTGCCGCTGCCAAGTGGGTGCGGGAGGGCGGATTGTTTGTCATCGTGTCCAACCTCATCACTGTGTTCAAGTACCTACTGCTGCAATTCCTGCCAAAGGCATTTGCCAGCCTGCCGGTGGTGGATTTCGGCTGGCCGGGCATCGACATCACCCTGTTCGGAGAGACTTTCAAGTGGAACATCCTCGGCTACGATGCCGCCCACGGCGGCCTGCCCTACTTCTGCGCTTACATGATTGCCATGGTCATCGGCGAGTGCATCAACTTCCCCATCCAGCGCAATTTCGTGTTCCGCAGCAAGGGCAATCTGACAAAGCAGATCGGCTGGTATCTGCTGGCGTTCTGCGTCATCACCTGCATCGTTAACTCCATCAACTGCATCTGGGTGGCGGTGGCTAGTCTGCTGGTACCGGACTTCATCTACAATATCGGCACTACCGTGCTCAACGGCGGCATCTCCATGGTGATCTTCTTCTTTGTGAATAAGATCATCTTCCCGGAGGGGGAAGCCAAAACAGCCGCTTGATTTACTGTGCAATCTCCGAAATCTTTTTCTCCTTCATAACAGCTTCCACAGGATTCCACAGTTAAGGTGGATTCTGTGGAAGCTTGTTTTATAAAAACATCTTGCATTCGGTTTTAAATTATGGTATATACATTATACGAAACATTATCTTAAAAACCGTTTTACCGTTCAATGCTGTATAAATGGGAGGTGCCTGCCATGACTGCTGTGATCTATGCCCGCTATTCATCGGATAACCAGCGCGAAGAATCCATCGAAGGTCAAATCCGGGAATGTACGGCTTATGCCGAAAAGAACGGCATCACCATCGTCAAGCACTACATTGACCGTGCCATCTCTGCCAAGACGGACAACCGCCCGGAGTTTCAGCAGATGATCAAGGACAACGACAAAAAGCTGTTTGACATTGTGCTGGTCTGGAAGCTTGACCGCTTTGCCCGAAACCGCTACGACAGTGCCCGGTATAAGACTCAGCTGAAGAAGAACGGTGTCAAGCTCATGTCTGCCACCGAGATCATTTCGGATGGCCCGGAAGGTATCATTCTGGAATCGGTTCTGGAAGGTTATGCCGAGTATTACTCCGCTGATCTGTCCGAAAAGGTCATTCGCGGCATGACGGAAAACGCCCTGAAAGGCAAATTTTCTGGCGGTGCTATCCCTTTCGGCTACACCATCAACGCAGACCGCCGCTTTGAAATCGACCCACTCACAGCTCCCTTTGTAGCTGAAGCTTTCCAGCGGTACAATGACGGACAGACGATGCGGGAGATTCGGGATTGGCTCAATGAAAAGGGCATCAAGAATAAGCGCGGTGGGCCAATGACTTTCAATGTCATCCAGCACATGCTGAGCAACCGCCGATATATCGGCGAGTTGAAGTACCGGGACGTCCTGATTCCAGATGCGATTCCACCTATCGTGTCCGTAGAGCTTTTCAACGATGTACAGGAGAAGATGTTGAAAAACAAGAAAGCCCCTGCCCGGAGAAAGGCAGAGGACGACTATCTGCTCACCACCAAGCTGTTCTGCGGCTACTGCGGGGCACTGATGTTTGGAGAGAGCGGCACGAGCCGGACGGGAGAAGTCCACCGCTACTATAAATGTGCCACCGCAAAGAAGCATAAAGGATGCAAGAAAAAGACCGTCCGTAAACAGTGGCTGGAAGATCTGGTGGTCAATCAGACCATGCAGCTTGTCAAGGACGATGCCGCTATGGAGTCCATCATTGCCAAGGTGATGGATCTGCAAAACAAGGAGAATACCAACATTCCCCTTTATGAAAAGCAGCTTCGAGATGCGGAATCCGGTATCCAGAATATGCTGAATGCGATTCAGGCCGGCATCCTGACCAGCTCCACCAAGGAGCGGCTGGAGCAGCTGGAAGAAACCAAGCGTGAGCTTGAAGCCCGCATTGCGGAAGAAAAGCTGGCAAAGCCCAAGGTCACGGAGGAGTTCATCCGGTTCTGGCTGCTGCGGTTCCGTAAGCTGGACATGAGCCTGAAAGACCAGCGGCAGGCACTGGTGGATACCTTCATCAATGCGATTTACCTGTATGATGATAAGGTTTTGATAACCTTCAACTATAAAGAAGGCACACAGACCGTCACCTTTGGAGAAGCGACAGAAGTTGCATCCGAGGGAAATGGTTCGGATTTGGATTGCTTTACTGCACCACAAGAGAGACAGCTTTTGACAGCTGTCTTTTTTGTTTTATACGGCAATTTCTCTTTAACAGCAACAGCAGATAAGAGGACTTGAACAGCAACGACGACCCCTGCTGTGAAAATAGGGTCCAGAAATGCCCGCAGGCGTTCCCGAACCCCGAAATCAAAATATTCTTTCTGCTGAGCATACGCAGAGCGCACTCCAAATCGTCCTGCTTTCAGCTGCGTTCCCCGGTCAGGTCGGTGCGGCGGGTCACCTTATGGATGGTGCCGTCCGGCTCCTGAATGGACGTGCGCTCCAGCTGGCTGCGCAGGCTGGCCTTGATGTCGGCCAAATACTCCTGCCGCAGTGCCTGCTGTTCAGCCTTTTCGGTCTCGGTCAGACCGGTGGTCTTGCTTTTTTTGGCCAGCGCATTGATGCGGGCGATCTTTTCTTCCGTCATAAGGGAACCTCCTGTATTTCATCGTAAAATATGTTATAATGTAGGCAAGACCATTATAGCAAAGGATGATACCAATGGCAACACAACGCAACTATGCCCAGCAGATGGACGCCGTGCTGGCGGGTCTTGGCGATGCCCGCCCGCGCCTTTTGCTCCACGCCTGCTGCGGCCCCTGCTCCAGTGCCGTGCTGGAGCAGCTGTGCCGGTATTTTGAGATCACGGTGCTATACTACAACCCCAACACATGGCCGGCAGCAGAGTACCACCGCCGGGGCGAGGAACTGCAGAAGTTCGTGGCGGCAGCGCACCCGCTTGGCGTGACCGTGGTGGAGGATACTTACGACCCGCAGCAGTTCTACACCGCTGTCGCCGGGCTGGAAAATGAGCCGGAGCGCGGCAGCCGCTGCACCGTCTGCTACCGGCTGCGGATGCGCCGTGCAGCGCAGTACGCCCGGGACAACGGCTTTGACTGGTTCACCACTACCCTGTCCATCAGCCCCCACAAGGACGCTGCGCGTATCAACGCCATCGGGCAGGAACTGGAGACAGAATTCGGGGTCAAGCATTTGCCCTCGGACTTCAAAAAGCACAACGGCTATCTGCGCAGCCTGCAGCTTTCGGAGCAGTACGGTCTGTACCGGCAGGACTACTGCGGCTGCGAGTTCAGCGCAAAGGCAAGAGGTATCAAGGGATAACGCAAAGAAAGCCCATCCGCACGGCAAAGTGTGCGGATGGGCTTTTTGTTTATTCCTCCGGCAGCTTTGCCACCAGAATGGCAAAGACCACCAGCCCCACGCAGGGCACGATGTTGGACGCCATACCGGCGGCAAGGCCGGCGCGCTCGGCCACCATGCCGATGATCCACGGCATCAGGATGGCGCCGCTGGAAGCCACCGGCAGCATGATACCCATGCTGGTCACGCTGGTCATGCGGCCCGCACTGGCCACGGCAGTGGGGTTCAGACCGGACATCGAGATGGCAAAGGCGAACAGCAGCGCGATGGCTGCGCCCTGCGTGTGCGCCATCACCAGCAGCACATAGAACACAGTGCACAGCACGCTCATACCCACCATGGCCTTGCGGGGCTTTTTAAAGGGGAATACAAAGGCGATGAGCAGCCGTCCCACCAGCGTAGCGCCCCACATCACGGTGACGGTGTAGGCAGCCAGCGTACCCGCAATGATGCCGCTGCCCTTGAAGTAGGTCACCATCCAGCCGTTGACGCTCTGCTCGGCGGCATTCTGGAAGAACAGCAGACCGGTCAGCAGCCAGAAGCGGGCAGACCGCAGAAAGCTCCAGTCGATGGCTTCCTTCTCTGTGCTGCTTTTGCTCTTACCGCCGTGCAGCGGGGTAAAAACGTATACCAGCCAGAGCACAAGACCCATGGCTGCCAGCAGAAACACGGCCAGCTCGGTGCTTACCCGGGCTGCTGCCGCGATAAGGAAGGGGCACAGCAGCGCACCGCAGGCGTAGCAGCTGTGCATCAGATTCATGCCCCGGGTGCGGTCGGCGGAGTTGTCGCTGACCAGAATGGTGCAGGTATTGATCACGCTGCCCTTGGCGATGCCCACCACAAAAAAGGCCACCGCCAGCAGCGCCACTGCGCCGGTCAGCCCCATGATGGCGTAGCCCACCGCGTAGCCGATGGTCAGCAGCAGCACGCTGCGCTTCATGCCCAGCGCACTGGGCAGCATCCCCATCAGCAGACCTGCCAGCAGGTTGCCCACGCTCATCAGGGAGAGCAGCGTACCGGTCATACCGTAGGCAAAGCCGTAGCGCTCCTGCAGCAGACTGACCACCACACCTGCGCTGATAGCGCAGATGCCGCTGAAGAAAAAGGTTGCAAAGCCCGCATTGCGCAGGCGTGTGTTCTGTTGTTCCATGTTGTTCCTCTCTTTGCGGAAATATCCTTTTTCTATTTAACCATATTTTCGCGGCTTTGCAACCGGATTTTCTTACAAAAAGTTGCAAAAAGCCCGCCGGGTTCGGACGATTTAAAATGCCCTCCGCTTGCGCTCTGGGCATAATTTAAGGAAAGAATATTTTATATCTCGACAGAACGGAACGCCTGCGGGCGTTCCGTTCTGCCATTTTCACAAGAAGGGTCGCAGAGACAAAATGCATTTTTCCGTCACAGCCCCTCTCGTGAAAAAAGCGTTTGGAGCGCTCCGCAGAGCGCGACAAACGCGAAATTAAAAATGATTTTTCCGCTGAAGATGCCCAGAGCGCAAGCGGAGGGCATTCCCAATCATTTTCTATACAAAAAGCCCGCCGGGCATTGCTGCACGGCGGGCTTTGGTTTACAGTTTACTCTGCCTTGGTCTCGGGCTTTGTCTCAGCCTTGGCTTCCGGCTTTGCTGCGGGTGCAGCAGCGGGAGCGGCGGGCTTCACCACGGGCTTCGGGGGATTGGGGTCGTCCTTCAGCGGGAACAGGATGATGTGCTTGGGGCACTTCTGGGCGCACATACCGCAGCCCTTGCACTTGTCGTAATCAACGCGTGCCACACCGTCCACAACGTGGATGGCGTCAAACTTACAGGTGCGCTCGCACATACCGCAGGCGATGCAGGAGGTGGTGCACAGCTTGTTTGCCACAGCACCCTTATCCTTGTTGGAGCACATGACCACCGGCTTGCGGGGGCCGGCAGCGTCGATCATGATCACCTGCTTGGGGCAGATGTTGGCACAGGCACCACAGCCGGTGCACTTGTCCTTGTCCACCTTTGCCACACCGTCTACGATGTGGATGGCGTCGAACTTACACACCTTGGTGCAGTCGCCCAGACCGATGCAGGCGAAGGAGCAGGTCTTGGGGCCGCCGTACAGAGCTGCCGCAGCAGCGCAGGTCTGGATGCCCTTGTAGTCGTAGGCAGGCTTGCAGTGCTCGGAGCTGCCCTGACACTGCACAACAGCCTTCTTCTCTACGGCGCTTGCTTCGCCGCCCATGATCTTGGCAATGGCAGCAGCAGCCTTGGGGCCGCCGGGTGCGCACTTGTCGCAGGGCACGCCGTCCAGAACAACCGCCTTGGCGTAGTCGGCACAGCCGGCGTAGCCGCAGCCGCCGCAGTTTGCGCCGGCCAGACAGGCAGAAACTTCCTCAATGCGGGGGTCTTCCTCCACCGCCATGAACTTTGCGGCAGCCACCAGAATGATGGCACCCACAGCGCCCACGATGGTGCACAGGATAACAGCAGATACAATATTCATAGTCCTGTTCCTCCCTTACAGCGTAACATTGAACAGGTTTTCGACGATGCCGCCGAAGCCCATGAAGGACAGGCTGGTGATTGCAGCTGCGACCAGGGTGATGGGCAGGCCCTTGAAGGGTGCCGGGGGATCGCAGGCTTCCACGCGCTTACGCACGCCGCTGAACATGACCATGGCCAGCATAAAGCCGCAGCCTGCGCCGATGGCGCAGATCAGAGCCTCGATGTAGGCGTAGCCGAAGCCGTGTGCAGCCACATCTGCGCCGTAGTCGCCCACGACCAGAATGGTAACGGCCAGCACGCAGCAGTTGGTGGTGATCAGGGGCAGATAAACGCCCAGTGAGTTATACAGTGCAACGACGTACTTCTTGAGGAAGATCTCGATGAACTGCACCAGCACAGCGATGACCAGAATGAACACAATGGTCTGCAGGTAGCTCAGACCAGCCTGGTCCAGAATGAAGATCTGGATGGGGAAGGTAACGGCCGTTGCCATGAACATGACGAAGATGACAGCACCGGACATACCAACAGCGGAATCCAGCTTTTTGGAAACGCCCAGGAACGGGCAGATACCGTAGAACTTCACCAGCACATAGTTGTTGACAAGGATCATGCTGAAGAAGATCGCAGCGAGTTTGACGAGCATCTTATTCCGCCTCCTTCTTCAGATTGTCAAGATCACAGCAGCTCTTGCGCTCGATACGGGCGTCCAGCTTGCCTTCCAGCCAGATGCAGCCTGCCATCAGGATGCCGTAGCAGAAGAAAGCGCCGGGAGCCTGCGTCATGATGGACACCTTGGCAACGCTTTCCGGAATGATCTGGAAGCCCAGCCAGGTGCCGCTGCCCAGGATCTCACGGATGGAGGCCATCAGAGTAGCGGTGAGGGTGTAGCCGAGGCCCATGCCCACGCCGTCCAGTGCGGAATCCACCACATTGTTCTTGCAGGCGAACATCTCGGCACGGCCCAGAATGATACAGTTGACAACGATCAGGGGCAGGAACACGCCCAGAGCGTTGTACAGACTTTCCATGTAGGCCTGCATGAACATCTGCACGATGGTCACAAAGCCTGCAATGATAACGATGTAGCAGGGCAGATGCACCTTGCCGGGGATGACTTTCCGCAGCAGGGAGATCATGATATTGGAGCACACCAGCACGAAGGTGAAGGCGGCGCCCATGCCCAGTGCGCTGGAAACTGCCGTGGTAACGGCCAGAATGGAGCAGGTGCCCAGAACCAGACGCAGAACAGGGTTTTCTTTGATGATGCCGTTGGTAAGGATGCTTACCTTGGACTTATTTTCTTGTGCCATTTCTTACCAACCTCCTTTTATGCCAGCTCGTTGAAGCAGTTGATACAATCATTGATGGCAGCAAACAGAGCGGTGGACGAAATGGTTGCGCCACTGTACGCATCGAAATCCTGATTCATCACAATGTTCTTGGTGCCGTCCATGCCGTTGAACTGTGCCAGGAAGTCATCGGTGGACACATTGGAGCCGATGCCCTTGGTCTGGGTAGAAGCATCCACCCAGATGCCGGTCTCGGCACCGTTGGCGTCAAAGCCCATGATGACGGTCAGGATGCCGCCGTCAAAGCCCTTTTCCTCGGCCTTGATGGCAATGCCGCCATCGGGAGCCTTTACCACGCCGGTAACATTGGCGGTGGTGTAGTCGGTAACTTCCTCCAGCGTAGCTGCGTCCGAAACAGAGGGCATCACGCTGACATAAGCAGCCAGGGTGGTGCGGCGGGTGTTCTCCTTGATAACGGGAGCGGTCATGCCGTTCACCAGAGCCAGCAGCAGGCTGACGATCAGAGAGATGACGGTCAGCACAACGATGGGCTTACCGGTGGTTTCCCAGCTGGAATTTGCAGTCTTACTCATTTGCCAGCACCCTCCTTCGCTTTCTTTGCAGGCTTCACATAGCCATACGGGGTCTGACGGGTCAGATCATTGATGTACGGGACCCACAGGTTCATGAACAGCAGTGCGAAGGACACGCCCTCGGTGTAGCTGCCCCAGTAGCGGATGGCAAAGGTAACGATGCCAAGGCACACGCCGTACACCAGCTTACCCTTCAGGGTAAAGGGGCTGGTAACGTAGTCGGTAGCCATGAACACAGCGCCGAACAGCAGGCCGCCGCTCAGCACGGCAACCAGTGCGCTGTGCAGATCCTTGGTAGCGATCAGGTAGAACACGAACACGCTGCCAACGTAGGAAGCCGGAATGGCGATGCTGATGGTCTTGGTAGCCACCAGATAGATAAGACCCAGCACGATAGCCAGTGCGCAGGTCTCGCCCAGCACACCGCCGTGGATGCCCATGAACAGATCCAGCAGGCTCAGCTTGGAAGGATCTGCCACAGCCAGCGGGGTAGCCTTGGACAGCTGATCCACCGCTGCATCCGGGAATACCCACTTATTCATGGAACCGGCAAAGCTGATAAACAGCACGATACGGCCCACCAGAGCGGGGTTTGCAAAGTTCATGCCAATGCCGCCGAACAGCTGCTTGACAACGATGATAGCCACCAGATCGCCGATGATCAGCTGACCGATGGGCATTCCCACGGGCACGTTCATGGCAAGAATGATGCCGGTGACCACAGCGGACAGGTCGCTGATGGGGTTTGCACGCTTCAGCAGCTTGCAGTACAGCCACTCAAAGGCCACACAGGCTACCACGGAAACGGCGGTGACCAGCAGGGCGCGCACGCCGAAAATGATCGCAGAGGCAACCACGCAGGGGCACAGTGCAACGATCACGTTAGCCATCAGGCTCTGGGTGGTCTCGTCACTGCGGACGTGCGGGGAAGCCGAAACAATAAGCTTCGTATCCATTACTTATTGCCTCCTTTTTTGATTTCGCCAAGATAGAAGGCCTTGGCCAGACTCATCATCTGGGTGACCGGGCGCTTTGCCGGGCAGACGAAGGAGCAGCTGCCGCAGTTGAAGCAGTAGTCAGCGTGCAGCTTGCCCAGCTCCTGCACATCGCGGGCGGCGTAGGCCTGATTGACCTCCACGGGCTCCAGACCCATGGGGCAATACTCCACGCAGCGGCCGCAGCGGATGCAGGGGTTGACCTGTGCGGGCTGTGCAGCTGCCTTGCTGAGCAGGATCAGACCGGAAGTGGTCTTGGTGGTGGGGTAGGAAAGGTTCTCCACAGCGGGGCCCATCATGGCACCGCCGGCAACCACCTTGCCCAGCTCGCCCTTGACGCCCACATAGTCCAGAATGTCCTGATAAGCGGTGCCCACGGGCACAACGACGTTCTGGGGCTTTGCGCAGGCATCGCCGTCCACGGTGATGGTACGCTGGACCACCGGCATACCGGTAGCCAGATACTTGCCCAGCGTGGAAACACTGGTCACGTTCATCACGATGGCGCCTGCATCGGCGGGCAGACCGCCGTGGGGCACCTCGCGGCCGAGGCACTTCTCAATGAGGATCAGCTCTGCGCCGGTGCCGTAAACACTGGGCAGGGGCTTGACTTCGATGGTGCTGTCGTCCTTGGTCTTTTTGCACAGCAGGTCGATGCACTCGGGCTTGTTGTTCTCAATGCCGATGATGCACTTGGGAATGCCGGTATACTGCAGCACAGCCTTGATGCCGCGGATGATATCATCGCTGCACTCCAGCATCTCCTGCGTGTCGCTGGTCAGCCACACCTCGCACTCGGAGGCGTTGATCAGTAGGGTATCCACCTTCTGCTTGGGCTGCAGTTTCACATCGGTGGGGAAGCCTGCGCCGCCCAGACCGACCAGACCGCACTCGCGCACGGCGGCAAGGAAGCTGGCCTTATCGGTGACTTCCGGTGCCTTGACAGCCGGGTCTACGGTCTGCTTGCCATCGGTCTTGATGACAACAGAATCGCACATACGGCCATTGGACAGACGGAAAGCTTCCACTGCAGCTACCGTACCGGAAACGCTGGAGTGGATGTTTGCGGAGACAAAGCCGCCCGCCTCACCGATCTTGGTGCCGACGAACACTTCATCGCCTTTTTTCACCAGTGCCTTGGCGGGTGCGCCAATGTGCTGGCTCATAAGGATGCGTACCTGCGCGGGCAGAGGCATCGGGACAGGTTTGCTTGCAGCAGTTGCCTTGTCATGCGGCGTATGCGCGCCAAGCGCCGCACGTTTCAGCTTGTTCAACATGGATTTCAAATCCCCCATTCTGCTTGAATTGCCATCCCCTCGCCCATGCAGGCGCACTGGTACAGGGACAGCAGCTGCTTAACACACTTATTGTATCATTTTGGCGCGGGAAGTCAACGACATCACGGCTCAAATGATGAATTTTCCTGAACTTTCTTATTCGTTTTCGTCGATTAGTTTTAACTAACCACCGTATTTTTCTTTTTGTTCTCCCCTCTCTGCCGTTTGCCTTTACTGCGGGAATATGCTATACTATAGCTAACATGACAGGCGGAACGTCCCCCGCTCCGCTCCCGAACTTCACAAGGAGGCACCAAACCATGAAAGTTCTCAAAGCTCTGCTCGCCGTCCTCACCACTCTGGCTGTCGCCCTGACCGCTATTCTGCTGTTCTGGCAGGATAAAAGCGCCCCGCGCTATATCCAGATCTACGAAAACGAGCAGTAATATTTTTCTTGCAAAAATAACACCCCGGTCAGGCAGTAAAACCGCCCGGCCGGGGTGTTTTTGCGTTATCCGGCAGACCACACAAAAACGCCGCCGACTTTTCGTCAGCGGCGTTTGCCAAATATGCTTAGTAATCGGTTTCGCAGCCAAGCAGGAATTTGATGTAGGCAAAGGTGCGCTCCCGCCCGAGGTCCCGCACCATGCGCAGCAGCTTTTCCAGCAGTGCCCGGGTCTCCGGGTGCATCAGGTAGTGATCCTTGCTGCGCTGGTAGTACTCCCACGCGGAAGCATCGGTGTACTTATCGCCCAGATAGATCTGGCTTGCCGCTACCCGGTCGCACACCATCTCGCAGACGTACCGCAGGGGGATCTTCATGCCGGTCAGGCCGGTCTTGGTGGTGCTGTAATCGATCCAGTATTCCAGATGATGCTTGTTGCGCCCCTTGTGGTGCAGCCACGCCGAGGTGTAACCCTTGGCTGCGCGCTCGGCCTCGTTGGGGCTGTGGTCGCCCTGATAATAGATGCACCCGGGGATGAACTCGGTAGGGCTGTACTTGCTCAGGTCGTGGGCAAGCCCCTGTTCATACAGCCCGCATTCAAAGCAGTATTTCATCACCAGCAGCTTGTGCCGGGTGATGGTCTCGAAATGACCTTTGATGTTCATGCTGTTATTCCCTCCACTGCACCGTGATGCGTCCCTCTTTCAGCCCGCGCAGATCATCGCTTTCGGAAAAATCCTCCCGGTCCATGGTCAGATTGGGGTTGTAGTAGGGGTCGTGCAGGATGTTCGCCTTGCCGTGCACCTCGTACAGACGCTGCTGCTCGGCGGCAAAGCGCCGTGCCTTTACCGGGTCTTTTTCGTCCCCGCCGCGGCTCTTGCTCTCGTAGTGGGTCAGCTGGGCGTAGGGCGTCCACGCAATGCGATAGCCCGCATCCCGCACCCGCAGACAGAAGTCCACATCGTTGAAGGCCACCGAAAAGGCTTCGTCCAGCCCCTTTACCTTGTCCCACACACTGGTCTTTACCAGCAGGCAGGCACCGGTAACGGCAGAAAAGTCCTGCACCGTGGCGGTGCGGAACAGATAGCCGCTGCCGCCGGCCTTTTTGTACTTGTGGCTGTGCCCCGCGTAGCCCCCCAGCCCGGTAATGACGCCCGCGTGCTGGATGGTCTCGTCCGGGTAAAAGAGCATGGCACCGCACACTGCCGCCCCGCCGGGGTGGGCGCATTGGCGCAGAAGTTCAGTGAGCCATTCGCCGCTGCGCACCTCCACATCGTTGTTCAGCAGCAGCAGATACTCGCCGGTGGCGTACTTGCGGCCAAAGTTGTTGATGCCGGAAAAGTTGAAGCCCTTTTTCGGGTAAGTGACCACCCGCAAGCCGTCGTAGCGCTGCTGCGCCCTTTTATAGTAGGCAAAGGTGGCGGGGTCGGTGGAGTTGTTCTCCACCACAATGACCTCAAAGTGCTCCCATTCGGTCTTTGTCCAGATGCTGTGCAGGCACTTTTCCAAGTCCTCGGTGTGGTCCTTATTGGGGATGAGGATGCTCACCTTCGGTTCGCCCACAATGTCCCACTTCACCCGGTAGGTGCTGGGGAACAAGCCGTCCTCCACCGTGCCGGTGCGCCCGGTGCGGGTCAGGTGGTCTGCCAGCGCCTTTTTGGCTGCTGCCGCAACGTATGGCTTGGCGTCTGCACCGCCGGAGGTAGACCCCGCGTGCACCCGCCAGTAGTAGAGCACCTGCGACACATGGGCGGCACCGCCGGTCTTTTCCAGCAGCCGCAGGAACAGGTCATGATCCTGACTGCCGTCGCATTCCGGGCGCTCACCGCCCAACTGCTCCCACAGTGTTTTTTTAAACACCGCCAGATGGCAGATGTAGTTGCAGCACAGCAGGTAGTCCGGGGCGTAGTCTGGCTTGAAGTGCGCCACCATGGGGCGGCGGATGCTCTTGGTGAACAGCGCTTCGTCGCTGTACAGAAAACCGTCCGGTTCTCCGCGCTGCCGCAGCTGCAGGATGGCCTTGCCCATGGTATACAGAGCATGGGGTGCCAGAATGTCGTCGTGGTCTGCCAGCGCCAGATATTCCCCTGTCGCCAGCTGCGCGGCGGCGTTGGTGTTGGCGGCAATGCCCTGATTTTTGATCTTTTTGTATACGATCTGTTGATTTTTTTGCTGATATTCCTTTACGATCCGCTCTACGTCCCCGTGGGCGGCGTCCGAAGCATCGGCAAGGCAGAGCTGCCCGTTGGGCGCAGTCTGCCCCGCAAAGGAATCCAGAAACTCCCGCAGGTATTTTTCAGGGGTATTATACAGCGGGGTCAGCACCGAGATGGTGGGCAGACCGCAGTCTGCCGCCGTTTTGCCTGCCATCTCTGCACGCTGCGCTTCCAGCACCTTTTTGGCGGGCAGGTAGCGTGCACGCTTGCCAAAGCAGCGGCGCTTGACAAAGCCCGCACCGCGCATGACCATGGTGGACAGACCCTCGTCCTTTGTCAGCTGCACAGCATAGCCGACAAGCTCCTTGGCGCGTTTCAACCGTACGTTCATATCAGACCTCGCCGCGCTGAGTCGCCTTGTAGGCGGCGCAGACTGTTGCGGTGTCCCCGTTCATTTTCAGGTGGCCGTGGCTCAGCCATGCCACCTTGGTGCACATCCGCTCGATCTGCTCGATGGAGTGGGACACCAGAATGACCGTGGTGCCGCCCGCCATCAGCTCCTGCATCCGCTTTTCGCACTTCTGCTGGAACAGGAAATCGCCCACCGACAGCACCTCGTCCGCAATGAGGATATCGGGCTTGGTGATGGTGGCAATGGCAAAACCAATGCGCGCCACCATGCCGGAGGAGTAGTTTTTCAGCGGCACGTCCAGAAAATTTTCCAGTTCGCTGAATTCCACGATCTCGTCAAATTTTTCGTCCAGATACTTGGGCGAAAAGCCCAGCACCGTGCCGTTGAGGTAGATGTTCTCGCGGGCGGTCAGGTCCATATCAAAGCCCGCGCCCAGCTCGATGAGCGGGGCGATGGTGCCGTTTACGGTCACCTTGCCCTTGCTGGGCTTGTACACCCCGGCAATGGTCTTGAGCAGGGTGGATTTGCCCGAGCCGTTCAAGCCCACAAGGCCGTAAAAATCGCCGGGCATAATGTCCAGACTGACGTCCTTTAAAGCGTAGAACTCGTCGTACTGCAGCCGTCCCTGCACCATGGCCAGAAAGTATTCCTTCAGGCTCTCATGCTTTTCCTTGGAAAGGTTGAAGCACATGGAAACATTGTCCACTTTGATGATCGGTTCCATTGTTCACCCCTCCTTAAATGTGCAGCACAAAGCGGTCCTGCGTTTTGCGGAACACCCACAGTCCCACTACCATGGACAGCACCGCGCATACACCGCAGACAAGGAACATATTCCCGTCCAGCGGGATACCCCACATCACCGTGCGGCGGAAGCCCGTGATATACCAGTACATGGGGTTCAGCTTGATGATCTGCTGCATATTGAAGCCGCCGATGGAAAAGGTCATCTGGGTGGGGTCGTAGAAGATGGCGGAGAAATACAGCAGCGCGGTGACGAACACGCTCCAGATATGCATGATATCCCGGAAGAACACGGTAGCCGCCGCCAGGAACATACTGACCCCGAGACTGAAGAAGAACAAGGTCACCAGCGGATACAGCGCTTCAAAAATAGTCAGATGGAAGGGCGCGCCGGTAAAGATCATGACCAGCAGCAGCGCCACAAAGCTGAACACGCAGTTCACCATGGCAAAACAGCATTTTTCCAGCGGGAAGATATACTTGGGGATATACACCTTTTTCAGCAGCGGGGCGGCGCTGAGCACGCTGCTCATGCTGGTGGAGGTAGCTTCGTTGAAGAAGTTGAACAGCAGCTGACCGCACATCAGAAAGACGGCAAAGTTGTCGATGCCGCTGCCCCGCATATCCATCAGACTGCTGAACACCGCCCAGTACACAAGGCACATCAGCAGCGGGTTCAAAACGCTCCACACCACGCCCAGCACGCTGCGGCGGTATTTCAGCTTGAAATCACGGCTTACAAGGTTCCACAGCAGATAGCGGTAGCGCCAGAAGCCGTTCCACATCCCTTTGAGTTTTGCCACGGGCGATCACCACTTTTCAAAATACTCGAACTTCTGGGCGGCAAAGGGCTCGTGCAGCTTGTCCTTTGCGCTGGTCTTGTGCTCGCAGCCGCAGTCCGGCCACTGCACGTTGACGGTGGGGTCATCGTAGGGGATGCCGCCCTCGCTGGTGGGGTCGTAGACATCGGTGCACTTGTAGCAGAACTCTGCCACATCGCTCAGCACCAGAAAACCATGGGCAAAGCCCTCCGGGATATAGAACATCTTCTTGTTGTCCTCGGAGAGGGTGACGCCCACCCACTTGCCAAAGGTAGCGCTGTGGGGACGGCAGTCCACGGCTACGTCATACACCTCACCCTTGGTCACGCGCACCAGTTTGCCCTGGGTATGGTTCTTCTGGAAGTGCAGCCCGCGCAGCACGCCCCGGGTGGAGCGGCTCTGGTTGTCCTGCACGAATTCCTTGTCGATGCCGGCCTCTGCGAACTGGTCCTTCTGGTAGGTCTCCATAAAATAGCCGCGGTCGTCGCCGAACACCTGCGGCTCAATGACCACCACGCCGGGGATCTCGGTCTGCGTAAAAATAAACTTGCCCATGATATTGTACCTCTCTTTTTTTCTGAAAGTTTTTTCTTTATCTGGAAAAGTCTGGTTTTGAACAGGCTTTTACGCTTTGTTATGGTGCTTTGCCGTTTTGCGGCGCTTTTTCAGGCGGGCGTGCAGCCGCAGCACCAGCACCGTGACCACGGCTGCGCCTATGGTACACCCCACCGAGATGCCCGCCAGCAGCCATGCGCTGCTGCCCGGCTCCACGTCCTTGGCAGTATCCAGCTTTTTGCCGGCGCTCTGCTCCAGCAGCTCGGCAAGACCGGTGATCTCGGCCTTCACCCGCACGCTGGTACTCTCCTGCTTTGCGCCGCCGTTCAGGGTATACACCGCATACACGGCGGGTTCTGCGCCCAGCAGATACTGCTCCGGCAGTTCCAAATCCACGGTCACATCCTGCGCGGATAAGCCCTCGGCCAGCAGCAGCTTCACCCCGGGGTCGGCCACGGTGACCGTACCAAGGCTCTGCCCGCCGCCCGCCACTGCCAGCTGTGCGGTGACGCTGCCGCCGGGCAGCTGGGTGTAGTTTTTGTAGGTGGCAAAGGCGTAGTCCAGCAGGGTGCGCACATCATTATATTTGTCGGTGCTCAGCTGGCTTTGCATCGTCACACAGATCAGCCGCACCCCGTCCTGCTCCGCCAGACAGACATAGCTGTACCGGGCGGTGTTGGTGTAGCCCAGCTTGGAGCCCAGCACGCTGTCGATGTGGTAGCGACTGGAGCCGATGCGGATCTTATCCTGCTGGGAGAAGTAACGGATCACCGGCTGGATGTTGGTGGACTGCATGGTGTACATCTGGTTGCGGGTGAACACATCCTCAAACCCCGGCTGCTGCAGCGCCCAGCGCAAAATCTGCGCCATATCGTAGCAGCTGGTGTAGTGATCCTCATCGCTGATGCCGTGGGGGTTTGAAAAGTGGGTGTGGGCAAGACCAAGCTCCTCCACCTGTGCATTCATGGCCGCCACGCCGTCCGCGATGGTGCCGCCGCCAAAATACTCTGCCAGCAGGTTGGCACCATCGTTGGCGCTGGCCATCTGGGTAGCGTACAGCGCATCCACCAAGGGGACTTCCTCCCCTTCCCGCAGGGCGATATGGCTGGAATCCGTGCCCGCCAGCGAATAGACATCCTCGTGGCTTACGGTCAGCTTTACATCATCCCAGTCCCCCTGTGCCTTTTCGCAGGCAAGGCCAAGGGTCATCACCTTGGTAATGGAGGCCGGGTGCAGCTCTTCGTCCATATTCTGCTGCGCCAGCACAAGGCCGGTGTCTGCGTCCATAATGCAGTATGCCCGGGTATTGGCCAGCGCTGGGCCGGCTGCTGCCGCGCCGGGCACCAGCACAGTGCCTATCAAAAGCAGCACAGTGCACAGTGCTGCGGTAAATTTTTTCATCTGGTATACTCCGCTTGTCAGTTTTATGCCAGTAAGGCATCATTTGGAGTATACCACATTTTTTCCCCGCTGAAAAGGGATTTACGCATTCCTTTGCCCCAGCAGCACCGGCTGCAGCTGCTCACCCCGCAAAGCGGCGTCCACGGCGGCGGGCAGCAGGGCAAGGTCTGCCTTCAGGCTCTGGGGCTTGGCAAAGGGGTCATCCTGCCCGTAGGGCACAAAATAATAGTGCTTGCGCTGGCACAGCCGCGCCATGTTTTCGCCGGAAGCGCCAAGGCCGTCGTTGGTGGAGACTGCCAGCACCACCGGGCTGCCCACCCGCAGCAGGCTTTTGGCAGCAAGGGTCACCGGCGTATCCGAAAGCCCTGCCGCCAGCCGCGCCAGCGTTGCGCCGGTGCAGGGCGCGACCACCAGCGCCTGCGCCAGCCGCCGGGGTCCCAGCGGCTCCACCGCCTGCAAGGTGTCCAGCACCGGCTGCCCGGCAACAGCCTGCAGGCGCTGCCGCCAGCTTTCCCCCGTGCCGAACCGGGTATCCTGCTGCGCGGCAAAGCTCATAATGGGCAGCAACGTCCAGCCCTGTGCCGTCAGTGCCTGCGCCGCACCCAAGGCGTCCTCCAGCGTACAAAAGCTGCCGCACACCGCAAACGCAAGACAGCCCTTTTTCTCTGTGGTCATACCGTTCCCTCCCGCTCCTGCAAAATGGCTTGCACCGTGCGTGCCAGCGCCTCCCCTGCCGTTTCCGGTGCCCAGACCGTCGGCAGGCTCAGCGCGTGCAGCGCCGTGTGTCCCAGCCGCCGGGCGGCGGCAAAGTCTGTGCCGCCGGGCTTTGAGGCCAGATCTACGATCAGACTTTTCTTTGGCAGCGCTGCCAGCACCTGTGCCGTCAGTACCGGCGCGGGGATGGTGTTGACCACCGTATCAAAGGCGGCAGCTGCGGCGGCAAGGTCTGTCAGCGGCACCGCCCGCAGCCCCTGCTCCTCCGCCATCGCCCGCTGCACCGGGCGGCGTGCCGCCACGGTCACCCGCGCACCCAGCGCCGCCAGACGCACCGCCAGCGCCCGCCCCACCGGGCCAAAGCCCAGCACCAGCACCGCCGCGCCCCACAGGGTGCGGCTGCGCCGCTCCAGCAAAATGCCGATGCAGCCCTCGGCGGTGGGGATGGCGTTATACACGGTCAGCTCCGGGCGGGCAAAATAATCCACCAGCTCCACCCCCGCCGCCCGGGCGATGGACAACGCACTCTCCGTCACCTTACCGCCCAGCGCCAGCGCCCCGGGCTTTGCCGTGCCCAGCAGCTGCGCCAGCGGCAAATCAGCCTGTTCCAGCGGGAGCGGCAGCAGGATGCAGTCTGCCTGCGGCAGCTGCTGCACGCCGCCCACCGTATACCCTGCCCGCGCCAGTGCACGCCCTGCCGCCGCCTGCCGGGCATCGCTGCCCACCACCGCAAACCGCTTTGTCTGTCTCATGCCGTCATCTCCCCTTTTCCGCTGTGCGCCATCCTATGCAGGAAGATGAAAATGCGTGAGGGGGGACAATTTTGAATGCGCTCCGCGTTGCGGGGCACCCCTTCCGTCATCGCCTGCGGCGATGCCACACTCCCCCTTTTGTCACCTGCGGTGACAAAAGGGGGAATCTGGCGAACGCAGTGAGCCTGAGGGGGGTCTTTCTAAGTCTACCAACAAAAAACTCCCCCGGCGGGTTGCCGGAGGAGCATTCATTTTTCTATTCTAAACACGGATGCGCCGCCCTGACATGGTGCGCAGCCGGTCTTACTTCAGGAACTTTGCCACGGCGCGGGCGACGATGCCGCCCAGAATGCCGGACACCAGAAATTCGGCTACGCCCTGCACGCCAACCAGCAGCACCACGAACATGAAGGGGTTGGCAGCGCCCTTGACGGACACCAGCTTCTGCACGTAATCGCAGCCGTAGAAGGCCAGCACGATGTAGCCCATGAAGAACAGGGTGTTCAGGGCGGGTGCGGTCATGGCGCTGAGGATGTAGCTCCAGGTGCGGGACTTATCCAGCTTCTGCAGGCCCTTGAAGATCAGGCCGCAGCACAGACCCATGAGCACACGCATACCCACGCACAGGATAAAGGTGTTCAGCGGGCTGACCTGAAACAGTGCACCGGTCATGGCAGATGCGCCGGTGATGGCATCGTAGAAGCTCACAGCGCCGAACACGCCGCCCAGCAGGGCACCCACGGCGGGGCCCATGGTGATGGCGCCCACAGCGATGGGAAGGGTGAGGAAGCTCATGTACAGCGGACCCATGGGCACACTGCCCAGACCGACAAGCTTCATCACCACTTCAATGGCCACCAGCAGGGCCACACGAGTCAGAGTCTTCGTATTGGTATTCTTCATAATTCAGTTTTCCTCCTGCTGCCGTTCCGCCCTTTTTGTCGGATACGGCGCAAACCTGCCCGCTCTGTGCGGGTTTTAGTTGAATATTCAAATCTTTGGAAGCGCGTTATTGTGTCAGGGCGTGTTCCAGAGAAAAATGCGTTAGAATCTGTCGCCGGGGAAGCGCACCCCGGCGCTGCGGCGCGCCACCGTGAGCACCCGGCTCACCGCGATGCTGGTGTCCAGCATCCGGGCGCACAGCTCCTGATCTCCGGTGGTCATGGCGCGGTAAAAGGCCTCGAACTCTGCCGCCTGTCGGGGACGGTCCCCGTTCAGATTATAGTGCTCCTCCTTGCCCTCGTTGGGGTGGAAGGTCACGCCGCCGCAGTAGTTCGGGGTGGATTTTTGCAGAATGTAGCCCTTTGTGCCCTGAATGATGCAGCGGGCAGGGGCTGCGCAGTCCTTGGCGGCAAGGCTTACCGCCTTGAAGCCGCTGTAATCCATCATCAGCACACCGCTGGTGTCGATGTTGCGCTCCATGTTGGCGGCATATACCGCCTTATTCGGCTCACCAAACAGACCTACGATGTAGCTGACGTTGTACACGCCCAAGTCCATCAGTGCGCCGCCCGCGCACAGCGGGTCGAACACCGGCGGGGTCTGCCCGGCGCAAAAGGCATCGTACCGGCTGGAATACTGGCTGAAGCTGCACTGCACCATACGCACCGTGCCCACCCGGGGCAGCAGCTCCCGGAGCTTTGCGTAGTTGGGCTGGTACTGGGTGGTCATCGCCTCAAAGAGGAACAGCCGCTTGCGCTGTGCCAGCGCTGCCAGTTCCTCGGTCTCGGCGGCGGTCACCGCCATGGGCTTTTCCACAATGACGTGCTTGCCCGCCTCCAGCGCCACCCGGGCGTAGCGGGCGTGCTGCAAATTGGGCACGGCAATGTAGACCACGTCTACCCATTGCAGCAGCTCAAAATAATTGGTGGTGTGCTGTGGGATCTGATATTGCGCACACAGCTCTGCGGCTTTTGCCGCCGAGCGCGGGGTGCTGCACACCGCCTGCACAGTAAACGGCGTGTGCTCCACAAGCCATGGCAAAAATTCCTGCACGATCTTACCCGTGCCAAGAATGCCCAGTTTCATAATGCTCTCCCTTATCCTCTTGTCCCCTCAGCCTACCAGCGTCTCCGGCTCGCGGCGGGTGCGGCGGTTGGGGTACGGGTGCTTTGCCCGGGGGCGTCCCTGCTGACCGTAGTGTCTGCCGCCGCCATGGCTGCGGCCGTGCTCCTGCGGGGCGTTCAGCTGGTACAGCAATGCCAGCCCCTTCATCAGCAGCTCCGGGTCATAGGCCAGGGGGTGGCGGCACAGCGGGGTGACGTATTTTGCCAGCCCGCCGGTGACCACCAGCGTAGCCGGGCTGCCCAGTTCCTCCTCAATGCGCTGCACCATGCCGTCAATGAGCACGGCGGTGCCCAGCACCGAGCCGGACAGCATACAGCTTTCGGTATTGGTGCCGATGGCTTTTTTGGGGGAGCCCAGATGCACCTGCGGCAGCTGGGCACAGCGCTCGCCCAATGCGCGCAGCCCGGTGGAAAGGCCGGGACAGATCACGCCGCCCCGGAACACCCGGTCTTTATCCACCACATTAAAGGTGGTGGCGGTGCCAAGGTCTACCGTGATGACCGGCAGCGGAAAGTTTGCCGCCGCGTAGGCGGCATCCACCAGCCGGTCCTTGCCCACGGCGCGGGGCTCGTCCACCCCCATGGTCAGCCCGGTGCGGATGTCCGGCGAAACGATGACCGGCTTTTTGCCGGTGTAGTGACGGGCGCACTCCGCCAGTGCCCCGGTGATCTGGGGCACTACGCTGGTGAGCACCGCACCCTCAAAGCGCATGGGGCGCTCCGGGTGGCGGCGGTGCGCAAAAATTTTATCCATCTCGGCACGATATTCCGCAGCCGTGCGGGTGCGCACCGTGTCCATGCGCGCCACAAAGCATACACGTCCGTCCCGGATGCCCCCAAGGGCGACGGTGGTGTTGCCTATATCAATGGCTAAGATCATAATTCTGTTTTCCTTTTCAAAGTAAAAGAAAAGAACCGGTTTGCTCTTTGTCAAGCGTATTTTACCGCATTTTTGCTCAGGATACAAGTTCCCGGCAAAGATTTTGTTGTGCTGGTGGAAGTTTTGCATTATACTAAGGTAAGATATGTGGAAAAGAACTGTTTTTCCAGGAGGTAAACGAACCATGGATCTGAACGGCAAGTGCGTCCTGCTGGGCGTGAGCGGCGGTATTGCCGCCTATAAGATGGCCAATGTGGCCAGTGCACTGCGCAAGCTGGGTGCGGATGTGGAGGTCATCATGACCAAAAACGCCACCCAGTTCATCACCCCTCTCACCTTTGAGACCCTGACCGGCCACAAGTGCATGGTGGACACCTTTGACCGGGATTTCAAGTTTGAGGTCACCCACATCTCGCTGGCAAAAAAGGCAGATGTGATCTTAGTCGCCCCCGCCACCGCCAATGTCATCGCAAAAATGGCGCACGGCATTGCGGACGATATGCTTACCACCGTGGTGCTGGCCGCTAAGTGCCCGAAGCTTGTGTCCCCCGCCATGAACACCGGAATGCTGGAAAACCCCATCACGCAGGATAACCTTGCCACGCTGGAGCGGTACGGCTTTACCGTCATCCCCTCGGAAAGCGGCGTGCTGGCCTGCAAGGATGTGGGCAGCGGACGCCTGCCCAAGGAGGAAGTGCTGCTGGAGTACATCCTGCACACCATTGCCCGCCCGAAGGATCTGGCAGGGCTGCGCATCGCGGTGACCGCCGGCCCCACGCAGGAGGCGCTGGACCCGGTGCGCTACCTGACCAACCACTCCACCGGCAAGATGGGCTACGCCCTTGCCCGCGCCGCCGCCATGCGGGGCGCCGAAGTGACCCTGATCCACGGGCAGACCGCGCTGCCGCCGGTCAAGTTCACCACCGATGTGCCGGTGACAAGTGCCCAGCAGATGTACGAGGCGGTGACCAGCCGCTTTGACACCACCGATGTGCTCATCATGGCAGCTGCCGTGGCGGACTACCGCCCCGCTACCGTGGCAGACGACAAGATCAAAAAGAAGGAAGGCGACCTCTCCATCCCGGTGGAGCGCACCGAGGACATCCTTGGCACCATCGGCCCCCGCAAGACCCACCAGTTCCTGTGCGGGTTTTCCATGGAGACCCGGGACCTTGTGGAAAACTCTTCCGCAAAGCTTGCCAAGAAGAATCTGGACATGGTGGTAGCCAACAACCTTAAGGTGGCCGGTGCAGGCTTTGGCGTAGACACCAACGTGGTCACCTTCATCACCCCGGACGGCACCCGGGAGCTGCCTTTGATGAGCAAGGCAGACGTGGCCGATGCCATTCTGGACGAGATCCTGCAGCGGCGGGCAAAAAAGTAATACTGCCGGGATTTTGTTGTACACATATCACAAAATCCACAAAAGATTTATGGTTCTTTCCGAAAATTCGGCCTTACCTGTTTATTTTATGCTGCAAAAATTATATAATAAGGGTGTGTTCCCATATTTGGAAGGAATCGGTCTGCGCTGCAGCCGTTAATATTTGGAGGAGAGCCTTACTATGTTCATGTACTCGGATTATAGCCAGCATCTGCTGGACAATGTAAAGAAGATCCATTTTATCGGCTGCGGCGGCAGCGGAATGTACCCGCTGATCCAGATCTTGGCCGCCAAGGGCTACGAGCTGTCCGGCAGCGATGTGCTGGACGGCAGCATCATCCGCTACGAGCGGGAGATGGGTGTGAAGGTCAGCCTTGGCCACAATGCGGATAACGTTGTCGGTGCGGACATGGTGGTGTACTCTGCCGCTATCTCCAAGGATAATGTGGAGCTGAACGCAGCTGCCTCCTATGGCATCCCCACCGTGGAGCGCAGCGTGCTGCTGGGCTATGTGAGCCGCCTGTACAAGCAGAGCATCTGCGTGTCCGGCACCCACGGCAAGACCACTACCACCTCCATGATCACCACTGCGCTGGAGTTGGCCGGCCGTGACCCCTCTGCCGTCATCGGCGGCAAGCTGCCCCTCATCAACGGCTACGGCAAGGCTGGCAAGGGCGATGATATCGTTATCGAGGCCTGCGAGTTCGCCGAGACCTTCCTGAAGCTGACCCCCTATCTGTCCGTGGTGCTGAACATCGACAACGACCATCTGGACTACTACGGCAGCATGGGCGAGCTGAAGTTCGCCTTCAAGCGCTTTGCCCTGATGACCCAGTTCATGATCTTTGCCAACGCCGATGACAAGAACACCATGGACGTGATGTACACGCTGGACCGCCGGGTGCGCACCTTTGCCATCGACAACCACGCCGACTACCGCGCTGTCAATGTCAACGAGTATAAGCCCGGCTTCTTTGAGTTCGACCTGAAGGAGTGGAATACGACCGACACCACCCGCATCCGCCTGTCCGTGCCCGGCCGCCACAATATTTATAATGCACTGGCCATGTGCGCCGTGTGCCGCTTTGTGGGCCTGAGCGCAGAGCAGTGCGCCGAGGCTGCCCTGAACTTCAAGGGCGCAGGCCGCCGCTTTGAGGTGTACGGCGAGTGCAACGGTGCGCTGGTCATCGACGACTACGCCCACCACCCCACCGAGCTGCGTGCCACCCTGAACACCGCCAAGGAGATGGGCTACAAGCGCCTGATCGCCGTCCACCAGCCGTTTACATACAGCCGCACCAAGATGCTGTTCAACGACTTTGTGGATGTGCTCAAGATCCCGGACATCACGGTGCTGACCCCCATCATGGGCAGCCGCGAGCCCAACGACCCCACCATTACCAGCGCAAAGCTGGCAGCGCAGATCCCCGGCTCCGTGCTGGTGAACAGCCTGCAGGAAGCCGCCGACTGGGTCAAGCAGAACGCCCAGCCCGGCGATCTGGTCATCACCCTCGGCTGCGGCGATATCTATAAAGCCAGCAAGATGATGGTGGAAAAGGACCAGTAATTTTATTTAAAAAAGGACACCGGACAGCCCGCAGGCTATCCGGTGTCCTTTTTTTAGATGCAGCGGCTGCTGTCAGGTGTCATCGTAATGTCCGCGGCAGGAAACGATAAACACAATGCCGTTTTCTTCGTAGTAAACGATGCGGTTCACATCGTCGATACGGCGGCTCCACCAGCCGCTGAGCGTACCGCGCAGCGGTTCCGGCTTGCCGATGCCGTCAAAGGCGTTGCGGGCGATATCTTTGATCAGCGCGTTGATGCGTTTCAATGTCTTTTTGTCCTGCATCTGCCAATAAAGATAATCCTCCCATGCGCGATCTTCCCACAGCAGCCGCATCAGGCATCCTCGATGAGGTCATGCGGGGCAAAATGCGCCTTGCCGCTGCGCACATCCCGCATGATGCCTTCCAGATAACGCTGATTGGCAGAGGAATAAAAGGGGTCTGCGGTCAGTTCAAACGGAATGCGTTTTTCCCGGGCGCAGGCCTTGAGAAAGATGGTGATGGCCGTGTTCATGCTCAGGCCGATCTCGTCAAAGGTCTGTTCTGCTTCATGCTTCACGGCATCATCTACGCGTACACTGATCTGTGCCATATCCAGCACCTCCTTCCTTCTTTGATTTTACCACAAGAGAAAGCAAAATGCAATCAAGATGCTTTCTTTTTATTGTATGCCTTTCATCCTGAAATATTCCCGCAGAGACAAGGAGCGCCCCGCAGCCATTCGGCTGCGGGGCGCTCCTTGTGCATCTATATACGATTCTGGAAGGATGTTGGCATTATCAGAACTTGAACAGGTCCACGATGCGCTGCCACAGGCGGGTGAAGATGTTGCCCTCCTTCACCGTCTCGGTCTCCGCCACAACGTTGTCGGCAGCGGCCACGGTCTCGGCGGTCTTGTAGACGAACTTCACGCTGCTCTCGGCGTCCTCGGGTGCACCGGCAAAGCTGGTGTAGTTTTCCAGCCGGTCGCTCATCTCGTCCAGCACGGTCTTAAGGCCGTGCAGCTGATCCTGATCCAGTGCGCCGGTCAACTTGGAGATGCCTTCCTCGTTGAACTGGTTCAGGCCGTCGTTCAGCTGGTGGGTGCCGTCATTCAGCTGGCTTGCGCCATCGTTCAGGGTGTTCACGCCATCGTACAGGGTCTTGGTACCGGCGGCAAGCTGGGCGCTGCCGTCCTTGGCAGAGTGTGCACCGTCTGCGGCGGTCTGCACACCGGCGGTGTACTGCCCCACGCTGGAAACGAAGTACTGGATCTTGGAAAGGCTGTCCTTCAGGGCACGCACATCGGCGATATCCTGACTGTTCTCCACCTGATACTTCAGCTCTGCCTTGGCGGTGTCCTTGGCTTCCTGACTGGTCAGCAGCTGCACCAGACCGCACAGCATGGAGGGGTCGTAGTTCTGCATCAGGTGCAGAGCAGCCTCCAGATCGTGGTTCGTCTTAGTAGCGGAAAGGTACAGTGCCAGATCCAGCTGGCTGTCCTTGAAGCTGGGAGCCTGCTCCCAGATGGTGCGCACCATCTTGCGGCGTCCGGCAGCCAGCGTCTTGTCGTTCATGGTCAGGATGTTGTCGATGACCGCGGCGTAGTTGTCCCAAGTCATGTCGGTGTCGATCAGACCGCCCTCTTTCAGGGTCTTGTTGGCAGAAGCCAGCACGCCGTCCGCCACCTGCTGTGCACCGCTGTTCAGGGCGCTGTTGTTGGCGCTCAGGGTGTCCAGACCGGTGGTCAGCTGCCCCAGACCCTCGTCCAGTGCAGCTGCACCATTGTTCAGGGTGTTGGCACCGTCCAGCAGTGCCAGCACACCGCTGGCCAGCTGGGTGGTACCATCTTCCAGCTGAGAAGCGCCGTCCAGCAGCTGGCTCATGGCATCGTTCAGCTGGTTGATGCCATCGGTCAGGTCGTTGATGCTGCTCAGGTCAAACACATTGTCGGTGCCCAGAGCCGCAGCGCTGGTGGCGCAGGCCATCATCACCTGCGGGCAGGTCAGCCCGGTGACATCTGCTTCCACCGTGATAGTGTCCTGCAGATAGTCCTCGATGGTGTCCAGCTCGTCCGGCAGCAGACCGGACAGGGAATCCTTCACGCCCGGCAGGGTGACAAAGGCAGCCACATTGCTCTTGGCGGCGCTTTCCACCAGACCGTGGGCAGCCACCACGTTGGTGGCATCCTGCCCGAAGATCACGCCCACAGCGGTGACCAGCGGGGTGACGATGGTGCGGTCAGTACCGTTCACGTTCACGGTGCCGGTCTCGTTGTTCTTCAGGGCAATGGTCATGGTCAGATGACCGCTCTTGCCGATCAAATCTTCCAGCGCGGCTTCCTGACCGTCCAGCGCGTAGGTAACGGTAGCCTGAATGGGCAGGGCGCGGTCGGTGTCACCTTTATAATACACATCGGTATCATCGGTGTTCCACACCAGCTTTTCGCCGTCCTGTGTGAACTCGGCGCTGCTCTCGGTGTTCTGGATATTGGTCAGGGTGCTCTGGTCGGTCACATTGGACAGACCGGAGGCGCTGTAAACGTGCTCGCTGACAGTGGTGCTCTGGATGGAGCCATCGGCGTTCATCACAGCGTACACGGTCTCAGACTTGGTAAAGCTGCTGCCGCCTGCGGCAAAAGCCGGGGCTGCACAGCTGGCGGCAAGGGCAACTGCCAGCGCCGCACTGGCGAAACGAAGCGATTTTTTCATAATGCATTACTCCTTTTCAGACTTCTTGGCGTTGGCAGATTCAGGGACCATCCATTTCAGGGTGGTGTGGCGGATGAGCCAGTCACACAGCATCAGGGCGGCGGGCAGCACCACCAGAATGACCAGCATACTGATCAGCGCGCCGCGGGAGATCAGCAGGCAGATGCTCCGCAGCAGCTCCATCTTACTGATGGCTGCCACGCCGACCGTAGCGGCGAAGAAGGTCAGACCACTGGTCAGGATGGACTGGCTGCAATGTTCCAGCGACTGCTGGGCAGCTTCCTTGGGGGTGCGGCCAAAGGCGCGCTCCTCGTGATAACGGGTGGTCATCAGGATGGAGTAGTCCACGGTAGCGCCCAGCTGGATAGTGCCGATGACGATGCTGGCGATGAAAGGCAGCTGCGTACCGGTAAAGTACGGGATGCCCATATTGATGGCGATAGCGGCTTCGATGCTGGCAACCAGCAGCACCGGGATGGAAATGCTCTTGAAGGAGATGGCGATGATGACCAGAACGGCCATGATCGACCAGACGTTGACGTTCTTGAAGTCCACGTCTGCCACCTCGATCAGGTCTTTGGTCATAGCGCCTTCACCGGTGATGACGCCCTCGGGGTCTACGTTTTTGATCAGGCCGATCATTTCGTCCAGCTGGCTGTTGATGGCGTCCGTGCCGGTCTTGTAGGAGCTGTTGGCCAAAATCAGCTTGTAGCCGCCGGACTGCAGGATCTCCATCACGCTGTCGGGCAGCAGCTCGGTGTCAAAGCCGGGGCCGGTAATGGAATCCAGACTTACCACCTGCGTGATACCGTCTACGTCCTTCAGCTCATCGCACAGGTCGGACACCTGCGTAGCGGTCAGGTCGTCATGCACCAGAATAAAGTGGCTGGTGGTCATGCCGAAGTCCTCGCCCAGCTTGTTGGTGCCCACGATGCCGGTCAGGTCCTGGGGCAGGGAATCGAACAGGGTGTAGTACACGCTGGTCTTGTTCTGCGCAATGGCAAAGGGGATAAGGATGAGGATAAAGACGACCACGATGGGCACGGAATGCTTGGAAACAAAGTAGCTCAGCTTGGTCAGCCGGGGGATAACGGTGCGGTGCTTGTATTTTTCCACCCACTTATCAAAGGTAAGGATCAGGGAGGGCAGGATGATCACGGTGCAGATGACGCCCAGTGCCACGCCCTTTGCCATGACAAGGCCGATATCGCGGCCCAGCGTCAGACGCATGGCGCACAGTGCAAGGAAGCCTGCAATGGTGGTCAGGCTGGAAGCGGAGATGGAGGTCATGGTCTTGCAGATAGCGCTGGTCATGGCCTCCTCATTGGTGGAGCGCAGCTCCTTTTCTTCCTGATAGCGGTGCAGCAGGAAGATGGAGAAGTCCATCGTAACGCCCAGCTGCAGCACAGTGGCAAGCGCCTCGGTGATGTAGCTGATCTGCCCCAGAAAGATGTTGGTGCCGAAGTTGTACGCGATGGGGAACAGCAGACCCAGCATGAACAGCAGCGGGGTGAGGGTGCTTTCCAGCGAGAGGAACAGCACCAGCAGGCTGGCACCCACGGCGATCAGAATGTACAGGGGCATTTCCTGATTGACCAGCGCCTTGGTGTCCTGCAGAATGACGCTCATGCCGCCGAAGAAGCAGTCCTTGCGCAGCAGCTTTTCGATCTGCTTGACGGCTTCCATGGTCTCGTCGCTGGCGCTGGGGGCGTCAAAGCGGACGATCAGCATGGTGGAATCGTTTTTGCCGAACATGAACTGCTGCACATCGGCAGGCAGCATGGCGGTGGGGATGTTGGGGTCGATCACATCGCTGAGCCAGAAGGTCTGGGTGACGCCGGGCACGGCTTCTATCTCCTTTTTCATGGCGATGAGTTCATTGGTTGGCAGGCCCTCTACCGTGATCATACCGGTGGAGGCCAGATGGAAATCGTCCTCAAGGGCTACCTCGCCGATCATGGAGTCCAGATCCTGCGGCAGGTAGGTGAGGATGTCATAATTGATGCGGGTGGCAATGGCGCCGATCGCGGAAGGGATCAACAGCAGCACGGCCACTGTTAAGATCAGCTTGCGCAGACGCACGATGCCTTGTGCGATCTTTTTCATGAGAACCCTCCAGAATAGAAAGTTGATTGGGAAAGCCCGCGAAACTGACCGCCGGTCATCTTCCGGGCAAACACTATTATATCCACCCCGGGCAGAGTGTCAAGCAGAAAAAGTGACTGAAAGTCAGTTTTTTTATCACCTGCAAAAAATTGTATAAGAAATCGGGCTTGCACAAACGGCAAAGGACTGCTAAACTAAGTAGCACAGGCCGGACGCAGCACATACCTGCGTCTAAATTCAGAGAAAAGAGGAATCTACCCAGAGCATGAGCACCGTGGAAGGTAAGAAACAGGAAAAGCGCCGCGCCTTGCTGGATGCAGCCTACGAGCTGTTTCTGGAGCGGGGCACCGCCAAGACCAGCGTGGAGGATATCACCAGCCGTGCCAAGGTGGGCAAGGGAACGTTTTATCTGTATTTTCAGGATAAGGGCGCGGTGATGCAGGCGCTGCTGGGGCGGGTGAGCTACCAGCTGCTGAGCGATGCCTGCCTTGCGGTCGAGCAGCACCCCGAGCTGCCCGACTTTACCGCACAGGTGGTGTTCGTCATCGACCATATCATCGAGGCTTTGCGGCAGGATGCGCTGGTGCTGCGGTTTTTGGAGCGCAACTTCGTCTGGCCCGGGCTGGACCAGATCGAAGCCAGCAGGGAAGCCGAGCCCCTGATGCGCAAGCTGCTGGCCATCGTGCTTTCCAGCCCGGAGATGGCCGGACGTAGTGAGCGGGAGGTCTACCAGCGCATCACCGCCTTGGGCAGTATGTGTATGTCGGTGTGCTATTCCAGCATTCTGGAGGGCAAGCCGGACAACATCGACGCCATGAAGCCGGTGCTGTACGATATCATCCGCCGGGCACTCTCGCCGGAAAAGTAAAAAAGAACACATAAAAAAGCACAAAAGGTCTTGCTTTTTGCAAAAAGCTGTGGTAAACTATCCAAGTCGATATGACATGGACGGTTAGCTCAGCTGGTAGAGCATCTGCTTGACGTGCAGGAGGTCACAGGTTCGAGCCCTGTACCGTCCACCATACAGTTCGTACTCGAACCCGATTCTTTATGAAAAAGGGTTCGGGTACGTTTTTTGTTTACAGGAAGTTCTGCGGAGGGAGTACGTAGAACGGTAAGCAGGAGCAAGTAAAGGCAGGGTATCACCATGGCGGTGGTGCCCTGCCTTTTTGCTTTGTATTTCCCTATATTGCGCTTTTCGGACTAATCGCTGCGTACGTCCGTACATGGTCGGTACGCACGTACGCAGGAAAAAGGGCAGGGTCTGATATATAACAGTAGTCTTTTATTGTGTAATATGATATACTCAAGTCAACATAACAATTGTGAACGAGCGCAATTTCAAATGGACATCAATCGTATTTTAAGTGAACGAGCTATCTAAAAAAGGAGGTATTTGCTATGAAAAAAACGTCGAACATTTGGGTTCGCAGAGGTCTTTTGCTTCACCGTTTGCATGGACAGGAATTGGCATTAGCTCTCCTATTAAAGCAAAAACCGATGTCTGCTCCACAAATTTACTCGTCCCTTTTGGAAAAAGAAATACGCTTTGACCGCAAGAAGATTGGAAAACTTTTGGCAGACCTTGAATGGTGGGGAGTTGTCTCTAACGATAGTGGTGTATATAGCTGCCAATGTGCTGTGCTGGATAACTGTCAAGAGAGCTATAACGAGAGCCAGTTGATTGATTTGATTGGGTTGACTCAAAACACTGTGAATGGCCAATCTTTTTATAGTTCTATACCTCCGATGAGCGTCAGTTCTCGTGGACCCAGTGGTGCATAATTGTGTGATTTCCAAATAGTAAGAAGCAGGGTTTGGGGCAGGCACGCCCCAACAAGAAGCTGTCCCAAAGGGGCAAGAATTTTCAAGAATTGAAAATTTGTGGCCACGGGACGATTCTTGCTCTC
>OJRB01000189.1_pt1 | contig 41203 bp, 35 predicted proteins | sample 1599061 | NCBI WGS metagenome assembly OJRB01 (sample SAMN03922522, study PRJEB24848) | human gut metagenome | isolation source: stool sample | host: Homo sapiens | place: Germany | collected 2010-02 | reverse complement strand
AAGGCTCCACTGTGTAAGGGGAGCTGTCACGGCGAAGCCGTGACTGAGGGGTTGTATGAAAGTTCAAAATACTCGCAATTTTGAAAATTGCAACTTATTAAAAACAGTTCCTCCGGCACTTCGCGCCGCGTCTCTTTATACAAGAGAGACTTAAAAAACCAACCAAAAAAATCCTCCGTATGAATCCATACGGAGGATAACTTTTTGCTTTGATTATTTCTCGGCGGCTGCGGCGGTTCTTCTTGCCTGGAGCGCGTCGGATATCTCCTGCTTCTTCTTGCCGACGATATCGTATTTGAATATCGGGATAGCGGAGAGCAGGGAGAGAATACCGGGGACAACGGCGTAGGCGAAGAACACGATGTCCTTTGTCTTTGTCGCGAATCCGGCGGCGGTGCCTGCGGCGATCTCGCGCACGGTGTCCGAATAGCCGGAGACCTGAACGAACACGAGGCCGAGTGCCGTGCCGAGCGCAAGGCAGATTTTGATAGTCAGCGTGAGCACCGAATACGCTGTGCCCTCCATGCGCTTGCCGGTCTCGTACTCATAGTAGTCAACGCAGTCGGCGGTCATTATCATGGGCATGAGGTTGACGGAAGCGAACTGGAGACCCATGAGGAACAGTGAGAAGTAGAAGAGGACGGTGAGCACCATGTTGTCGGGGTTCGTGAACCAGAAGTGGGCTATCACGAACGAGAGCACGGATGCGATGAAGCCGTATACCGAAAGTCCGATAAAGACCTTTTTCTCGTCGAGCTTCTTTATGAGGAACGGGCAGGCTGCCATGCTTATCATCGTGCCGATGGCGGTCGAGATGCCGAGGACTGCAACGAGGTTCTGTGAGCCGAGAAGAATATTCGCCGCCTGAACCTGAATGCCCATTGCCATCTGGCGTCCGAAGCCGAGGAAATACGAGATTATGACGAGCATGAACGGCTTATTCGATTTGAGCGCGCCCATCATGTCCTTGAAAGATATCTTGTCGCCCGCGGTGTAGGGTACGCGCTCTTTGTTGAGGAGCGGGATGAGCCCGAACAGCACGCAGCCGAAAACGGCAGTGAGCACGGCGGTGAACAGATACTCGTTCGCTATCATGGGCAGGTCGGTTTCGCCGCTCTTGACGAGCACCTTGGAGCCGCCCGGGATTATAAGGCAGGCGATGGGCACTATCACGACGCAGGCAGAGAAGCCTATCTGCTTGAACGTGTTTGAGATGGAGACGACATTCGTGCGCTCCGTCGGGTCGGGAGTGAGGACGGATGCGATGCCCTGCGAGGGCACGTCGCCGAGGGTCATCGCGAAGCTCCAGAGAAGATAGGTCGCGAAGATCCATATGTAAGTTGCCGCCTTGTTCGTCTTGAACGGCACATCGATGAATACGACCGCGGACATGACGAGCAGGGGCAGGATCGATTTTGCAATCATCGATTTGAACTTGCCGTTTTTGCTCTTCGAGCGGTCAATCATGTTGCCGACGAACGGATCGAAAACTGCGGAGAGAATCTTCGCTACGAGCACGAGAATACCGACGACTGCGATGTCCGCGCCGAGAATCGAAGCGTCAAACTCCGCCTGATATGAATTCAGGAGTCCGACTATCGCCTGGAAGCCGAAAAGACCGAGCGAATAGGCGGCGATTTCCTTGAAGTTCATATACTTTCCTTTTGATGAACTCATTGTTATTCCCCTTTCAGCAAGCCCCGAATCGTTCTTTGGCGCAGATTCAAGGCTTTACTGTACTAAATTGATTTTATTATAAACTGTGAATTTGCCCGTGTCAATATGGATGCTGTAATTTTTGTCGACAGATTCAGCTCTTCTGTTGTACGTCGGTGCGCCGTTCGGCTTGACACTTGTCTTTATTAAATGTATAATTTACCATGAGTTAATATAACAGCAGGAGGATAAAATCAATGATTTCAAAGAAACTTTTCGGCACTCTTTCCGACGGCAGAGAGGTCGATATATACGAGCTCAAGAACGCAAACGGCGTCAGCGCGTCCGTCATAACCTACGGCGCAACCTGGCAGTCGCTTTTTGCACCCGACAGAGACGGCAATTTCGAGGATGTTCTCATCGGCTTTGACGATCTCAAGGGTCATGTCGAGCGTTCGGACTATCAGGGTCAGATCGTCGGCAGATATGCTAATCGCATCTGCGGCGGACATTTTACCGTTAACGGCAAAGAATTTAATGTCATAAAGAATGAGAACGGCAAGACCTGCCTGCATGGAGGCGGCGAGTTTTCGCACGCTGTCTGGGCGGCAAAAATCGAGGGCGAGAGCCTTGTTCTCGAATATAAGAGCGACGAGGGCTCGAACGGATTCCCCGGCGAGATGAGCGCAAAGGTGACTTATACTCTTGATGACAGCAACGAGCTTTCGATTGCATATGAGGCTGTCTGCACAGAGGACACGCCGATAAACATGACGAATCACGCGTATTTCAATCTCGGCTCGTACAAGCGTCCGGACGTGCTCTCTCAGGAGCTTCGCCTGTCCGCGTCGCGCTACACTCCCATTGATGAGGACAGCATACCGACCGGCGAGATAAGAGATGTCACCGGCACGGCATTCGATTTCAGACAGATGAAAGCTATCGGCAGGGATATAGATCAGGACGACGAGCAGCTCATTATCGGATGCAACGGCTACGACCATAATTTCTGCATCGACGAGGGCACGCAGGGCGCGTTCGCGACTGCATATGAACCCGAGAGCGGGCGCGTTATGGAAGTTACTACGGATATGCCCGGCGTTCAGCTCTACACCGGCAACTTCCTCGACAAAATACCCGGCAAGGGCGGCACGCTGATGAACAAATATGCCGGCTTCTGCCTTGAGACCCAGTTCTATCCCGACTCTCCGAATCAGCCGAACTTCCCGTCCTGCATTTTCAAGGCGGGCGAAAAGTTCAGAAGCCGCACAAGCTTCAAATTCTCGGTAAAATAAATTTTTTCAGAGGCGTGTTTATGAATTCAACGGGTGCGCGGGCGCTGATAGATGTGCTGCTCGAACAGGGAGTCGATACGGTTTTCGGCTATCCCGGCAGCGCGGTGCTCGATATCTACGATGAACTTTACAAATGCGATAAAATTCGCCATATACTCACCTGTCACGAGCAGGCGGCGGCTCACGCGGCGGACGGATACGCCCGCGCAACTGGCAGAACGGGAGTTGTTATTGCAACCTCGGGACCCGGTGCCACCAATCTCGTGACGGGCATCGCCGCAGCATACATGGATTCGAGCCCCCTTGTTGCGATAACGGGGAACGTCAAGACCTCGCTCCTCGGCAGCGACTCGTTTCAGGAGGTCGATATCGCGGGCGTTACGATGCCGGTGACGAAGTATTCGTTTATCGCGTCGGGCGAGCGCGGAGTGGCGCAGGATGTCCGCGAGGCGTTCTCGATAGCGCAGTCCGGCAGAAAAGGACCGGTTTTAGTAGATATCCCGGCGGATATCGCGGCTCAGAGCGAGGAATATGAACGCGCACCGAAGAGCGAGCCCGCCCCGGCAAAAGAGCCGGAGGAGACAGAGCTCGAACGAGCGGCGCAGATGATAGAAAAAGCCAAAAGACCGCTTATCTATGTCGGCGGCGGGGCGATAAGCTCCGGCGCGTCGGACGCGCTGAAAACATTTGCTCAAAAACTGCATATCCCCGTCGCGTGTTCTATGATGGGGCTCGGCGCTTATCCGTGCTCGGCGGAGCTGTTCTTGGGGCTCGTCGGCATGCACGGAAACCCGGCGGCAAATATGGCGGCGTTAAACTGCGATTTACTCATTGCCGCGGGCGCGAGGTTTTCAAACCGCGTCGCCGCGAGCAAAGAGAGCTTCGCCCCGAAGGCGAAGATAATACATATTGATATAGACGCGGCGGAGTTCGACAAAAATATAATTTCCGACGCCCACATTCTCGGCGATCTCGGAAAGACGCTCGAAAAGCTAAGTATTATGCTGCCGCCCGGTGAGAACTCCGAGTGGCTCGGCGAGATAACCGAGTTCAAAAGGCGGATTCCGCGCCCGAAGCCCTATGCTCCGTACACGGTTTTGCACACTCTGAGCGAGCTGACGAAGGGCGAAGCGAATATAGTGACCGATGTCGGTCAGAATCAGATGTGGACGGCGCAGTACTATGATTTTGAACGCCCGCGTTCGCTGATAACCTCGGGCGGACTGGGCGCGATGGGCTTTGGCATGGGTGCGGCGATAGGCGCGGCACTCGGCAAACCCGAGCGAAAGACCGTTCTGATAACAGGGGACGGCGGATTCCATATGAGCTTGAGCGAGCTTGCAACGCTCAGCAGATATAATATCCCAGTTGTTGTTGTCGTGATGAACAACGGCGTGCTCGGTATGGTGCGCCAGTGGCAGAAGGTGTTCTATGACGGACGCTTTTCCGCGACTCAGCCGGAGCGCGGTACGGATATAGCCGCCGTCGCAAAGGCGTTCGGCGTCAAGGGCATGAGAATAAAGAATCCGTCGCAGGCGAAGCGCGTTTTCAAAAAGGCGCTCTCGATGGACAAGCCCGTAGTTATAGACTGCCGCATCGACCCAGACTGCGCGGTGCTCCCGATGATACCGCCCGGCGGCGATATCACGACGGCTATCTACAAATAAGGAGAAATTATTATGACTCAGAAGCTGACCGTTTCGGCGCTTGTCCGAAACCGCTCGGGCGTTCTGCTCAGAGTGGCGGGACTTTTTGCGCGCCGCGGATATAATATACGAAGCCTCACGGTCTCCGAGACCGAGCATCCCGAGTTCTCGCGAATGACGGTTGTCTCCGAGGTTGAGCCGGAGCAGGTAAAACAGGTCGAGGCTCAGCTGTTGAAGCTCGAGGATGTCATAAAAGTGGCGCATCTCGAAGAGGGGAAGCTCGTTTCGAGCGAACTTCTGCTGATAAAAGTCCACTGCCTCAACAAAGACAGACCGCAGGTCTTAAAGACCGTCATAGCCTACGGCGCGAGGGTCAAGGACATCGGTCACACGATGCTCACGGCGGAGCTGACGGGCGAGCCGGAGCGAATAGACGCGTTTATCGCGGACATGAGCGTCCACGGAATAGCCGAGCTTTCGCGCTCGGGCATAACCGCTCTTGAGAGCGGCGACACGGTCATAAACGACTGACACGGGAGGGAGAGAGTTGAAAAAAATCGAATTGCTCGATTCGACCCTGCGCGATGGCGCTCAGGGTGAGGGAATATCCTTTTCCGTCAACGACAGGCTGGAGATAGTCCGTGTGCTGGACGATCTCGGCATACCGATAATCGAGGCGGGCAACCCGACATCCAATCCGCGCGAGCTTGAATTTTTCGAGCGGGCGAGCAGGCTGTGGCTCAAAAATTCCCGCCTGTGCGCATTCGGTTCAACGCGGAGAAAGGGCGAGAGAGTCGAAGAGGACGCGGCGTGTGCCGCTCTGCTCAAGGCGGGAACCCCGTGTGTGTCAATAGTCGGCAAGAGCAGAAAAATCCAGGTCGAGGGCGTTTTGCAGACGAGCCTCGAAGAAAATCTGTCTATGATAGAGGAGACCTGCCGCTTTTTCAAAAGCCACGGCAAATATGTCGTTTTCGACGCCGAGCACTTCTTTGACGGTATGTCGGACAATGACGGCTACGCGCTCGAAAGCCTGCGCGCGGCTCTGCGCGGCGGTGCGGACTGCCTGGCGCTCTGCGACACGAACGGCGGCTCGTTCCCGGATTACATAGAAAAAGTTACCGGTGAAATAGTAAAAGCTTTCCCCGGTACCGATATAGGAATACATACTCACAACGACTCCGACATGGCGTGCGCGGGCGCACTCATGGCGGTAAGAGCGGGCGCGAAGCAGGTGCAGGGCACATTTATCGGCTTCGGCGAGCGGTGCGGAAATGCGAGCCTGACTTCGATAATCCCCAATTTGCAGATAAAATCCGACTATGAGTGTATCCCGCAGGAGAATTTGAAAAATCTGACCTCATCGGCGATAAAGATAGCGTCGATAGCCAATGTAACTTTGCACAGGGATGTGCCGTTTGTCGGGCGCAGCGCATTCGCCCATAAAGCGGGAATGCACGCCGACGGCGTTTTGAAATTCAGCGAATCGTTCGAGCATATCGACCCCGAATCCGTCGGCAACCGCAGGCGCTTCCTGCTTTCTGAAGTGACCGGCAAGGCGGCGGTGCTCAAGAAGATACAGAAGCTCTATCCCGATTTTGACAAGGATTCGCCGCAGGTCGCGGAGCTGCTCGATATCCTGAAGCAAAAAGAATACGAGGGCTATCAGTATGAGGGCGCTGATTCGTCGTTCGAGCTGATAGTTCACCGCCTCGTCAGAAAATATAAGCCGTTCTTCGATCTCATCAGCTACAAGGTGCTCGACGAGCTGCCCTATGACAATGACCACAGCGCAACGGCAACGATAAAGCTCAGCGTCGACGGCAGAGTCAGAATAGCGGCGTCGGACGGCGACGGCCCCGTCAATGCGCTCGACCGCGCTCTGCGTGAAGCACTCGAGGTGTTCTACCCGTGCCTTAGAAAATTGAGGCTCATCGACTACAAGGTTCGCGTCATGGAGCCCAAAGACGCCACGGCGGCGAGCGTCCGCGTTCTTATAACTTCGTCCGACGGTGAGGATATCTGGACAACGGTCGGCGTGTCGCAGGACGTTATAAATGCGAGCTGGATAGCGCTCGTCGACTCCATCGAGCATAAGCTCGTGAGCATGGGCGAGAATCTGCACAGGTAAATATACGAAATTTTGTAACAAAATGTTATTCCGCCATTCACACAAACTTTTGCGAATGGTTTATAATAATTACAATGGGTTCGTTTAAAACAAAGGAGAGGTACTTATGGCTAACGAAAAAATACTTGTCGTTGACGACGACGTTAATATCTGCGAACTGCTGCGCCTCTATCTTGAAAAAGAGGGCTACACAGTCAGCATAGTAAACGACGGCGAGAGCGCCGTGAAGAGCTTCGGCGAGATTCAGCCGGATCTGATGCTGCTTGATATAATGCTGCCCCGTCTCGACGGCTGGCAGGTCTGCCGCGAGATAAGAAAATTCTCGGACAAGCCGATAATCATGCTCACTGCAAAGGGCGAGACTTTTGATAAAGTCCTCGGTCTCGAGCTCGGCGCGGACGACTATGTCGTCAAGCCCTTCGACGCAAAGGAAGTTGTGGCGCGCGTCAAGGCAGTCCTCAGACGCAGCGCGGGCGCTCCGGCGGCGGATATAAAGCAGGTCGAATATGACAAACTCAAGATAAATCTGACAAACTACGAGCTCTGGGTCGACGGCAAGCGCATCGACACTCCGCCCAAAGAGTTGGAGCTTATCTATCACCTTGCCAGCAACCCGAACAGGGTGTTCACCCGCGATCAGCTGCTCGATGAAGTCTGGGGCTTTGACTATTACGGCGATTCGAGAACGGTCGATGTCCATGTCAAGAGGCTCAGAGAGAAGCTCGAGGGCGTGTCCGACAAGTGGGAGCTCAAGACCGTCTGGAGCGTAGGCTACAAGTTTGAGACCAAGGATTGATGTGCATGAAAAAAGCACGCAAAAAGTTTGAAATAAAAGATGTAAAGAACGCAGGCTCGAGAACAAAACGCTCGGGTCTGTTTCACCGTTACTTCTATGTGACGGTGCTGATACTGTTCATCGGCTTCACCATTCTCGGCTCGTCGTTGTTGATATTCATCGCGCGCTACCAGTCCGAGGAGAAGACGGCGCTTTTAAAGCAGAACGCGCAGACCGTCTCGCAGACTGCCGCGGCGCTTATTCAAAAAGGCTACTCGCTTGAAGAGAGCAACAAGAATTCTACTCTGCTCATGAGCGTTTCGACCGCCCAGCTCTCGCAGGCGATAGATGCGGACATTTATATATGCGACACCGACGGCAAGATAATCTGCTGTAAGGATATATGGCAGTCCAATCTCGTGATGTACATGGGCGAGTGCATAGTCCACAGCAAATATACAGTCCCCGAAACAGCTCTGTCGAAGCTCAGCAGCGGCGGATATACCGAAACGGGCACGCTCGGCGGAATGTACAAGAGCTCGCATTTTATAAGCGTTGAGCCGATAGTGGCATCCGGCAAGCTTTGCGGCGCGGTCATCGCTTCGCAGGATACGGATTCGCTGCACGAGCCTGTCAGGGCGATGCTCAAGATGTTCCTGTTCTCGGCAATTCTCGCGCTCGCGATAGCATTCGTTGCAACATATGTTATGACCTATCAGATGACAAAGCCCCTGCGCGAGATGTCGGCGGCGGCAAAGCAGTATGCAAAGGGCGATTTCAGCAACCGAATCTCGGTGCCCTATCATAAAGTATTGGGCGGCGACGAGGACGAGGTCGCGGAGCTTGTGACGGCGTTCAACTCGATGGCGAACGCGCTTTCGGCTATCGAGACTTCGAGACGCAATTTCGTCGCGAATGTCTCGCATGAGTTAAAGACCCCGATGACCACTATCGGCGGATTCATAGACGGAATACTCGACGGCACGATAGATTCGTCGAAGAGCACATATTATCTCAGAATAGTCTCCGACGAGGTCAAGCGCCTTTCTCGCCTTGTCACGGGTATGCTCAATATGTCGAAGATAGAGGCGGGTCAGTTAAAAATCCAGCCCAAGGAGTTCGACATTTCGGCAATGACCTTCAAAACGATGCTCGGCTTCGAGCGCGCGATAGATGAAAAGAAGATAGAGATACGCGGCCTTGATAAAGTCGAGCCGCTCAACATCTGCGCCGACGAGGATATGATAAATCAGGTCGTGTATAATCTTATCGACAACGCCGTGAAGTTCACGAACGAGGGCGGCTATATCGAAGTCGCGATAAAGTCGGACAGCGAAAAGATGATATTCTCCGTCAAGAACAGCGGCAAGGGAATCTCGCGCGAAGAGGCGGGCAAAGTCTTTGAGCGCTTCTATAAAACGGACAAATCGCGCAGCTACGATGTCAAGGGAGCGGGTCTCGGACTGTATATAGTCAAGACCATAATCGATATGCACGGCGGTCAGATAACCGTCAACAGCGAGCCGGGCGAATACACGCAGTTCGTGTTCTGGCTTCCGCTGAGATGAATTTTTGCGGAAAAAAGTTGAATAAAAATCCAAAGGTTATTTACCCGACGTTCAAGAAATCGTAATATTGAAAGTCCATAATAGTGTCAAAAGATGAAGGATATCCCGAAGGCAATGGATGGAGGTAAACTCAGTTTATGTACAATGATGATTATGTGAACAACTTCGGCAGCTCCGGCGAGACGCCGCCCGAAGACAACTCGGCAGACACCGCACAGCAGTCTGCACCGCTTGAGCCGGATCAGATTTATTCCGCTCCGCAGCAGCCCGAGCAGGGCAGCTATAACAGCCAGAATTCATATAATTCCGGCAGCTACACGCCGCCTCAGCCCGAGAAAAAGAAGAAAAAGATGAGCGCGAAGAAGAAAGGCGTTGCGGTTTTCGCCGCAATCCTCGCAGTTGTTATCGCGGTCTCCGCGACCGTCACCGTGCTCGCAAAGAGAAATAATAACAGCAGCTCCGGCGGCACTTCTGTGACCGGCACTTCCGAGGGCGACGCTCAGCTGAACATTGCCGAGACCCCGAAGGCGACAACGACTTCAAAGGGCAACGGCGTGCTCACCTCGGCTCAGATATATGAAAAAGTTTCGCCGAGCAATGTCGGCATAGTCGTATACAGCCAGTCGTCAAGCTCGGCTTCCGGCGAAGGCTCCGGCATAGTCATGGGCGAGAATAAAGATCACACTTATACCTATATAATCACCTGCGCCCATGTTATCAGCGGCGAGGGCGTCAAAGCCGTCGTTCAGCTGCATGACGGCACTCAGTATGACGCCGAGATAGTCGGCTACGATTCGCGCACCGATATCGGCGTGCTGAAAATAAAGGCTACGGGCTTCACCGCCGCAGAGTTCGGCGATTCAACGAAGCTTTCGGTCGGCGAGACCGTCTATGCAATAGGCAACCCCGGCGGCACCGAGTTCTTCGGCTCGTTCACGAACGGCATGGTCTCCGCGATTTCGAGAACCGTCAGCAGCCAGATAGGCTACTCCATGGAGTGCATCCAGCATACGGCGGCTATCAGCCCCGGCAACTCCGGCGGCGCGCTGATAAATGAATACGGCCAGGTGGTCGGAATAAACTCGCTTAAAATCAGCGACAGCAGCTATGAGCTCATGGGCTTCTCTATCCCGATCTCGTCCGCAAAAGAGATAATCGATGATCTTATCGCCTACGGCAGAGTGCCGAACCGCCCGAAGCTCGGCATCAGCTACTTCTCAAACACATCGAATCAGCAGTATAACATGATAGTGCAGATAAAGGGTCTGCCGGCAGGTTCGCTTATCATCGCGGACATCAACGCGGACAGCGACCTTGCAAAGAGCAGCGCCCAGGTCGGCGATCTTATAACGGCAGTCAACGGCAAGGAGCTGAGCACTTCGGAAGTCCTGCTCGAAGCGATTGAAAACGCTAAGGTCGGCGACACGCTGACTCTGACCCTGTGCAGGATATCGAGCAACTATCAGACAAAGGAATTCAATGTCAAGGTAAAGCTCGTCGAGGATACCGGAAACACCACTTCCTCTTCCTCCCAACAGCAGCAGGAGCAGACAACCCAGCAGGACAACAGATCATTCTACTACAACCCCTTTAATTGATACATCACCTTTCTAACGAAAACGCGGGTGCAGCGAAAACTGCGCCCGCGCTTTTTTTGTTGCAAGGATAGGAATGCTGTGATATAATTGTCTCAAATATTGCGGAGGATAATTAAATATGATCTATGTTCTGGCAGCTGCGCTGTTTGTGTTTTTGTGCGGCGCAAAGTTCGTCAAATCGGGTGAGTTCAATTCCGATTATATGTCAAAAGATACGACCGGCGCCATAAACGGAATCTTCGTGTTGCTCGTTTTCATGTGCCACATCAGCGGGTATATGAAGCTCGGCGGCTCGTCCGATACGATATGGCTCGACCTGAAAAGCTGGCTCGGTCAGCTCGTTGTTGTGACCTTCCTGTTCTATTCGGGCTACGGCATGATGTGCTCTATAATGAAAAAAGGCACGCCGTATGTCAAGGGTATTTTCAGGCGCAGGTTTCTGAGTCTTTTTGCGCATTTTGATATCGCGGTTCTCCTGTTTTTGCTGATGAACCTCGCACTTGGAATAAAGACGAAGACGAGAACGACTCTGCTCGCGTTCACTACATGGGAGAGCATAGGCAACTCGAACTGGTATATTACCGCGGTTCTTTGCCTCTATCTGATACTTATAGTGTCGTTCCTTATCTTCCGCAAGCACCATATTCCGGGGCTTATCGCGATGACCGTACTCACCTGCGGACTCGCTTTTGCGCTTATAAAAGTCGGAAAGCCCGCGTGGTACTACAACACGCTGATTCTCTTCCCGCTGGGTATGTGGTATGCGTATCTCAAGAAATATATAGACAAATTCGTGATGAAAAACAACTATATCTATATGCTCTGCATTACGGTCGCGGTTGCTGCCTTTGTTGTCGGACATAAATATCGCTCGGCGGGGCTCCCGGTATACTGGGCGTGGGCGAGCGCGTTCATGCTTATCGTTGTGCTCGCATCGATGAAGATAAAAATCGGCAATCCCGCACTTTCGATGCTCGGCAAGCATGTTTTCAGCGTCTATATTCTCCAGCGCATCCCGATGACGATATTCAAGAGACTCGGACTGGTCAACAACAATCTGAACTATTTCATTCTCTGCTTCGCCGCTACGCTGCTTATGGCGATAGTGTTCGACGCGCTGATGAAAAAGCTTGACGCAAAGGTTTTCACCCCGAAAGCGAAGGCGTAAAATAAATACAGCAAAGCACCCGGCAGGGATTTCTCCCGACCGGGTGCTTTTTATGTGCTTAATTATTTTTTGAGTCTCTTGTCTGTCTTCGTCGCAAGGTGGGTGCCGACACTCTGGAAAATCTGAACGAGCGCTATGAGCAGGATAACCGCAAAGATCATGACGAGATATTTGTAGCGGTAGTAGCCGTAGTTTATGGCTATCTTGCCGAGTCCGCCGCCGCCGATTATTCCGCTCATTGCGGAGTAGCCGAGGATGGTGGTTATCGCTATCGTGAAGTTCGAGAGCAGCGAGGGCACGCTCTCGGGAATCATGACTTTGATAATTATCTGCATGGGCGAAGCTCCCATGCTCTGCGCGGCTTCAATTATGTTCGGGTTGACCTCGCGCAGGCTGCTTTCAACAAGGCGCGCCACAAACGGGAACGACGCGATGACGAGCGGGACTATCGAGGCGACTGTGCCGACCGCCGTGCCGACGATAAGACGGGTCAGTGGGAAGACGAGAATCATCAGAATCAAAAACGGTACCGAACGCAGAAGATTTATAATAACATTGAGAACCTTCATCAGAGCCTTCGGCAGGGGGAGAACGCCGCCCTTTTCGCCCGCGACGAGCAGCACGCCGAGCGGCAGGCCGATAATTATCGCGAAGAGCGTGGAGAGCAGGGTGACATATATCGTCTCCCAGATAGCCAGCGGGAAATCATTTTTTAATATATCGAGGGCTTCCGTCAGCGCCTCGGAAGTGAATGCATTGTCAAACATCTTTTAAACCTCCTCAACAAGAATATCCGGCATACTCTGCAGATATTTCGACGCACGTTCAAGCTCGTTGTCCCCTCCGGGGATGCCGAGGAGCATGTTGCCGTAGACCTTGTCGCCGATGCAGCGTGTGGAGGCAGCTAAAATATTCGCCGCGATTCCCTCGTCCATAGCCATCTTGGTTATCAGCGGGGTGTTGGTCGCGAACGCGCCGTTGAAGACGACTCTTATTCTGTGCTCGTCCGAAGCGGGAGCAAAAATCTCATCCGAAGCGTCGGGGAAGACGAGGCGTTTTGCTGCCGCCGACTGCGGATGGGCAAAGACGGTGCTGACTTCGCCCTGTTCAACGACCGTGCCGTTGTCAAGAATAGCGACTCGGTTGCAGGTCTCTTCGACAACGCTCATCTGGTGGGTTATTATAATAACCGTTATGCCGAGCTTTTTGTTTATGTCTCTTATGAGGTTGAGGATCGAATGTGTGGTGTTCGGGTCGAGCGCGCTTGTCGCCTCGTCGCAGAGCAGAACTTTCGGATTTGTAGCGAGTGCGCGGGCTATCGCGATTCTTTGCTGCTGACCGCCGGAGAGCTGAGCGGGGTAAGCCTTCGCTTTGTCGGGCAGACCGACTATTTCGAGCAGCTCGAGCGCGCGTTTCTTCGCGTCCTCTTTCTTCATGCCCTCAAGCTCGAGCGGAAAGCAGATGTTTTTCAGACAGTTGCGCTGCATGAGCAGGTTGAAGCCCTGGAATATCATGGTTATATTGCGGCGGGCGTCCCTGAGCTGCTTGCTCGAAAGCGAACCCATATCGACCCCGTCTATGAGTATCTGGCCCTCAGTCGGGCGTTCGAGCATATTTATGCACCGCACGAGCGTGCTCTTGCCCGCGCCGCTCATGCCGATGATGCCGTAAATATCGCCGTCGTTTATCGTCAGAGAAACATTCTTGAGCGCGTCGAGCGAGCTGTCGGCGGTCTTGAAAGTTTTTGACAGATTTTTAATCTCGATCATTTTATGCCTCCGAACTTCTGGATAAAAAGATAATGCCGGCAAGCAGCCCGATTAAGAGCAACTTAGCCCGGCATTATATTTTATAACATTTACTTCACTGCGTCAAGAGTGGTCTGCTTGCCGCCGTAGAGAGCCATGGGCTCGACGTGGACATAGCAAACGGTGACGATGTTCGTGTTGTTCTGCTTGTTGAAATCGTCGAGGTAAGGCTCGTGCTGGAAGTAGTTTGCGTCAATCTCGCCGGACTCAACAACATTGTTGGGCTGGACATAATCTTCGAACTCTTTGATGTCAAGGGTGACGCCCTTAGCGGCAAGGATCTCCTTGGCAACGGCGAGGATCTCGGCGTGCGGTGTGGGGGATGCAGCGACGGTTATGGTCTGACCCTTGAGCGCGTCGTAGTTGACGGAGGGATCGTAGCCGTCACCGGGGTTCGAAACAACGCTGATAACTGCGCCGTTATACTTGGAAGCGATGAAATCGGCGACCTTCTTGCTCTGGAGAGCGGCGGAAAGAGCCTTTATCTTGTCGGAATTCTCGTTGCCCTTCTTGGCGGCGAGGATGTTCGAATATGCGCTCGAGGAGTCCTCAATGGCGAGATTGTCCTTTACGGGGTTAAGACCCGCGGAGATAGCGTAGTTCGAGTTGATAACAGCATAGTCAACATCCTTGAGAACGTTGGGGAGCTGAGCGGCTTCAACCTCTTTGAAGGTGATGTTCTTGGGGTTGTCCTCAATGTCTCTTACGGTTGCGGTGATGCCGGCGCCGTCCTTGAGCTTGATGATGCCCTGCTCCTGAAGAAGAAGGAGCGCACGGGCTTCGTTGGTCGCGTCGTTGGGAACGGCAATGGTGATGCCTTTGCTGCCCGAAGAGCAGGCGGCGAAGCCGAAGATGCAGCCCAGCGCGAGAACCGCTGCGAGAATGATCGATATTGTCTTTTTCATGTTGATTATCTCCTTTGTATTTTAATTTATAAGGTATTGGGTTGAAACGGACTTTTTAATCATGCGCCTTGCGGCACATTCGCCAATGCCTTATATCAAAGGGCGAGAATAATTTCAGATACTGCACTTTTCTTCCTCCTCAATGCAAATAAAAAACGGGAAACTCCTCACGAAGCTCCCCGAATCTCTGCATATATCAGATTTATTCGTTTGACGGAAGCTCGTCGGAAAAAGGCATGCACATGCACATGCGCATGGAGAACATGCACATTTCCATCATCATAATGTTGCTGTCAAACTTTTTCATGATGCTTCCTCCCTGTTCAGTATCTATGAGCGTATTATAGTCTCTTATACCTACGCTGTCAATAGGCTTTTACAAAAAATTCCCGATTTGTCCCGATGCACAAAAAAGCAGGCGAAAATGCGCCTGCTTTTGAACCGGTTGACTTAAAATTTGCTGTTATATATCGCGGCTGCGCCTGAAATTGCGCTCCGCCTTGCGGCGCGCCGCGGTCTTTCTCTCCTCGGCGAGCTTTTTTTCGTGTATCTTTTTGCGCACAGACGGGCGGTTCGGATTCTTCGTGCCGGTTATCTTCTTCTTTTTATCTTTCGGCTCGTGCAGTTCCGGATTCTCCTTGAAGAATATCAGGCTGCCGCCGACGACCTGAACGACCTCGGACTGCGTCTTTGCCGCTATCTCCTCGGCGATCTCGCGCGGGGGCTTGGGTGCTGTCTCGAGCAGGACCTTGAGCTTGAGCAGTTCGCGGGAGCGGAATGCGTCGAGCGTCTGGGCTATCAGTGCGTCATTGACGCCGCCCTTGCCGACCTGAAAAAGCGGCTCGAGCGAATTTGCCTGCGCGCGAAGCGCGGCTCTCTCTTTGCTTGTCATATAATTTCCTCCAGTTTTTTTGCAAGGAGTCTCAGCGCCTTGCCTCTGTGGCTGATGCTGTCTTTTTCTTCTGCGGTGAGTTGCGCCATTGTCTTGCCGGGGAACTCGTCGGGCAAAAACAGCGGATCGTAGCCGAAGCCGCCCTCGCCTGCGGGCTCAAAGGCAATCTTGCCCTCGCACTCGCCGCGCACGGTCATGTGCCTGCCGTCCGGGAAACAGCAGCAGACGGTCGAAACGAACCGAGCGGTGCGCTTGTCCATAGGAATATCGGACAGATTCTTGAGCAGAAGCTCGTTGTTCTTCTCGTCGTTTCCGTGCTCGCCCGCGTATCTTGCGGAATACACTCCCGGCGCGCCGTCGAGCGCGTCAACGGCAAGTCCCGAGTCGTCGGCGATGCAGGGCATGCCGCTCTCTTTGCAGCCGCTGTCGGCTTTTAAGAATGCGTTCTCTTCAAAGGTGACGCCCGTCTCCTCAACATCGGTAAGCTCGACTCCCGCCTCTTCCGCGAGCAGAACGCGCACGCCGATGGGTTTCAATATGCGCTCAAGCTCGGCGCGTTTTTTCATGTTATGTGTAGCTATGAGAAAATCCATTATTCGTCCTCTTTTTCCTCTTCTTCATCTTCAATCGGCTCTGCGTCAAACAGACCCTCGGCGAATGCGCGGGCGTTGAACGGGCGCAGGTCGTCCACCTTTTCGCCGACGCCGATGAACTTGACGGGTACGCCGAGCTCATTTTTGATGTTTAATACAACGCCGCCCTTTGCGGTGCCGTCAAGCTTCGTTAAAATGATGCCGGTGATCTCTGCAACATTCTTGAATTCTTTTGCCTGATTGACTGCGTTCTGTCCTGTAGTCGCGTCAAGCACGAGCAGGCTCTCGCGGTCGCTGTAGGGCAGCTCGCGGTCGATGACGCGGTATATCTTCGCCAGCTCCTCCATTAGGTTCTTCTTGTTGTGGAGTCTGCCGGCGGTGTCGCAGATGATTACGTCGGCGTTTCTTGCCTTGCCCGCCTGAATTGTGTCGTATATAACAGCCGCCGGGTCTGCGCCCTCGCGGTGCTTGACTATCTCGACTCCCGCGCGGTTAGCCCACTCTTCAAGCTGCTCGATTGCAGCGGCTCTGAAAGTGTCCGCCGCGGCGAGGATAACTTTTTTGCCCTCGTTTTTGTACATTGCGGCGAGCTTGCCTATGGAAGTGGTCTTGCCCACGCCGTTGACGCCGATGACGAGAATGACGGAGGGGAGAGTGATAAGGCTCATTTCCTCGCCGCCCTCAAGCATCTCGGCAACTATCTCTTTTATCTCGTTCTTGACGGCTTCAGGCTTGCGCAGATGCTTTTTCATAACGCGCTCGCGCAGCTTCTCGACTATCTCCGATGCGGTCATGCAGCCGACATCGCCCATGACGAGTATCTCTTCGAGCTCGTCATAAAATTCGTCGTCAATTTCAGTCTTGCCGTGGAGCATCGAGTCGATGGCTCCCGACATATTCTCGCGGGTCTTTTTGAGTCCCTTGTTTATTCTTGAAAAAATGCCCATTTTTATCCTCCGTGCGGTCTTGTTTCAGACCGTTTTTTATTCTTTCAACTGCTTCGAGCGTGCGCTTCGGTTCCGCGAACGCGGTCAGGCGAAAATATCCCTCGCCCATCGTGCCGAAGCCCGAGCCCGGCGTGCCGACCACCTGAACGGTGTTCAGAAGCCTGTCGAACATCTGCCATGAGGTCAGCCCGTTCGGCACTTCAAACCAGATATACGGCGAATTCCTGCCGCCGAAACAGCGGATATTAATACTCTCAAGTCCGTCCGTTATCTTCTTTGCGTTGCCGAGATAGCAGTTTATATTTTCTTTTATCTGCCGCCTGCCATCGTCGGAATAGACGGCTTCGGCGGCGCGCTGGGTTATATATGACACGCCGTTGAACCGCGTCGCCTGCCTGCGCGCCCACAGCGCGTTGAGGCTGACTCCGCCGCGTGAAAGCTCGCGCGGTATAATCGTATATGCGCAGCGAACGCCGGTAAAGCCTGCGGTCTTTGAAAAGCTCCTGAACTCAATGGCGCATTTCTTTGCGCCGTCAAGCTCGAAAATGCTGTGCGGAATGTCGCTCTCAGTGATAAACGCCTCATATGCGGCGTCAAAGAGAATGACGCTTCCGTGCTCGTTAGCCCAGTCGACCCATTGTTGGAGCTGCTCTTTATTCATCGCCGTTCCCGTGGGATTGTTGGGGGAGCAGAGATATATTATATCGACATTTTGCTCCGGCAGGGGAGGGATAAATCCGTTCTCTGCGGTGCAGTCGAGATAAGCAATATTTGAAAATCTGCCGTTTTCGAGCGGCTTGCCGCCCCTGCCCGCCATGATATTCGTGTCTATATAGACCGGGTAGACGGGGTCGCAGACGGCGACTTTGCACTCAGGCGAAAATATGTCGCCGATACTGCCGGTGTCGCTCTTTGCGCCGTCGCTTATAAAAATCTCATCTCTTTCGAGCGTTATTCCGCGCGCGGCGAAATCATATTTCAATATCTTGTCGATAAGAAAATCATATCCGCGTTCGGGCGGGTAGCCTCTGAATGTGGCGGCGTCCGCCATTTCGTTTACCGCCGAGTGCATGGCTTTTATGCACGCCTCGGGCAGGGGACACGAGACATCGCCGATGCCGAGGTCGATTATATCCGCCTCGGGGTGAGCGATTTTGTAATCTTTAATTTTTCGGCTCATCGTCGAAAAAAGATAGTTGCTGCGGAGAAGCGAAAAGTTTTCGTTTATTTTCATCTTGCGCCTCCGCCGTAGGCAATTTCGCCTGTAAAGACGGTCTGTGCCGAACCGGTCAGGTACACATTTCCATCGGCGCTCCATTTTACCGAGAGCTCGCCGCCGCGAAGCGAGATTTTGATATCCGTATCGCGCTTGCAGTAGCCGTTCAATATGCAGGCGACCGCCGCCGCGCACGCGCCCGTGCCGCAGGAGAGGGTCTCGCCCGCGCCGCGCTCCCAAACGCGCATTTTGATGTGTGAATCTGAAATCGGCTGAACGAATTCCGTATTTATCCTGTCCGGAAATGCGGGGTGATTTTCAAACTCGACGCCGATTTTTTGAATATTTACAGAATCAATATTTTCAGAGAAAACCACGCAATGCGGGTTGCCCATCGAAAGGCAGGTGACGGAATAAACTTTTTCGCCGACTTCGAGCTGCCGGGAAATCACGGTGTCCGATTCAATAAGCGCGGGAATACCCCTGCTTTTCAGCATTGGTGACCCCATGTTTACCTGCGCCGAGGTGACCTTTCCGTCCGTCTTATATATATTAATGTATTTTATTCCGCTGAGGGTCTCCAAAGATATCATATCTTTGTCGGTCATTTTGCTGTCGCAGACATACTTTGCGACGCAGCGCGCGGCGTTGCCGCACATCTTCGCCCGTGACCCGTCGGAATTGTAGATATCCATTCTGAAATCCGCCCTGTCGGACGGCAAAATCAGCACAAGCCCGTCTGAGCCGATACCGAAATGGCGGTCGCTCAAAAATTTCGCCGCGGCGGGAGGATCGTCTATCGATTCATCAAAACAGTTGACATATATGTAGTCGTTGCCCGTGCCCTGCATTTTGGCGAATTTCATTCACAAGACCCTTTTCATTTATATATTAGCGAGCTCGCTGAGCAGATGCCGCGCGGTGGCGGTTATAGAACTGCTCTCGTTCATGCTCCTTCTTCTAATATATGCGTATGCGTCCTCTTCAGACACACCGTTTACTTTCATATATAAATGTTTTGCCTTGTCGATTATCTCCTGATCCGCCGTGTTGCGCTGACCGCCCGAGCGTATGCGCGACTCGGACGAGGAGCGAAGCAGCTTTTCTATTGCTCTGCGAAATTCAGGACGTGAGAGCGGCAGGGTCATGCACTGCACGTTGCTCATGCCGAACAGCGGGGACTGGGCGGAGGATATAAGCAATATCATATCGGCGCCCGGCGGGAGCAGACGAAGCATGGCGGCGGGCGCCATGTCGGTCAGACGGTGGCAGATTATTATAGCCGAGGGGAGACGCTGAGCGAAATCGAGGGTCTGCGAAGCAGAGCGGCACTCGATGACGCCCATTATTCCCATTTCCGCAACGAAGCCGCGCAGCTGCGTGCGCACCTTGTCGGATGACGATGCTATAATAATATCGCGCACCATTTATCCCTCCCTCGCGGTGCGTCAGTCTGTTAGAAAAATCAGCTCTCCTGCACGTTCTTTATGATATCGTTGATAGTCGTTCTGAGCGCCGAGTCGGTGTCGCTCTCTTTCTTTATCTCGTCAAGGGCGTAGAGCACCGTTGAATAGTGCCTGCCGCCGAACTCCGCGCCGATAGCCTTGGCGGAAAGTCCTGTGACCTCGCGCACGATGTACATCGATATCTGGCGGTATTTCGAAGTCTGTGCGTCCTTCTTCTTCGAGCGCAGATCCTCGGGATTTGCGCCGTAGGTGCGCGCGACTTCGGTTATTATCTTGTCCACAACGACGGGAATAGGCTTGTTGTCGCTGAGAATATCCCTTATCGCCTGCTGAGCTGTGGCGGTGTTGACATGCGCGCCCTGTATCTGGACATAAGCCTGCATCTTCTTGACCGCGCTCTCAAGCTGGCGGATGTTGTTCTTGAGCTTCTGCGCTATGTATTCAACGACATCGTCGCTGATATCGAAGTTGAGTGCGTCCGCCTTGCGCTTGACTATGAGCATACGGGTCTCAAGATCCGGCGGCTGAACGTCCGCGAGCAGACCCCACTCAAAGCGGGTGCGCATTCTGTCCTCAAGCTGGGGCATGTCCTTCGGCGGACGGTCGGATGACAGAACGATCTGCTTGCCGTCCTGCGTCAGGGCGTTGAAAGTATGGAAAAATTCCTCCTGCGTGCGCTCCTTGCTCGCGATGAACTGAACGTCGTCCATCAGAAGAACGTCGACCTTGCGGTATTTGTTCTGGAATTCCGTTGTTGTGCGGTGGTTGAGCGCTTCGATAAACTCGTTGGTGAATTCCTCGCCGTCTGTGAGGACTATCTTCATCGACGGGTCGTTTCTTTTTATCTCGTGGCATATGGCGTTGAGCAGGTGCGTCTTGCCGAGCCCCGAGTTGCCGTAGATGAACAGCGGGTTATACGCCTTGCCGGGGTTCGCCGCGACCGCCTGCGCCGCCGCATGGGCGAATTTGTTTGACGCGCCGACAACAAATGTGTCGAATGTGTTTTCAAAATAGTTTGAGGCGCGCGTGCTGCCGTCTATCTCCGATGAGCCCGCCGCAGAGCCCGAGGAGTCAGACTGCGAATATCCCTCGCCCGGCGCTATGAACTCGACATCGACATCGAGACCGAGCGCGTTCAAAAATGCGCTGTGAAGCGTGCCGCCGAACTTTTGCGCGAGGATGCGGCGCTTGAATTCCGCCGTTGTCATGAGCACGGCGCGGCTGCCGTCAAAGCTTATCGGCTCAAGCTCGCTGAACCAGACGTTGTAGATAGATTCGGAGTTTGTCTGCCTGAGATAGTCGGAGACTACCTGCCACAGCTCGTTGAATGAATCCATTAGTGAACTTCCCCCATCATAATACTTTATAATAGGATAGAGTATATCATAAAACCCCCTTTTTTTCAACAAGCAGTTTGCACAAGGACGCAAAAAAATGATTGACATTGATGTGAAGTATGATATATAATAGTAGCTTGCAAGGGTAGGCGAAAGCGTTATACCCATATCTGCACATAAGATCACGGCGGTACGAATGCCACCAAAGCGCCCGCCGGTGACTAATATCCTGTGAAACGGAGGTTACCGCAAATGAAAAGAACTTACCAGCCCAAGAAGCTGCACCGTAAGAAGGAGCACGGCTTCCGCAAGAGAATGTCCGACAGAAACGGACGCAAGGTTCTTTCCCGCCGCAGAGCGAAGGGAAGAAAGCAGCTCACCTATTGATTTACCTTTTTAACGGTCTTTTAACAGGTCGAGCGGATTATTGCCACGGATGGATTGATTGCTTTGGCAGAATATCAGACGCTCAAGCTTAACAGCGATTTTCGCAGGACTTACGGGCGCGGCAAATCAGCCGCTGACCCGGTGCTTGTCACATATGCGCTCAGGAACCGTTACGGTGTCATGCGCATCGGGATAACCACCGGCAAAAAGCTCGGAAATGCGGTGGAGCGCAACCGGTGCCGCCGGATAATTCGCGCGGCTTTCCGGCAGCTCGAAGGCGAGTGCTGCGGGGGATGGGACATTGTATTTGTCGCCCGTCATAAGACGGTCTCCCGCAAGAGCACCGACATCGAGCGGTCAATGCGCAAACAGCTGGGAGCCTTGGGTGTTATCGGTATATCTGCAGGAGTGAAAGTTGTGAAGTGAAAATGAAGGACATACTGATAAAACTTATTCAGTTTTACAGAAAGCATATCTCACCGCAGCTGCCCGATATGTGCAGGTATTATCCGACCTGCTCTCAGTATGCGATAGAGGCTCTTGAAATACACGGAGCCTTCAAAGGCTCTCTGCTGACTGTTGCCAGACTTCTTCGCTGCAATATCCTATTCCCCGGCGGTTATGATCCCGTCCCTCCCAAGAGGGACAAAAAATCCAACCGGAGGACTCACAAATAATGGACGCCATTTACACGACATTGGGTATCCCGTTCGGATATGTTCTCAGGTTCATATTCGAAGCCGTTGACAATTACGGTCTTGCACTCATCCTCTTCACCCTCTTCGCAAGACTTCTTATGATTCCCACTTCTATCTACCAGACTAAGGGTACCGTCAAGACGCAGCGCCTTCAGCCCAAGATCCGCAGAATAAACGCCAAATACAAGGGCGATCAGAAAAAGATTCAGGAAGAGACTCAGGCTCTCTACCAGCGCGAAGGACACAATCCCATGAATATGGGCTGCCTGCCGCTCGCCATCCAGTTCATCATCATCTTCGGTCTTATCGGCGTTATCTATCACCCCCTTAAGTGGGCGCTCGCGATCGATGATACAACAATCAATTCGCTGACAGAAATAGCAAAAGGACTCGCTGAATATAACGCAAAGACAGGTAAGCAGACTATCGAGCTTTTTGTTATCAACCATATCAATGAGATAAGACCCATCGCGCTCTCAAAGGGCATCAGCTCGGGGGTTATCGACAGCATCGCGAACTTCAACTTCACCTTCCTCGGCATACCGCTGGGCGAGATTCCGTCGATAAAAGAGCCCGGAATCCTCTGGGTTATCCCCATTCTCTCGGGTCTTACTTCTCTCGCAACGAGCCTCTTCTCGATGCTCCAGCAGCGCAAGAACAACCCTGAAATGGCGAAGAACCCGACCATGGGCTGCATGACTTTCGGTATGCCCCTGTTCTCGCTCTATTTCACCTTCCAGTTCCCCGCCGGTATCGGTATCTACTGGATCGCGTCGAACGTTTTCGCGCTCATTCAGACAGTTATCCTTTCGTTCACCCACAGCCCGAAGAAGATGATTGCAAAGGCTATGGTCGATGAGACTGTCGAGCGCCGTTCAAGGGAAGAGAATCTCAAGCGCGCACTTGCGCAGAAAAAAGAAGAAAAATAAATTTTCCAGGTGGTGGAAACAGAGATGTTAAAAGAAGCTATCGGAACCGGCGCAACAGTCGATCTTGCAAAAGCTGACGCTATCGCGCAGCTCGGCATATCCGCCGATTCGGATTTTGAAATTGAAGTTCTCGAGATGCCGACGAAGAAGATGTTTGGTCTGCTCGGAACAACTCCCGCAAAGGTCAAGGTGAGCTATGATGCTCCGTCCGAGGCCGGCGCGAAGGAATATCTTGAAAAAATTCTTGCAAGCCTCGGCATCGAGGGTGCAGAGATAAAGATCGAAGAGACTGACGAAGAAGTCAGTATTGCGGTCAAATATGACGGCGACTACGGTGCGGCTATCGGCCGCAGGGGAGAGACACTCGACGCTATCCAGTATCTCGTCCGCCTTGTCGTCAACAGGGGCGCGGACAAGTCGAGAAGAGTCTCGCTCAACATCGGCAACTACCGCGAGAAGCGCGAGGCAACCCTGCGCGCACTCGCTCAGAAGAGCGCAGCAAAGGTCAGAAAGTACGGCAGAAATGTTGTGCTTGATCCCATGAATCCCTATGAGAGACGCATCATTCACACGGCTCTCCAGGATGTTGAGGGCGTGGCCTCCCACTCTGTCGGCTCCGAGAATGACCGCAAGGTCGTTATCACCCTCGAAGAGGGCGTGAAGCCCCTCAACGGCGGCTCCAGACCGCCCCGCGGAAACGGACGCGGCGGATATCAGAACCGCGACAGAGGCGGCAGAGGCAGAAATGACCGCCCGCGCAGCGACCGTCCCGCAGTTCCCTCCCGTCCGCCCAGATCCGATGCGGCTTCCGCTTCGAGATACGGCAGGATCGAGCCCATCGCTAAGCAGAACAGCGAAGACTGATAAAAAACAAAAGCACGGTGTGTCAAAAGATGCACCGTGCTTTTTTGTTGCCCATAAAAACACCCCGCAGACTTGAGCCCGCGGGGTGCTTAACTATTTAATTTTTATTCCTTGCCGAACATTGCTTTGACATTCGAGCCTTTGCAGATGAATATCTCTCTGAAGATTATCATGCTCACGAAAGCTATCGTGCCGCCCATGAGGACGTCGCTGAAGAAGTGTGCGCCGACGATTATGCGGCTGACCGCGACCATGCCGGTGTAGGTGATGGCGGCGATCCAGCTGACAGCTCTCTTGCCCTTGCTCTTGACGTTGAAAACATCGAGGAGCATAAGCAGGCAGTAGACCGTGCCGGCGGAGCAGGTGTGTCCGCTCGGGAATGATTTAAGAGCGTCGGTCGTGCCGAAGAGTGCTCTCATCTCGTCCTTGGTGAGGTGCTGTCCGTTGGCGACATACCAGCGGGTGAAGTTATCAAATCCGCCGATCGACTGGCCGCCCTCGCAGTTCATTGCGCGGTAACGCATACGGCCGACGGGCTCTTTGACTGCGGCGACAAGACCGTTGGAAACAGCTGCAACGCAGAGCACTGCGACTGCGAACATAACCATCTTGTTGACCGATTCCTCGGAATAGTTTCTGATGGCGAAGGTCGCAAAGAAAGTCATAAGACCCGCGAAGAACAGCGATATGCCCTTGAGGAAGCCCGCGCCCTTGAACGCCTCGGCAGTAGGCCCGATGTGCTGAAGCGCATATTTGACGGCGTCGTCAAATAGTACGAAATAGGCTATTGTGCCCGCGACGAGCAGGAGTATCGCGAGGATCTCTTTCCACGGATGCTTTTTCATCTTGCGCATGACCTGCCAGAAGAGAATCTGGAAGCTGAATGCAAGCATGAGATAGACGGGCGACGAGCCGACGGCCTCGAGCACAACGCCGTATACGGTCTCGTTTGTGTAGTAGGTGTGGGCGGCGAGCGCCTTTGCCGTGAGGATGTTGCTGACCTGGAGGTCAGTGAATGTTGCGGTCACGAGCAGAGCGCCGAACACTGCGATGAAAAGCAGCAGGGCGACCCACGATTTTGTTCGCTTTGTCAATGTCAACTCTCCTTTATGTAATGGGTTTCATTTGCAGTTTAATTATAGCAAATTGCATATTTTTGTCAATCTTTATTTGCTGTCCTTGTTGCACTTTATATCATATAATGTAGCGGGCGGGCGTTTTATGCGCAGACAGGAAAAAACTTGCCGCGCGCAGTATCGCCGCAATCCGCTCAAATATATTGCAAGTCCGGTGATTATGTTGTATAATATAGAATATATAAGTATAATTGGGAATCGTGCGGTTTGGAGTGATTTTTCTTATGACGGCGTATCTTGACAACAGCGCCACGACCCCCGTGTGCAGTGAAGCTGTTGAAGCGATGAAAACCGCTGTAACAGAGCTTTGGGGCAACCCATCGTCCCTGCATCAAAAGGGGATAGAGGCGGACGAAATGCTCGAAAACGCGCGCTCAAATGTGGCGCGCAGGCTCTTCTGCCGGGATGACGAGGTGTATTTCACCTCCGGCGGAACGGAGAGCAACAATCTTGCCGTTCAGGGCGCGGCTCATGCCATGCGCCGGCGCGGCAGACGGATAGTGACGACGAGCGTCGAGCATCCGAGCATTGATGAGACGGTCAAGCATCTCGAAAACGAGGGCTTTGAAGTCATACGCCTCGGCGTTGACAAAAACGGACGTATCAGCGAGCGCGAGCTTTTTGAAGCCGTGACTCCCGACACGATACTCGTGAGCATCATGGCGGTCAACAACGAGACGGGCACTATTCAGCCCGTCGAAGCGGCGAGAACTGCGGTAACGCGTGCGAAGTCGCCCGCACTTGTTCATTGCGACGCGGTGCAGGCTTTCGGCAAACTGCCGCTCAAGCCCGCGGCGATGGGCGTTGACCTGATGACGGTCAGCTCCCACAAGATACACGGACCCAAGGGCGTCGGTGCGCTCTATGTCAAAAAGGGCGTGCGCCTGTCGCCGATAGTTTTCGGTGGCTTGCAGGAGGAAAAACTGCGCCCTGGCACTCAGCCCATGCCTGCAATAGCGGGCTTCGGCGCGGCGGCTGCGGCTCTGCCGAATCTTGCGGCTGAGCTCAAAGAAGTTACTGAGCTTCGCGACTATATGCGGGACAGACTTCTGGCTCTCGGCGGAGTTGTTATAAACTCGCCGGAGGACGCGCTGCCGTATGTGACCAATATTTCGGTGCTCGGCATAAACTCCGAGCCGATGCTCAACTTCCTCTCTTCGCGCGGCGTCTATGTCTCAAGCGGCTCGGCTTGCTCAAAGGGACATCAGAGCTCGGTGCTCAAAAATATGGGGCTGAGCGACGAAGTTAGAAAGAGCCCGCTCAGAATCAGCTTCTCGCGTTTTACCACAAAAGAAGAGATAGATATGCTCATCGACGGCATTGCCGAGGGGCAGAAAACAATAAGAAAAAATAAGTAAAATAAATAAAAAAGGAATCACAATATGAAGGAAGTTATTCTCATCAAAAACGGTGAGCTTGCACTCAAGGGACTCAACAGGCGCACTTTTGAAGATATGCTCATGGCGAATATCCGCCGCAGACTCGCGTCGCTCGGCAAATTCACCTGCACCCCCGCGCAGTCGACGATAATAGTCGAAGGACCAGAGGATGCCGATCTCGATGAAGCGACCGAAAGACTTCTCAAGGTCTTCGGCATAGCCGGACTCTCTCGCGCCGCCGCAGTCGAAAAGGATATGGACGTTATTCTCAACACCTGCGTTGAATATACGGCTCCCCTGCTCAACGCCGCATCGACTTTCAAGGTCGAGGCAAAGCGCGCGGACAAGAAGTTTCCGCTCAATTCTCCCGCGATATGCAGAGAGGTCGGCGGAAAGATACTCTCGAAATTCCGCCATCTGAAAGTAGATGTTCATAACCCCGATGTTATAATAAACGTCGAGGTGCGCGATAAGTGCGCGTTTATCCACGGCAACCAGCTCAAAGGCGCGGGCGGTATGCCCTCGGGCTCTGCGGGAAAGGCGGCTCTGCTCGTCTCCGGCGGAATAGACAGCCCCGTTGCAGGCTGGATGATGGCAAAGCGCGGCGTGGAGCTGATAGCTATTCACTTCGCTTCTCCGCCCTATACGAGCCAGCGCGCCGAGCAGAAAGTTCACTCGCTTCTGCGCCAGGTCGCAAAATACAGCGGACGCATTATGCTCTTCGTTGTCCCGTTTACCGAGATTCAGGAGCTTATAAAAGATAACTGCCCCGAAGAGGTGTTCACGCTTATCATGCGGCGCATGATGATGCGCATCTCGCAGGAGATCGCAATAAAAGAGGGCTGTCAGGCGCTGATAACAGGCGAGAGCGTCGGTCAGGTCGCGAGCCAGACCATGCCCGCAATAGCCTGCACAGACGCTGTGACCTCGATGCCCGTATTCCGTCCGCTTATCGGCATGGACAAGGACGAAGTCATCGCGATATCGAGAAAAATTGAGACATTTGATATATCCATCCAGCCCTATGAGGACTGCTGCACTGTGTTCACCCCGAAGCACCCGCGCACCCATCCGACGATAGCCGGAGTCGAAAAGGCGGAGCGCGGTACCGAATGGGACGAGCCCATAAAGCGTGCGGTCGAGGGCACAAAAGTTACGGTTATAAAAGCTTTTTCAAAAGGTGAGTAACAATGGCAGTGTGTGAAATTCTCTGTGTCGGAACCGAGCTTCTGCTCGGCGATATCCTCAATACCAACGAGCAGTTTCTCTCAAAAGAGCTTGCGGCGATGGGCATATCCGTCATGCACCGCAGCTCCGTCGGGGACAATCCCGAGCGCCTCGCGCAGGAGCTGAAAACGGCTCTCGGTCGCAGTGATATTGTTATTACTTCCGGCGGACTCGGCCCCACGGACGACGATCTGACAAAAGAGGTCTGCTGTGAGGTCATGGGTTTCGAACTCAGGGAGGACGAAGACACGGCGGAGCGCATACGCTCATATTTCAAATCAAAGGGCGGCAATATGCCCGAGAACAACCTCAAGCAGGCGATGCTGCCCGTCGGCGGCACCGTGTTTGAGAATAACCACGGCACGGCACCCGGCGCGGCGCTCGAAAAGAACGGCAAGTGCGTTATTATCCTGCCCGGCCCTCCCGGCGAGCTTGCTCCGATGTTCAACGAGAGCGTGCGCGGATTCTTGAAAAAATATTCCGACGGCGCGATAGTCTCGCACACGGTCAATATAATCGGCATGGGCGAGAGCTCGGTCGCCGAAGAGATAGAGGATATGTTCGACGCAAAGAATCCGACCGTTGCACCGTATGCAAAAAGCGGCGAGGTGCGGCTGAGGATAACCGCGAAGGCGGAAACCGCCGACGAGGCGGACAAAATGTGCGCGCCTGTAGTTGACGAGATATGCAGCAGGCTTGGCGATGTCGTATACGGCACCGATATGAACAGCATCGAAGAGCGCGTTGTCGCTCTGCTCAAAGAAAAGGGCAAAAAGATAGCGACTGCCGAATCCTGCACGGCGGGATATATCCCCAAAAGGCTGACTGATATCCCCGGCGCGTCCGAGGTTTTCGAGTGCGGAATAGTCAGCTATTCGAATGATATAAAAACAAAGCTCCTCGGCGTTTCGCCAAAGACGCTTGAGACCTACGGCGCTGTCAGCGAACAGACGGCGCGCGAGATGGCACTCGGCGCAAAGCACGTGAGCGGCGCGGATATAGCGATATCCACAACCGGTCTTGCAGGACCGGGAGGCGACGGTGTTCTGCCCGGCGGACTGAGCTTTGCGGCGGTCACGGACGGCGAGTGCACAGTCGTCGAAAAGATAGTCACCGGTCATGAAAATGACCGTGAATATAACAGATATGTCACGGCGTCGCGGGCGCTTAACCTTGCACGCCTGATGCTGGAAGAGAAAATAAAGTAAACCTGTATCGGAGGAAAGAGTATGTCTGACAAAAACAGAAAAGACGGCGAGTTTTCGCTGCCCGATATGAGGGAGATGTTTGAGCACTACACATCGGTTGAGGACGACGAACCCGCGGCACAGCGCAGCGAAATGGAAGATCTCGCGCGCAGATATCTTGACTGCGGCGACGCTGAAACCGGGGCGGAATCACGGCAGGAAAGCGGCGTCGTGACCGAAGAAAAGGAGCAGGTATCCGAGCCGGAGAAACCCGCAGAGCCGAAAAAGGATAATTTATATAAGTTTATCCCGCCCGACGATCTGAGCGGTGAGGATATTCCGAAAGTGACTGAGCCGGAATACCCGACCGAGCAGGCGCTCGACGATTTCGATATGCCGACAGATTCGACCTTTGCCGTCAACCTCAGCGAGCGCGACCGCGGCTCGCTGCGCGAATATGAGCGCGAGGTCAGCGAGAACGAGAAGAACAGCGGCAGCGAAAAGGGCTTCAAAAAATTTATAAAGGGCATCATCCCGATGAAGGGCGACGCTGTCTCCGAGATAGTCCGCAAGATAGTCTTTATGGCGGCTATAATCACGGTGTTCGTCAGCGCGGGAATGCTGATAAACACATATCTTGTTCAGCCCAACATCGTTGACAACGACATAAAAGATATCAAGCCCAGCGAGGAGCTGACCTGGGACGAGATAAAGGAGAAATACCCGAATGTCAAGTTTCCCGAGGGTATGCAGCTAAAATACGCCGAGGCGTATGCACAGAACACCGACCTCGTCGGCTGGCTGAAAATAGACAAGCTCAAGATGGACTTCCCGATCCTCCAGACCGACAACGATTCGTATTATCTCAAACGCAGCTTCACCCACAGATACACGGATCTCGGAAACCCGTTCCTGGCTCATGCCAATTCAATCGAGCCGCTTGACCGTAACAGCATAATCTACGGTCACAGCACCCGCAGCTCGGACAAGATATTCAGCAAGCTCTTCGATTACCGCACCACGCGCGGATTCATAAACAATCCGATAATCGAGTTCAACACCATCTATCACGACTACAAGTGGAAGGTCTACGCGGTGTTTATCACAAATGCGACCACCGCCGAGGACAACGGATATTTCTTCAACTATGTCTGGACGAATATAAGCGAGGCGAGCTTCGAGCAGTATATAGCCGAGCTTGATTCGAGAAAGCTCTACACAACGGGCGTCGATATCAAGCCGACCGACAAGATTCTCACTCTTTCGACCTGCCTGTATGAGTTCGACAACGCACGCCTTGTCGTTGTGGCACGAATGGTGCGCGACGGTGAGAGTGAAGAAGTTGATACTTCGCTCGTCAAGACCAACCCCAACCCGAGATATCCTCAGGCCTGGTATGATAAAGACAAGAAACAGAACCCCTACAAAAACGCAAACAGATGGTATCCCAACTAATGAGGTGATATTTTGAAAAATAAGATCTCGCTCCTGGCTTTTGTCAATCAGCCTCTCCCGCGCAGGGCGATAGCGGAATATGAGTCCGTTTTTGCCGCAGCCTACGGGGAGTGCCGCTTTGAGCAGTTCACGGACAGCCGCGAGCTGTTTTCTGCCCTTGCCGGAGCGTTCGGAGATTCGGAGACTGTGGTTCTCGCGGCTGCCGAGCGGCATTATATCGAGATAAAGAAGCTGCTTTTTGATGCGCTCAGAACAAAAACCGCGTCCTCCGACAGAATAGCCGAAGTGCTTGAAAAGGCGGATGAGGATCAGTGTCTGATGCCTGCCGACGCACAGATACTTGTGACCGACGACGGCAAATACAGCGGCTTTATAGAGAAAAGCGGCAGCCAGACGCTGGTTTTTCTGCCCCTTTCCGACGGCAGATGCGCCAAGGTCGCCGAAGAACTGAAATTGGTGTTCCTGCCCGTTGAAAAAGCTGCCGAAAGCGCAAACACTACCGATCCGGATGCGAACGGCGCCGGCGAGCCGAGTGCTGAAGAAAAGTGCGATCCGGAAGAGGTCGTTGCGCTCTTGAAAGAGCGCGGACTTTCCGTCGCGGTTGCTTCAAGCAAAAACAGCCCGTTCGTGTTCTCTGTCCTGCCCTATGACGATGAATCGGATTTCGGCGATGCTATATTCGCCCGGTCGGTCGATATCGAGCGGCAGGAGGACGAGAGTCACGGCGAATATATAGCCGCCATGGCGGGACGCGCCAGAGCGAAGAGCGGCGCATCAATCGGTGCGGCGATATCGAATGTGTTCCGCAACGATGATGAAAACAGCAAGCATTTCATGCTCATCTGCATAGCGGACGAGAACAAGGCACGCGTGTTCAAGGTCTTCAGCCGCAAGGGCGAGACCACGCAGGAGTTTATCTACGCCTGCGTCCGCAGGCTCTATTCCGCGCTCGCAGACTATGCGCGCAACGGCTTTGTCATGCACGATGTCAGCGACGATGCGTCACTAATAATCACGGACGGCGAACATCACTCTCACCATAAATCGGCTCCGGTGCGCTCGGGCAAAAAGACCGCGCTAATTGTGGCGGCTATTATCCTGCTCGCGGCGCTTATCGGAACTGCGATTACATTTTTGGTCAAGGGCTACGGTTCGCAGGTCAGCGCGGTGCTCATTAACGCACGCGAGTCCGACACAAGCGAGAGCAATACGGTTGAGAACAGCGCGTCGGGCGGCAACACATCGTGGGGGAATACCTCAGAGAGCGATACGGACGGGATAATTGATGATATAGACGATATGATTATTGCCGACGTAGAGCGTCCGAATGGCGACACTGCCGACTCCGGAAAAACAACCGGGGAGCAGACAAATGGCACTGTGCCCGGCTCGATAGCCGAGGGCTCAACCGTCCTGACGACGGTTATCTCGACAAAGCCCACGACTCGCCCGAACACGACTGGAAAACCGACCACTAAGCCCACCCAGAAACCGACCGAGACCACGACAAGGCACAGCTCTTCAAAGACGGGTACTTTTGTTTTCACCGTCTACGGTTACGGCCACGGAGTCGGCATGAGCCAGAACGGCGCGTCCGAATATGCGCGCCGCGGCTGGACATACAAGCAGATTCTGCTCCATTATTACAACAACCCCGGCATCAGCCTCGTTAAGGATTCGAATTTGCCGAGCAAGGTTACATATAACGGCAAGAGCTATTCGCTCGCCGAATATCTCGGCAAGACTGCATATGCCGAGGTCGGTCCGTCCGCGCCGCTTGAGTCGATAAAGTCGCAGATGGTAGCGATTTACACCTACGCAAAGCGCCAGAATTTTAAGATGACTACCTCGAACCACGCGTTCCGCGAGAGCTACGCCGGCACAAGCTCATCTATCGAAAACGCGATAAAAGCGACGCTCGGCGAATATCTTGCATATTACGGCTCGCCTGCGTTCACTCCGTATTTTTCAACGGCGGCGGGGAAGACGGCTTCGAGCGCGAATGTCTGGGGCGGCAGTCAGAATAGCTATCCTTATCTCGCGGGCGGCAGGACAAGCCCCGAGGGCAATGTCAAACGCACGCTGACCATTTCGAGCGAGGAGCTTCGCAAGAAGGTCGAAGCGTATAATGCAAAGGTTGATTCATCAAAGCGCATAACGCTCCAGAGCGACCCTGCGCAGTGGATAAAAATACTCGAGCATGACAGCGCGCGCGGCAGCAGCTGCGGCTATATTTCAAGCATGAGAGTAGGCAATCAGACAATGCGCGGCAACGCATTCAGGCTCAACATAATGGGCGCGGCGGTGCTCCGCTCGCATTGCTTCACCTTTACTTATACGCCGGATTGATATAAAAGCAAGAGGGCTGCCCGATGCGGCAGCCCTCTTTAAATAGAGGATGAAATTATGAATAAGCAGGAAGTATATGATTTCCTGACAAGCAGGGGAATAGAATACGAAGTGACCGAGCACGGCGCGGTGTTCAATATGGAAGAGATGTCGCATGTTGAGCTGCCGCACCCGAAGGCGGACGCGAAGAACTTATTTGTCAGAGACGACAAGAAGCGCAATTATTATCTCATAACTGTCAGGGGCGACAAGCGCGTTGACCTGAAAAAATTCAGGGAGGAGCACGGCACACGCCCGCTGAGCTTTGCATCGGAAAACGATCTGATGAACCTGCTCGGTCTGATACCGGGCGCAGTGACGCCGCTCGGTATACTCAACGACAGCGAGAGAAAAGTGAAATTTTTCCTCGACGAAGAACTTGTCAACGGCGGACTCATCGGAGTCCACCCGAATGACAACACCGCAACGGTGTGGTTGAAAACAACCGACCTTATAGATATAATAAAGGAACACGGAAACGAGGTTGAAGCAGTCACAATATGACTGCAAAAATAAAAATCAAGCCGGGAGAGTAGTAAAGAACTTTCCCGGCTTGCATTGGTTACAGTCTGTCTAGAAAGTCGGCTATTGACTTGTTTTCATATGCCGCAGGCATATTTCACATCTAAGATATTTCACTCGTTCCGAAGAACGAATTTCATTGAAAAAAGCACTTGCAACAGCAAGTGCTTTTTCTGGTGGAGATGGCGGTAATCGAAACCGCGTCCGAAAAGGGCTCCCCACAGCTTTCTACGGGCGTAGCCTGTCTTTTAAGATTCCCTCGCCGGAGCGCCGTCAGGCAGGCTCATCGGTTCGGTAGTTCCGTTGTTCATGACGGGTTACGGAGCGCTCACCCGTGCACGTTCACTGCTAATCGACGCCTTGTACCGGGCCGCAGTACTCCCGGCAAAGACGGCTGCTATTTAAGCAGCTTGTAAAACTGTTTTGTTGTCGTTTATTATTTAAACGTATGGGTTTTATAGCGGTCCCACACCGCTGCCCGCTTACCGAAGTTCAACCTCCCCGTCGAAATCCTTTCATCCCCATATGTCAAACGGCTCCCGCCGATTGAATCAGAAGTTTTTCATGCTGCGCTCGATATTCCGCGCGGCGTCCTTTTTTGCGGCGGTCTCGCGCTTGTCATAGAGCTTTTTGCCCTTGCACAGCCCGACCTCAACCTTTGCGCGCCCTTTGACAAAATATACACTCAGCGGCACGAGGGTCAAGCCCTCCTGCTTCGTCTGACCGAGCAGGCGCATTATCTCGCGCTTGTGCATCAGCAGGCGGCGCACCCTCAGCGGGTCGCGGTTGAAGATATTGCCGTGCTCATAGGGGCTGATATGCATTCCGTTGACGAACAATTCGCCGTCGACTATCGAGCACCATGAGTCCTTGAGATTGAGCTTGCCCTGGCGGATGGATTTGACCTCCGTGCCGCAAAGCTCGATTCCCGCTTCGTATCTGTCGAGCACGAAATAGTCGTGAAAAGCCTTCTTGTTCTGGGCGGCGATCTTTTTCTGTTCTGTGCCCATGGCTTTCACTTCCTTTCCGCACGGGCAGTTTTCGGGAGAATATTATAACGCCCGGCAGAAATTTTGTCAAGGCAATCGACTCTCTTCGACTTATATCCTGCTCTTGAGCCTCACTGCGTCAACGAGCAGTGAGTATTTTTTATTTCTCAACAGCGAAAATTTAAGATTCTCCGGCTTTGAAGAATATTTGTCCGCTCTGCGATCGGTGCACAGCTTATAGATGCCGAGAGATTCGCTCTTTTTTATCAGCTCAACGGTCTCTTTTTTAGATAGAGAGACGGCGTTGGGATAGAGAAAATTGCGGTAGATCATCCTCGCGAGAGAGCATATGAGCGCTTCGCACTCGCCGTCGAGGCAGCCGTCAGCCGATATCATTTGGCGAATCTCCTCTGTAGCGCGGGAGGACATGACGAGATTCTCAAACGAATATGTCCGCGTCAGAGAGGAAGCCGAGGTGCGGTAGTTATAAAGTGCCTCGGGCAGGTAACAAAAAGTGTTGAGCCGGCTCAGCATATGCGCCGAGACGAGCCTGTCCTCGCCGCGGCTGTAGCCTTTGTAATGAGCCGCGTCTATATCATAGTCGAATTTATCGCGCCTTATGCACTTGCAGCAAAGTGAGTTGAACTTCGAGCGCAGCAGCAGCTCCCAAAGATCTTTTTTGCTGTCCTTATTAAAAGTGCGCTCGCCGTCGAATGTCTTTTCATGCGTGATATTTTCGCCGTTTATTTTATTATAGTCAAAGAATATCATGTCCGGCGCGCACTGCTCGATTTTTTCGCTCAATCTCGAAAACAGCTCGGGCGAGACGGTGTCGTCCGAATCAAAGACGATGAAATAGTCCCCGCGCGCATTCTCAAACGCAGTCTTTCGCGCGAGCAATACACCCTGATTCTCCGTGTGAATGACACGCACACGGCTGTCTTTTTCTGCGTATTCGTCGCAGATGCAGCCGCTTTTGTCCGTCGAGCCGTCGTCAACTATGAGCAGTTCAAAATTTTTGTAGCTCTGATTGAGAACGGAATCCAGACATTCGCGAAGATATTTTTCCGTGTTGTATACGCACACCGCGGCGGTAAAAAATACAGACATATTTATCCTCCGTCAGATGTCCGCGCAGCAGCATTTCGAGCGGCGCTTCTGCTTGCTGTGCTCGTCGCGCAGGGTGCTGTCTATGGCTATTCTGCGTATGATATCCTTGACGGTTATGTCAAGCTCACTGTTTTCTGAGTAGTCCGCCGCGAAGGCGAAGTCAACGCGGTTGTGATAGAGCAGGTCACTCACGCCCTCGAGCTGGCGCGGTTCGTTGTTGTGGACGGCTATAGAATATCCGCCGTATGCCTTGACCATCTTCATGCACGGGACATCGGAGAGCCCGTCGCCGATATAGAGCATATTGGAAAACGGAACGCGGCGCTTGTTATCGGGTGTAGAACGGTTGAGATCTTTATCGTTAGATACATCGAGCACGCCCTTGTTTATGCGATAGACGAACTGAGTCTTTGCAGTATAATTGACGGCGGTCTTCGGCCAGACTGCCTCGCCGTTCTCGCCGTAAAGGAACTCACAGGCAAAAATCTCTTTGAAGCATTTGCCTATTTCGGATCCCTCGATTATCTCTTTAAGACCGGAGGAGAGAACATAGTGCTCGACGGTCACGCCGTTCTCGCTGCCGAAGCGGTTGAGGCGGTCGAACCAGCCGGGCAGACCTTTATACAGCTCTATCGCGCGTCCGCACTCCATGACGCTCTTGCGCGTCAGCGGAATCCCGCACTCCTGCGATTTTTTTATCATGATGTACATATATGACAGGATTTTGTCCATACGTTCTTCCTCGGCGTAGCTGTTGGCGAGCCCCCAGAAATCCGCGGGCTCCATGCCGACGCTCGGAATGAACTGATATTCCTGCATATCCTTTGTGCAAAGTGTGCGGTCGAAGTCATAGAGTATCGCCGCAACAGGTCTTTTTCCAGCCAATTAAGACACCTCCGCAGTTATACATATATATTTGGATTGTATTATACTATGAGTGTATCAAATTTTCGCAGAAAATGCAACATATATGTATCGCGGCGATAATATGCACATTATTTTGTGGTAATCTTTGTGCAATTTTTCAAGATGTTTTTGGTGACAAGAGCGCTTTCGTGGTATATAATAGATTTTGCCGGGACGGAAAGACCGATTTTCTCCGTCTCGATTTTTACGGCTTGAAAAGGGGTATCGGTATGCGCGTCAGAGGTCTGCAAAAACTTACATTGCTCGATTTTCCCGGCAAGATGGGATGCACTGTGTTCCTCGGCGGATGCAACTTCCGCTGCCCGTTTTGCCAGAATTCGGAGCTGATTCTTCCCGGCGGGGACGAATATGAGATTCCGGAGGAAGAATTTTTTGCGTTTCTCAAAAAGCGTCAGGGTATGCTCGACGGCGTGTGCATAACAGGCGGCGAACCGCTTGTCAATAAAAACGTCGATGACTTCGCAAGGCGCATAAAAGACATGGGCTATCTCGTAAAGCTCGACACTAACGGCACTTTCCCGGACAAGATGCAGTCGCTTATAGACGCGGGGCTCGTTGACTATGTGGCGATGGATATCAAAAATTCGCCCGAAAAATATGCTGAGACGGTCGGACTCGAAAAATTCGATATGGAGCCGATATATGAGAGCGTGCGCCTGCTCATGGGCGGAAAGACCGATTTTGAGTTCCGCACGACCGTTGTGCGCGAGCTGCACAGCGCGGAGGACTTTGAGAAAATAGGCGAGTGGCTCAAGGGCGACGAGAAATATTTTCTCCAGAACTTCACCGATTCCGAGTTCGTTTTGCAGAAGGGTCTCGGCTCGCACAGCCGCGAAACACTGCGCTCTTTCGCGGATATAGTCCGCAAAAATGTCCCGAATGTCGAGATAAGGGGAATATAACGGACACTGGAACTCGGAACATCTTGGGGCAGAAAAATAAATTCTACACAATATCTTGTATTTTGCTGTTGACATTTGCCATGGTTGCATCTATAATTGTAGGCAGATAGCGCAAATGAAGCGTAATATAATTTTGACATATATTTGGAAAAGAAAATGGAGGCATGATGATGTACAAGGTTATCAAAAGAGATGGCGCAGTCGCCGATTTTGATATAGCGAAGATATCTTCGGCTATATCAAAGGCTTTCGACGCGCTCAACAAGGAAACTCATCCGACGGTCATCGACCTGCTCGCACTCAAGGTCACTTCGGACTTCGAGGGCAAGATCAAGGACGGACTTATCGCCGTTGAGGACATTCAGGACAGCGTCGAGTCGGTGCTCAGCCAGGCGGGCTACGCCGATGTCGCAAAGGCCTATATTCTCTACAGAAAGCAGCGCGAAAAAGTCAGAAACATGAAGTCGACCATCCTCGACTACAAGGAGCTGGTTGACAGCTACGTCAAGGTTTCCGACTGGCGCGTTAAAGAGAATTCGACCGTCACATATTCCGTCGGCGGACTGATTCTCAGCAACTCCGGCGCGATCACCGCGAACTACTGGCTCTCCGAGGTCTATGACGAAGAGATAGCAAACGCCCACAGAAACGGCGATATCCACCTCCATGACCTATCCATGCTCACCGGTTACTGCGCGGGCTGGTCTTTGAAGCAGCTCATTCAGGAAGGTCTCGGCGGCGTCCCCGGAAAGATAACCTCTTCTCCCGCAAGCCACCTTGCGACCCTCTGCAACCAGATGGTCAACTTCCTCGGTATCATGCAGAACGAGTGGGCGGGCGCTCAGGCGTTCTCCTCGTTCGATACCTATCTCGCCCCGTTTGTTAAGGTGGACAACCTCTCTTACCGCGAGGTCAAGAAGTGCATAGAGTCGTTCATCTTCGGCGTCAACACCCCCAGCCGCTGGGGCACTCAGGCTCCGTTCTCGAATATAACCCTTGACTGGACCGTTCCCAACGACCTTGCCGAGCTCAACGCCATTGTCGGCGGCAAGGAGATGCCCTTCAAGTACAAGGACTGCAAGAAAGAGATGGATATGGTCAACAAGGCGTTCATCGAGACCATGATCGAGGGCGACGCCAACGGACGCGGCTTCCAGTATCCCATCCCGACTTATTCCATAACCCGCGACTTTGACTGGTCGGATACTGAGAACAACAGACTTCTCTTCGAGATGACCGCAAAGTACGGCACACCTTATTTCTCTAACTACATCAACAGCGATATGGAGCCGAGCGATGTCCGCTCCATGTGCTGCAGACTGCGCCTCGACCTGCGCGAGCTTCGCAAGAAGTCCGGCGGCTTCTTCGGCAGCGGCGAGAGCACCGGTTCTATAGGCGTTGTTACGATAAATATGCCGAGAATCGCATATCTTGCAGAGGATGAGGCGGACTTCTACCGCAGACTCGACAAGCTTATGGATATCTCCGCCCGTTCGCTCAGCGTTAAGCGTACGGTTATCACGAAGCTTCTCAACGAGGGTCTCTATCCCTACACCAGACGCTACCTCGGTACTTTCGAGAATCACTTCTCGACTATCGGCCTTATCGGCATGAACGAGGTCGGTCTCAACGCCAAGTGGCTCAGAGCGGATATGACCCACGAGAAGACTCAGCAGTTCACCAAGGAAGTCCTCGACCATATGCGTGAGCGCCTCTCCGACTATCAGGAGAAGTACGGCGATCTCTACAACCTTGAGGCAACTCCCGCCGAGTCCACCACTTATCGTTTCGCAAAGCACGATGTCGCTCAGTTCCCGGATATCATCACCGCGGCGAAGGACGGCGGAACTCCCTATTACACCAACAGCTCGCATCTTCCTGTTTCGTTCTCGGAGGATATCTTTGAGGCGCTCGACATTCAGGATGATCTTCAGACGAGATACACCTCCGGCACAGTCTTCCACGCCTTCCTCGGCGAGAAGCTGCCCGACTGGACCTCGACTGCTTCTCTCGTGCGCAAGATAGCCGAGAACTACAAGCTGCCCTATTACACGATCTCCCCGACCTATTCCGTGTGCAAGGATCACGGCTACATCGCGGGCGAGCACTTTACCTGCCCCGAGTGCGGCGGTCAGACCGAGGTCTACAGCCGTATCACCGGTTACTATCGCCCCGTCCAGAACTGGAACGACGGCAAGGCGCAGGAGTTCAAGGACAGAACCGTCTATAACCTCGGCGCGTCTCATCTCAAGAATGAGCGCACCGTCAGCCACACCGTGGAGGACGGCAAGCACGAGGATGCGCCCAAGGCATCAAACGGCGCAAAGGTCATGCTCTTCACCACAAAGACCTGCCCCAACTGCAAGATAGCCTATACTCTGCTTGACAAGGCGAATATCGGCTACGAGAAGATCGATGCAGAGGCTCAGGAGGATCTGACGATGAAATACGGCATCAGACAGGCTCCGACTCTTATCGTCACCGACGACGACGGATATGAGAGCTTCGTCAATCTTTCAAACATCAAAAAGTTCATTGAGCAGTGCTGATGCACTGATAAACGCCGGAAGATCGGGTGGAGCGCGGCTTCACCCGGTTTTCGGCGCATTAAAGAAAAATTTTGCCATATTCAGAGGAAAAAGAAATGCAGCAATTTGATATCGTTATCGTCGGCGCCGGCACAGCCGGACTCACGGCGGCAATCTATGCGCTCAGAGCGGGAAAAACCGTGCTCGTGACCGAGGGCGAGTCCTTCGGCGGTCAGATAACCTCTTCGCCGAGAGTTGAAAACTATCCGGGAATATCGCAGATAAGCGGCAGCGAATTTGCGGATAACCTCGTTTCGCAGGCGATGGAGCTCGGCGCGGATGTTGAGCTTGAGCGGGTAATAAAAATAGTCGACGGAAAGATAAAAACCGTCATAACCGATTCAAACAGCTACCAGTGCAAGTGCGTTATAATAGCCACCGGAGCGCGCCACAGACCGCTCGGAGCGGACGGCGAGAACGACCTCGCGGGCAGGGGAGTGTCCTACTGCGCGGTGTGCGACGGAGCTTTTTATAAGGGCAAGAATGTCGCCGTTGTCGGCGGCGGAGACAGCGCTCTCCAGTCCGCGCTCTTCCTCGCGTCTTACTGCAAGAGCGTCACGCTTATACACAGACGCGATGAGTTCAGGGGCGAAAAGGCTCTTGTCAAGAAGCTCGGCGAGAAAGATAACATAAAGGTTCTCATGAACACGAAGGTAGTCAAACTCATCGGCAGCGACGAGCTCGACGGCATAAAGATAGCGACGGGCGACGAGGAACCCCGTTCCATTCCGATGGACGGCATTTTTATTGCGGTCGGTCAGATGCCGAACAACGAGAGCTTCAAGGATGTTGCAGACCTCGATGACTACGGCTATATCATCGCGGACGAGAGCTGCAGAACAAAGACCCCCGGTATCTTTACTGCGGGCGACTGCCGCACAAAGGAAGTGCGCCAGCTGACCACCGCAGCGGCGGACGGCTCCGTAGCCGCACTCGCAGCCTGCAGCTATATAGACAATATGGAATAAGAAAAGTGCCCGGAACATAAACTGGTGCCGTAAAACAGTAACCGACCGCAGCAGATATGCTGCGGTCGGTTTTGTGATTGATGAATTGGGATTTGTCGCAGAATCCATTTAGGCTCCCCCTGTAGGGGAGCTGGCTCGGCGTAAACCGAGACTGAGGGGTTGTTTCGCTAACGCTCAAAGTAATAAGTAAAAGTGAATAGTGAAAAAGTGTGCGGTAGGGGTGGATATCATCTGCACGCAAAGTGAATAGTGAAAAGGTGCTCGATATGGGCAGATACTATCCGCACGCGAAATCTGCACGAATTTTTTTGATGCGCAACTTGTAGGGTGCGGCGACTCGACGCACCGCTGCCGCGCAAGCGGCACGAAATTTTCGCAAAAGTTTATTTTACAGACCGTAGGGGCGAACTTTGTTCGCCTGCTTTTAAAATCTATAGTAGTGACAAGTAACTAAATGATCGCTTTACTTGCATCATCTCCAAAAAACACCGTGACGCTCATGCGTCAAAGGGTCGTCGAGGTCGCCGACCCCTACAACTCACCTCATCC
>OJRB01000177.1_pt1 | contig 42396 bp, 34 predicted proteins | sample 1599061 | NCBI WGS metagenome assembly OJRB01 (sample SAMN03922522, study PRJEB24848) | human gut metagenome | isolation source: stool sample | host: Homo sapiens | place: Germany | collected 2010-02 | reverse complement strand
GCGAGCGGCAAGGTGGATATCGCCGGCGCGCTCGGCGCGCTGGACTTTGAAAGCGTCAGCGGCAACCTGATTTTGGCTACCGAGCGTGCGCTGCGCCTTGATGGCGAAACGGAGAGCGGCAGCATCTATCTGACCCTTCCCGCGCAGGACGGCTTTACTCTCGACTATGAAACGAAAAGCGGCGCGTTCCGCTCCGCGCTCACCGAGCGCGAAGGAGCGCTCATCACCTGTCTCGACGACCACGCGACGCACTACTCTGTGCCCGCGCTCGACGGCGGCGCGGTGAGCGAGCTGGAAATTTCGACGGTCAGCGGCACGCTGACGATCGATGCCTCCTCCGGCAGCAACTAAAGCGCAAAAAAAGAGAGCGGCAGCGCCGCTCTCTTTTTTCGTTATTTCTCGTCGATTGCAAGCCACGTCTGGTCGAAGCCGTAGGGGAGCAGCTCCTTGATGTGCAGGTGCTTTTCTTCGTTGTCCTTGTTCAGGCACACGACCTCCATGTCGGGGCCGAACTCGTAGAGCACCTGACGGCACGCGCCGCAGGGGTAGCAGTAGTCGTCGCTGCGCCCAGCGATGACGATGCGCTTGAAGCGCCGGTGCCCCTCGCTCACGGCCTTAAACGCCGCGGTGCGCTCGGCGCAGTTCGTCAGGCCGTAGCTCGAATTTTCGATGTTGCAGCCGGTGAAGACCGCGCCGTCCTCACATTCGAGTGCCGCGCCCACAGGAAAGTGGGAATACGGCACATACGCCATGTCCAGCATGGCGACGGCCTTCGCCTTGAGTTCTTCTAACGTTGCCATAATAACGCCTCCTCACCAGTCTACGCCGAGATCAGGACGGACTTGCGTATCCATGATGTCCTCGGCGTTATAGAATTGCAGATAGCGGCTGCGCGAGTGGCGCAGCGTGGTGCCGTCCGGATGCAGACGGTCGCAGATGACGGCGGAAATGTCGGGCTTCACATAGCTGAACGAACTCGTGCCGACGCTCGCGAAGATGCGGAAGCCCTGGCTTTGCAGGTACTTGAAGCGCTCGCCGGTCTGGTGCCAGTCGTCACCGTCGGGACGGCCGCCGTGCGGATAGAACAAAATCTGCGTGGGGCCGACGAGCGAGCCGACCTCGTCCGCCCAGCGCTCGGTGTCGTTGATGACGGTCTGGAGCGGTTTGGTGTCGAGGCGGATGTGGCCCCAGGTGTGGCTGCCGAACGTCCAACCGGTCTCCTTCAAACGCGCTATGACGGGCTTGACGGCCTCGATCTCGCTCGCGCGGTAGGCGTCGAACGCGGGGCGGTCGGGCGAATCTGCCGCGATGTCGCGGTCATCCTGCGTGCGATAGCCTAAAATACCCTGATAGCCCGTCAGCGAGAAGATGGCCTTCGCGCCGTTCAGCGAAAAGTCGGGGTGCTCGTAGACAAACTGGTCGAGAATGGGCGTCGCGTCGAGTTCCTTGGTCAAAAAGGTCTCATTTGTGTACGGATCGGTGCACTGCGCCCAGATCTCGCCGTCCTCGCCGACGACGAGCTTGCTCGTGAAGCCCTCGTCGAGCATATAGGGGTAGTAGTTCACGTCGTCAAAGCTGATGACGAGCGGCTTTTTGCCCTCTGGCAGCATCAGGGTGTTTCGCACCATATGCGTGCTGGACTCGTCCGTCACCTCGCTCCAGACGTCCTCCATCGCGACTAAGATGTAGCCCTTGTCGTACACGGACTGCAAAATTTTGTTGTATTCGTCGACCGTCACCATCCAGTCGTCGAGGCCGTAGCGTTGGTCCTGACTGGCATTGCAGTCGTGGAAGGCCCACTGCGGGTAGGCGATGATCGGGTGGAAAAAGAGGTGCTCCACCACCTGATCCGGCCCCCAGGCCTGCGTGAGCTGGTCCTCGGACCAGTAGCTGCGCACGGCGTCGTAGGGGTCGGCCGTGTCGCCGGGACTGTTGTCGGTGCCGCCACCGTTTTCGTCCGTGACGGTCTGATCGTCGCCGTCGGACGGCGTCGTCTTATCGCCGCAGGCAGTCAGCAGCGACAGTACCATCAGCGCGCTGAGCAGCAGCGCAAAAAAGTGTTTCATGTCAAAATCTCCTCTCTCAAAACTGCGCGGTCATTATAGCAGACTTCACTTCTTTTGACTACGCTTTTCGAGCTTTTGTTCCCATTTGTAACTATTTACCACAAATAATTAAAGCGTCACAGCTTTTCGCATCCGCAGACGCGAAATGATTTCGAATCGTTTTTTGGCGCGACATGCGCGTGCCAAAAAACTCTTCTCGCTCCGCGCGTGTCAAAGCCGCCCTTTGGGCGGCAAGGCACGAAGCGGAGTGCAATTCTCAAAAAAGAGGGAGACACGCTGTGTCTCCCTCTTTTTTGAAGAATTAGAAGTCTGCGTTGCCCACGGTGCGGGGATGCAGCTCCACGTCGCGGATGTTGCCGATGCCCGTTAAATACATCACCATGCGCTCGAAGCCGAGGCCGAAGCCCGCGTGACGGCAGGAGCCGTAGCGGCGCAGGTCGCAGTACCACCAGTAGTCCTCGGGATTCATGCCGAGCTCGCGGATGCGCTTTTCGAGCAGCTCGATGCGCTCCTCGCGCTGGCTGCCGCCGATGATCTCGCCGATGCCCGGAACGAGGCAGTCCGCCGCGGCGACGGTCTTGCCGTCGTCGTTGAGGCGCATATAGAACGCCTTGATCTCCTGCGGATAGTCCGTGACGAACACGGGGCGCTTGAAGATCTGCTCGGTGAGGTAACGCTCGTGCTCAGTCTGCAGGTCGATGCCCCACTCGACGGGGTAGTCGAACTTCTGGCCGCTCTCCTTTAAGAGCTTGACGGCCTCGGTATACGTCACGCGGCCAAAGTCGGAACTCTCGACGTGCTGGAGACGCTCCAGCAAACCCTTGTCGACAAAGCTGTTGAAAAACGCGAGATCATCCGGGCAGCGCTCCATCACGCGGCGGATGATATGCTTGACCATCGCCTCCATGACCTCAAGGTCGCCGTCGAGGTCGCAGAACGCCATCTCCGGCTCGATCATCCAGAACTCGGCGGCGTGGCGCGCGGTGTTGGAATTCTCGGCGCGGAACGTGGGGCCGAAGGTGTAAACGTCACCGAACGCCATGGCGAAGTTCTCGGCGTTGAGCTGGCCGGAGACGGTCAGGCTCGTCTTCTTGCCGAAAAAGTCCTTGCTGTAATCGACCTTGCCGTCGGGCGTTTTCGGCGGGTTCTCCAGATCCAGCGTCGTGACCTGGAACATCTCGCCCGCGCCCTCGCAGTCAGAGCCGGTGATGATGGGGGTGTTGACATAGACGAAGCCGCGGCTCTGGAAGAACTCGTGCACGGCGTAGGCCGCCGCGCTTCTCACGCGGAAAGCCGCGGAGAAGAGGTTCGTGCGCGGGCGCAGATGCTGAATGGTGCGCAGATATTCGACGCTGTGGCGCTTTTTCTGCAGGGGATAGTCGGGGGAGGACACGCCCTCGACCTCGATCTCTGCTGCCTTGACTTCGAGCGGCTGCTTGGCCTCGGGCGTCAGCACGACGGTGCCGCGCACGATGAGCGCGGCGCCCACGTTCTGCGCGGCGATCTCCTTATAATTAGAAAGAGAATTCGCATCCATCACGACCTGCAAATTGCGGAAGCACGAGCCGTCGTTCAGCTCGATGAATCCGAAGGTCTTCATATCGCGGATGGTCTTCGCCCAGCCGCATACGGTGACGCTTGCGCCGCCGTACTGCTCTTTGTCGGCGAAGAGCGCGGCAATTCTCACTCGTTCCATAATAATTTTCCTTCCTTTTGTGGGTTTTCACGGGATAATAGAGGTATTATATGCCACTTCCCGTGCAAATTCAAGCCCCGCTTTGTATTGACTTTTGACAAGTTGTATGTTATGATGCAATCTTACCTCAAAAGGTAAACGTGAAACTTTCACCTATTACTTTACAGGAGGATTTTTAACTATGAACAAGTATCTGGATATCGCCCCCGAGGTTGCCGAGGCCCTTGCCGCCGGCAAGCCCGTCGTGGCGCTCGAATCCACCATCATTTCCCACGGCATGCCCTATCCCCAGAACGTTGAGACCGCGCTCAAGGTCGAGAGCATCATCCGCGAATGCGGCGCGGTCCCCGCGACCATCGCCATCATCGGCGGCCGCTTGAAGGCGGGCCTTTCCAAGGAAGAGATCGACTACCTCGGCCGCACCGGCGCGGGCATCCCGAAGGCTTCCCGCCGCGACCTGCCCGTGCTCGTCGCGCAGGGCAAGGACGGCGCGTGCACCGTCACCACCACGATGATGATCGCCGACATGGCGGGCATCCGCGTGTTCGCCACCGGCGGCATCGGCGGCGTGCACCGCGGCGCGCAGGAGACGTTCGACATCTCCGCCGACCTCGAAGAGCTGGCCAACACCTCCGTCATGGTCGTGTGCGCGGGCGCGAAGTCCATCCTCGACCTCGGATTGACGCTCGAATATCTCGAGACCCACGGCGTGACCGTCATCGGCTACGGCACGAGCGAGCTGCCCGCGTTCTACACGCGCAAGTCCGGCTTTGGCGTCGACTACGAGCTCGACACGCCCGAGCAGCTGGCCAAGGCGTTCCACGTCAAGCGCGAGCTGGGTCTGCGCGGCGGTCTTCTCGTCACGAACCCGATTCCCGAAGAGTACTCCATGGACAAGGAAGTCATCGACAAGGCCATTGCCGAGGCCGTGGAGGACGCGAAGAAGGACGGCATTCACGGCAAGGCCACGACGCCTTATCTGCTCGCCAAGATCAAGGACCTGACCGGCGGCGACAGCCTGGATTCCAACATCCAGCTCGTGTTCAACAACGCCCGCCTCGGCGCGGCTGCGGCCGTGGAGCTCAGCAAGCTCGAAAAGTGAGATACTTTGTCATCTATCTCGCCGCGATCAATCTAATTACTTTCTGCGTCTACGGCGCAGACAAGCGCCGCGCCAAAATTCAGGGCGCGCGGCGCGTCCCAGAAAAGACTCTATTTGCACTCGCGCTGCTGCTCGGCAGCGCGGGTGCTCTTTTCGCAATGAGGGTCTTTCACCACAAGACGCGGCACTGGTACTTCAAGTTCGGCATCCCCGCGATCTTGCTTGCGCAGTTAGCTCTGGGGGTGTTCGTGTATGTGCGGTTTTTCGCGGCGTAAAAAATTTTTGGGAAATTTTCGGGTTTTGTGAAACAAAACAGACGTTTCTTGCGTCTAATTAAGGAAGCAAAGGGAAACTGGGCGAAGAGGGAAGATAAAGAATTTATGAATTTTCCATTTTCCTGTTCCCTTATTTCCCGCGGCATGGTAAAATGCCGATGTATGAGAAAGGCTCTGTGCGCGCGGAGCCGACAACAACAAACACGAAAGGATGAAGATCACATGAAAAAATTTCTCTCCTTGCTATTGGCTCTGACATTGGTCCTGAGCCTCGTCGTCGTGCCTGCAAGGGCGCACGATGCCGCGAATGCCAATGCGACATTAAACATCGCAGGTGCGACGGGGGCGGGAAATTCTGCACGCCCTGGCGATACATTGAGCTTTAGCTTGAGTAATGTCAGCGTCACCGATGACCGCGGTACTACCAAGGATGTTTCGGTGACTTCCGTCACATGGTCCGTTGGAGGTACTCAGATTGACGGCAATACCTATGCTGTGGCGAGCGACACTCCATCAAGCATCACTGTTTCCTACAGCGCTACGGTCTCCTATACCGTTGATCCGACTAATGAGTCAGAGGCTGATATCACCGGACAGTCCGTTACGACCAATGGTAGCACCTCTGTAAGCGTTGGTGCTTATACAGTTGGGGATATCACAGTGAAGGTCAAGGGCCACACTGCTACCATCATCGGCAATATCGCCAGCGTAACCCTTGTTAGTGGCGCAACGATTGCTGAAAGCGATATTAGCGTAACCGTTCCGAGTGGCCTCTCTTACGAAAAAGCCTATCCCTCCACGGATCAGGCACTGGTTATCACGTTAAAGCGCAACAATGTAGAGGTTGCAAGGTTCAATCTGAGGATTAGCGTTACCGAAAAACAGCCTTCTATTGGAATTACCGAACCCGCTTCTGCTACCACGATTCGTGGTGGTCAGACTTTAGCCCTGACGGCTTCTTATACCAACGGCAGCAGTTCCGGTAATGTCACTTATGCTTGGACTGCAAAGGATAGCGACGGCAAAAATGCTGGTTCTTTCACCAGCGGCACGACTGCTTCGGCTACGTGGAAAGCCCCCGAAGTCACTGCGGAAACTGTGTACACTATTAAGTGTGCCGCAACCGAAGACGGCGTCAAAACCGAAAGCACTGGCTTCCAAGTCACCGTCACGAAAGACACCTATGCTATCAGGGCTAACTCTTACACCAACACGGTTGCTCCCGGTAACTCCCGTCTTCTTTCGTTCAGCTTCACGAATTCTGCCCTCAGCACTGCTACTAAAGAAGTTGCGCTTACTGCCGACGATGTCGTTTGGAGTGTGACCGGCACTGGCTTGAGCTCATCCAACCTTGAGATTCGGACTTCTCCTGCCGCAGAGGCATACAAGTTTGCAACTCTCAAAATTCCCTCTAACTGCACGGCAACTTCCTGCGAAGTCAAGGCTGTTGTCACCAAGGGCGATAAGACCTATACCGTTACCTACCCCATCACTATTTCTGGCCTTTCCACCACGCTTGCCACCAGCGTGCAGAACGGCGGTTATGTCAGCCTCACCAGCGCATACAGCAATAGCTACACCAGCCTTGCATACATTGCTCAGAACGTCCTGCAGAGCAAGGTCAATAGCGGTCTGACGGTTGCAAGCGCCACCATCAAGGAAGCTCCCGTCAGTGTTGCTACCGCCCCCGTCATCGGCGGCACCATTTCCAAGCTGTCCAACGGCTACTACACCTTCACTGCGGCTACCGGCTCTCTTACGCCCGGTCAGCTGACCATTCTGGCAACGGCTGGCGGCAACCAGTACGAGATCAAGCTGACGATCCCCGTCACGCCGATCACCGGCACCAGCTTCGAGACCGTCACTGCTGAGCCGGTTTCCTCCACGACTACGACCACCAGCTACCGCGTCTATTTCCCCACGACTTACTCCAGCTACTACGTCATCAACAAGACCGGTTCCACCCCGTCCAGCTGGTCTAACTCCATGCTTGGCAGTGCTTACAGCTCCACGACCCCGTACACGCTGTACTCTACCGACTTCAACACCAACGGCACCTGCACGCTGTATGTCGTCGCCAAGAACGGTGTCTCCGGCAACTACTACTCCGGCCAGATGGTCGTGACCCAGACCAACTACAACATCAACTACAACGGCGTGGCCGGTGAGACCGTCCAGTTCGCCCAGAGCGACTTCAATGACTTCATGCAGTCTGTTTCTGAGGCCCGCGGCGACGCCAGCAAGACCAAGTCCTATCCCTATGTCACCTTCGATTATGTGACCTTCTCCCTGCCCACCACCGCGCAGGGCACGCTGTACTATGGCGGCACCGCCATGTCCACCAGCAATTCCTCCGGCGCGTTCAACACCCGCACCAAGGTCACCAACCTCGATAGCGTGACGTTCGTCCCCAACGCCAAGACCACCGCGAAGACCATCACGCTGAACTTCACCCTGTACGCGACCCGCTATTCCAGCTCCTCCACGAGCCGCGGCACGACCGTGAGCTACTCCGGTACCGTCGTCGTCAACCTCGTGCGCGAGGACATCAAGTACACCGTCTCTCAGGGCGACAGCGTCCGCTTCGACGAGAGCGACTTCCTCAGCTACCTGCGCTCCACCAAGGGCTACACCAGCAACTACACCATCGACTACGTGACCTTTGACCAGAGCGCCGTCTCCGCCGTCAACGAGGGCTCGCTCTACACCTACTACAACGGCTACAACTACGGCGGCTCCGTCAAGACGACTGACAAGTTCTACTACAGCGCCACCGCCAGCCAGAACGCGCTCAGCGACGTCGCATTCCTTGCCAGCCGCTACGCCAAGACCGGCGAGACCGTCTACATCCCGTTCACCATCTACGCCCGCTACGGCACGACCGGCACCGGCACCCGCCAGCTCACCGGCACCGTGGCCATCAAGATCGGCCAGACGATGAACTTCATCGATGTCAAGACCACCGACTACTTCTACAACTCCGTCAAGTGGGCCGTCGGCAAGAACATCACCAACGGCACGTCCAGCACCACCTTCTCCCCGTACAAGTCCTGCACCCGCGCCGAGATCGTGACGTTCCTGTGGCGCGCCGCCGGCAGCCCGGAGCCGACCATCACCCGCAACCCGTTCCGCGATGTCAACGCCGTCACGCACTCGAGCTACTACAAGGCCATCCTGTGGGCCAGCCAGAAGGGCATCACCTCCGGCACCAGCGCCACGGCATTCTCCCCCGATCAGGTCTGCACCCGTGCCCAGATCGTGACCTTCCTGTACCGCTACGCGGGCCAGCCCAGCGGCTACTACTCCAACCCGTTCAAGGATGTGGGTGCCACGAGCGAGGCGAGCTATTACAACGCCATCCTCTGGGCCGTCGGTAAGGGTATCACCACCGGCACCAGCGCCACGACGTTCTCCCCGTATGCTTCCTGCAACCGCGCCGAAGCCGTGACGTTCCTGTATCGTTACACCAACGGACTTTAATGCTTAAAACGAAAGCCCCGCTCAGCGGGGCTTTCGTTTTAGCTTTTTGCGCTCCGCGGCAGCGCACGCGCCGTAGGCGCGCACGTTTGCGGAGCGAGAAGTGTAAATCCTGACGCACATGTCGTCAGGATTTACGATTTCATTTTATTTCACCGCTTGCGGCGAAACTCTGCGAGGCGTTTTGGGGGGCGGGCCCCCCTTGCCCCCCTGTAAGGCGACTGACGGAGTCGGGCGGTTTGCGTTTACTCTTTTCCATTCTGTAAACTTTTGTTCAAACGCCTTTACGGGGGTCAAAAAAGCGTGTAGAATGGCAGCATCAAGATTTTAGGAGTGTTTTTTGTGAACAAATTCCGCGATGCCCTTTACCGCTTTATGTATGGCCGCAACGGCGTAGACGCGCTGAACTGGGCGCTCGTGATCCTTGAGCTGGTTGTGAGCATTCTGAGCTCGCTCATCCGTGTGCAGGGCGTGTCGCAGGCGCTGTACTTTGTGTCGATGGTGCTGATGTTCATCGTGCTCATCCGCATTTTTTCGCGCAATCTCGCGCGCCGTCAGGCCGAAAACGCGAAGTTTCTGACCTGGTGGACGCCGAAGGCGAACGCCATCCGCGGTGCGCAGGCCCGCCGCGCCGACAAGGCGCACAAATACGTCCGCTGCTCCTGCGGCGCGTACTGCCGCGTGCCGAAAAACATCGGCAAGGTCGAGCTCACGTGCCCGAAGTGCGGCAAGAAAAGAGTCGTGAAAACGTGAAAGAAAAAATCCGTCCCGCGGGACGGATTTTTTTGTAAGAAAACCGGTTTTTCGCCGTCCTATAGACAGAAAGGGGGGGAGGGCGCTGACGAATTTTGAAGAGGTGTACGCCGTGTACTTCGACGATGTGTACCGGTATCTGCTTTCGCTGTCCGGGAGCGAGAGTACCGCCGAGGAGCTGACGAGCGAGACGTTTTTCCGTGCGATGGACGCCCTCGACCGCTTTCGCGGCGAGTGCAGCGTGCGCGTGTGGCTCTGCCAGATCGCGAAGAATCTCTATTATTCGCAGCTGCGGCGCGAAAAGTGCCTCGCCCCGCTCGAAGACTGCCAGATCGCCGAGGAGAGCCACGAGGAGGAGTTAGAAGATCACAGCGAGGCTGCGCGCATCCAGGAATTGCTGCACGCGCTCAGAGAGCCGTACAAGGAGGTCTTCATGTGGCGCGTGTACGGTGAGAAGAGCTTCCGCGACATCGGCGCGCTCTTCGGCAAGACGGAAAACTGGGCATGCGTGACGTATCACCGCGCCAAGCGCATGATCCGCGAGGGATTGGAGGACGACTGAAATGGACAAAACTTGCAGCATCGTGCAGGATCTTCTGCCGCTCTACGAGGAAGACATGCTGCGCGAGGAGACGAAGGAATTTGTGGACGGGCATTTAGCGCAGTGCGCGGCCTGCCGCGCCGAGCTTGACGCGCTGAAGGCGGACGTGACGCCCGCGCCCGTCAGCGCGCAGCCGCTGCGCGACTTGAAGCGGCAGCTTCGACGCAAGAAGCTGACCGCCGTGCTACTGGCCGTCACGCTCGCGCTGACGCTGGCGACGGCGGGATTCGCGTACCTCACCGCGCCGCAGTATTTGCCGTACAGCGAGACAGAGTGGGCGATCTCGCGCTCGCCCAGCGCGCTCGCGGACGACGGCTCGGCAGCGGATGGGCTTTCTGATCTCAGCGGCGCGGAGAGCATCTCCGTCAGCCTGCTTGTGCCGGTCTCCGGTGCAGAGGTCACGAACACGCAGGACCCCAACAGCGGCAAAACCATCTACTTCATCACCGCATGGCGCACGCCGCTCGACACATGGCGCGGCGCATTCGACAAAACCGGGGACGCCCCGAACACACACAGCGCAAATGATCGCACACAGCGCGAGGCGGACGCACTGCAAGGCGTGCTCGCCAAGGCGGAGTCCGCGCGCACGCTCTTCACGCTCGACGCCGCGAATTGCACGGCAGTCTGCTATTCTCAGAACAACGGGCAGGACGATGTACTGCTCTGCGGCAGCATGAACGGCGGCATCGTTTCGCTGCCGAGACTGGCGTTGGGCTATTACGTTTTGCTATCGTTAGCACTCCTTATTACGCTGGGTATTGCATTTTTTATCTGCCGCAGGAAGAAAGCGGGCAAAGCAATCGGCTATCTCGCGCTGATTCCCGCGAGCTATCTTGCCGGTCATCTACTCGTCAAGGGTTTCACGACGACGAGCTACCAGATGCAGCGCGACTTCTCGCTCATTATCCTCGCCGCCGCGCTGATCTACGCCGCGGTCATGCTGGCGATCAACCTCTGGCGGCAGAAGCGGGAGAAGGTGTAAAAGAGGAAGAGACGCATTCGCGTCTCTTCCTCTTTTACAATCAAATTCGAATGCTCAAGGCCCTTTGAGCAAAGCCGTGATAGTCCGCAAATGCGCTTTGCAGGCCGTCGATTCCCTGCGTTTCCCATCGGTCTGCCAGATACAGCATACCGCACATACAGGCAAACTTTTCATAGTACGATCCGCAGACCGCCTCTTCAAGAAACTGCTTTTGCCTGTCTGTGTCCGTCTCCGTAAGCGCGAGGCGCAGTTTGGCACGGCTTGCTGCTGCGACCTCGGTAAGCTGCGGTGTATGCCAGTCCACACAGTCGATTTCTGTCGCCTGATAGGAGAGAAGATGGGCGAATCCCTCATGAAATGTGTAAGCATCCAATCTTGTCAAATAGTCTGTACTTTCCAATGCGGCATTTGCCGCCGGATAGCGGTGTCCAATCAAGAGATGCGTAATCTCATGCGTCAGCAGATTCCGAATGATGCTGTCGAGCTGGTCGAGCTCCGCATAATTGCACCAACGGATGAGGTCAAAGATGAGATGTGCCTGCCCGTCGGGCGAGTGTGCCGCAACGGCGTCGTAAGGCTCGGGATAACCGACGATCAAATCAAGTGTCGGCTGTACCGCCTCCCAATCGGGGAAAAGCGCGTCCCAAATCGGGCGGTTGACGGGGACAAAGTGCGCAGCCGCTTCACAGATACGGCGTTCGAGCTTGCGCACAGTCTCTCGGAGAGCAAGATCCTCAGGCGGCGGAGTAAATGCATTCCTGCCAAGATCTGACGAAACCGAGGTGTGTTCAAAGAGCCATGAAGCACGAAAAGCGTCGACGCAGCTGCTCTCGATATATGCCTGTGCGATCGAACTGTCAATCAGCATTTTCAGTCCCTCTCTTTACGAAAAACCTCTTTTGCCGTAACAGACAAAAGAGGTTTTTCCTTGGCGCAGCGGGAGGGATTCGAACCCTCGTGAGGTTTCCCTCAAACTGATTTCGAGTAATTTCGAAACTGTTCCACTTAGGCGTCACATCGAAGCAGTACACGGTAGTTACTATGCCTTGAACCCGTTGAAAAATCAGGACTTTTTGAGTATTTGATACAAGAAAAACAGGGGTGGCAGGCGCTTTCGCATTTTCCGAAAAATGCGAGCAAAAATGGACAAAGGATAGAAAATAGGATAGACCACATTTCTGAGAATCATTGGTTTTCTCTGCTGTCGGCAATCACCAGAAGGGAGAACTGAAATGGATCTGCTGACCTATTATTCGGATCTTGCAGTAGCATATCCGGAGTATATTACACAAAAGCAGTTTTGTGAAGTGTGCGGGATATGCCACAAGACTGCATATAATTTAACCCGGCGCGGAGAAATCTCATATGAGATAGTAGATACCCCTACCGGGCGTATTCATCACATTAAGCTCACAGATGCACTTGCCTATCTTTACAAAAAGGATACGCTTTATGGAAATGATGAAAATGTAAATCGGCAAATATATGAGGTGCTGCAGGCACATTTTTCATACCTGCCCGATCTCCTTCGGACACAGCAAATCAGGGAACTGACAGGGTTCTCAATGACCGCTATTCAACGCTGGGTACTCGAAAAGCGTATTACTGCCATACTCGGAAGAAAAGGGTGGAATATTACAAGGGATTCGCTTGTAACCTTTCTTTCGTCGTCCTATTGCCTACGCGGAAATAGAAAACCCAAAAAATTTCAAGCTCTGTTGCAAAAGTGTACCGAGCAATTAAAAATTTGAAATCTCAGGGCAGGGATTCCCCTGCCCTTTTATATCCCATAGAATGTGAGGTGAACGCTATGGCCTTATCCCTGCCCTATTACTATGGACATTCTGGCGAACAATACGCTTTCTTTCGCATTCCAAAACTGCTAATCACCGATAGTCGGTTTGATGGCGTTTCCTCTGATGCAAAGCTGCTGTATGGACTACTGCTTGATCGCATGGAGTTGTCCTATCGGAACGGTTGGGTTGACGACCAAAATCGTGTCTTTATCATTTTTACGGTAGAAGAAGTTATGGAAACCTTGCGCTGTCGCTCTGAAAAGGCGGTGCGGCTATTCGCAGAATTGGACAGCAAGAAAGGTATTGGTTTGATTGAACGAAAGCGGCAAGGACTTGGAAAACCGGCTATCATTTATGTGAAAAACTTTGCCGGCGATATATCCTGAATAAATCGAAAGTCCAGACTTTCGATTTTCGAAAATCATAGATATGGCCGGAATCTGCGCTTCTGTGACTTTCGATTTTCGAAAGTCTTGATTTTCGGTTTTCGAATTTCTTGACTTTCGAAAATCGAAATCTAATAAGACTGAGATATAGCAAGACTGAGAATAGAAAGAATACTACCCGAAAAAAGAATAACCGTAAGAAGCAACAGCTTTGTTAGAACAGGGGCCGCAAGGCTCCTTTTTTGTTGGAGGAGGTGTCCCATTGAAAACAATCGCACTGGCAAATCAGAAGGGCGGCGTGGGTAAGACCACCACAGCCGCCAGCCTCGGCATTGGTCTTTCTCGGCAAGGTAAAAAAGTCCTGCTGATCGACGCCGATGCACAAGGCAATCTCACGCAGATGTTGGGCTGGCCGCAGCCCGACGAATTATCCCCAACGCTCTCCACGCTGATGGAGAAGATCATCGCGGAGCAGCCCATCACCCCCGGTGAGGGTATCCTGCACCACCAATCCGGCGTCCACCTTGTCCCCGCCAATATCGAGCTGTCGGCACTGGAGGTCACGCTGGTCAACACCATGAGCCGGGAAACGGTGCTGCGGCAATATCTGTCCACCGTGGCAGACCGCTACGATTACGCGCTCATTGACTGTATGCCGTCCCTCGGTATGCTGACCATCAACGCCCTGACTGCGGCGGACAGCGTGATTATCCCCGTGCAGGCGCAATATCTCCCCGCAAAGGGGCTGGAACAGCTTTTGCGAACCATCACCCGCGTCAAGCGGCAGCTCAACCCGAAGCTTGAGGTGGACGGCATTGTGCTGACGATGGTGGATAGCCGCACCACGCTGGCGCGGGAGATCAACGCGCTTGTCCGTAAGACCTACGGCGGTCATGTGTTCGCAAGCGAAATTCCCCGGTCCATCAAGGCAGCGGAGATCAGCGTGGAAAACAAAAGCATTTACGACCATGACCGCAGTGGCAAGGCGGCGCTGGCGTATGAAAATCTGACGAGGGAGGTGTTGAGCCTTGGCAAGCAAATTAAGCGGCATCGAACTGACCCGGTACGATGACCTGTTCAAAACGGACGCGGAGCGAGAAGCTGACCGGCAGGAGCGGATTCAGATCGTTCCTGCCTCAGAAGTTTTTCCATACTCCCGCCAGCCATACACCATTGACCGGCCCACGCCTGATTTGGTGCGGCTCATGGACAGTATTGAGCATATCGGCATCGCTGAGCCGCTGATCGTCCGCCCCCGTGAAATCGGCGGGTATGAGATCATTTCCGGTCACCGGCGCGATTACTGCGCGAAGGCTGTGGGATTGGATACCCGCCCCGTCATCGTCCGCAATTACAGCGACGAGGAAGCGGACATCCTCGTGGTGGACTACAACATCAACCGCGAGGACCTGCTGCCCAGTGAGAAAGCCAAAGCCTACAAGCTGAAGCTGGACGCCATGAAACGGCAGGGGCAGCGAACAGATTTAACTTCTCTCCAACTTGGAGAGAAGTTAGGAAAGAAAACATCGGTAAAAATTCTCGCTGAGCAAGCAACTGACAATGTAACTTCAATCCAGCGATATGTGCGCCTGAATAAGCTGATCCCTCCGTTGCTGGACGCAGTGGACGCAGGAACGCTCAAGTTCGTTCCCGCGGCGGATTTCCTCTCCCACCTGTCCGAAAAAGAACAGACCTACCTCTTGCTGGTCATGGAGCGCGACGAAGTGTCCCCGTCGCTGGGACAGGCCCAGCGACTCAAGCAGCTCAGCGCCGAGGGCAAATTGGAAAACAACATCATCGACCTCATCATGCGGGAGGAAAAGCCGCTGGAACGCAAGGTCACGATCCGCAACGACCGTCTACAAAAATACTTTCCCTCCAGCTACACCCCAAAGCAGATGGAGGATGTCATCATCAAGCTGCTGGAGGGCTGGCACCGCAAGCGCCAGCAGGAACAGGCACGATGAGGAGGTGCAGCTATGCGACGAAATGAATTACCTGATACCTGTTTTTCCGTTCTGCCTTCTACCGGGCAGCTTATTATCATCAAAAAAAGCGAGAGTGGCTACTATCCCTCCGAATGGGATACCGGTAACCGCGAGGAAAACCGTGACATCGCCAGCAGTCATAATGCGCGGCGCGGCATCACGGACATTCAGGAGGCCACCATGCTGGCAGGTTCCATGTTCGGCTGGAACACACCGGGCGCAAACCCGCAATGGTATTTGGACAACGCAAGATATGTGAATTCCAACATCGTCCAAGGCCATATCAAAGACCCAATCATGAGCGTGTACTATCCCGTCAGCAGTTTCTTACTGTGCTATGAGATCATGGGCAAACAGCACTTTTATCTGCCCATGGACAAACTGCCGCAAGAGCTGATGGGCCAAAGGTCGCAGTTCATCATGCTGCCGGATATGCTATGTGGAGTACCGGCCATGCCGGTGACAGCGACCTTTGCACAAAACGGGAGCTGCACCATCCAGTTAGAACACGGCAGCTATGTAGTGGGCGAAGCAGTCAATCAGGAATACCACATCACCGCCCGCATCCGCGTCGGCAGTGCCGAGTTTGTCATGGGCGAATGTGAAAAAGCCCCTGCCCCCTTTGTCACATGGCAGCGCAACTGCAAAAACGACGGGGACGGCCCACCCAATTTCTTTTGGGGGCATTACCGCTCTGACCGTTCTTCCTGCATCGAGGATTTCTGTGAACGGGCAACTGATGAATATAAAAAGCAACAAAATCGCATGGTGCAGCAGGAACAAAAGCGCACCACGCCGAAAAAAGAAAGAGGTGAATCACGATGAGTGACCGTGAGCCGGTAAACATCATGGGCGTTATCGCCTTTCCAAACCCTGACCATGACAAGCGCATGATCCGCTTCATCGACAGCGAATACCACACGCTCTTTACCATCAAGGACGGGGAAAGCATCGTCATTACCCGCTTTGACGGTGAAAAGATGGTTTTCCCTTGCAAGTACATTGACGATTGCCATGTCTGCATCGGTAATTCTGCCTATCATATCTGCGAGTTTGCAGAAATGCAGGAACGCAGCGGCAATACCTATGTTCCCAGAACGCCGAAAATCAGCGCCGAGATCGGCACCTATGAAATCTACCCAATCCCCGCAACCGCTGATGTGGACTACTATTTCCGGCCTTATGCAGAGGCAAAGGGAAAACTCCAGAACGCTGATTATCAGCGTTCTTATGCCGGTATGTTCGCAAAGGAGAATTCGCTGGAACATCTTTGGGCAAAGCACAACAGCGACCATCGCCCCTTTGCCCGTCGGATGCATTCCATGTCCGTAAGCGACATCGTGGTACTGAAGCAAGGTGGAAAGAAAACCGCCTACTACACGGATAGCATTGGTTTCAAGGAAGTGCCGGAGTTTTTGATGCAGCAGAGGACACAAAAGAAACACAAAGAACGAGGTGAAGCCAGATGAGCTATGACGCACAGAAGGTGACCTATCAGGAGGTCACGATTTTTGACCGACCGGCATTGTTTACAGAATGCCGCATTGACCGAGCCACCATGCCGGAGGGTGTATGTCGCTACGAGCTGCGCCACGGGGATGAGGATTGGGGAGAACCGAGGGAGTTGGCCCGAAACCTCATGGTCAACTTCTATGGCACTGTCCTCACCCGCGAGCCGTTCCAGCTTCCCATTGATGGGTGGATTCCGCTGGAGAGCGACAGCCTTTCCTTTCAGGACAGCGGATGCCGTACCCTTGCGGAATTTCAGGAGAAATATCCCGCCAGCGATAAGGATGTCATTGACTTTTACAGCGTCAATGAGCCTGCACTGCACGCTCTCTATTTCTCTCGCAGCGAGGAACAGGACAAGACCGTAGGTTGCGTGGGACACCTGCGGGGTGATTTTGGCAGCGGCAAGCAGTTTTATACAACATGGTGGCCCCACCAGCAGGATGCGCTGAACACGCCGGAGTTTAAGGCCGACATTGACCGTACCGTAAACTGGCTGCGGGAGCAGCCGGACTCCCCGCTGCGGGACTTTGACAGCATGAAACGCTACTGTAACCGGTATGAGCAGATCTGCGCCATCAAGGGTGCGTTGCTTCCCTCTTGCGGCTTCATGGTAAAAACCAAACAGTATGTGTATATGCTCCGCTGTACGCCGGTTAAAGGTGACTACCAGTTTTATATTTACTGTTACCAGCGGAAACCGTTTGAAAAGGCCCAAAAAGAGCAGCAGAAGAATGACCGGCTTGCAGCAAAAAAGCGGGCGGAGCCGGAGAGATAGGAGGTACGAGCCTTGCCAACCAAATTTCAGCTTATCACAGAGCTATATGACCAGACCGTGCAGAGCGTCACCGGCAGCTATCAAAGCTGGACAGGCTTTCTCCGCGCGGCCTGCTATAACTACAAATGTCCCTTTGATGAGCAGCTTTTGATCTACGCTCAGCGCCCGGACGCCACGGCGGTCCTTGAGATGGAGCGCTGGAATCGTCAGTTTGGCCGCTGGGTGAATCGCGGGGCCAAGAGCATCGCCGTATTTGGCGATGACGGGCAAAACTGCTTGAAGCTCTATTTTGATGTTTCCGACACCCATGCGTCCCGTTTTGCCCGTCCGCTGCCCATCTGGACGATGCACCCGGCCTTTGAGCCGGAGGTCATCGAAACGCTGGAGGCCACCTTCGGCAACCTGTCCGAAAAAGGAAATCTGGCGGACGCCGTGCGCTCTGCCTGCCACAACGCCGTGGCGGACAACTTCACGGACTACCTGCAAGACCTGCGCGACTGCCGCGAGGACAGCCTGCTGGAGGAACTGGATGACCTCAACCTGGAGGCGTTCTACCGGGACGCGCTGGAGGTCAGCGTGGCCTATATGCTGATGACCCGGCTGGGCCTGCGGGCAGATGACTATTTTTCACCCGATGAGTTTGCCCACGTTTATGAATTCAACACACCGCCCACCATCAACGCCCTGGGCATCGCCACCAGCGACATCGCGGAGATGGGGCTGCGGGAGATCAGCCGCACAGTCATGCAGGCCCAGCGGGAGCAGTTTTTTGCAAACCGTGAAAAAAGCAGATATGATGACCACACAGAACAACATGAAACACCCCATGAAAGGAGCAAACAGCATGGAGGTCACTTACAGGATGCAGGACGGCTATCAGGTGCCGAACCTGCTGATGCCGCAGACGCCGGAGGCGCATCTGGGCAAGTACGCGGAGCTGCGGAGAGAGTACCTGAAAAAGCACCGCAGAGTGCTTTACACCAACCTGAAAACCAGCGGCAAGCTGACGGAGCATCTGGCAGAGATCGAGCAGACCGCGCGGAAGATGGTGGAGCAGACCGTGGCGCGGATGGCGCAGGCCGAGGGCGTGACGGAGGAGCTGAAAGCGACCGATCCCCTGCGCTGGACGGGCCTGATGAACAATCTCCGGCACAGCGCGGAGGAACTGGTGCTGAACGATCTGATTTACGCCTGACAACCGAAGAACCCACAGAGGCAGGAAGTGATGAGCTTCCTGCCTTTGTCGATCACAGCGGGGATTATGTGCTGCTGGATCGTCTGCGCGCCGACTGTGACTACTTCCTCGGCGCTGGTGGCCGGAGTGAAAAGCATTTGTGGGCAGGCAATGTCCACGCACAGATCAAAAAAATGCGGGAGCTGTATGATGCCCTCCCGGAAAAACCGGAATGGCTGACCGCAGAAGCCATTGACCGATATGCCGCGCAGATGGCCGCACCCTATCAGGTCGCAGCCTATCACCATTTTGAAAACGGCTTTGACGATAAGCTGGACTATCAAACGCTGGAAGAAGCGGAGGCCGCAGCGCAGGGCTATGTTGCCGGTACGATGGAGAGCGACGGTTTTGCCTATGACGGCGCTGCCGTCTATGACGCCGAAACACGCCAGTGCCTCCGCGTCTACGGTGATTACCCGGACGAAAAGGCGCAGGAACAGGCAGCAGCCTTTGCGCTGGAGCATGACACCGCACAGCAAAATACCGCAGTACTGCCCGCCTTTCTGGATATGCATCTCATTGAAGCGAATCTGCTGGACGACGGCGGGCGCAAGCACAAGCGGCAGGAGATTTTTGAATACTTTCAAGCGCACAAGAGCCTTGCGGAACGGACGGAGTTCTTAAAAAACAGCTACAACGATATATGGGTGGAGGTCCTGACCGACGGCGTTCGGACAGGCTACCATGCCGAGAAAGACGGACTTTTGATGTGGGAGGGCAGCTACCTCTCCCGCACCTCAGAGTCCGTTTTTTCGTGGCCGGTCATCACCGAAATGACCGAGGGCCTGATTGAACGCGGCGAGTACAAGATCAAGCTGGGCCTGCAAAATGCCCCAATCGTCGCGGAGCAGCTTGCCCTATTCGACATGGGCGGCGACGCCCCGGTGTACGAGGCTCCGGCAGACACAGCCACCGGCATTCTGGCCCCGGCCCGCACGGTGCCGCAGGAGGTCATCGACCAGGCGCTTTACACAGCCGGAAACGAACCCGGCAGCGCCGAACGCATTGCGATGTTCTATATGCGGGAGCATTCTGAACAGGAAAATATAGCGTTTCTGCGTCGGGAGTTTGGCACAGAAAATGGGCGCGGCATCGAGTACGAAGGCCGCAAATATGCCGTTTGGTTTCTGGAGGACGGCATCCACCTCGCCCAAGGCGACAGTGTCCGCACCGGGTACAGCAAGACCATGGTCACATGGGAGCAGGCATCGGCTCGCATTCTGGAGCTGCTGGAGACGGGAACTTATCTCTCCGCGTCCGAGCTGGCGCAGGCCCCGGACAAGGTGCTGCACGAAGCGATGGACGCGCTTCTGATGACGGCCCGTGACCTAAACGAAGAAGGCCGCGCGCAGGGCCTTTTCCCACAGACATTGGCGATCCACGACCAGCACAAGGGCTACCCGGAATTGGACGAGGATATGGTGGCATTCGCTAAGACGGATGGTGGCCTACAAATGCTGGCACAGGAATATCATGCCTTCCTTGACGCCTACGCCGCAGCCCCGGACATTATGCGTTTCCGCATCAGCGGCTATAACACGCACCGGATCGGTGTTGTGCTGGATGGCCTCTCCTACCCGGAACGTAGCTTCACCGCCCAGCCCAGCTTCCTGCGGCAATGCAAAATGTTCATCACACAAGACGAGATCGACGGTTTTTTCCTCTGTGACCATCTGGATAGCCGACTGGCCGTATATTCTCACTTCTGCTACCCCCACACGCCGGAGGAGCATCAGAAATTTATCAAGGGCAGCTTTGGTGAGTACAGCGGCGGTGGCCGTGCCGGATACCAGCATACGAAAACATCAAAAGGACTGGAGTATGAGCGCGACTATAATTTCAAGAAATATGATACCGTCCATCTGACCATCCCCAATGTGGCCAAGGAGTATGAGCGCCTGATCGCGCAGAAACGATTCCCCGGCGAGGATGCCATCGCAAAGATCCCAGAATATGAGCATGGGCAGTTGGCTCGAACCGTCTATAACGGTTTTTACAATGCGCCGGACGATGTTCCGCGTCCCTATCCCAAGGGTGCGGATTATTACGATGCGCTTCCCATGATCGAGGAGCAGCTGCAAGATAAGGGCAAGACTGCGGAAATGCTGGCGGCGTTGACCTCCCGGCTGGATGGGACGGACGAGAGTGACCGTTTCTATGATTCCGTCCGCCGCGCAAAGGAGCAGCTTTCCGAATATGTGGACGGCACTTTCAGCCTGTTCAACCACCGGCATGATGCTCCTCAGCAGGAACGCAGCTTTGTGGAGCAGGTCGCAGAGGATGCAGCACGGCTTGCCGCAGAGCAGCCGCCCGCCTATGAGCGGTTCAGCGTGATCGAAACGGACGACAGCTACGCCGTCTGGGACGATATTCGGGATGAAGTCTATGTGGATGAAGAGGGTGTCAGCGAACACTTCCCCAGCGAGTGGCAGGCTGAGGATTATCTGGAGCAGGTCAGAAAGGCGGTCAACGAAAAGGAAGCGGCGGAATGGCTCTATGTGGAGCAGTCCAGGAACACCGCAGCGAAGCCGGAGCAGCCGCAGTCCGAACCTGTTTCAACTGCCGATCCCGTTATCGTTGGCACACGCCTGACCATAGATGGGCGGCAGTTTGAAGTGGACAGCGTAGACGATCTCACCCAAAAGGTATCCCTGCGGGATGTGACCTTTGAAGGCGGGACGGGATTTCCCATCTTCCGAACGGAACCGATCTCCTTTGTTCGGGAAATTGTGGAGCAGGCGGACCCCGCTGCGCTGGCCCCGCCGCAGCCGCAGACGGACGAGCCGCCTGCGGTACTCACCCCGCCGAAAAAGAAAAAGCAAAACGCGCTTGCCTATCCGCTGGACGCGGATGGCCGGAACTACCGCATCACCGATGACCACATCGGAGAGGGCGCACCGCTGGAGCGTTTTCAGCGCAATCTGGACGCGATCCGTACCCTGAAAACCGTGGAGGCGGAGAACCGCAGCGCCACAGCGGAGGAACAGGCGGTGCTGGCGCAGTATGTGGGCTGGGGCGGTCTGGCGGACTTCTTCGATGAAAAGAACCCACGATACAGCGAGCTGAAAGACCTGCTGGCGGATGCCGAATATGCCGCCGCCCGCGAATCCACGCTGACGGCGTTCTACACGCCGCCTGTGGTCATCCGCGGCATCTATGCCGCCCTGGGGCAGATGGGCTTCACGCAGGGCAACATTCTGGAGCCGTCCTGCGGTATCGGCAATTTTCTCGGTATGCTGCCGGAAAGCATGAGCGGCAGCAAGCTCTACGGCGTGGAGTTGGACGATCTCTCCGGACGCATCGCCCGACAGCTTTATCAGCGCAGCAGTATCGCGGTGCAGGGCTATGAGAAGACTGCCTTCCCGGATAACTTTTTTGATGTTGCCATCGGCAATGTTCCCTTCGGCCAGTTCCATGTACCGGACAAACGCTATGACCGGCTGAATTTCCCCATCCATGAGTATTTCATCGCCAAAGCACTGGATCAGGTCAGACCGGGCGGCGTTATCGCCGTTGTGACCTCCAGCTACACCATGGACAAGCGCACCGCCAGCGCGCGAAAATACATCGCGCAGCGCTCGGAGCTGCTGGGGGCCATCCGGCTGCCCAACAATGCGTTCAAGGCTGCGGCGGGTACCGAGGTGGTTTCAGACATTCTGTTCCTCCAAAAGCGGGAACGAATGGTGGATATAGAACCCGAATGGGTACACCTTGCCACCAACGAGGACGGCATCCAGATGAACAGCTACTTCATCGACCACCCCGACATGGTGCTGGGCGAGATGAAGATGGTGTCCGGGCCGTTCGGCCCCACGCCTACCTGTGAGCCGTACCCGGAGCAGCCGTTGGAAGCACTGCTGGCGGAGGCCGTTCAGAATATCCACGGCGAAATCGCCGCCTATGACCGGGAGGAGGAACTGGAGGGCGAGGATCATTCCATTGAGGCCGATCCTGCCGTCCGCAACTTCTCCTATACACTGGTGAACGGGCAGATCTACTACCGTGAAAACAGCCGCATGAACCCGGTGGAGGTATCCAAGACGGCAGAGAGTAGAATCCGCGGCATGATCGAGCTGCGGGACTGTGTGCGGACGCTGCTGGAATATCAGACCGAGGACTATCCCGATGAAGAAATCAAGGCGCAGCAAGCCAAGCTGAATACCCTCTACGACGCCTTTACCCGCAAATACGGACTCATCAACTCTCGCGGCAATGCCATTGCCTTTGACCAGGACAGCTCCTACTTCCTGCTGTGTTCACTGGAAATTCTGGACGAGGACCGGAACCTGAAAAGGAAGGCGGACCTGTTCACCAAGCGCACCATCCGCAGCCACAAGCCCGCCGAAAAGGTAGACACAGCGGTGGAGGCACTGGCGCTGTCCATTGGCGAAAAGGCTCATGTGGATATGGACTATATGGGCAGGCTCACCGGCAAGGATGAGGAAACGCTGTTTTCTGAGTTGTCCGGCGTGGTGTTCCTGAACCCTGCTTACACCGGCGAGAACGATGGACATGAGAAATACCTGCCCGCAGACGAGTATCTTTCCGGCAATGTGCGTCAGAAATTGGCGGTTGCCCAAGGCAAGGCGGAACAGGACCCGCAGTATCAGACCAACGCTGATGCGCTCGCGCAGGTGCAGCCCACCGACCTCACCGCCAGCGAGATCTCCGTCCGGCTGGGCGCTACATGGCTGGACACCGAATATGTCCGCCGGTTTATTTTTGAAACGCTGGGAACACCCCGCAGCGCGCAATGGGGTATGAAGGTCCACTATTCCGGCATCACCGGCGAGTGGCGTATTGAGGGCAAGAGCAAGGATCGCGGCAATGTCAAGGCCATCAGCACCTACGGCACCAAGCGCGTCAACGCCTATGAGATCATCGAAACGACACTTAACCTGAAGGATGTCCGCATTTTTGATTACCAATACGATGAAGAAGGGCGCAGAATTGCCGTTCTGAATAAGAAAGAGACTGCTATCGCCCAGAGTAAGCAGGAACTCATTAAAGACGCTTTTGCTGAGTGGATCTGGAAAGATCCTGACCGGCGCGAAGCCATCTGTAAGACCTATAATATTCTGTTCAACAGCAACCGTCCCCGTGAGTATGATGGCAGTCACATCAGCTTTTCAGGCATGAACCCGGAGATCACGCTCCGCAAGCACCAGGTCAACGCCATCGCGCACATTCTCTACGGGGGAAATACCCTGCTTGCCCATGTGGTGGGCGCGGGCAAGACATTTGAAATGGTCGCGGCGGCGATGGAGTCAAAGCGGCTGGGCCTGTGTCAGAAGTCCCTCTTTGTGGTGCCTAACCACCTGACGGAGCAGTGGGCCACTGAGTTTTTGCAGCTCTATCCGGCAGCGAACATCCTTGTCGCTACCCGTAAGGATTTTGAAACCAAAAACCGCAAGAAATTCTGTGGTAGGATCGCCACCGGCGACTACGATGCCATTATTATCGGGCATAGCCAGTTTGAGAAGATCCCCATGAGTGTAGAGCGCCAGCGGGCCATTCTGGAACAGCAGATCGACGAAATCATGATGGGCATTTCCGAAGCCAAGCGAGAAAAAGCGGAGAATTTCACCATCAAACAGATGGAGAAAACCAAGAAGGGCCTGCAAGCCAAGATCGACAAGCTGAATGACCAGAGCCGCAAGGATGATGTGGTCACCTTTGAGGAACTGGGCGTTGACCGCATCTTCATTGACGAGTCACACTATTTTAAGAACCTTTTTTTGTACACGAAAATGCGGAATGTGGGCGGTATTGCCCAGACCGAGGCGCAGAAAAGCTCAGATCTCTTTATGAAGTGCCGCTACCTCGATGAGATCACCGGAGGGCGCGGCATTATCTTTGCCACCGGCACCCCCATTTCCAACAGCATGGTGGAGCTTTACACCATCCAACGCTACTTGCAGATGAACGCCTTGCAGGAGCAGGGCTTGCAGCATTTCGATAGCTGGGCGGCGAACTACGGCGAGACTGTCACCGCCATCGAGCTGTCCCCGGAGGGCACTGGCTACCGGGCCAAGACGCGGTTTGCCAAGTTTTATAACCTGCCTGAGTTGATGTCCGTATTCAAAAATGTGGCGGACATTCAGACGGCGGATATGCTCAAGCTCCCCGTGCCGGAGGCGCATTACCACAATATCGCCTTGAAGCCATCGGAGTATCAGAAAGAGATCGTGGCGTCGCTGGCGGAGCGCGCTGAGAAAGTCCGCAACCGCGAGGTGGACAGCAGCGTGGACAATATGCTGATGATTACCAACGATGGCCGCAAGCTGGCGCTGGATCAGCGGCTGGTCAACCCCATGCTCCCCAGCGACCCCAACAGCAAAGCTGCCAAGTGCGCGGAAAATGTGTTTGAGATCTGGCGGCGCACCGCTGGCCAACGCTCCACCCAAATGATTTTTTGCGACCTGTCCACCCCAAAGGATGACGGCACTTTCAGCGTTTATGATGATATTCACGCAAAATTGCTGGAATTGGGTATTCCCGAAAACGAGATCGCCTTCATCCACAACGCCAAGAGCGAGGCGCAGAAGAAAGACCTGTTCGGCAAGGTGCGGAGCGGTCAGGTGCGTATCCTGCTGGGCAGCACCCAGCGCATGGGCGCCGGCACCAACTGCCAGCAAAAGCTCATCGCCCTGCACCACCTCGAATGCCCGTGGCGTCCGTCCGACCTTCAGCAGCGGGAGGGGCGCATTATCCGGCAGGGCAACGAAAACCCGGAGGTAGACATTTACAGCTATGTCACCGAGGGCACCTTCGACGCCTATCTTTACCAGCTTGTGGAGAGCAAGCAGAAATTTATCAGCCAAATCATGACCAGCAAATCGCCTGTCCGTTCCGCCGAAGATGTAGACGAACAGGCGCTTTCTTATGCCGAGATCAAGGCACTGGCCAGCGGCAACCCTATGATCAAGGAAAAGATGGATCTGGACATTGAGGTGTCCAAGCTGAAGCTGCTGAAATCCAACCATTTGAGCCAGCGGTACGCGCTCGAGGATGCAATCAGCAAGACTTTCCCTAAAAATATTGCCGAAGCACAGGAGCGCATTTCGGGCTATGAGGCCGATATAGCCGCGGTTAAGGAAAACACCCACCCAAACGCAGACGGTTTTTCTCCGCTTGTGCTGATGGGCGTCCCCCATACCGACAAGAAGGAGGCTGGCGCGGCGCTGCTGACCATGTGTCAGACGATGCTCTCCCCGGAGGCGACACAGATCGGCAGCTATCGCGGCCTGACGCTGGAGCTGGCCTTTGATACCTTCGCGCGGGAATACCGCTTGACCATGATCGGGCAGCTCCGCCACACGGTCACGCTGGGAACCGATGTGTTTGGCAATTTGCAGCGCATGGACAATGCGCTGGAGGGACTGCCCATCAAGGAGCAAACCTGTCGCGAGCAGTTGTCCAACCTGCAAACACAGTTGGAAACCGCAAAGGTGGAGGTACAAAAGCCGTTCCCCCGCGAGGCGGAGCTGAACACTAAAACGGCACGGCTGGAGGAACTGAATTCCCTGCTGAATTTAGACCACAAGGAGCCGGAGATCGTAGACGCCGAGCCGGACGAGGATCAAAGACCGCCGGAGCGCCGCAGACCGCAGCTGGAGCGGTAAAACCAATAGAAAACGGAGGAAATTATGGGTTATCAGGAAAGTTGGTTCTATATCGAGCCGCAGCATAAATTCAAGAAATTGATCCAGGCATACGAAAAGGCGGAGCAGTCCGGCTACTATGAGGTGGCCGGTGCGGAACCACATTCCGTTATTGTTTTGAAGCAGCCATTTGGCGATATTCCCGCAGGAAAGAAGCTGCTTTGGGTGTGCGGTGACCGCGGCTTTCACTGTGCCGCTGGCGTATTTGGCGGCGAGCTGAAATGCTCTGGCAGGCTTCGCGTGATCCCGGTGGAGGCGGTGCTGAACGGCACCGACGATCCCCGTATGGAGGGGCTGGACTTTGACAGTCCGGCCCCAAGCGAAAATGCCTATATGAAACGATACAGCGTTGCCAATTACGCCCACCGGATGCGGGCGGGATTGGCGAGATAATTTTTGAAATGGAGGATCATTTACAATGAAACAGTTGGAAAGAAAGCAGGAAAAAGAACGGTTAGAACGCCAGATACATCAGCAGATGCTAAAAGAGCAGGAAAGCCTCATGAAAGAATTACGCACGATGCTGCCCGAAGCAGCAGCTTCCTTTTCTTCGGAGCGTATCGTTTGCCTTTGTCATGTTGTTGACCTGTGGGCCTGCATTGTGGCCCTGTTTGAAGCACCAACTCCGCTTTCCATTAGCAAGCTGAGACGGCTGGCAGACTCGGATATGCCATTGATATTATTGAGCAGCGAGATCATGGAAAAAGAGAGCGATTTCCGTGTTATTGAGCTATAAGGAGAACATCATGCCTACAAAAAATGAATTGGAAAACCGGATATACGAAAAAATGTCACAGGAAAATACGGCGTTCCTTGCAGAGATGAAAACGAAATCACCTGACGAAATTATTTCCCGTGCCTACGAGATCGCCTGCCGTGACAACCTGCTGATACTTTTTGAGGATGAAACAAGCCTCTCCGAGCGGCAGCTTACGGTGCTGAACGAGTTTGAGCATCCCCTGTCACAGCTTTATACAGACTGGCTCTCCCGCGATACGGATGAGATGGATGCCTTTCGAGACAGCATTGCGTGCTGTGCGGATGATATTCTGCGGAAAAGAGTCGAAGAAAAATATCGAGATCCCGCGCAGCCCATATACCCTAACACCCGTTCGGAAGCCATAGCTCGCGGAGAGGTCTTTGAGTGGATGGCCAGCCGGGATCGGACGCTGACCTGTGCGGGAACCTTTGAGAAGGACGCGACCAACGCCTACAACGATGGAAAGCTGTCTGCTTTTTTGAAGGAGTGGACAAACACCTACGGCAAGGATCGCTGTATGTTCGTGCTGGCCTGCACCATGCGGCAGCGCACGGGAGATGAGCGATTCTACCCACCGGCGCGTCAGGCCGCAGGCCGCTTTGCGGCGCTCCAAAAGCAGATGGGTGGGCACACAGATGTTTACGCTGTGGACAATCACTCGTGCGTGATCAATGCCGCAATGGAGCAGCTTGCCAAGCCGGAGCGCAGCAAGGAAAAGCCTGTAGCGCAAAGAAAACAATCTGAACCGGAGCGATAATTGCGCTTATGAATATTCCGTAGGACATCTGGGAACCCTGTTGACTGGTACACTCAATGGGTGTATAATGCAGGTGAAAGGAGGATGAATATGAACATTCGTGAAATGAGAGCACAGCTTGGAGATACCCAAAGCGAATTTTCCGCGAGGTATCATATCCCCTTTCGCACTGTGCAAAATTGGGAGACAGGGATGCGTAAGCCTCCCGAATATGTCGCTGATCTGTTGGAGCAGCGCATCAAGGAGGACCTGACCAACCGTAAGACCTTGTCCCTGCCGAAGTATGACCCTCAAAAGAAGGATCTTCCGTCTCGGAGCAGCTATGTGGGCGCGCTCTCCTGGCTGCAAGCTGTCCGTGACTGCATTGGAGAACCCGTTGTCTTTGCGTTAGACAATGCGCTTATGTGTCAAGGAAACTTCGGAGGCCGCAGCGATGAATATATCGTGTGGGTCTATGGGGATGACTCCGTTATGAAGTTTAATGGCGTGGTCGTGCTTGGAAACCGTATCGGCGCACAAAATATCAAGAATCGGAACGGCTTGTTATATACGGATTTTAACAGAACGGTATATGATGCCCTTGCAAATGAAAATATTTTAGATATGCAGGGCATTACAGAAGCAGTCAGCAAATACTTCTATTCCAACGGAGACAGCTTTGACGGGCTCTTTGTCGCGCCGGAACATCAGGATCGGTTTGAGCGTTTGGCCAGCGATGCAATCGAATATTACGAAAACTGAGGTGCTTGCTTTGAATGTAACAGCGGAAGAAAGAATTATGTACTCAGTCATGAAAGCTGTGTACGATAGCGGCATTCCTATCAGCTTTAAGGGCTCCATGGTGTTGAAAGCCTGTTTGTTTGAGGCCGGGTTTTTAGATGAGACCCGTCATACAGTAGATATTGATGCAAATTGGAACACAGACACACCTCCCACCGCAGAGCAAATGGTGGAATCCTTACAGCGAGCAATCAATAGAGGCGGCATGGACTATGAAGTTCGCCTTTATCGAATGTATGGCGAAAAGCGATCCGCTGGCTTTGAATTAGTAGACCGCAACACCGATGAAATCCTGTTCTCAATGGATGTGGATGTAAACAGACCGATTACACCGACACAAATCTATGCGGTTGACGGGATCTGTTTTCGCGGCGTTTCACCGTTGCAGATGATAGCCGATAAGGTCGCGGTTGTATCAACAGATAAGGTGTTCCGAAGAATCAAGGATGTGGTGGATCTCTATTATATTTCAAAAGTATTTGAATTTGATGTTCAGAAGATCTACAGCACCTTAAAATGCAGCGAAAGGACCATGGGAGATTTTCAAGGATTCCTGCAAAGGAAAGAAGATTTGCGGCATTCTTACGATAAGTTTCGTTTTGCAGGCGGCGTCAATAAGCCGCCATTCGATGCAGTCTATCGTGAGGTAAAGATCTACCTTAAGGATGTCCTTCCTAAAGAGGCGTCTAAGGAGGATGCGGATGGGGGCCAGCAATAAAGCCTGCCCAAACTGCGGCAGGAAAATGAAGCAGCAGTTTCCGGGCCTGCAACATTGCAGATGTGGGATGAGCTGGAAAAAGGACATCGGCTATTTTGAACGGACACCTGATATGGTTTTTGCGCTGGAGCGCCGAATCGTCGGCAAAAAAGTCAAGCAGTTTCCCGTCATTCGCACCGGCTCTGCTCCGAAGTAACTGAATAATTTTATGGAAAGCGCAAGCAAAATGCTTGCGCTTTTCTCATGCCCCAAGGAGGTGAGCATCACGCCCTACCTATCGAAAGATCAAATCGCTGCCGCCCGCGAGATGGACCTATTGACCTATCTGCGGCGGTTTGAGCCGGAGGAACTGGTACATATCGGCGGAGATACCTATGCCACCCGCACCCACGACAGCCTGAAAATCTCCAATGGAAAATGGTGCTGGTGGTCGCGGGGTATCGGCGGCATAACTGCACTGGACTATCTGACAACAGTGGAGGGTGTTTCCTTTTTGGATGCCGTGCAGCGTATCCTTGGGGAACCGCCCCGTGTGCCGACCAAATCAGAGCCAACCGCACCGCTCCCGAAAACTGAATTTACCCTTCCACCCAAACACGCCGACACCCGGCGTGTTTTTGCATATCTTCGGAGCCGCGGCATTGATGCGGAAATTATCAACCACTGCATCAAGCACGGGCAGCTTTACGAGGATGCAGAGCATCATAACTGCGTATTTGTGGGCTACAAATATGGAATCCCTGCCTACGGCGCACTGCGTGGGACGCTCTCAGAAACCACCTTCGCCGGTGAAGTCTCCGGCAGCGATAAGCGGTTTTCCTTTGCCGTTCCCCTTTGCGCCGGTGGCAAAACCCTCTGCGTGTTTGAATCCACCATTGACGCGCTTTCTTACCTGACGCTGCTGAAGCTGCGCGGGCAGGATTGGCGCGCCGCCAATACGCTGTCCCTCTCCGGCATCTATCAGCCACGGAAGGATGGCTCCATCCGATCCCCCGTAGCGTTGGAGCAATACCTGAAGGACAACCCCGGCATGGCACGGATCGTGCTGTGCCTGGATAACGACGGGCCGGGACGGGCGGCATCCGCAGCCATTCAAAAGAAACTTTCCGAGTATGAGGTCATCGACAACCCACCACGGCGCGGAAAGGACTACAACGACCAGCTCCGGCTTGTGAAAGGAATCAGCGGCAGGGTAAGAACCCGTGGCGGTGACGCACGCTGATTTTCTTTTTCGGCTGGTCAGAATGACAGCGCGGCCTGCGGCTGCGTTGTCCTTGCAAGCATAGCATTTTGACATCAAAATGCGCTTGTTAAGGGGTAAACCCCTTAATATCCCCACTCCAACAGGAAAGGAAGCTCTATGAAACGCAACAATGTCAAGCAGATTACCATTCGCCTGACCGCTGATGAATATGCCCATGTCAAGCAGCTTTCCAAGGACAGCGGCTTGAAAATGGAGCCTGCGATCCGGCGGCTTATCATGGGCGTGAACCTGCGTCCCCGCCCGCCTGATGAACTGCCAGAGCTGCTGCGTCAGCTTTCCGGCATCGGCACGAATATCAACCAAATCGCTAAAGTCGCCAATGCCTCCGGCTATGTCCGCAAGGAGGATATTCAAAGCATCATGGAAATGCAGGCGGCATTGTGGAGGGCGGTGAAGCGAGGATAGTGGCATACACAAAAGTATTTGCCATCCGCGCAAGGTTGGACAAGCGTGTGCGTTACATCACAGACGGAGAAAAGACCTCGCTGGCGTCCAGCATCACCTATATCTCTAATCCCGAAAAGACGGAGCAATTCTTTTTCACGTCTGTGTTAAATTGCAGCAGCGTGGACACCGCTCTTTCTGAAATAATGGAAACCAAACAGCAGTTTGGCAAAATGGGCGGCGTCCTCGGCTATCACTTTATCCAGTCCTTTCAGCCGGGGGAGGTTACACCAGAGCAGGCACACGCTGTCGGGCAGGAATTTGCCAAGCGGTTGTTTGGAAAACGGTATGAGGTCGTTATCAGCACCCATTTGAATAAGCACCACCTGCATAATCATCTGGTGGTCAATTCTGTGTCCTGTATAGACGGGCAGAAATACCATTCCAGCCCGGAGAGTTATTACAACGATGTGCGCGGCACGTCGGACGCGCTATGCCGGGAGAATGATTTATCCGTCATCACCCCACAGGGCAAGGGCAAGCATTACGCCGAGTGGAAAGCGGAGCAGGGCGGCAAGCCCACCGTGCGCGGCGTGATCCGCGCCGACATTGACGCCATCATCCACCAAGCCTACACCTACGATACTTTTCTCATGCTGCTGCGAAAGAACGGCTATGAAGTGCGCCGCAGCCCCAATCGGAAATACACCACCGTCAAGCCACCCGGCGCAAAGCGGACAATCCGCCTGGACAGTCTGGGCGAGGGCTACACCGAAGCGGATATTCTGCTGCGGCTCTCCCGCCAGCGGCATGGCGGCATGGCCCCGCTGATCATCGCCCATACCGTCAAGCGTTACCGCATGAAGGGCAAACTGGCGACCGTCCGAAAAAAGAAGATCACCGGCTTTCACGCACTCTATCTCCGCTACCTCTATCTGCTGCGTGGGGGCAGGCGGAAAAAGCTGCCGCCCAAACTGCCCTTTTCCGTCAAGCGGGAGGTCATTCATTTGGAGCGGTATGAGCAGCAATTCAAATACCTTTTATCAAGCGGAATTACCACCGAAACGGAGCTGGAGCAGCGCATCCGTGTGCTGGAGTGGGACATCCGCTTGCTGGAGGAACAGAGAAAACCACTTTATCAGGAAAGGAGGAACACCAGCGATGAAGAAACACAAGCCAAGTACAGCGCGGAGATCCAACAGCAGACTGCCGCCTTGCGGGAGAAACGCCGGGAAGTGCGGCTGTGCCGCAGGATACAATCGGACATTCCGAGGGTATCCCAGCAGTGCCAACAGGCGCAGGCTGAACGGCAGGAAAATCTAAAGAAGAAGGAGGAACACGAGCATGAGTACCAACGGTGAAACCGCTGACCTGATGGTGCGTGAGGGCATCCAGATCACCGAGAGCGCCCTCAAGCTGGCAGGGCTGGGGGCGAAAAATCTTGCCGCTCTTCTGATTGCCCTTGCCAACGACAATCAGAAGCTCGCCGGTAAAACCAACCTCAAGCGCCTGATCCACGACGGCGAGGAGCTGACGATCTTTTCTGTCAAGCAGGAGGACTTGAAGGGCTTTCAGATGGAGGCCAAACGCTATGGCGTCCTGTTTTACCCCATCGTCAATAAGGTAGAAAAGACCGGCACGGTGGAGATCATGGCAAAGGCAAGGGATGCCAAGCAGATCAACCGCATTTTTGAGCGCATGGGCTATCCCGCCCCGGTGAAGGAGGATACTGCCACAAAAAAAGAGAACGCCCGCGCTCCGTCCGGGAACAGCTCCAAGGAGCGCGGGACTGGTGCGAGAGCGTCTACGGAACCGGCTGCGGAGAAGGCTGACACCCGTCCCTCCGTCCGCAGCCGTCTGATGGCGCTGCAAGCCGCGGCGGAGCGGGACGGCACAGCTCCCACTAAGGACACCGTGCGGGAGGCCATTCAAAAGGCTATGCCTACGCGGGAATAAATTGATTTTGAGAAGGAGAAACGAACATGGCAAAGTTAGACGATTTGATCCAGCAGAAGCAGCAGAGAGACGAGGACTGGAAGGCAAAGAAAACAGCGGAGCGCGAGGAATTGGGGCAGCTTTCCGACGATGCGGTCATGCGTGTCACCAGCGAACCCGGCGCATACCTCCACTATCTGGATACGCAGGCCATCAACCCGCGATACAGTGCGTCCAATGTGCTGCTGGCAATGGCGCAGAACCCGGAGATCACCTACATCAACAGTCTGGAGGTGTGGAACCGCTTGGGGCGCAGCGTCAACCGTGACGAGAACGGCATGAAGATCCGCGTGTCGGACACCTATGTGAAGGACGGGCGGGAGTATCACGGCTATAAAATCGGGCGTGTGTTCGACATTTCCCAGACCCACGGCAAGGCCGGTGTTCCGGCGCTGAGCCTGAAAGACAATACACCGGAAATGGACGCCGCCCTGCGCCGCCTACTGGACAGTTCACCCGTCCCCGTGGTCACCAGCAGCACCATGTATCAGGACGCCGTTTATGATCCTAAAACGCAGAGCATTACGGTATCCAGCCGCCTGATCGACAGCAAGATCTTTGCGGCGCTCTCCCGCGAGATCGTCCACGCCGGTATCCATGACCACGGGCGCTATCCCTACTATACCCGTGAGGACTGCGCCATGGACGCCGAGAGCGTCAGCTATATGCTCTGCCGCAATTTCGGCGTGGAGACCCCACAGCCCGATGTGAGCCGCGTGGGGCAGGTCTTTGACGGTATGGAGGTGCAGGATCGCCGCGGTGTGGTGGACAGTCTGCAAAAGTATTTTCGTAAGCTGCAAAATGACATCCAGCGTGAGATCTCTCCGCAGGAGCGCAAGCAGCCGGAGCAGAACCGGCCCGTTCGCTGAGGAAGGAGGACGAAGCGTGAAAAAGAAAGTTGCGTTTGCACTCTGCACGGCGCTGATGCTGTGCAGCATGAGCGTCGCGGCGCTGGCCGCAGAGCCCATGACAGAAGCCGATACGGTATCCACGATGCTCTCTGCCGCAGATACGCTCCCCGGCATTTCTGCCTATCCCGCCGAGGTCAGAGCCAGCGAGGAAAACGGTGTCTACCGTCTGGAAAAGGTCTACTACCTGACCGCAAAGGACGATCCCGCTGCGATCCCCACCGCTGACTTTGAGCGCGAGGGACGCACCTATACGCTCCTTGATTTGCTGAAAAATGACCAGACAGAAACGGACACGCGGGAGCATATCGAGGTGGTCACGCTGGAGAGCAAGACCAAAGATATGGCGGAAATTCTGAAAATGCTGGAGCCGAAGCTGGAGGTCAAGACCGAGGACGGCTATGAGGGCGTCCTGTCCCTTGACCACACTACCATTCAGGTGGAGGCAGCGGGCTACGGGACCAGCAGCCGCACGGTGACGGCGGAGCGCACCTATCCAAACCTCTCCGACGCGGATGTGTCCCTTGTTCCCAAGTCCGTGAATGAAAATGGCCGCACCCTGACCCTTGCCGATGTAAGCTGGCAGGAGGCGGCGGTCGATCCCACGGACGGCTATGACATTCCCATTCGCTACACCGCCGTGGCAAGCTACACCGGCACAGCCACCAGCAAATACGCCACCGGCTACACCGTCACGGCGGACTATAAGGGTGACGTTACCCGCACAAGCTGTGATACAGTGGTCTATACCGCCGTTTTTTCCAGCGTTGGGAATGCAGCGGCGAAAACCGGACGCAGTAGTTTTAACTGGCTGTGGCTGCTGATCCCCGTGGGAGCGGCGGCGCTGGGCGGCTGCGGTTACGCTGGTTATAAGGGCTATCGCCACTACATCAATAAGAAAAGAGGGTACGCCGCATGAAAAAATATCTGACCACGCTGCTGGCCGCCTGCTGTATGCTGGCGGCTTTTTCCATGCCTGCATCGGCATTGGAGTACCACTTTGACGGCCCGGACGCAGGGCTGTTCGGACGCCCCACCTCGGACGATACCATTTATGTCACGATGGATGAGCCTGCGAATACCGACCGCAGCAAAAACGCCGCCTATATCCCGCCTGCCTTCGGCTCTCCCACCTCCTACACCCTGAACGCCGGGGAGCTGCTGACACCAAACCTTGTGAGCGGTTCAGTCACGGGAACGGTCAGCGGCACAGGCGGAGTGACCGTTCTGCCTCCCGCTGCTTCCGGCAGTGCCAACGGCAGCACAGGCTCTTACACGCCGGTGAAATACACGGCGGTCACGAAAGACCTCTATTACAGCGGCGGCTACCTCGGTACGCTGAAAATCCCCACCCTCGGCCTGTCTGTCAAGGTGTATCAGGGGACGGACGCGGACGCGCTCCGCAAGGGCGCAGGACATTTTGCCAGCACCTCCATTTGGGAAGGCAATGTGGCGATTGCGGGCCACAATCGCGGCGTGAATAATCACTTTGGCAAAATTCACACCCTTGACATTGGGGACACCATCAAGCTGACTACCCAGCTTGGCACACGCAGCTATGAAGTGTACTCTGTCAGTAAGATCGGCGTGGACGATACCAGCGTCCTAAACGACAGCACGGAGAACATCATCACCCTTGTCACCTGCGTGATGAATCAGCCGGATTACCGCTGGTGTGTGCAGGCTCGACAGAAGTAGTATTGATGTGAATAATTTCGACAAGAAAAAAGTTATTCACATTGATGTTAAAAACTTTACTTGACGCAAGGGGGGTGATATAATGGCTGACAAAGGTGGTGACAGAATCATGGAGTTAAAAAACAGATCGCAGTACCTTGATAAGCTCATTTCCGTTCAGGATATGGAGGTCATCAAGGTCGTGACCGGAATCCGGCGCTGCGGCAAATCCAGCCTGCTGAAATTGATGATGGCACATCTGCGGGAACAGGGCGTCATGGAGGAACAGATCCTCTCGATGAACTTTGAGTCCATGCAGTTTGCCGATATGGACAGCAAGCAGCTTTATCAGTATGTGATGGAACGAGCCCCCAAGGGTAAGCGGCTTTACCTGTTTTTAGACGAGGTGCAGAAGGTTCGGGACTGGCAGGATGCCGTGAATTCCTTCCGTGTGGATCTGGATTGCGACATTTATGTGACCGGTTCCAACGCCTACCTGCTTTCCTCCGAACTGTCCACGTATCTGTCCGGACGCTATGTGGAGATCAAAATGCTGCCGCTGTCATTCCGCGAGTTTTTGGACTTCCACGGCTATCTGCTTGATGAGTACAAAGCGCCCAACGGCACTATGAAACAGCGCGCCAAGGGAAAAGACGGCGAAGCGTATGAGCTGCGCGACCTGTTTGAAGCCTACGCACAGTTTGGCGGTATGCCCGCACTGGCCGAGGCGGAGCTGGATCAGGAGCGCGCCAATATGCTGCTGGACGGTATTTATTCTGCTGTTGTTGTGCGGGATATTCTGGAGCGCGGCAAACGGAAAGAACAGCGGGCCGTTACCGACGCGCTGCTACTTCGCAAGATCATTCTGTTTCTGGCTGACAACATCGGCAACAACACCTCGGCGGCGTCCATCGGGCGCACCCTTGTCAGCGAGGGCCTGTTGGATGATGGCAGAAAGGCCAAGCCTGCGGTGCAGACCATCTCTGCCTATATCGACGCACTGTTGGAGTCCTATATCTTTTATGAGGTCAAGCGTTTTGACATCAAGGGGAAGGGCTATCTGCGGACGCTGGGCAAATACTATATCGTCGATCCCGGCCTCCGCACCTATCTGTTAGGCAATCGCGGCGGCGATGTGGGACACATTCTGGAAAACATCGTTTATTTTGAACTGCTGCGGCGTGGCTATGAGGTGGCCATCGGCAAGGTCGGTGAAAAGGAGATTGACTTCATCGCAACGAAGATGAACGAGAAAAAGTATATCCAAGTCACCGACAACATGAACGCCCCCGAAACCCGCGCACGGGAGCTTGCGCCGCTGCAAGCTGTGCAGGACAATTACGAAAAGATCGTAATTGCCATGGACTGCGACCTTATCAGCGACGTGGACGGTATCAAAATCGTAAAGGCGCTGGACTTCCTGCTCAGCGAAGTGTAACTAAAAATCCGCTCTGAAAAATCAGAGCGGATTTTTTGACACACGGCGGTATCCGCGATACCATGAAGCCATCAAAGAATTTGGAGGTACACACCATGAAGCGAGGAAGTTTTGCAGCCGGTTTTCTTACCTGCCTGCTGTTGGCTGGCGTCACTACCACGGCGTATGCTGCCGGGATCGTGGCCGAGCGCAGCACCCATCGCGTTGTCGTAGATGGAAAAGAAGCGCAGATGGAAGCCTATGTCATCAACGGCAGCAACTATGTGCGGCTTCGGGACATCGGCAAGGCTGTTGGTTTCGAGGTTTATTGGGACGGCGATGCCAAATGTGTGCAGGTAGAGAGCGGCAAGCCCTACACCGGCATCGCACCGGTGAAAGCGGAGACCAGCGGACCTGCTTCACAGCCGGAGGCTACGACGCCTGCCGATGATGTGGATGCCATGAAACAGGATATTGTGGACCGCACCAATGCGCTGCGGCGTGAAAATGGCGTTGCTGCACTGCGTGTCAACGACAGGCTCATGCAGGCGGCGCAGGTCCGTGCCGACGAGATGGCTGCGCATACCGTCTATTCTCACACAAGACCGAATGGCGGAAAATTCAATACCGTCACGGATTGTCCTTACATGGCCGAAAATATCCATCGCATCGCAGATTGGGTGCTGTCTGACCAGACACTTGCCGAACGAGCAGTTGCGGATTGGTATGCCTCAACGGTTCATCATAAGAACATGGTCAATCCAAAGCTGTCAGAGATCGGTGTCGGGCTGGCAAGAGGTGTCAATGATACTGGTGACCCGTGCTGGTACTGTGTCCAGCTTTTCCTCTACGATGGATGCTCCGTCACTCGGGTGGATACCCCCACAAACAAATAAATCATCAACTTTCACGCAAGAGTAGGTCGTCAAGATCTGCTCTTTTTATTGCGCTTTTTGGAAAGGAGAAAGACATGAAGTCAATTAAACATCGCTTGTTGTCACTGCTTTTGACGCTGGTGACGATCTTGAGCCTGCTGCCGACTGCGGCCTTCGCTGCGTCGAACACGGGTTCCGGCCTCAAAATTACCACCAACCAGGCATATTGGAGCACGCGCCTGCTTGCCAACGGAACCCCGTACAGCTACCGCCCGCCGCTGGTGGACGGTAAGCTCGTGTACTGCATGGATAGCGGACTTGGCTATCATTACGCAACGCCTTCGTACCTGAATTCCTTTACATGGACGTCCGGCACCGGTGCAGATGCAGATGCCGTATTGCAGTCGGCTGTCACGAACAGCGGCCTCAGTGAAATGGACACCGCGACCGTCGAGAACGTCAAATGGATGATGACCTACCTCAACGACTGCAAGGCATCCAATGTTGGCCAGCTTTTTATGGCCGTGCAGACGTATGTATGGGATCACCAAAGCTATAAAGGCGAGCCCGGTGGAGACGGCGACGCGGGCGGCTACGCCAACGCTGACACCTATGATCTGTATCTGAGCCTCATCGACTGGCTTTTGGAGCAGAAATCACAGGAGGACGCCGAGTTCCAGCGCCAGATTGAAGAGTACACTGCACAGGGCAAGTCTGCATCCATTGTGGAGGACGACAGTGCAAAATGGGCAGTATACGCAATTTCCAGCAACCGCAAAAATCAGTCATTCTTCAATTATTATGGTCCCCGCAAACTGGTCACTCAGGATAAGCCCGGAGGCGGCGGAGAAGAACCTGCACCGCCTGCTGGCACGGGCAAAATCACGCTGAAAAAAACTGCCGGTGGAACCACAACCGGTCTCGCCGGTGCACGTTTCAGCATCTATTTCAACGGGCAGATCGTCGGCAGCGACATCACCAATGCGCAGGGCGAGATCTATGTTGAGAACGCCGCCACCGGTCTTTGGAGCTTCGTGGAAACCGCTGCACCGGACGGCTTCTGTGTTGATCCCACGCCCAAAAGCGTTTATGTAGATGTGTCCGAGGGCGACCGCGAATACAGCGTTGCGGCGGTCAACTACGAAAAGCCCGATATGAAGATCACCAAGCGGGATGCCATGAGCGGCAAACCCATTGCCGGCACGGTGTTTTCCATTAAGTCCGTTACAGGCAGCTATTCCACCTCCGTCACCATCGGCTCGGACGGTTCGGCAACCCTTTCAGACATCCCCGCTGATGTGTATGTCGTCCGGGAGGAATCCGTGCCGGAGCCGTATATTGTGAGCAATACGGAGCAGACCGTAGCGCTCCGCCCCGGCAAGACCAGCGAGGTCACCTTTGTGGACTACGAAAAGCCTGGCCTTGAGATCATCAAGAAGAACATCGCCAACGGAGAGCCTATCGAGGGCGTGACCTACCGCATCGAGCAGATCGACGGCAACTTCTCCACCAGCGCCACCACCGATAACCATGGGCGGATTTTCCTTGAGAGCATCCCTGTGGGCAGCTACAAGGTCACGGAGATCAATGTTCCCAACCATGTTATTCTCTGCCCCATCCCGCAGGAAGTGGCATTGAAGGCTGGCGAAACCTCTACCGTCACCTTCTTCAACGCGCTTAAGCCCAGTCTGGAGATCCGCAAGGTGGACAGCATCACCGGCGATCCCGTCAAGGGCGCCAAGTTCCAGATCTGGTATGGCAGCAACCACACCGACACCGGTGAGCTCAACGATCTCGGCACTTACTTTTCTGACGCAAGCGGAAAAATCATTCTTCCTGAGATCAAGGATGGCTGGTACAAAGTAACGGAATTGGAACCGGCGTCCGGGTATGCCATCAAGGAGCCTGCCACGCAGGAATGCTTCGTCGCCGGTGGTGAGAGCAAGGTGTTGATTTTCGAAAACACACCCCTTTCCGCCATCATCATCCGCAAGGTGGACAGCGAGAGCGGCCAGCCGTTGGAGGGCGCATGGTTCCGCATCCGCTACCTTGGCGGCACCTCCGGCACCGGCGGTACCGTAGTCGGAGAGATCAAAACCTCGCAAAACGGGACCGCCATTTTGACGGGCCTCGCCGCAGGCACTTATGTCTGCGAAGAGATTTCCGCGCCGGACGGGTATGTGATCACCGACGCCACGGAGACGGTCTATCTCTCCGGCAAGGATCAGGACGTCATTACCGTGACCTTTGGCAATGATAAGAAGGGTTCCCTCCTGATCGTAAAAAAGGACGCCGTGACCGGCGCCCCCATTTCCGATGTGGAGTTCTTCATCACCGATTCGGATGGCAGCGTGATCGGCAACGCCAACGGAAAGTATGTGACCGACAGTGCGGGAACCATCCGCATTGACGGCCTGACTCCCGGTATGACAGTCATCGCCCGTGAGGTGCGGGCAAAAGACGGCTACATTCTGGACGATACCCCGCAGAGCATCAAGATCAAGCGCAATGCCGTGATGACGCTGGAATTCCGCAACCAGCCCAAGGGCGGTATTTTGGTGAAAAAGGTGGACGCCGTAACAAATGCGCCCATCTCCGATGTTGAGTTCCTTGTCACGGATTCGGACGGCAATCTCATCGGCAACGCCAACGGCAAGTTCGTGACGGACAGCGTGGGCACGTTCACCATTACCGACATCGCCCCCGGTACCACACTTGTCATCAAGGAAACCCGTGCGAAGGTGGGCTACATTCTCGACGATACGCCGCAGACCGTCAAGGTCAAGTCCAATGAAGTTGTCACGGTAGAGTTCCGCAACCAACCCAAGGGCAACCTCATCATCGTCAAGCAGGACTCCGTTACAAAGGAGCCGCTGGAAGGTGTCGAGTTTAAGATCACCTACGCAGATGGCTCGTATGTAGATGCCGAGGGCGGCACGCTGTCCTCCACCGGCCTGTACTGGACGGATAAGGCAGGTAAAATCTCCATTTCCGGCATCTCCGGCACCATAGTAGCGACGGAGGTGAAATCGATCCCCGGTTACACCATTGATGAAAACACCCGTACCCAGACCGTGGTTGTCAACCCCAACGATACACAGACTCTCCACTTCTACAACACGCCTATTGGTGGCGTGGAGATCATCAAGGTCAACGAGGATAACCACAGTGAGCGCATCCCCAATACGACCTTTGAGATCCGCAAGGTGGACGATGCCTTGGTGGATACCGTTACGACGGACAAAAATGGCCGTGTGTTCGTGGCTCTGGAGGATGGCAGCTACTATGCAAAAGAGGTCGCATCGAACAAATCGTTCCGGCTGGATGATACGCCCCACTATTTTGAGATCAAGGACGGCAAGCGTGTGACGCTTCAGGTGACCAACAAAAAGCTCAGCGGCATCGTCATCCACAAAATCGACAGCGTCACGGGCGAGGGGATCTATGGCGTAAAGTTTGTCCTCTATGATGCGAACAAGAAGCCCATCGGCGAGTACACCTCGGACGATGAGGGCTACATCTACATTGACGAGATCCCTGGCGGGCTGAGCGGCCGCTTTTATCTGAGAGAACTGGAAGCCGCCCCCGGCTACACGCTGGATAAGCAGTATAAGACCGTCTATGTCTCTTCGGGCAAGACCGTGGAGATCGAGTGGGAAAATACTGCTGTCACGGGCCAGATCCAGATTTATAAGTACGCCGCTGAGTATAACGAGGTCACCGGCACCGCCGCAGGCGCCCCGCTCAAGGGCGCTGTTTATGAGATCGTCAATGCCCGCAGCGGCAAGGTGGTGGACTATATCACCACCGATGCCCGCGGCGTTGCGGCAAGCAAGGCGCTGCCGCTGACCCGTTATCAGATTCGTGAGGTCACAGCGCCTGCGTATTGGCAGGTGTCCTCGGAAATGTTTGATGTCACGCTGGAATATCCCAGTCAGATCATCAAGCTGTCTGCCTACGATAAACCTTCCTCTCTGGGCGTTACGATCACCAAGCGCGGCAATAGTGCTGTGATGGCTGGCAGTCAGATGCGCTATGACTTCACCGTTGCCAACACCAGCAATGTGCCGCTGGAGTCATTCTTCTGGCATGACCGCATTCCAACGGATATTGCCAACGCAACGGTGCTGAGTACCGGCACCTACAGTGCGCGGCTTACCTACCGCATCCTCTATAAGACCAACTACAGCGCAAGCTATCAGGTGTTGGCGTCCAATCTGCTGAGCAGCAACAACTACAGCTTTGCCCTAAACGCCATACCCATGCAGGCAGGTGAGGTGGTAACCGACATCTATTTTGACTTCGGAACCGTGCCGGTGGGCTTCCAGTCTGTGGCGAATCCCACTCTGAGCGTGATGGTCAAGGGCATGGCGGTCAATGGCTACCAGATGGTCAACCGCGCCGATGCCGGCGGCAAGTATCAGGGTACCTGGCAGACCGCAACAGCCAACTGGATCACCATTGTCCGCAAGATCGGCACTACTCCGAAACTGCCCAAGACGGGATATTAACTACTGAAAGGCGGCAACCAGCTTTACGCTGGTTGCCGCC
>OJRB01000174.1_pt1 | contig 42796 bp, 44 predicted proteins | sample 1599061 | NCBI WGS metagenome assembly OJRB01 (sample SAMN03922522, study PRJEB24848) | human gut metagenome | isolation source: stool sample | host: Homo sapiens | place: Germany | collected 2010-02 | reverse complement strand
TTTGTCAACACCTTTTTCCCGCATTTTTCAACTTTTTTATCCCTGCCAGAAGGTGAAATTATGGTCTGTACGGTTATAATTTCGTTCACTTCTTGTAGGCCATATACACCTATATTATAATGTGCCAAAAGGCGGCCCCGGGGGAATGGGACCGCCTTTCGGCAAGAGATGAAAGAAAAATAGAAAGGAGTATATCTGATGGGTGCTCTCGCTCCCCTGTCAGTCCAGAATGTTGGAAGCTGTCACCCAGCGGCCCGCGTCCTGCCGCAGGGTCACGTTGCCATCGGCATAGCGCAGGGTCACGGTGCCGTCGGGGTTGTGGCAGCCGTACTGGAAACGGACATAGCCCGCGTCACCGGACGGTGCATAGTACGCGTCGAAATCCGCCAGGTATACCAGGCCATTGAAGGCGCTGTCGGACATATCCGCCAGGCCAAGCCCGGTGCAGCGCAGCAGCAGGTCCTCCAGCTCCGCCGCCGTCAGGCGGGCGCAGCCGTCCATACCCAGCTGCCGCAGCTCCCGGTCGGACAGCTCCCGGCTTCCGGCTCCGGCGGCAAACAGGGACGCCAGATCCATATCCTCCGCCCGGTCATAGGAGGCGGCCAGGAACAGGTTGGGTCCCCGGGACGGCAACACATTGAAGCAGCTGCCGCCGAACCAGCGGAGCTCCTGCTCCGTCAGCAGGCTGGCCCCCTGGGGCAGGGTCACCCGGGGCTCCTCCGCCGGGGCTGCGTCCTGTCGGACCGCCGGGGCGGAGAAATGCACAGGCTCGACGGTATTCCTCGCTACGCTCTGCCCGCGCAGGCCGCAGGCACACAGCCCCAGCATCAAGCACACTGCCAGCAGCAATACCGTCTTCTTCATGGCGACTCCTTTCCCGAGGTGAATGTTGGTTTTTCCCTTACTGTACTTGTAGTATACAGGAGTTTCCCGGCAAATTCATCTCAAAATGGTGAATAATAGTTACAAAACGGTGACAATATGGTTAAAATTTGGTACACCTTATTTCGCGGTTGCAATAGGGACGGAGATACGATATAATTATAAATTAGGTATTTTCACAGGAAGGAACACTTCGCTCATGTGGTACATTGTATTATTCGCCGCCCTGTTGGGGGCGGATCAGCTTATCAAATACTGGACGGTGGAGCACCTGGCTCTGGGGGAGTCGGCGGCGTTTCTGCCGGGGATCGTGCGGCTGACCCGGGTACATAACTACGGCGCGGCCTGGTCCAGCTTTTCCGGCCAGACCACGGCCTTGGCGGTGGTGACGGTGCTGCTGATGGCGGCGGTGGCGTATCTGCTGGTGCGGCGGATCGTGCGCCATCCCCTGGGCGTTATCGCCGGGGTGATGATCCTAGCCGGAGGCGTGGGGAACCTCATCGACCGGCTTTTCCGAGGCTATGTGGTGGATATGTTCGACCTGACCCTGTTTTCCTATCCGGTGTTCAACTTCGCCGACTGCTGCGTGGTGGTGGGGGCGATTCTGGGGGCCGTGTACTACCTGTTCTTCTACGACAAATACGACAAGAGGGAACGTCCGCATGGAAACGATACGCCTGACGGTGACAAGTGAAGAAGCGGGACAGCGGGCGGACAGCCTGCTGGCCCGGCGGCTGGAGGGCCTGACCCGGTCCGCCGCCGCAAGGCTCCTGGAGGAGGGGCGGGTCACGGACCGGGGCCGCCCGGCGGCGAAGAACCTGCGGGTGCAGCCGGGCCAGGTGCTGGAGGTGCAGCTGCCGGAGCCGGAGGAGCCGGAGGCCCGGCCCCAGAATATCCCCCTGGACGTGGTGTATGAGGACCGGGACGTCATCGTGGTGAACAAGCCCACGGGCATGGTGGTGCACCCGGCCCCTGGGCACCCGGATGGCACCCTGGTCAACGCCCTGCTGTATCACTGCGGGGAGAGCCTGTCCGGCATCGGGGGCCGGAAGCGCCCCGGCATCGTCCACCGCATTGACCGGGACACCAGCGGCCTCATTATCGCCGCCAAAAACGACGCCGCCCATCTGGCCCTGGCGGCCCAGCTAGCGGACCACACCCTGGCCCGGACCTATGAATGCCTGGCGGTGGGGAATTTCCGGGAGGACAGCGGCACCGTGGACGCCCCCATCGGCCGCCATCCGGTGGACCGCAAGCGCATGGCGGTGGTGCGGCAGGGGGGGCGGGAGGCCGTGACCCATTGGGAGGTCATCGCCCGGTATCCCGGCGTCACCCATCTGCGCTGCCGTCTGGAAACCGGCCGCACCCACCAGATCCGGGTCCACCTGGCCTATATCGGCCACCCCATCCTGGGGGACACGGTATACGGGGCCAAAAAGCCCGTGGCCGGGCTGACGGGCCAGTGTCTCCACGCGGTGGGCCTGCGGTTCATCCACCCCCGCACCGGGGAGCCGGTGGAGCTGACCTGCCCCCTGCCGGAGGAGTTCGTGCGCATGCTGGAAAAGCTCCGGCGGAACGCGTGAAGCATGAGATATGAAAATGAGGATGTGCCTATGATCGGCTTTTATGACTATACGGTTCTGGCCACCTACGCCGCCACGGCCCTGGGGGTGACGGGTATGTTCCAGGCGGTGGAGGGGCGGCACCTGACCGCTGTGTTCTGCCTGCTGGCGGCGGGACTGCTGGACTGCTTCGATGGCCGCATTGCCCGCACCAAAAAGGACCGCAGCCATCAGCAGCAGTCCTTCGGCATCCAGATTGACTCACTCAACGACGTGCTGTGCTTCGGAGCGCTGCCGTCGGTGGCGGGCTACTGCGCCTGGAGCCGGTGGAGCGATGCCCCAACTCCGGTATGGTATGGGGCGGCGCTGTGCGTGTTCACCCTGGCGGGACTGATCCGGCTGGCGTATTTCAACGTCACCGAGGAGGAGCGCCAGCAGACGGAGGGCGGCGGGCGGAAATACTATCTGGGCCTGCCCATCACAGCCAGTGCCCTGGTCTTTCCGCTGTTTTACCTGCTGGGCCTGCTGCTGCCCGGCGGGCCGTATATCCTGGCGGCAGGAATGCTGCTGCTGGCGGCGCTGTATGTGACCCCGCTGTGCATTCCCAAGCCCGGCCTTGCCGCCATCTGCCTTCTTTCGGCGGTGGGGGCTCTGGAGCTGGCGGGGCTGATCCTGGCCGCTCTGGGGCGGCTGTGACCGGAAGGTCCCCTGTCCATATTTGACCAATTTGTGAATTTTTGAAATTTTTCCAAAATCCCCCTTGCAAAATCCAAATAGTGTGGTATGATAATCAGCGTTAGCACTCCAGGAAGTCGAGTGCTAACGCTGAACTCGTTTATTATGTAAAGATATAAGGAGGAACCAACCATGAAACTGACACCGCTTGCTGATCGCGTTGTGCTGAAGATGACGGAGGCGGAGGAGACCACCAAGGGCGGCATTATCCTCACCGGCTCTGCCAAGGAGAAGCCCTCTGTGGCGGAAGTGATCTCCGTGGGCCCCGGCGGCGTTGTGGACGGCAAGACCGTTACCATGACCGTCAAGCCCGGCGACAAGGTCATCACCGACAAGTATGCCGGCACCAAGGTCACCCTGGAGGACGTGGAGTATATCATCGTCAAGCAGGCTGACATCCTGGCTATCGTTGAGTAAAAAATTCGCTGTCTGTTTTAATTAGGAGGCAATATTATGGCTAAGATTATCAAGCGCGGCGAGGAAGCCCGCAAAGCTCTGGAGTCCGGCGTCAATCAGCTGGCCGATACCGTCAAGATCACCCTGGGTCCCAAGGGCCGCAACGTGGTGCTGGATAAGAAGTTCGGCACGCCCCTGATCACCAACGACGGCGTGTCCATCGCCAAGGAGATCGAGCTGGACGATCCGTTTGAGAACATGGGCGCGCAGCTGGTGCGTGAGGTATCCACCAAGACCAACGACGTGGCCGGCGACGGCACCACCACCGCCACCCTGCTGGCCCAGGCCATGATCCGCGAGGGTCTGAAGAACCTGGCTGCCGGCGCCAACCCCATCGTCATGAAGAAGGGCATGGCCAAGGCCGTGGACGCCGCCGTGGCCGCCATCCGCCAGCAGAGCCAGAAGGTCAACGGCACCGACGACATCGCAAGAGTCGGCACCGTCTCCTCCGGCGACGCCTTCATCGGCAAGCTCATCGCCGAGGCCATGGAGAAGGTCTCCGCCGATGGCGTCATCACCATCGAGGAGTCCAAGACCGCCGAGACCTATTCCGAGGTGGTGGAGGGCATGATGTTCGACCGGGGCTACATCACCCCCTATATGGTCACCGACACCGACAAGATGGAAGCCCTCATCGACGATGCGTATATCCTCATCACCGACAAGAAGATCTCCGTGATCTCCGACATTCTGCCTCTGCTGGAGCAGCTGGTCCAGGCCGGTAAGAAGCTGTTCATCATCGCCGAGGACGTGGAGGGCGAGGCCCTGAGCACCCTGATCGTCAACCGTCTGCGGGGCACCCTGAACGTGGTGTGCGTCAAGGCCCCCGGCTTTGGCGACCGCCGCAAGGAGATGCTCCAGGATATCGCCATCCTCACCGGCGGCCAGGTCATCAGCGAGGAGCTGGGCCTGACCCTGAAGGATGCCACCGTGGATATGCTGGGCCATGCCCGCCAGGTGAAGGTCACCAAGGAGAACACCATCATCGTGGACGGCATGGGCGACAAGCAGGCCATTGCCGACCGCGTGGCCCAGATCCGCGCCCAGATCAACAACACCACCAGCGAGTATGACCGCGAGAAGCTGCAGGAGCGTCTGGCTAAGATGGCCGGCGGCGTGGCCGTCATCAAGGTGGGTGCTGCTACCGAGACCGAGATGAAGGAGAAGAAGCTCCGCATCGAGGACGCCCTGAACGCCACCAAGGCTGCCGTGGAGGAAGGCATTGTGGCCGGCGGCGGCACCATCTTTGTCAACGTGATCCCCGCTGTCACCGCCCTGCTGGCCGACGCCGAGGGCGACGAGAAGACCGGCGTGCAGATCGTGGCCAAGGCTCTGGAGGAGCCCATCCGCCAGATTGCCGCCAACGCCGGCCTGGACGGCTCCGTGATCCTGGAGAAGGTCCGCACCTCCGGCAAGAACGGCTTCGGCTTCGACGCCTATAAGGAGGAGTACTGCGACATGATCGCCAGCGGTATCGTGGATCCCGCCAAGGTCACCCGCTCCGCTCTGGAGAACGCCGCCAGCGTGTCCGGCATGGTGCTGACCACCGAGTCCCTGGTGGCCGACAAGCCCCAGCCCGCGGCTCCCGCAGCCCCCGCTCCCGATATGGGCGGCATGGGCGGCATGTATTAATCCCCCCGCAAGGGCATAACCGCATAACAAAAACCGGCGCCTGCTATGCAGGCGCCGGTTTTCAGCTTGTCAAAAACGGCTTTTTGACAAGACGAGGACCATATCGCAGCAGTCTTTTCCCCGGTTGGCAAGGGTGAACGGGCAATTTTTCTCCGGCGTCGACTATTCCCGGCCCGGCAGGATGGGAAAGCGCAGGACGATGCAGAAGCGGCCGTCCTCCGTTCCGTGGGAGACGCTGCCCCCCAGGGCGCTCATGACGTCCTCGCAGATCACCAGGCCATAGCCGCTGTCACCGGCGGCGGTTTTGACGGTTTTGCGCAGGACGGCGTTGCTCTCCCGCAGCACCAGGAAGCCCTCCTCCACAGACGCCGTAAGCTCCACGGGCTGGCTGGGGGAGCCATGCTTGACGATGTTGGCGCATATGTTGTCGATCAGGCGCATCAGCAGGGTGATGTTGGCCCGCATGCGGAAGGGCCCGCCGGTCCGGTCGGCGTAGTCCAGGCGGAAGCGGTTGCTGGTGAGGAAATTGTTGATGCTGGAGGACACCTGGGCCAGCAGTTCCTGGCCGTTGTAGGTATCCAGAGGTAGGGTCCGGCAGTTCTCCTCGAAGGCGAACAGGTCGTCGGTCAGACGGCGGATGTGGTTGGTTTTTTCCAGGGCCCGGTCGATGAACAGCGCGGCGCTCTCAGGGCTGCCGGCATAGCCCTTGGACAGCAGCTCCAGATACCCGATGACCACCGTCAGCGGGGTGCGGATATCGTGGGCAATGGACTTGACGAACTGCTCCTTCTGCTTGAGCTTGGCGTCCTCCGTCAGCAGCAGCAGTTGGATGGTGTCCCCCAGGTGGTTGATGTTGGCGGCCAGGGTGGACAGCTCCGTGCTGCCCCGGATGGGGATCTGGCGGCTGAAATTCTTGCTGCACAGAGAGGAGACGTTCTGCTCCATCTCCTCGATGTACCGGATGTGCTTCTGAAACAGGAGATAGAACCCCGCCACAAAGGAGATCAGGAACAGCCCGGCGCATATGCCCTTGCGCAGGGAGGTATAGGCCTGGTCGAAATAGCCGCTGAAATACACCTTGCAGGTTTCGTCCGCCAGCCGGAGGCGATATTCATAGGTGGGCAGGACCTTGGAGCCCCAATAGAAGTGCTCCTGGTCCTCCTCGGTATAGGTCATGTTATAGGACACGAAGGAGTTGTAGCACAGGGCCTCGTTCTGGCGGATGACCATCAGGGAGACGTAGTGATACCGGTCATTCCACTGGGTGAAGGGCTTGCCGTCGGTGCTGACCAGGTGATTCTCATCCGCAAAGCGCTGCAGGTCCTGAAAATGCCGGTCCGACAGGCGGCGGAACACCGCAGGCTCCGTGGCATACTGCTGGAAGAAGCGGGTCAGCGCCGCGTTGGCTCCGGCGTATATGGCGGCGCTGACGGTCACGGCCAGCAGGATCTCCAGAACGATCCGGGTGCTGAGCCGGTGAAACAGCTTAGTCAATGTAGTACCCCTTTCCCCATGCGGTTTTCAGAATGGTGGGATGCTTGCAGTCCGCCTCGATCTTGTGCCGGAGCTTGAAGATGTGCACCATGACGATGTTGTTGGCGGCATAGCTGTACGGCTCGGTCCAGATGGCCTCATAGATATCCTGAATGGACAGCACCTGGCCCCGGTGCTTGAGAAACAGGTGCAGGATTTCATACTCCGTATAGGACAGCCGGATGGCCCGGCCGTTCACCGTGACCTTGTTGTCCATGCCCAGCACCAGGCGCTCCCGCTCCGGCTCGGCCCGGTCGGCCCCCTGATAGACCCGGTACCGCCGCAGCAGGGACCTGACCCGGGCGGTAAGCTCCGCCGCCGAAAAGGGCTTGCACAGATAGTCATCGCCTCCGGCCATCAGGGCCGCCACCTTCTCCGAGTCGCCGGACATGGCCGAAAGAAACAGGATCGGGACATAGCTGCTCTCCCGGATTCTGTGGCAGACCTCGAAGCCGTTCATGCCGTCCATCATGATGTCCAGAATGATCAGCTCCACCGTCTCGTCCAGGCTGGCCAGGGCCTGGGTGCCGCTGTATGCGGTGCAGGTCTCAAAGCCCTCCCCCTCCAGCAGGATCCGGATGATCTGGGTGATGTCCCTGTCGTCGTCGATAATCAGTATTTTCCCCGCCATAGTCCAATCTTCTCCAAAAGTCTTGATGGTTTATTATCCCACAGGCCGCCTCCGGAACCGCCGGACGGTAAGAATTTTAAGATTTCAAGGAAATTCATTATGATTCTTACAGATTGCATGATTTTCCAGCAGATTGCCTTATAATAACCAGTATAGACCCTATACTCCGCAATATCAACCAGAAATCGAGGAGGAAACATGAGAAAGAGCAAAGTTTTGACCAAGGCTTTGGCGGCCATCCTGTGTATCGCGATGCTCATCCCCATGGCGGTCACCGTGGGCGCCGCCGAAACCGACAGCGAGCCCCAGGCCACCATCAGCGTCAGCACCAAGCGGCTGTCCATGACGGATCAGCGGGAGGTGGCCCTGTCCTTCAACCTGGGCTATAAGCCCGAGGCGGCCAACCTGGAGTGGTCCTTCGGCGACCAGCCCTTCAGCCAGTGGCTGAACTGGGAGGGGGACGACGGCGAGCCGGTGTTCACCGTGAAGGACCTGACCATTGCCGATAACGGCGATGTGACGGCCACCCTCTGCGTGGACTATCTGTTCGATGGCGACGACGCCGCCTATTGGCGTCCCTGGTACAGCTATCGCGGCGAATATGCCCTGACGGTGACGGACAAGTCCACCGGCCGTAGCGCCAGCCAGACCATGCGCTATGAGGTGTATGATTCCTACACCCCCTACAGCGAGCTGGACAGCAAGATTCAGGAGATCATCCGCACCCAGACCAACGGCCTGTACATCTCCTATGAGTCCACGGGTCTGTCCACCGACGGCAAGGACGTGATGGAGGTCATCGTGGCCCGGGACAAGGCCGTGGTGGATAACTATCTGGCCCTGCTGAAGCGGGCCCAGACCGAGCCGGAGGCCGTGGCCGCCGACGTGAGGTCCGGCCGCCTCAGCGACTATCAGGTCCCCGTGTACATCACCAACATCCACCCCAATGAGTGCCCCGCCGTGGACCAGCAGATCGAGTTCCTGAAGGCCGTGGCCACCCAGGAGACCATCCCCTATCTCAACGGCGACAACGAGACCTGCACCTATAACGTGAAGGACGTGCTCAACGACGTGTTCTTCATCATCCGCCCCACGGAGAACCCCTATGCCCTGGAGCACTATCAGCGGGGCAACGTGGAGGGCTTTGACCTGAACCGTGACAGCACCTATCAGACCCAGATCGAGTCCCAGGTGGCCACCGCCGACCTGGTCAAGTGGAAGCCCGTCACCCTGATGGAGCTGCACGGCTTCATCTACTATGCCCGGACCCAGCTGCAGATCGAGCCCTGCACCCCGCCCCACGAGCCCAATCTGGAGTATGACCTGTTCATGAATTACGCCCTGGAGGGCGCCCGGGCCTTCGGCGACGTGGCCTCCATGAACTCCATCTATAACTCCTCCAGCGAATACGCCAAGGAGAACGGCGCCACCGAGGACAACCAGCCCTGGTACGACATCACCATGGAGGCAGGCTACGACCCCGCCACCGGCCGGTATGAGTACCCCTCCGACGACATGTCCACCAACTACACGCCCACCTATGCCCTGTTCCACGGCACCATCGGCTACACGGTGGAGTGCGGCGAAAACAACGAGGCCTCCGTCACCATGGGCAAATACGGCCTCATCGGCCACACCGCCTATGTGGCCGAGAACAAGAACGACCTGTATCTGAACCAGCTGGAGTTCTTCCGCCGGGCCCTGAACAACGAGGAGTCCCCGGAGACGGAGAAGTGGTTCGTCACCCAGGACAACCAGGTGGAGGAGAACTTCCGGGAAAAGGACGAATACGGCAAGTTCTATCCCGAGTATTACGTGATTCCCACCGATGCCGCCTCCCAGCGGGACATCGCCGACGCCTATTTCATGCAGGAGTATTTCATCCGCAACGGCGTGCAGGTGGAGAAGCTCACCCAGGACGTGACGGTAAACGGCGTGACCTACAAGGCCGGGGCCTTTGTCATCGACATGCACCAGATCAGCCGCAGCTTTGCCAATGCCGTGCTCTACAAGGGCAAGATCGTGAAGAACTGGACGGGCCTGTTCAGCGAGTCCGTCACCAACTTCCCGGAGCTGCGGGGCTTCGACTGCACCCCCATCACCCAGCCCGGCGTGTTCGAAGGTAAGACCGTCGACGCCAACACGGTGGAGCGCGGCACCGCCTGGGTCACCACCTACGGCACCAAGGCCACCGTCATCAGCAACAACGGCCTCGACGCCGTCAACGCCGTCAACGACCTGCTGGCCAAGGGCGTCACCGTGGGCTTCATCACCGAGGCCGGCGACCACTACAGCAAGGGCGATTTCGTCATCGACCATAAGGACGCCGCCCAGATCAGCGACCAGTATGTCATCGAGATCACCCATGTGGCCGACGTGCCCCAGGCCAGGGTCATTACCGAGCCCAAGGTCTATGTGGACGACGACAGCTTCGACCGCTTCGCCTTCACCCGGCAGATGAACTTCAAAACCGTGGCCGATGTGTCCCAGGCCAACGTGGTGTTCTCCAGCAACGAGCCCGAGGAGGACGTGAAGGCCGCCGTGGCCAACGGTCTGCCCTTTGTGGGGGCCAGCGTCAACATCCTGGAGTATGCCAAGGCCACCATCCCCGGCTTCGACTTCAAGATCCAGTGGATCATTGAAGAGGGCATGTACGGCCCCGAGGAGGTCTATAACGACTATGAGGCGCTGTTCAACGTGGAATACGGCGACAGCCTCATCACCGCCAGCTACGCCGCCGCCGGAGACTTCACCACTTATACCAAGGGCGGCTCCATTATCTCCGCTTATCCCCAGGAGGCCACCGTCCTCATGCGGGCCGGCAGCCAGGACGACTTCTATAAGGCCGGCTGGTGGAACGGCATCGACGATCCCGACGGCGGCCTGAAGGGCCAGGTGGTTGCCATCGACTATCAGTCCGGCGGACTGGACATGACGGTGTTCTGCACCAGCATCACCAACAAGGCCCACCAGACCGACGATTACCGTCTGGCCACCAACGCCATCTACAGCAAGCTCCTGGGCGCCGACTTCACGGTGTCGGACGCCGGACAGGATGAGCCCGTCCCCGAGCCCGTGCCCGAGCCCAGCAGCCCCCGCACCGGCGACGACATGAACGTTGTGGCGTGGATCGCCGCAGCGGTTCTGTCCATGGGCATGGCCGCGGTGTTCACCACCCGGAAAAAGGCCCGCTGACAGCCGCAGCGCCCAGCGCAGGAACCCATAAAACAGCATCCCCCGGCGCGGTGCGCCGGGGGATGCCCCCTTTTCCCGTTATTCCTCTGATTTCGGTCCCTTCAGCCGGTCCAGCAGACGGCGAAGGGGACTTTTCTTGTCCACCGGTTTGTCCTCCGGCTGGGGCTCCGGCGGGGCGGCCAGCGCGGCCCGGACCCGGTCCAGGGCTTCCTTTGCCCCGGACACTCCGGCCCTTGTCCCGGCCTCATACAGCTCCTCCGCCCGGCGGAGGTCCCGCTCCACCCCCAGGCCCCGCTCATACAGCCGCCCCAGGCGGCATCGGGCCAGGTCGCTGCCCTGCTCCGCCGCCCGGCGGTACAGGTTGGCGGCAATGGCGGGGTCCTTCTCTGTCCCCACGCCGGTCTCGTAGCAGATGCCCAGCCGGAGCATGGCCTCCGGGTGGCCCTGCAGGGCGGCCCGGTGATACATGTACGCGGCGTACCGTGGCTTTTTCTCCACCCCGTCGCCGGTTTCGTAGCACACCCCCAGCAAATACTGGGCCCGGGGCATTCCCACGGCGGCAGGCTTTTGCAGCAGGTGGGCGGCCTCCCGGTGGGACTCCGGGGCCTTTCTCCGCCGCAGCAGCCCCGCCAGGCAGTACTGGCCCTCCAGTTCGCCCAGCGCCACGGCCCGGCGATAGAGGTCCTCGGCCCGCTGCACATCCTGCTCCACGCCGTGGCCGGTTTCATAGCACACCCCCAGCCGGGTCATGGACCGGGGATGCTCACGCTCCGCCCCCCGGCAGAAGTATTCCGCCGCCCGGTCATAGTCCCGCTCCGTGCCGTGGCCGAAGTAATAGCACATGCCCGTCTGGCAGAGGGCCTCGGTATAGTCCCCCTGGGCGGCAGCCAGGAAGCAGCGGAAGGCCTCCTGGGCGTTCTGCTCCACCCCGGTGCCCTGGTCATAGCTCAGGCCCAGAAAGTGCCAGGCCCGGGGATAGCCCCCCTCCGCCGCCTGGCGGAACAGCCGGACGGCCTCCCGGTCGTCCTGGTCCACCCCCTTGCCCTGGTGATGCAGCACCCCCAGGGCGCACTGAGCGTCGGGGTATCCGGCCCCGGCGGCCTCCCGGTACAGGGCCAGAGCCCGGGACACGTCCTGCTCCACGCCGTCGCCGAACTCGCAGCACACCCCCAGCAGATACTGGGCCCGGGGCAGCCGCTGCTCCGCCGCCTGGGCAAAGCAATAGGCGGCCTTTTTCAGATCCTTCTCCACCCCCTGGCCGAAAAAATACATCACGCCCAGGTTGCACCGGCCCATGGGATAGCCTCCCTCCGCCGCCCGGCGGTACAGCTCCACGGCCTTTTCCAGGTTCTTTTCCACCCCCTGGCCGCTTTCATAGCACACGCCCAGGTTGCACAGAGCCGGGGCATAGTCCCCGGCGGCGGATTCCTGATACAGGCGGCAGGCCCGGTCCTCGTCCCGCTCCACGCCGAAGCCGTTGTCGTAGCACACCCCCAGCCAGTAAAGGCCCGCCGGGTCGTCCGGGGCCGTCTGGGAAAACCACCGGAAGGCCTTTCCCGGGTCCTTGGCCGCGCCGCCAATGCCGTACAGGCAGTTCATGCCCATCTGCACCACGGCGTTGGCGTCGCCGTCCTCCGCCGCCTGGCGGCAGTCCTCCAGGGCCTGACGGCGGCGGTCCGCCAGCTTCAGAAGCTCCGGGGAAAAGACCACGACCTGGGGGTCCTGGGGATTCTGGGGTTCGCGCTGAAATGGTTCGTGGTCCGTCATTTTATCGCTCCTTATCGAATGATTGATTTATCGGAAGGACAGCAGCTCCTCCGTCTCCTTGCGGCCGGGGCCGTTTTTCCACTGCTCGGGATAGCCCATGGCGATGAGGCAGGCGGGGCGCAGGCCCCCCAGCTCCAGCAGACGCCCGGCGGCGTCGGCGTCGAATATGCCCAGGATGCAGGTGCCGATGCCCAGGTCCCGGGCCGCCAGACAGAAGGTCTGGGCAGCGATCCCGGCGTCGAACATCTCCCACCCGGCGGCCTGGCTCTCCGTCAGCGGGGCGTCCCCCTGGCCGGACAGGCCCGGCACATAGGCGATCACCGCCAGGGCGGCGGCCCGGTTGATGGTCTTGGTGTTGAAGCCCTGGCCGGGGATGCACTCCCGGGCCATCCGCTCCTTCAGCGCCGGGTCATCAATGACGATATATCGCACGGGCTGGGTGTTCTTCCAGCTGGGGGAAAACCGGGCCAGGTCCACCACCCGGCGGATGTCCTCCCGGGGGATGGGGGTTTCCTGAAAACGGCGGCAGCTGACCCGCTGCCGGATGCATTCTGCGGTGGTCATGGGATGATACGCTCCTTTTGGTAATAGTATTTTTTATTGTAGCACAAATTTTTCTCTCCGTAAAGGGCGGCGGGGCCGTACTTGTAAAATCCGGGAAAATGTGATACAATGCGAGATATTATCGGGACAAAGCCGGGAAATGGGGGGACAAAAAATGGGTCTGCACGACGGGCACCGCCAGCGCATGCGCCAGCAGTTTTTATCCCACGGACCCCAGAGCATGGCCGACCATGAGCTGCTGGAGCTGGCCCTGTTTTACGCCATCCCCCGCCGGGACACCAACGAGACCGCCCACCGGCTGCTGGAGCAGTTCGGCTCCCTGGACCGGGTGCTGACCGCCCCGGAGCAGGAGCTGGAGCAGGTGGAGGGCGTGGGGCAGAACGCGGCGGTGCTGCTGCGGCTGATAGGCGCCATGGGGGACCGGGCCAGGCAGCCGGGCCGGGAGGAGAAGATCGTGGCCTCCGTGGACCAGGCCGGGGCCTATTTCCTGCGGCTGCTGGACGGGCAGCGGACGGAGCAGCTGTATCAGCTGTGCGTGGACGGCAAGGGAAAGGTCCTATCCTGTCGGGTGCTGTCCCAGGGGCAGGCGGACATGACGGTGCTGAGCCTGCGGCAGGCGGTGGAAAACGCCCTGCTGTCCGGGGCCAGCGGCGTGTTCCTGGCCCACAACCACCCCAGCGGCGTGGCCCTGCCTTCCCGGGCGGATGTTCAGGCCACCGTCCAGGTCCGGGACGCCCTGAAGCGGCTGGATATCCGGCTCATCGACCACATTATTGTGGCCGATGGAGACTATGTTTCCATGGCCTCCAGCGGACTGCTGCGGTAGATTCCTGCCATTTTGGGCAAATTCACGAAGAAAATTGACAGAAAAGGGTAGAAATGCCGCAAAGAATCTGTTATAATAAGGGAATCTTATAATCTAATATGAGATATTACTTTTGCTTGTAAAAATGCGAATAAAAAAACAGGAGAAACCAATGGAAACACAGAAAAGACGGCGGGGCGACCGCCGTGACGGTCGGCTGCTGCGGGAACTGGATTCCCTGCACTTCATCACCGGCATTATTTACCCCAACCGCTGCGACAACGAGGCATACATCTCCGAGCGCATCGACCTGACCCCGGTGAAGGCCTATATGGCCCGCCGGAACGAGACGGAGAAGGACTTCCCCTATACCTATTTCCACCTGGTGCTGACGGCACTGGTGAAAACCATCACCCTGCGGCCCAAGATGAACCGCTTCATCGTCAACGGCAACTTCTTCCAGCGCAATGAGGTGACGGCGTCCTTCGTGGTGAAAAAGCAGTTTTCCGACAAGGGGGCCGAGGCTCTGGCCATGCTGCACACCACCGGCGACGACACCATCGACACCGTCCATGAATACATCCGCCAGCAGGTGACGGAGTGCCGCTCCGACAAGGTGGACAGCACCACCGGCGAGATGGACATCCTCAACAAGCTGCCCCGGTGGCTGGGCAAGGCGGCGGTACGGTTCATCATGTGGCTGGATAAGCGCGGCTGGGTCCCCGACAGCATGACCTGCAACGACCCCTACTACAGCTCTGTGGTGCTGTCGAACCTGGGCTCCATCAAGCTCAAGTGCGGCTATCACCACCTGACCAACTGGGGCACCTGCTCCGTGTTCTGCATCATCGGCGAAAAGAAGATGAGTCCCTTTTACGACGCCGACGGCAATGTGACCATGCGGGAGACCCTGGATCTGGGTCTGACCATCGACGAGCGCCTGGCCGACGGTTATTATTACTCCAAGTCCATCCGGCTGCTGAAGTATCTGCTGGAGCACCCGGAGGAGCTGGAGAAGCCCTTGAAGGAGGAAGTATCTTATGAGTAAAGCCGCTCAGGTAAAAGCGCCCTGGCTCAACAGCAGGGACCCCGGGGTGCCCGCTACCCTGACGTATTCGGAGCTGTCCATGTGCGGCCGGGTGGAGGAGATGGTGCGCCGCTATCCCGACTACATCGCCTATGAGTTCATGGGCAAGTGCACCACCTATGCCGACATGTGGAAGAAGATCAACGCCTGCGCCAAGAGCCTGAAGGCCATCGGCATCCGGGAGGGCGACAAGGTCACCATCTGCATGCCCAATGCACCCCAGACCCTGTGCATGTTCTACGCCGTGAATATGGTGGGCGCCATCGCCAACATGGTGCACCCCCTGTCCGCCGAAAGCGAGATCGCCTTCTATCTGCGGGATTCCGGCTCCGTGGCGGCCATCACCCTGGACCAGTTTTATCCCAAGTTTGAAAGCGTCCGCAAGGCCGTGGACCTGCCGTGCCTGATCGTCACCTCCGTGGCCGACGAGCTCAAGCCCCTGCTGAAGGTGGGCTATAAGCTCACCGAGGGCCGCAAGAATCCCAAGATCCCCGCCGGCCGGGCAGGCGTTCTGTCCTGGAAAGAGTTCCTGCGCCGGGGCGAATATGTGGAGATCTATCAGGTCCGCCGCAAGGCCGAGGACCCCGCCGCCATCCTGTATTCCGGCGGCACCACCGGCGTGACCAAGGGCATCCTGCTGTCCAACCGCAACTTCAACGCCCTGGCCGCCCAGATCATCGCCACCAACCCCTTCTTCCGGCCCGGCCACAAGATGCTGGCCATTATGCCCATGTTCCACGGCTTCGGCCTGGGCGTGTCCATCCATTCCATGGTGGCCAACGGCGGCCACTGCATCCTGATCCCCCGCTTCACGCCCCAGAGCTATGCCGAGCTCATCAAGAAGCACAAGCCCAATCTCATTGCCGGCGTTCCCTCCCTGTTCGAGGCCCTGCTGCGGGTGAAGGAGATCGAGGGGGCCGACCTGAGCTGCCTGCTGGGCGTGTTCTCCGGCGGCGACAGCCTGTCCGTGGAGCTGAAGAAGCGGTTCGACGCCTTCCTGAAGGAGCACGGCGCATCCATCACCGTCCGGGAGGGCTACGGCACCACCGAGTGCGTCACCGCCAGCTGCCTGACCCCCATCCACAAGCAGAAGGAGGGCTCCATCGGCATCCCCTTCCCGGATACCTATTATAAGATCGTCAAGCCCGGCACCCAGGAGGAGGTCCCCTACGGCGAGGAGGGCGAGATCTGCCTGACCGGCCCCACCATGATGCTGGAGTATGTGAACCACCCCGAGGAGACGGCCCAGACCAAGCAGACCCACGCCGACGGCCTGACCTGGGTCCACACCGGCGACCTGGGCATGATGGACGAGGAGGGCTTCATCTATTTCCGCCAGCGCATCAAGCGCATGATCGTCACCAACGGCTACAACGTGTATCCCTCCCAGCTGGAGAACATCCTGGACGGCCACGAGTACGTCCACCTGAGCTGCGTCATCGGCGTCAAGGACCCCATCAAGATGCAGCGAGTCAAGGCATTCGTGGTGCTCAAGCCCGGCTATGTGCCCACGGAGGCCTGCAAGCAGGAGCTGATGGACTACTGCCGCAAGCACATCGCCAAGTATGCCATGCCCTCGGACATTGAGTTCCGGGAGGAACTGCCCAAGACCCTGGTGGGCAAGGTGGCCTATCGGGTGCTGGAGGAGGAAGAAAACGCCAAGCTGGACGCCAAGGCCGCCGAAAATGCCAAGATCGACGCCCAGCGCCGCCAGCTGGAGGAGGAGCGCAAGGCCGCCGTTCAGGAGCGCAAGGCCAAGAAGGCCGCCGAGGCCAAGGCAAAAAATCCGGACAAGGACGAGGCCAAGGCAAAAAATCCGGACAAGGACGAGGCCAAGGCCCAAGAGGCTGAAACCCCCAAGGAATAAAGCAAGGAGGCTTGTCAATGGACAGGGAAATGAGACGGCAATACACCGTATTGGTGGACTTCCTGGGCCACATTCTGGGCCCGGACTATGAGGTGGCCCTTCACGAGCTGAAGGACGACTCCAACGAGATCATCGCCATTGCCAACGGCGAGCTGACCGGCCGCCACCTGGGCTCCCCCCTGAGCAACAAAATGCTGGAGTATCTCACCAGCCACCTGTACGAGACCCAGGACTATGTGCTGCGGTTCGAGTCCACCGCCATCACCGGCAAGAAGATGTGCTCCAACTCCCTGTTCATCAAGGGGCCCCACAACGAGCTGGCGGGCCTGCTGTGCATCAACTTCGACAGCAGCCGCTATCAGGAGCTGTCGGCCCGGGTCATGGACCTGTGCAGCAATATGCTGACACCGGGGGTGCAGAGCGGCACCCGCCTGATCGTGGAGGACGACACCGACCCCACCGCCGAGCCGCCGGAAAAGACCTATCCCACCTCCATCGCCGGGGCCACCGCCAGCATCGTGTCCGAGGTGGTGTCCAGCTATCCCGTGCCGGTGGAGCGTCTGACCCAGGACGAGAAGATGGAGATCATGGCGGCCCTGAACCGCAAGGGCGTGTTCCTGCTGAAGGGCTCCGTCAGCTATGTGGCCAAGGAGCTGCACAGCTCCGAGGCCAGCATCTACCGCTATCTGGGAAAGCTCAACAACCGGGCATAAGCACGCAAATCCCCCTTCGGAAAGGTTCTCCGAAGGGGGATTTATTTGTCAAAAAACCGGGGGCGGACTTTCGTCCGCCCCCGGGGAGATATATAAGAATCAGTCCTGGGTCTCGATGAGGCCGTAGCCGCCGTTGTTGCGGCGGTACACCACGCACACGGCGGAGGTGTCCATGTTGCGGAACACATAGAAGGTGTGGTCCAGCAGGTTCATCTGGAGAATGGCCTCCTCGGTGGTCATGGGCTTCACGGCGAAGCGCTTGGTGCGCACCACGTCGAACTCCGGCTCCTCCACCACGTCGAACTCGGCGGGGATGTTGGAGGTCAGGGCGTCGGGCCGCAGGTTCCGGGCCAGACGGGTCTTGTTCTTGCGGATGCGGCGCTCGATAAAGGCCACGGCCTCGTTGATGGCGCCCCGCATGTCGCCGTCGGGGTCCTCCTCCTGGGCGCGGAACAGGGTGCCGTTGGCAGTGCGGATGGTCAGCTCCACCACGCAGCGGTTCTTTTTCTCCACGGCGAAGGTCACAAATGCGTCCGCTTCCTCCGGGAAATACCGATCCAGCTTGCTGATCTTCTTTTCGGCATATTCCTTGATGGAGTCATTCAGAGCGATCTTCTTGCAGGTAAATGTGAACTTCATAGTTGGTTGCTCCTTTCGCAGGTATCCCTTTCGGGGCAAGGGTCGGGGAGATGGTTCCCTTTATCCTTGGGGGTATTATAACATATTGCCGGGCGCTTGAAAAGTAGCCCCGTGCATTTTTGGCAGTTATTCACAAAAAATTAAGATTTTCTTGTCATTCGACGGCATATGACAAAGGTTCCTATTTACACGGCGGCCAGAATGGCGTATCATAAGCATCGGAAGCTTTCCAATATCCCACCCGCTTGGGCCGCCCTGCTTGCAGGGCGGCTCCTTTTTTCCGCAGGCCCTTGACAAACCGGGAGGCTGGGGTATCATGGGCTGTGAGAAAAGCAGCCGGCAGGGAGGAAACCATTATGCGCGGTAAGAAAATGTCCCAGGCCATGGCCTTCATCGTGCTGTTCGGCATCGTCAGCCTGTTTTCGGACATGACCCACGAGGGCGCGTCCAGCATCCGGGGCGCGTATCTGGCCCTGCTGGGGGCCTCCGCCGGGACCATCGGGTTCATTTCGGGCCTGGGGGAGCTGGTGGGCTACTCCATGCGGTATGTGTTCGGCAAGCTGACGGATAAGAGCAAGCACTACTGGCCCATGACCATCGCCGGGTATGTGCTGGACGTTCTGGCGGTCCCGGCCCTGGCCCTGGTGGGAGACCACGGCTGGATCTGGGCCTGCGCCCTGCTGGTGATCCAGCGCATGGGTAAGGCCATCAAAAAGCCCGCCAAGGACACCATCATGTCCTTTGCCGCCTCCCAGGAGGGGGTGGGCAAGAGCTTCGGCATCCAGGAGGTGCTGGACCAGATCGGCGCGTTCCTGGGGCCGGTGCTGCTGTATGTGGTGATGCTGCTGAAAACCGACGGCACCACCTTCCAGGTGTATGCCACGTGCTTTGCGGTGCTGGCCATCCCCGGGGCCATCACGCTGATCCTGCTGCTGATGACCCGGCGGAAATTCCCCAACCCGGAGCACTTTGAGCCGGAGCCCAAGGAGTACGTCCCCTTCCACATGAAAAAGGAGTTCATCCTGTATATCGCCGGCATCAGCCTGTTTGCTTTCGGCTTCATCGACTATTCCATCATCATCATGCATGTCTCCCGGACCTTCACCGGTGTGGCGGCGGGCCTGCGGGAAACGGGAAGTCTGATCTCCAGCGGAACGCTGCCGCTGCTGTATGCCGTGGCCATGCTGGTGGACGCGGTGGCGGCCCTGTTCTTCGGGCTGCTGTATGACAAGAAGGGGGTCCGGGCCCTGGTGTGGAGCACGGTGCTGTCGGCGCCCTTCGCCATCTTCGTGTTCGCCGGGCACTCGGTGGCCTCCCTGCTGGTGGGCATCGCCCTGTGGGGCGTGGGCATGGGCGCCCAGGAGTCCATCCTGAAGGCGGCTGTCAGCTCCATGGTGCCCAAGGCCAGCCGGGCCACGGGCTACGGCGTGTTCGAGTGCGCCTTCGGCGTATTCTGGTTTTTGGGCAGCTGGCTGCTGGGTGTGCTGTACGACGTCAGCATCCCGGCCATGATCGCCGTGTCCGTGGCGGCCCAGCTGGCGGCCATTCCCCTGTACATCGCCTCTTCCCGGCGGCAGCTTACAGCCAACCCATAAGCTGCACAAAGCTCCAGAGGAGCTTCGCGCCATAGAAGATAATAACCCCGCCGCAGACCTTGTTGATGACGTTGAGGATCTTTTCGTTGAACCGGCTGCCCAGCAGGGACACCACCGTGGACAGGGTCAGAAACCACAGGGCGGAGGCGCTGCCGAAGCCGCAGATAAACGGCAGGTCGCCGCCCTCCGGCAGGCTGGCCCGGAAGGCCCCCAGCATCATGGTGCCGTCGATCAGGGCCTGGGGATTGATCCAGGTGACCACAAAGGCGGAGGAGATCAGCTTCCAGATGGGGACGTTGACGTCCCGCCCCCCCTCCAGGGAGGCCCTGGACCGCAGAAGTCCAATGCCGATCCAGATGACGATGAGACTGCCGATGCCCAGGATGACCTTCTGCAGCCAGGGCAGGGCCTGCATCAGCGCCCCGGCCCCCAGGAAGCACGACACCCCCAGAGACACGTCCCACAGGATGACGATCAGGGCGGTGAGATACACCCGGCTGCGCCGCTGGGTCAGGGCGCTGTTGATGACGAACAGATTCTGCAGCCCGATGGGGGCCACATACGCCAGGCCCATGGTGAGGCCCTGAAGATATATACGCATTTGCTATTTACTCCTTTTTTCTTATCTGCTATAATCGTATCATAATCCCGGGAAAAAGCAAGAGCGCAGAAAATTATGAGCAGGTCAGGAGGAGCTTACCATGTCCCATTACGACTGCCCCTGTATGGAAAAATGTCCCCTGCACTGGGCCATGAGCCGCATCGGCGGCAAGTGGAAGGTGCAGATCCTCTGCTCCGTGGCCAACGCCGGGACCATCCGCTACAACGCCCTGCGGGCCAAGCTGGACGGCATCAGCAACACGGTGCTCTCGGCGGCCCTGCGGGAGTTGGAGGGGGACGGCCTGGTGCGGCGGCAGGCCTATCCGGAGGTGCCGGTGCGGGTGGAGTACAGCGCCACGGAGCGCTGCATGCGCCTGCTGCCGGTGCTGGAGAGTCTGTCCGACTGGGCCGAGGCGGAGATGGACGGCCCGGAAGAAAAATTCCCGGAATAGGGGGAATTTTTGAAAAAAAGTGTTGACAACATGGGCGGTGCTGTGGTATATTAATTCTTGCCTGTCGGGGAGACGACATGGCGGCGTAGCTCAGTTGGCTAGAGCATGCGGTTCATACCCGCAGTGTCACCGGTTCGAATCCAGTCGCCGCTACCATCGACCGGTGAGACGCGGGAGCGTCTCGCCGGTCATCCCCTCAGCAAACAAAGACGGCCCGTTGGTCAAGTGGTTAAGACACGGCCCTTTCACGGCTGTAACATGGGTTCGAATCCCGTACGGGTCACCACAGTTGGAGGCTTAGCTCAGCTGGTTAGAGCGCCTGCTTCACACGCAGGAGGTCACTGGTTCGAGTCCAGCAGTCTCCACCAAACAGCACCTGATTTCTTACGAAATCAGGTGCTGTTTTCGTTTATGCCTTATCGCCGCCGGAGGATTTCCTCCCGGTGTGTTCACCACGCAAAACGGATGCATGCCGGAGCGCTCCGGCGGCGCAAAAGGCTTGCTTGCGATATGTCCGTTTTTGTTGCAAAATGCGAAAGAAGGATTTTCACCTATTTCGCTCAGGGGGGATATCGTGGCCTTATACACCAAGAAGCTGATCATGACCACCTTTCAGGAAATGCTTGCCGAAATGCCCTTCGACAAGATCACCGTGTCTGCTCTGGTCAAACGTGCGGAGGGCAGCCCCAATACGTTTTACTATCACTATCAGGACATCTATGCCCTGCTGGACGACTGGTTTCAAAAACAGGTGGACGCCCTTGTTCCGGCGGGAGAGCCCATCGAGTGGAAGCCGGTTACGAAGAACATTCTGCGCGAATGCCGGGCCCACTCCAAAACCATCTATCATGTGTTTGATTCTCTTTCCCGGGACCGACTGGATACGCTGTTTGAAAACTTCCTGCACAGCGCCGTTCAGGACGCCGAATAAGCTGAGCTTCCCGCAAGGGCTGCCCCGAAAGGGGCAGTTTTTTTGCGCAAAAAAGGAAAACTGCGCAAATTTGCGCATTGAGCCGACTGTTCTGAAATTCGGAGGAAGCGGCCGCTTTCGCCATGGTATTCGCGTTCAGATTCCGTTAAACTTATAAAACTACGATTGGTAAATGCCGCATTTTCATCGTCCGCGCCCGATGCTTACCACCCGCCGGAGCATTTATCCGAAGAAAGAGGCAAATATATGCTGACTTATCATATTCTATACAATCCCCACGCGGGGAGCGGACGCGGCCAGGAGGCCGCGTATCGGCTGAACGTACTGCTGCCTGACGACAGGCTGCTGTTCCGCGATATCACGGAAATCGATGATTACGGAGCCTTCTTTCGTTCCCTCCGGGACGATGACCGGGTTGTGATCGCCGGAGGAGACGGAACGCTGAACCGCCTCATCAACGACACCGCCCCGCTCTGGACCGACTGCGGCATCTACTACTTTGCCACCGGCAGCGGCAACGATTTCCTCGCCGACATCGGCGGTTATTACCGCTGAAGGCCCTGACGGTATTCCCGTCCATTTTCAAGGGTGAGCATGTCCGGCATATCCATGTGGTGGAGGTGCTGACCGGACAGGACATCACGGTGGAATTTGACCGCCCCGCCCCGCTCCAGATCGACGGGGAGACCATCCCGGGCGTATCCTCCTATCGCGCGGCGGCACATTCACAGATTCCGGCAAAAACGTAAAAACGATTCAATAACAGAAAGGAAAATGATCCATGGGAATCACCGATAAAATTTCTCATGCGGCGGAGCGCAAGGCCTTTGAGACCATCCCCGACGGCAAGTGGGCCCACTACACCCAGCGGCTGATTCGGGAGAACGACCCCTATATTCTCAAGACCTTCCTGACCAACGCGGCCTATGAGGGCGGCTTCCGGGGCTATCAGACGGCGCAGGAGACAGCGAAAAAATACGACATCAGTGTGCCGTGGCTGATTTTGATGGATCCCACCTCCGCCTGCAATATGCACTGCACCGGCTGCTGGGCGGCGGAATATGGCCACAAGCAGAGCCTGACCTTCGAGGAAATGGACCGGGTGCTCACCGAGGCCAAGGCCCTGGGTACCCACGCCTGCCTCTTCACCGGCGGCGAGCCGCTGCTGCGGAAAAAGGACATCATCCGCCTGTGCGAAAAGCACCGGGACATGGCGTTCCACGCCTTCACCAACGGCACCCTCATCGACGAGGAGTTCTGTCAGGAGATGCTGCGGGTGGGCAACTTCTTCGTGTCCATCAGCGTAGAGGGCTTTGAGGAGGCCAATGATGGCCGCCGCGGACGCGAGCACTTCCAGAAGGCGCTGGACGCCATGGACCTGCTGCGCAGCCACCGCATTCCCTTCGGCGTCTCCATCTGCTACACCAGCAGGAACTACAAGGTGGTCACCAGCGACGAATTCCTGGACCCGCTGATCTCCAAGGGCTGCGTCTTTGCGTGGTACTTCCACTACATGCCCGTGGGACTGAACGCCGACACCTCCCTCCTGCTGACACCGGAGCAGCGGACCTATATGAAGGACCGGGTCCGTGAAATCCGCGGCGTCACCGGCGGCAAGGAACTGTACTGCATCGACTCCATATCCGCCACGTTATACGGCGTCATGGACGCATTCAGCTTCACGCCGATGCCCAGCTGCCGCAGAGCCCGGATATTCTCCGTCACCCGGCCGAACATGGGGCGGCCGCACAGGCGCTCATAGGTCTCCTCGCTGCCGCCATACAGCGTGATATTGAAGCGGAAGGGCGGCTCATGCCGGAAGAAATCCAGCCAGTCCCGGTCGATCAGGGAGCCATTGCTGTTGACGGACACCAGCAGCCCCATTTTCTTCAGCTCCGTCAGCAGATAACGGAAATCCGTCCGGATCAGGGGTTCGCCGCCGGTCAGCAGCAAAAACAGCATGCCCCGGCTGCGGGCCTGTTCCGCAATGGCCAGCCATTGGTCCGCCGTCAGCTCCCGGCCCCGGCGCTGCTGCTCCTCCGCCGTCAGGTGGACATAGCACATTTTGCAGTTGAAGTTGCACCGGGCCGTCAGCTCAAAATTTCCCGCCAGGGGCGTACCGGTCCGGCAGGCCCGGGCATGCAGATAGGTGGACAGCCGGGGTTCCGTGGTGCCAGTTTCCATGTCAGCTCCTCCTCAATTCTTCTTCCAGGGTCCGGACGGCGTCCCCATCCGCCCGGCAGGTCAGCTGCCGGACGGGCACATTGGTGACCAGCAGCGCCGCCAGCTCCGTCATCCGCGCCGCAGAAGCGGCGTCCCGCTGATAGTAGGCGCACTGGCTCAGCAGCCGGGCAAAGGCCTCCTGCGGTCGCAGCGCAGTAATCCGATTTTCGCTTCCCTGCTCCAGCAGGACCACCGCCTGCAGCGGAGCCGTGACGTTCCGGCTGATGCCGGAGGTCCCCGCATAGAACACGCCGCTGACGGTCCCCGTATCGGGCCGCACCAGGGCGCGGTCGCCGTTGACGATCTCCGCCCCGGCATAGCGCTGCCACAGGGCGGCCTGGGTGCTTTTGCCGATGCCGCTGGGGCCGGAGAACAGGATCCCCTGCCCCTGCCGGGTGACGATATAGGCGCTGTGCAGCACCAGCATCCCCGCATCCGCCAGAATGTCGAACAGGCTCGCCGCCTCCAGCACGGTCTGGGTGGATAGCGACTCCCGGTAGCGCCGGGCGAAGGTCACCTCCGTGCGGCTGCGGCAGCCGGTCGCTGAAGGTCAGGCCGATGGTGTGCTCCGCCGTCCCCTCCGCCGTCCGAAAGGGGCGGCACAGCGCCGAATCGGTCAGCTCCTCCGGCGACTCCAGGGCCAGGGTCATGCCGCCGAAGCGGTAAAAATCACGGTGCATAGGTCACGAAAAGCAGCCGGGAGCCGTCGGAAAAGTGCCCGGCGTAGCAGCTCTGGGTCTCGCCGGGGCCCAGGTCCGTCAGTCCGGCCCGGTAGGTAATGCCCCCCAGCAGCAGGTCGCCGCTGGCGTTTTTGTAGTACACATACACCTGCGACACGGCGCTGTCGCCGCGGTTGGTAACGGTGATGGTGTTCTGCTCCGTGGTGATGTCGAACAGGTCCTCCTGCAGGGACAGCGGCTCGCTGAACACGGCGTACAGCGACACGGCGGCGGTCAGCTCCTCCGGCTTCTCCGGCAGAGCCTGGCGGCTCAGCTCCAGCGCCTGGACCGTCTGTCCCGCAGGCAGGGTGCTGATGTCGAATGCATAGCTTTCTCCACTGCGGGAAAGGGTGATGTGGGCATACTGCACGTCCTGTTCGCCGGTGTTCTTCACCCGGATGCAGAACACGTCGGACACCGTCTCGTCTCTGCCGTCCTCCACAAACAGCCTGGCGTAGCGGCCGGTGCTGACGATTTCTAGGTCATTGCCGATGGCCACGCCGTCCAGCTTGGAGGGCTCCGGGGCCAGGCCGTATTCATCGGGCTGCGCGGGCTGCTTTTTCCCGCAGCCTGCGCAGATCAGCACCAGCGTCAGCAGCAGGGCAATGCCCTTGATGGTTCGTTTCATAGATTGCTCCTTTGCAAAGATCCCTGCCCCATGGGGGCAGGGATCTTCCGGCGTATTAGGTTGGGTCAGGACGTAAACAGATTGCTCTGATCGTTGGGGACTTGATAACAAACCGTACCGTACTCACCGCCAGGCGCTGTTAAATCATAGCAGCTTGTTTCTGCACTCACAAAGACATTCCGTCCTCCGACCAGTGAATACGTACAACTATTTAACGCATGATTGGTCTTGTACTCGCATGAACTACCGACATTACTGGACAACTCGAAGCTCTCGAAGCTCAGCATCGGGGTCACATAGGATTTCATTGTTTCGATTGCTCCTTTCTCAGAACCACCAGTTCCACCAGGTGGCGGGCCGCACCGTCAGGGTGGCGGTGATGGGCTCACTGGCAGTACCTTCCGCATTCACTGCGCAGACTGCGTAGTCCGTGGTCTGGGCAGGAGCGGTGGCGGTGTAGGTAAATACGCGGTAGGTGACCTTGGGGGACCACCAGCCCCAGCCGGTGCGCTCGGTGCGGGTGGTATAGCTGCTGACGGTCACGCCGTCCACGGTGATGGCGTCCACGTCCTCACTGGCCTTCACCGTCAGGGTAGCCTTCCGGCCGGCCCGGACGCTGCCGCCCCAGCTTGCATCAAAGCGCTCAGGCTGGAAGGTCTCCACCGGAGCCGCAAACAGGGCCTGAACCATGGCAACGGCGTTGGCCTGCTCTTCAGCCGTCAGGTCACTCAGCGTCACCGTTTGCCCGCTGGTCTTATAGGTGATCTTCAGGTTGGTCAGGGACAGGATGCCATTACCGGTGTTGCTGATAGTCACCAGCTGACCGTCCTTCGCCTGTTCGGTAATGTTATAGTACATCTCCGTGGCGGTGTTAAGCTGCTGTTCGAGCCTAGTAGTGGTACTTACCTTGCCCTCCACAACCATCGTAGCCGCGCCATTGGGAGCCTTGGCGCCGATCTGGATGCTGGCAATTTCATTTGTATTGCCGGTCAGCTTGAAGGAGATGGCCTGACCTTGCGCCAGATAGACCTCGTTGTTGGGACCGTAGTTGGCATACTGTCCAATCGTAGCTTCTTCAGCGCCGTCGATGAACACATCCCTTCTCCGCCTTTTTGCAACAGGAAATTTGACAATTCTGCAAAAAAATGCCGCCCGGGTTATGGTCATTCCGCAGAGTGCGGTCATACCCCTCCCGGGCCCGGCATATGCTGTTACAAACTCTGAAAAGGACGGGATGGCCATGAGAAACGGGAGAGTGCGGGTATTTCTGCTGCGGCGGCGGGCGGTGGCGGCTGTGGGGGCCCTGGTGCTGGCGGGGGCCATCTTCTGGGCGGTGAGCTATCCCGCCGGGACGCCTGCCTCCGCCGCTCAGCGGCAGCTGCCGATCTACAGCGTGGAGCGGGAGCAGAAGATGTGCTCCGTCAGCTTCGACGCCGCCTGGGGCAACGAGGACACCCAGGCCCTCATCGACATCCTGGCCCGGTACAACGTGAAGGCCACCTTCTTCTGCGTGGGGGACTGGGCGGAGAAGTACCCGGAGTCGGTGAAGGCCCTGCACGACGCGGGCCACGAGGTCATGAGCCACTCCAACCACCACGACCACTACAACGCCCTCACCGCCCAGCAGATCGTGGAGGACGTCACCGCCAGCAATGAGCGCATCGCCGCCGCCACCGGCGTGACCCCCACCCTGATCCGCTGCCCCTACGGCGAGTATGACGACCATGTGATCTCCGCCATCCGCTCCATGGGCATGGAGCCCATCCAGTGGGACGTGGACAGCCTAGACTGGAAGGACTATGACGCAGGCACCATCTGCAAGCGGGTGCGGGATAAGCTGGCCCCGGGGTCCATCGTGCTGTTCCACAACGCCGCCCTGCACACGCCGGAGGCCCTGCCCTCGGTGCTGGAGCACATGATCCGGGAGGGCTATACCGTGGTGCCCATCGGCCAGCTGATCTATTGGGAGAACTACACCATCGACCACACCGGCCGCCAGTTCCCGGCGGAGACCGCCCAATAGCGTGCGAAACCCCTGCGGCGCAGCCGCAGGGGTTGTTGGTCATTCGCCGGTCTGGGCCGGAGCGGGGATCTCGTCGTAAAACACGTCCAGGATCAGGTCGTACAGGGCCTCCTGGTCCACCGTCAGCTCCACCCGGTTGCCGTCGCCCAGGGCGGCCTGGCCGGTGACCCGCAGCATGTCGCCGGAGAAGCTCATCCCGGCGGCCTGGGTGGCCAGATACGTCAGCTTGCCCAGGTCCAGATCCGTCAGCACATAGTCGCTGACGGCGTTGTACAGCGGCAGGACGCTGGCGGGGCTGGAGGCCACCCGGGCCTTGGCCTGGCCGATCAGGGCCAGCATATACTGCTTCTGGCGCTGCATGCGGTCCTCGTTGCCGGTGGCGTCGCCCCGGCGGCACTGGATGTACAGCCGGGCCTGCTGGCCGGTCAGGGTCACGTTCTGCCCGGGGTACATATTCCAGCCCCCGGGAACGTTGGTGAAGGGATAGTCGTCCAGCACGTTGACGGTGACGCCGCCCACGGCGTCGTTGAGCCGCCCGATGCCGCCCATGTAAAAGGCGGCGCAGCCGTCGAACTGCAGGCCGTAAAACAGCTGGGACACCGCCTCCCGGCACAGGCGGCAGCTCTCATACAGGCCGTCGCCGTTGGAGAAGGACAGGGCCAGCTGGGTGTGGGCCACGCCGGAAATTTCGCCGGTGTCATCCGGCACGCCGATGTCGCACATGGTGTCCCGGGACACGGAGATCAGGGTCATTTTGTTGGCGTCGGTGTCCAGAGCCGCCACCAGGATCACGTCCGCCTGGTTGTCGCTGCCGTAAGGCAGGGGGGCGGCGGGCTTGTTGTCCGAGTCCACCCCGATCAGCAGCAGGTTCACCATGTGCTCCTTATAACGGTAATATTTTCCGTCGTGCAGGACGGTGTAGCTGTCCAGCTGCTCCGTGCCGCCGGGGGTGACGGTGGGGGCCGAGCCTCCGTTCCGCAAACTGCTGCGCCCGTGGAGCCAGATGCCCGCCACAATGGTGCACAGCACCGCCGTCACCGCCATGAGGATGATGAAAATCAGCAGCGGCGTGGACAGGCGCTTTTTCTTCCCCTGCACCGGGGCTTCCTGCTTTTCCTGTTCCATAGGGTTCTCCTCATTTAATAACATCATAGGTCTCCGTCAGCACGCCCTGGACCAGGAAGCGTTGCATACGATTCTGCCGGTAGCAGGTGGACAGGGTCAGCACCTTGTCCCCGGCCTGGGGAAACAGCTCCCGGCGGTAGTTGGCGTTGATGGCCTCCCCCAGGGAGGCGAAGTAGTCGGCGAACTGCTGGGAATCCGTGAAGTCGTGGCACAGCAGCAGATGCTCGCTGGAGTGGGGATAGGCGGCGAAGATGGTGTATTCATACACCTTGTCCGGGGTGTAAACGAAGATCTTCTGGTTTTTGGCGAAAAACGCCGCATCGGCAAAGTTGTTCACCTGGGCAAACATGGTCTGGGACTGGCGGTTGAGGCCATACAGCACCGTCACCGGGTCCTGGAAGGTGGTGGTGTTGTACCGCTGGGAAAAAATGCTGCCGCCGGAGTAATAGGACCGATCCACCCCGTGATCGTCGTAAAACAGGTCGTCTGCTGCACTCTGGACCACGGCGTAGTTGATGTTGGTGCCGGGCACCTCGATCCAGGCGTAGATTTCCGGATTGACGTCGTGGAGGCTGTCAAAGTCCACATTGATGGCCATATATTTGCCGTCGTCCTGGGGGTCCAGGGGCTCCACCACCTGGCCGGAGCGGACGCCGCTGCCCAGCTTATCGCTGACAGACTTACCCCGGACATACTGGACGATAAACAGGATGCAGAAAATACACACGATCACCGCAATAACGGCCACCACCGTCAGCAGGATGCGCACAGGACGCTTCATAGGACATTTCTCCTTTGTTCAGAACGGGAAAAAGGCCCCATAAACGGCTCAGCATTTATGGGGCTCCTCGTTATTGGATGGACTTCGTTATGCCCGGGTGCGGGCCTTTTTGGTGCAGACGTAAGCCACGCCGCCGCTGACGGCAATGGCCATCACCACGCTGCCGATGCCCAGGTCGTAGCCGGTCTGGGGGGAGGTGGGGGTGGTGCCGGGCTCATCGTCGTGCTTGGGGCTGGGGACGTAGCCGCCGTCGGCAAAGGCAGTGACGGAGAGCATGCAGCCCAGCATCACAATAACCGTCAGAACAGCAAGAATCTTTTTCATGGTAACATAACCCTCCATTACCCTATTTAGTAATGTCCATTATAATGTCTGCTTGCGGAAAAAGCAAGTACTTTTTTGCCGGATTCGAAAAATAATTTATTCTTCGGCAATCGCAGGGCGGTTACACGCCGGTCAGGTCAAAGGCCGGGGTGTATTCCTCCCGGGCGGAGGTGCGCTCCTGGGTGAAGCCGTCCCGGATGCCGCAGTTTTCCATATATCGCACCGCCGCCCGATACTCCGCCCGGGTGACGTGTCGGGCCAGGGGGCCTGCGGCCCCGGGCTGGGGGGTATACTGGCTCATCAGGGAAAACAGCACCTCCCCGGGGCGGAAGGTCTCCGCCACCCAGTCGATGACCCGGCGGGTGTTCCCCAATTGTCCCGGCAGCACCAAGTGTCGGATCAGCACCCCCCGGACCAGGAGGCCCTCCCGTATTTCCCAGGGCCCCACCTGGCGGAACATCTCCCGGATGGCGGCCCGGGCCGCGGTGGGATAGTCCCCTGCGCCGGACAGCTGCCGGGCAGGCTCCTCCAGGGCGTACTTCATGTCCGGCAGATACACCTGGACCTTCCCCTCCAGCAGGCGCAGGGTCTCCACCCGCTCATAGCCGCCGGTGTTGCACACCACCGGCACCGGCAGCGCCGGCTCCAGGGCCCGGGCCACCCAGGGGGCGAAATGCCCCGGGGTCACCAGGTTGATGTTGTGGGCCCCCTGGCGGATCAGCTCCCGGAATATCTCCCCCAGGCGCTCCACCGTCACGGGCTTTCCCACGCCCTGGGCGGAAATTTCGTGATTCTGGCAGAACACGCAGCCCAGGGTGCAGCCGGAGAAGAAAACCGTGCCGCTGCCCCGGGTGCCGCTGATCACCGGCTCTTCCCACATATGAAGCCCCGCCCGGGCCACCACCGGCCCCGCCGGCATCCGGCAGAAGCCCTCCCCTCTGGTCTCCGTGCGCTCCGCGCCGCACATACGGGGACAAAGCGTGCACCTCATGTCCGGCGGATGTGGAAGTCCGGCCCCAGGTCCCCGGCCATCCAGTGGCGGCGGCACAGGCTGGTATACCGGTCGTTGGCTCCCAGCACCACCTGCTCGCCCTCCTTCACCACCCGGCCCCGGCTGTCGAACCGGGCGTTGAAGGCGGCCTTCTTGCCGCACCAGCAGATGGTCTTGACCTCCTCCAGCTTGTCGGCCATGGCCAGCAGATAATAGCTGCCCTCGAACAGCTGGCCCCGGAAGTCCACCTTCAGCCCGTAGCACAGCACCGGGATGCCGCAGTCGTCCACCAGGTGCACCAGGTAAAACACCTCGTCCTTGGTGAGGAACTGGGCCTCGTCGATGATGATGCAGGCGTATTTCTGCAAGTCCTGGTCGGCCATAGCCCGCATTTCGTCAAAATAGATGCAGGGGTGGGTCAGGCCGATGCGGGATGAGACCATGTGGTCCCCGTCCCGGGTATCCAGCCGGGGCTTCACCATCAGGGTCTCCTGGCCCCGCTCCTCATAGTTGAACCGCGCCATCAGGGCGTTGGCGGTTTTGCTGGAGCCCATGGCCCCGAATTTGAAATAAAGCTGCGCCATCGTCAGTCTCCTTCTGCGGGCAGAGCCCGCGTGAATTGGTCAAAGGCGGAGGGGATCGCCAGCCGCTGCCGCCGGGCCCCATCGGCCCAGAGCCAGTCCGCCGGACCCAGGCCCTCCACCTGCACCAGGTATCCGGTCATCTCCCAGCGGATGTGGGTGAAAATATGCCGGGCGTCCAGCTGCCGCAGCCAGGCCCGGGGCGTCAGCCCCCACTGCCGCAGCTGCCGGGCCGCCTGCTCCTCCGTCAGCCGTCCGGGCACATGGGGATATTCCCACAGGCCCGCCAACAGTCCCGTGTCCGGCCGCTGCCGCAGGGCCGTGCCCTCCGGTCCCAGCAGCAGGAACACCGTCTTTTCCTCCAGGCGTTTTTCCTTTTTGGGGGCCCGCACCGGCAGTTCCCGCTGCCGCCCCTGTTCCCGGGCGGCGCAGAAGTCCGCCGCCGGGCAGGTATCGCACAGGGGCCCGCCGCCGGGCAGGCAGATCCCTGCCCCCAGGTCCATCAGCGCCTGGTTGAAGGCCCCCGGCTCCTGCCGGGGCATGACGGCCTCCATCCGGCGGCGGAACTGCCGCCGGTTTTTGGAGTCCAGAATGTCCAGCTCACAGCCGCCCACCCGGGCGGCCACCCGCAGCACATTGCCGTCCACCGCCGGGACAGGCTCCCCGAAGGCGATGGACAGGATGGCCCCGGCGGTGTAGTCCCCTACCCCCGGCAGCGCCATCAGCTGCTGATACGTCCGGGGGAACGCCCCGCCGTACTCCTCCGCGATCACTTGGGCCGCCCGGCGCAGGTTCCTGGCCCGGCTGTAGTATCCCAATCCGGCCCACAGCCGCATCAGCTCCCCCTCGTCGCAGGCGGCCAGGTCCTCCACCGTGGGATAGGCCGCCATAAACCGCTGAAAATAGGGGATCACCGCCGCCACCCGGGTCTGCTGCAGCATGATCTCCGACACCCAGGTCCGGTAGGCGGACACCTCCTCCCGCCAGGGCAGCACCCGGCGGTTCTCCCGGTACCAGGGAAGCAGGGCCCCGGGCAGCCGGGCCAGTCGATTTTCCATCTCATCCATAGGCTAAAACCTCGCGGCGTAGCCGCACCGGCGGCACAGCTCCTCCGACGGCTGCCGCCGGGAAAATCCCTCCCGGATGGCCGCCGCCCGGGGAGAGGCCAGAATTTCCTCCACCGAGCTTGTATACAGGTTCCCCAGGGCCATGCGGCCGTCTCCGTCCAGGCAGCAGGGCACCACCGTTCCGTCCCACAGCACCGCCAGCTGCTGCCTCAGGCCATGGCAGAACTCCGTGCCGCTTTCCGGGGCCTCCGGGTCCGGCCAATCAAATTTTTCCGCCTGTTCCAGGAAAATATGCTCCGCCAGCCGCCGGTTTCCCCGGCGGTCCGCAGGCAGGAGCAGCACGTCCCCGCCCAGCCGGCGGCTCAGGAAGTCCAGCACCTCGCCGTTGCGGCGGTCTCGTCCCCCGATGTTCCACAGGCGCAGGGCGCACAGGGTGCCCTCCCCTGCCGCCCGGCGGCAGAAGTCCCACACCCCGGAAAGATACGCCTCCAGCCCCTCCGCCCGGTCGTTTCCCTCGAAGCTGTGCAGGGACACGCTGACCTTGTGGACCCCGGCCAACGCCCGGCCCCGCCGGGGGAGCAGCGTCCCGTTGGTGGTGATGCACACCCGGAAGTCCAGCTGCCGGGCGATGGCCAGGATCTCCTCCAGCTGCGGGTGCAGCAGCGGCTCCCCCATCACATGGAGGTACAGATACGCCGTGTGGCCCCGGAGCTTTTCCGCCAGCAGCCGGAAGTCCTCCGGCCGCATATACCCCGCCGGGCGGCGGGTACCCGGGCAGAAGGAGCAGGCCAGGTTGCACACGTTGGTGATCTCCACATAGGCCCGGTTGAACATGCCGCCGTCCTCCTTTCAAAGCGCTTGAAATGTTATTTTACCACATCCGCCGCCGTTTTGAAAGCGTCGGGGGCGAAATGTTCAAAAAAAGGTAATGACTTTTCCCCTGCGATGGGTTACAATAGACCCACTTGAATCGTATTGGAGGAATTTCCCCTTGAAAAAGCTCTATACCGCAGTGGACCGTTTCTGCGCCCGGCACCCCCGCTTTGGCGTCCCGGACCTGATGCGCTGGATCGTCATCGGCAACGTGGCGGTGTACATTCTGATGCTGCTGACCATGCGCGCCGACGCCAACGCCCTGGCTTTCCTGTATCTGGACGGCGGCAAGGTCCTTCGGGGCGAGATATGGCGCATCATCACCTTCATCTTCGTCCCCGCCAGCAGCAGTCCCTTCTGGCTGGCCATCAGTCTGTACTTCTACTACTGGATCGGCACCTCCCTGGAGCGCCAATGGGGCACCGCCCGCTTCAACCTCTACTACTGGAGCGGCGTCCTGCTGACGGCCATCGTCACCATCGCGGCCTCCGCCATTTCCGGCACAGGCTATCCCGTGGGCGGCACGGAGTATGTGAACCTGTCCATGTTCCTGGCCTTCGCCTTCCTGTTCCCGGACACCCGGCTGCTGCTGTTCTTCTTCATCCCGGTGAAGATCAAGTGGCTGGCCTGGCTGGATATCGCGGTGTTCGTCATTGGCATTGTGCAGTCCCTGCTGGCCGGCAGCTGGCTGGGCGCCATTCTGCCGGTGGTGGCGCTGCTGAACTTCCTGGTGTTCATCTGGCCCGCTATTGACGCCTTTATCCGGCAGCAGAAATATCGCCATAACCCCCAGACGGTGAACTTCAAAAAGGCCGTCCGCCAACAGCAGCAGCAGCGGGGCTATCACCACAAGTGCGCCGTCTGCGGCCGCACGGACTCGGACTATCCCAACCTGCAGTTCCGCTATTGCAGCAAGTGCGCCGGGTACCGCTGCTTCTGCCAGGACCACATCTTCTCCCACGTGCACTTCACCGAGGAGGACCAGTAATCCCCATAACGAGCTCCCCCGCCCGCAGGCAGCTTCGGCTGCCCCGGACGGGGGAGTTTATTTTTTATGCCTGCGAGCGGAACACGTCCTCAAACTCCTGGGCGGTCATGGTCTCATGCTGCAGCAGGAACTGGGCCACCTGGTCCAGCTGGGGGCGATACTGCTCCAGGATTTTCCGGCAGCGGCCATAGGCCTCGTCCATGATGCGGCGGATCTCCTGGTCCATCTCCGCCGCCGTCTCCTCGGAATAGGGGCGGGTCTGGGCCATGGACTTGCCGATGAACACCTCGTCGTGTCCGGCGTCGAAGGCCGCGTTGCCCATGCGGTCGGACATGCCGTAGGTCCCCACCATCTTCCGGGCCATCTGGGTGGCCCGGCTGATATCGTTGGAAGCGCCGGTGGAGATATCCCCCAGCACCAGCTGCTCCGCCGCCCGGCCGCCCAGCAGCCCGGCGATGTTGTCCAGCAGATAGCTGCGGGAGAGGTACGACCGGTCCTCGTCCGGCAGATAGATGGTCATACCCCCTGCCTGGCCCCGGGGCACGATGGTGATCTGGTGCACCGGGTCCAGATCCGGCAGAGCGTGCATCACCACGGCGTGGCCCGCCTCGTGATAGGCGGTGAGCCGCCGCTCATGCTCGGGGATCACCCGGCTGTGCTTCTCCGGCCCGGCGATGACCTTGATCACGGACTTCTGCAAATCGTCCATGGTGATGGCCTTCTCGTCCCGCCGCCCGGCCAGCAGAGCCGCCTCGTTCAGCAGGTTTTCTAGGTCCGCCCCGGTGAAGCCGGAGGTACCCTTGGCCAGCTTGTCCAGGTCCACGTCCTCCGCCAGGGGCTTGTTCCGGGCGTGAACGGCCAGGATGTCCCGGCGGCCCTTGATATCCGGCAGTCCCACATAGACCTGCCGGTCAAAGCGGCCGGGCCGCAGCAGGGCCGGGTCCAGAATGTCCACCCGGTTGGTGGCCGCCAGGACCACCACGCCCTCGTTGGCGGTGAAGCCGTCCATTTCCACCAGCAGCTGGTTCAGGGTCTGCTCCCGCTCGTCGTGGCCGCCGCCCAGGCCGCTGCCTCTCTGGCGGCCCACGGCGTCGATCTCGTCGATGAAGATGATGGCGGGGGAATTCTGCTTGGCCTGGCGGAACAGGTCCCGCACCCGGCTGGCGCCCACGCCCACATACATCTCCACAAAGTCGGAGCCGGAGATGGACAGGAATTTCACCCCCGCCTCACCGGCCACGGCTTTGGCCAGCAGGGTCTTGCCGGTGCCCGGAGGGCCAACCAGCAGCACGCCCTTGGGGATCCGCGCCCCCAGGGCCAGATACTTGTCCGGCTGGCGCAGGAACTCCACGATCTCCCGGAGCTCCTCCTTCTCCTCGTCCTCACCGGCCACGTCCTGGAAGGTGACCTTGCTGTCCTGGGGGGTGTCCTGCACCCGGGCGTCGCCGAAGTGGGACATCCGGTCCTGGGCTCCGCCGGGGCCTGCCCCGGTCATCCGGGCCATCAGGTTCATCAGCAGGATGAACCCCAGGATCACCAGCACATACGGCAGCAGGAGCTGCAGCCAGTTGGTGGAGTGGTCGGCGTGATAGGTATAGTCCCGGATGATGCCCTGGTCGTGCTGCTGCTGCACCAGGTCGTTCAGATCGTCGTAAAACACCTGAAAGTCATACAGGTCGCAGCTGACGGTGCTGCCGTCGGACAGCTTGGCGGTGAGCCGGGTGTCGCTGATGGCGAACTCCTGCACCTTTTCGTCCAGAAACAGCTGCCGCACCTGGGCATAGCTGACGGCGTCCTGACTGCGCAGGCCCGAGGCCAGGTAATACACCAGGCACATGGCCAGCAGCACCAGCAGGACGGCCCCCCAGCTGAATCTTCTCTTGTTGGCGGTCAAATAAAGGCCCCCTCTCTTTTAATGGATCACCCGGACGCCCCGCCAGCTGTTGTCCGGCAGCACCGATATCCCCACCATTACCTTGGCCCGGATGTTGTCCACGGAGATATACGGCTGCTTCCAGAAGCGGGCGTCGTTGGAGCCGGTGCGGTTGTCGCCCATGAAGAACACGCAGCCCTCCGGCACCAGGAAGCTGGCGCTGCACTGGGTGATGCCCTGCCGGGGCAGGTACGACTCATCCAGCATCTCGCCGTTGATATAGGTATACCCGTCCTGGAAGGTGATCTCGTCCCCGGGCAGGCCCACCACGCGCTTGACCAGCAGCTTGCCCAGCTCATCGCTCCAGAAGGTGACGATGTCCCCCCGCTGGGGCGTGGGGTCCGACACCATATACGGCAGCTGCCACGAGATCAGCAGCGTGTCCTCGGGAATGGTGGTCTCCATGGAGCCGGAGGGCACCCAGCTCAGCTGGAAGATCACCTTGAACAGCACCACGATGACCGCCACGGTGACGATCAGATATCCCCAGTTGTTCCAGAAGCCGCCCCGGGACTCCGGGGCCAGGCGCTTGCCCCCTACGGGGCGCTTTTCATGTTCCTCCACGGCGATGCTCCTCCCTTCGCTCCCCCTCTGGCGGATTGGAATTACTTGCTATAGACCTCCGGCTTCAGCACGCCGATATAGGGCATGTTGCGGTACTGCTGGCAATAGTCCAGGCCGTAGCCCACCACGAACTCGTCGGGCACCACAAAGCCGGACAGGTCGGCGGTGATGGCCTTCTCCCGGCGGGCGGGCTTATCCAGCAGGGTGACGATGGTGATGCTCTTGGCTCCCTTGGCCAGCATGTAGTCCTTCAAAAAAGCCAGGGTGTTGCCGGAGTCCAGAATGTCCTCCACCACGATGATGTCCCGGCCGGAGATGTCCCGCTGCAGGTCCCGGGTGATCTGGACGGAGCCGGAGGACTTGGTGGCGTTTTTATAAGAGGACAGGCCGATGAACTCCACCTCGCTTTTCAGCCGAGCGGCCCGGACCAGGTCCGCCATAAAGATGAAGCAGCCGTTGAGAACCCCCACAAACATGGGGTTCTTGTCGTGGAACCGGTCATACAGCTGGTCTCCCAGCTCCTGGGTGCGGTTGCGGATCTCGTCCTCGGTGATAAGGACCTTCAGGATATCCTGATCCATGTTGCTCTTAGCCATTGCGGTTTCCTCCATTTGTTGTTACGGTGATCTCCATATTTTGGCCGGACTCCTCCGGCAGAAATTCCATGTCCGTGCCCACGCCCCACACGGCGGCGGGCCGGTCCCCGACGCACAGCACCGGGACGCGCTGCCGCAGCTCCGGAGGGATTCCCCGGTCCGCCAGCAGGCGCTTGACGCTGCGCCCGCCCCGGCTGCCGGGCAGGGTCAGCCGCTGGCCCCCGGTATAGGGGCCCACGGACAGCGCACCGTCTATCTTATCACAGTTCAGAACAATTGTATCGCTTCTGCGAGAAAAATTTCCGGCGGTTTTCCGGACGGAAATTGTGTATTCTCCCCAAAAATTCTTCCCTGGGTGCAGGACCACGGGGGCAAGCGGCGGCCCGGGAAGCAGAAGCGTCAGTGTCTCCCCCCGGCACACGGCGCAGGCCCCGGCCGGCAGGGTCAGCATACCGCCCCCCTCCAGCAGATCGGCCAGCGCCCGATAGTGGGCGGCGGTGAAGTCCTTCTTCCCCACCGGCAGCCGCTCCGCCAGCAGGCGCAGGGCCCGCAGCCGCAGCACCTCCGGCGCTGACCGCAGCCGCTGCCGCCCGGCGGTAAGCCCCGCCGCAGGCAGATAGTCCGCCGCCAGGGAATCCAGAAACGCGTCCTCCTGCCGCAGCAGTTCCGCCGTGCGGCAGATGTTGGCGGCGGCCCCGTCGTGAAGCTCCGCCAGCCGGGGCATGACCTCCCGGCGCAGCAGGTTCCGCCGCAGGGCGGTGTCCCGGTTTGTCTCGTCCTCCACGTGGGACAGACGGTGGACTTCCAGGTATGTCTCGATGTCCTCCCGGGAGGTTTCCAGCAGAGGCCGGACGATCCGGCCCCGCACCGGGGGGATCCCCGCCAGGCCCTGCATCCCGGTGCCCCGGACCAGGTTCAGCACCACCGTCTCCGCCTGGTCGGCGGCGTGGTGGGCGGTGGCGATGCGCTGGGCCCCCAGCCGGTCCGCCGTGCGGCGGAAGAAGTCGTACCGGGCCATGCGCCCGGCCTCCTCCAGCCCCACGCCCCGCTCACGGGCCAGGGCGGGCACGTCCGCCCGCTCCACCGTCAGGGGAACGTCCAGACTGCGGCACAGTTCCTCCACAAAGGCCACGTCCCGGCCCGCCGTGGGCCGCTGACCGTGGTCCAGATGGGCTGCCGCCACGGAAAAATCCCGGGGCATGGCGGCCAGATAGTGCAGCAGGCACACGGAGTCCCGCCCGCCGGACACGGCCACCAGCATCACCCCGCCGGAAGGCGGCAGCATATGCCACCGCTCCATAAACGGGCGCAGGTCCATCAGCTCTCCTCCTGATAGCGGTTTTCCAGGGTGCCGAAGGAGGTGTATTCCGGCAGCCACCGCAGCTCCACCTTGCCGGTTTCCCCGTGGCGGTTCTTGGCCACGATGCACTCGGCAATGTTGCGTTTTTCGGAATCGGAATTGTAATAATCGTCCCGGTACAGGAACATCACGATGTCCGCGTCCTGCTCGATGGCGCCGGACTCCCGGAGGTCGGACAGCATGGGCCGCTTGTCGTCCCGCTTCTCGTTGGCACGGGACAGCTGGGACAGGCACAGCACCGGCACCTGCAGTTCTTTAGCCATGATCTTCAGCATACGGCTGATGTCCGACACCGCCTGCTGGCGGTTTTCGCCGCTGTAGCCCTTGCCTCCGGCGGAGGTCATCAATTGCAGGTAGTCGATGACCACCAGGCCCAGGTCGTCCAGCCGCCGGCACTTGGCGTTCATATCCGCCACCGTCAGCAGGGGGTTGTCGTCGATGCGGATGTCCAGCCGGCTGAGGGTGGAAGCCCCCTCGGCAATGCGGACCCAGTCGCTTTCCCGCAGGTTCCCGGTGACCAGCCGGGTGTTGTCGATAAGCCCCTCCCCAGCCAGCAGCCGGGTCACCAGCTGCTCCCGGGACATTTCCAGGGAGAACACGGCCACGGTTTTCCGGCTGGCCTTGGCGGCGTTCACCGCCACGTTCAGGCCCATACTGGTCTTGCCCATACCGGGGCGGCCGGCCAGCAGCAGCAGGTCCGACTTATTCAGGCCGTTGATCTTCCGGTCCACGTCGGAAAAGCCGGTGGTCAGGCCCGGCATGGTCTCGCCGCCTGCGGCGGTAAGCTCCCCCAGCCGTTCCAGCACCGCCTGCAGCACCATGCTGATGGGCACCATGTTCTGGGCGCTGCGGCCCCGGCGGATGGCATAGATTTTCTGCTCCGCCGCCTCCAGAACGGCGTTGGCCTCGCCGGTGCCCTCCTGGACCATGGCGGTGATGTCCGCCGCGGCGGAGGCCACCGCCCGCAGCAGGGCCTTTTCCCGGACAATCTTCACATACTCCATGACGTTGGCGCTGGTGGGGGTCACCTCCATCAGCTGGACCAGATAGCTCCGGGTGTCGTCGGTATACAGGCCGCTGCGCTCCATCTCCCCGGCCACGGTAACGCCGTCGATGGGCTTGGAGTACACGAACATGGAATAGATGGTCTCGAAAATCTCCCGGTTCTGGCGCAGGTAGAAGTCCTCCGGCTGGAGCTTGTCCATGACGTCCTTGACGCAGTCGGCGTCGATGAGCATGGAGCCCAGCACCGCCTGCTCCGCCTCCGGGGAGTGGGGCGCCTGGCGGATCAGTAATTCATCCACGGAAACAGCTCCTTTCGTTGGGTGCTTTCGCTCCCGGTTACTTGGCCTCGCAGACCAGAACGTTCACCAGGCCGCTGATCTCGAAGCCCAGCTTGGCCTTGACCTGATAGCTGCCGAAGGACTTGATGGCGTCCGGCAGCACCAGCTTCTTGCTGTCCAGCTCCAGGCCGAACTGCTCCTTCAGGGCGGAGGAGATCTCCTTGGTGGTGACGGAGCCGAACAGCTTGCCGCCCTCGCCGCCCTTGCAGGGGATCTTCACCTGGATGCCCTTGAGCTGCTCGGCGATGGCCTGTGCCGCCGCCTTGGCCTCGGCGTCGGCCTTGGCCTTGGCCTTTTCCTGCAGGCGCATGGTGTTCATGGCGTCGGCGGTGGCGGGGATGGCGTCGCCCTTGGGCAGCAGGAAGTTGCGGGCATAGCCCTCGGCCACCTCGATCATCTGGCCCTTCTTACCCTTGCCCCGGATATCCTTCTGCAAAATCACTTTCATGGTTGGTTCCTCCTATTGTGTCATATGATTTCTTATTTTTCAAAATACTCGTCGATGGCCCGCAGCAGCGCCGTCCGGGCCACGGCGATATCGGGGACGTTCAGCTGTCCCCCGGCGGTGGTGGAATTGCCGCCGCCGCCCAGAGCCTCCACGATCACTTGCACGTTGACCTCCCCCAGGGACCGGGCGGAGATATACACCCCCTGGTCCTTGGGATACAGGACGAAGGAGGCCCGGATGCCCTTCAGGGTCAGCAGCTCATCGGCGGCCTTGGCGGCCGTGACCCGGTCGCAGGTGGTGTCCAGCGCCGCCACCGCCAGATCCCCGCGGTACAGCTGGGCCTGCCGGATGATGTCGTACCGGGCGATCATGGATTTCAGGTCCCCCTGGAACATCCGCTGCACGTCGGAGGTATCGGCCCCGGCCCGGCGCAGATACGCCGCCGCCTCAAAGGTGCGGCCGCCGGTGCGGTTGGTGAAGTTCTTGGTATCCAGCACGATGCCTGCCAGCAGGGCCTCCGCCTCGCATTTGAGGATGTCCCCCGGCTCCACCAGGTACTGCAGCAGCTCCGTCACCAGCTCCGAGGCCGACGAGGCGTAAGGCTCGTGATAGTTCAGGGCCATTTTCTCGATATAGCTGCTGCCCCGGCGGTGGTGGTCGATGACCGCCACCCGGTTGCAGGTCTCCAGCAGCTGCTCGGACTCCACGCTGCCGGGGCGGTTGGTATCCACCACCACCAGCAGGGTGCCGGGCTGCACCTTCAGAAACGCCTCGCTGCCGGTGAGGAAGGCCCCGTGATACTCCGGCTGCTCCACCAGCTTGCGCAGGATGGGGTGGGCGGCGTTGTTCTCGGTGTCGATGACGATCTGGCACTTCTTCCCCCGCTTGCGGGCGATGCAGCACACGCCTGCCGCCGCGCCCAGGGAGTCCATGTCCGCATAGCTGTGGCCCATGACGTACACCTGCCGGGCGTCGTCCATCAGCTCGCCCAGGGCGTTGGCCATGACCCGGGACTTCACCTTGGTGCGCTTTTCGGTGCTCTTGGCCCGGCCGCCGTAAAACTGGAAGTTCAGCCGGTCCTTCACCACCGCCTGGTCGCCGCCGCGGCTCAGAGCCATCTCCAGGGCCAGGGACGCGTTTTTGAACAGGGCGTCGAAGCTGTCGGCGTCCCGGCCCACGCCGATGGACAGGGTCGCCGCCACGCCGCCGGCCGCCACCTCCCGCACGGTGTCCAGCACGGCGAAGCGGTGCTGGGCATAGTCGGAATAGCTGCGCTCCTCGAACACGAACAGATACCGGTCCCGGTCATAGTGCAGCATCAGGCCGTCGGCCCCGGCGGACCACTGATCCAGCTTCTCCTCCAGCTGGGCCAGCACCGCCGAGCGCTTGCTCTCCGGGCAGGCCTTCATCAGGTCCTCGTAGTTATCCACCATCAGGATGGCCACCACCGGCCGGGTCATCTGTAAGGTCTGGCGCAGCTGTTCGGAGTCGGTGACATCCATCCAATAGGTGGTGGCCATGGTGGCGGGAGTATCCGGCGTGGGGCGGGTCAGCCCGCCGTACACCCGATAGATCCGGTGGTTCCACACCACGTGCTCCGGGCACTCGTTTTTCCCGTCCATCAGCCAGCGGACGGAGAAGGTGGGCACCACGGCGTTGAGGTGGGCGTCAAACACGCCCTCCTTCTGCTCCGTCAGGGCCAGGAAGCCGTCGTTGCACCACACCACGGCCTGGGTGTCCATGTCGAACACCATCATGGGAAGCGGGGCAAAGAGCATATTGCTGGACCGGGCGGAGTCCATGCCCCCGGTGAAGCGGTCCATGTACTGGCGCATGCTCTGCTGCACGGAGCGGCTGCGCCGCCGGGCGATGATCAGCAGCACCACCGCCGCCGCCCCCTCGCCGATGGCCAGCCGCACGTCGAAGGGGATGGCCGCCAGGGCAAACAGCACCAGGCATATGAAATACAGGGTAACGTTGGTGCGCAGGATATTGGTGAGCTTTTTGTTCAAGGGTGTTCCCTCCCTCAGGCATACAGATCCACTTTACAATAGTTGATTTTCTATTATAGCATATCTTCCCGCCGTTCACAATGGATTTTCCGGGGATTTTTTGCCTCTGTCGAAGACCCGGGGAAAAAAGCGAAGGGAAACACTGTACAAACCCGGATGAATGTGCTATACTGTGTATAATCGTTCCGGTCCACAGGCCGGAGACGGACGTTTTTGTATGCTGCGCGGGGCCAATGGGCCCATGCGTTCATGTATAACCGGGATGCGCCGGAGGTCCACTCCCTCCCCGTGCTTCCCTCTTGATCCACACGGCAGACGGGCGCGATTCCCGGACTCCGGCGGCGATGCAGGGCCGCCGGGCGGACGGATGCGTCCCGGTTTTGGTGCGCCCATTTTCCGGCGCACAGCCCTGGGGGAAAGGGCCGCACCATCCCATCAAATACTGAATTTCTAAAAGGAGAATCATCTGAAAATATGGCAGAAAAACTGAAAATCATCCCCCTGGGCGGTCTCAACGAGATCGGCAAGAACATGACCGCCTATGAGTACGGCGGCGAGATCATCGTGGTGG